>CAEZYQ010000052.1_pt1 | contig 19953 bp, 16 predicted proteins | sample 7265561 | NCBI WGS metagenome assembly CAEZYQ01 (sample SAMEA6813939, study PRJEB35770) | uncultured Nocardioides sp. | biome: Freshwater; feature: Freshwater reservoir; material: water | place: Czech Republic | collected 2017-04-14 | depth 30m m | reverse complement strand
CGGCAGCCGGCGTGGCGTGGCCAGCCGGGGTCGCCGGGCCGCTCCGGGCCGGGCGGCCGCGCACCGGCGCGGGCTCCGGGGGCGCGAGCCGCATCGCGGTGAGGTTGACGATCTGCTGCGGCAGCTCGGGGGCGACCTCGGCCACCGGGGCGGGGCTGGGGTCGACGACGAGGGAGTCGGCGAGCTGGTCGTGCCAGCCGCGGCGCAGCCCCTCGGGGTCGGAGACGGCGGTCCAGGCCAGCGTGGCCCAGCCGATGCCGAAGGTGGGGGCCCCGGCCAGCAGGAGCACGGCCTGGCGCTTCAGCGCGGGGCCGAAGCCGATCGGCGCCAGGTCGCCGACCCGCACGAGCCGCAGCCCGGTGAGGGCGAGGCCGGGGCTGGTGCCGCGGGCGCCGAGCAGGCCGGCGAGGGCGAGGAGCAGGACGAGGACGGCACCGAGGACCGCAGCGACGACGACGCCGACCCCCTGGCCCGTCGCCGCGAGGACCCAGCCCAGGGCCAGCGGGACCCCGAGGTCGACGACGCGGTCGGCGGCGAAGGCGTGCAGGCGGGGCTCGAGCCCGCCCGGGGAGGCATCGGGCGCGGCCAGCGCGGACCGGGCGGGCGGGGCGGCCTGGGGGGCCCGGGCGGCGACGGCGCTCACGGGCGGGCCACCGTGATGCTCAGCCCGTCACCCAGGTCGATGACCGCCCCGGGCAGCAGCTGCACGGGGATGCCGGGCTTGAGGGACTCCGCGGGCAGCCCGGGCTGCACCAGGACGGTGCCGTTGGTGGAGCCGAGGTCGGTGACGACCGCACTGCCGTGGTCGGCGCCGGTGCCGGGCCGGACCTCGAGGTGGGTCGAGGAGATCTCCTGCTGCGGGCTGGGCACCGTCACCAGCCGGGGCTGCTCGGTCGCCGAGAAGCGCCGGGCCTCCGGGGCGCGGCCGAGGATCACCACGCGGTCGACCTCCACGCTGTCCCCGCTGGAGAGCTGCAGCACGGCGACGGGTCGCGACGTGACGCTCGGCCCTTCCGGCTGCCCGGGGATGCCGTGCGGTCGGCGCTGGAACTCCGAGACGTCCCACGACCCGTCCTGGGTGCGCCCGTCGTGGTCGTCGGCGCCCGGGCTCCAGGGCTCGGGGGCCGACGGGGCAGGCGGGGTCCACGGCTCGGGCACCGGCGGGACGGCCGGGGCCGCAGGCATCCCGGCGAACGGTGCGGTCTCCAGCGCGTCCTCGTCGCGGTCGCCCGGCTCGTCCACGGGGGCGATCACCGGGTCGTCGACAGAGGGGACGGCCTGGTCGATCGTGTCCGGTTCCGGTTCCGGGTCCGGGTCGAGCACCGGCTCGGGAGCCGGGGCGGAGCCGGCAGCCACGGCCACGGCCGGGGCGGGCGAGGAGAGCAGGGAGGACGGCTCGGAGGCGGGGTCGGTGGACCCGGGCAGCCGGCCGGCGGCGTACGACGGCGGGGCGGCGGGGCCGGACGCGGGTCCGGGCACGGACTCGGCCGGCCACAGCACCCGGGAGGCCCGCACGAGGGCGTCGCCGGCCAGGAGCGGCTCGCCGCCGGAGCCGGGGCCGAGCTCGAGGCTGACCGCCTCGACCCCGTCGACACCGACCTCGGCCCAGGTGGTGAGCCCGCGGCCGTCGGCGACGGTCTCCTCGCCACCGGCCACGAGGAGGCAGACGGCCTGGCCGCGGACCAGCACGCGCGTGCGGTCGCCGTCGGTGCTGACCAGGGCCAGCCCGGCGAGGTCCCGCAGCCCGGAGGCGAGCACGAGGTCGAGCAGCTCCTCGGCACCGGCGCCGGCGTCGACGGCGGCCCAGGCGGCGGCAGCGAGGTCGCGCCGGTCCGGGGGCAGGGCGAGGACGAGGGAGGGGCCGAGGACGGCGTACCACTCCCCCGGGAGGTAGGTGCGCGGCGTGGGGACGGCGTCGGTCACGGGAGGGCTCCCAGCTTCTGCTGCAGGCTCAGGCGTTGGCGTTCGGCGTCGTAGGAGGTCTCGGCGCTCCCGACCACGTCGACCACGACGACCGTGGCGTTGTCGCGACCGCCGGCCTCCAGCGCGGCGGCCACCAGGGCGTCGGCGGCGTCGCGCGGGTCGGGGACGGAGTCCAGGATGCCCTGCATCTCCTCGTCGTCGATCATCCCCGAGATCCCGTCGCTGCACAGCACGAGCCGCTCCACCGAGCCGAGCGGCAGCAGGAAGTAGTCGGCCTCGGAGCGCTCGGTGCCGCCCAGGGCGCGGGTGATCACGTGCCGCTCGGGGTGCACCGCGGCGGCGTCGGCGGTGATGACCCCGGTCTCGACGAGCTCCTGCACGACCGAGTGGTCGACGCTGACCTGGTGCAGCCGGCCGCCGTGGAGGCGGTAGGCGCGGGAGTCGCCCATGTTGGCCAGCAGCCAGGCGGGCTGGCCCTCGTGCTCGGCGACGAGCGCGACCACCGCGGTGGTGCCCGCGTGGAAGGGCCCGACGCCGGCGGCGCGCTGCTGCTCGGCGTACGCCTCGATCCGGTCGCGGCAGGCCTCGAGCGTGCGGGCGACGACCTCGGTGGCGCGGGCGGGGTCGTAGCCGCCTTCGGCCATCGCTGCGAACTCCTCGACCACGATGGCGCTGGCGACGTCGCCGCCCTCGTGCCCACCCATGCCGTCGGCGACGACGAAGACGGGGGGTGCGGCGAGCACGGCGTCCTCGTTGACCTCGCGGACCAGCCCGACGTCGGTGGCCGCGCCGTGGTGCAGCTCGACCTGTCTCACCCGCGCGCTCCCACGTGCGCGCGCGCAGGGTGGCCAGGGTGGCTCGGGAGGCCCGGTAGCGTGGAGCGGATGGCAGGCAAGGGGTACCGGTCGCTGGCCGACCAGCTGCGGGCGTGGTCGGACCAGCAGCTGTCGCGTCTCCTGCTCGCGCGTCCGGACCTCGCCACGCCTGCCCCTCAAGACTCGGGGCAGCTGGCCTCTCGGTCCGCCACCCGTGCTTCGATCACAAGAGCCCTCGACCAGCTGTCGCGGGTCGAGCTCTGCGTCCTAGATGCCCTGGTCGTCGCCGGCCAAACCACGCCCGCGGAGCTCGTGCCTATGGTCCACGCGCAGCCCTCCTCGGTGGAGCGGGCGCTGGCCCGGCTGCTCGAGACGGCGCTGGCGTGGGAGTCGACCGGTGGCCTGCGCGCGCTGACCGGCGTCGCCGAGCTGCTGGTCGGCGGACCCACCGCCGGGGCGAGCGGCCTCAAGCCCCGCTCGGCGGAGCCGCTGACCGTTCCCGAGGTCGAGTCGCGGCTTGCCGAGATCTCGCCCGAGGCCAGGGTGCTGCTCGAGCACGTGCTGGACCACGGCGGCGAGGCCACCACCGACTCCTCGCGCCACACCGTCTCCCCCGCCGACGCCCGCACCCCGGCCGAGGAGCTGCTCTCACGCAGGCTGCTCGTGCCCCGCGGCGGCGGGACCGTCGTGCTGCCCGGTGAGGTCGGGCTGGTCCTGCGCGGCGGGCGCACCACCCTCGAGCCGGTCGACGAGTTGCCCGAGGTGCCCACCTCGGCCCGCGACCAGTCGCTGGTCGACAAGGTCGCCGCCGGCGCGGCCTTCGAGGTCGTACGCCGGGTGGAGCTCCTGCTCGACCACTGGGGCACGGTCCCGCCCTCGGTCCTGCGCAGCGGCGGCCTGGCGGTGCGCGACCTCAAGGCGGCCGCGACCCTGCTGCAGGTCGACGAGCGCACCACCGCCCTGGTCGTGGAGGTCGCCCACGCCGCCGGCCTGCTCGCCGTCGGCACCGGCCCCGACGGCGACCCCGCCTGGTTGCCGACCGACGAGCTGGACCGCTGGGTGACCCGCGACGCCGCCGAGCGGTGGGAGGTGCTGGCCCGCGCGTGGCTGGACTCCCCCCGGCTGCCCGCGCTCGTCGGGCAGAAGGACCCGGCCGGCAAGACCTGGAACGCGCTGGTGCCCGAGCTCACCGGGGTGCACCAGGTCGAGACCCGGCGACTGACGCTGGACGTCGTCGGCTCGCTGCCCGCCGGGGGGGTGCTGGCGACCGGCACGGGCGTGCCGGGCGTCGTCGCCCGGGTCGCCTGGCTGCGCCCGCGCCGCCCCCGCACCCGCTCCGACCAGGTGCTGTGGGCCCTGGAGGAGGCATCCGTCCTGGGCGTCACCGGGCTCGGCGGGCTCGCCTCGTTCGCCCGGCCGCTGCTGGCCGGCGAGGACGCCGCGCCGCTTCTCGACCCGCTGCTGCCCGCGCCGGTCGACCACGTGCTCGTGCAGGCCGACCTCACCGCGGTCGCGCCCGGCCCGCTGGAGTCGACGCTCGCGCGGCGGCTCCAGGTGCTGGCCGACGTCGAGTCCCGTGGCGGGGCGACGGTCTACCGCTTCACGCCCGGCTCGGTGCGCCGCGCGCTCGACCTCGGCTGGACCGCCGTCGAGGTGCACGACTTCCTGGGGTCGGTGTCGCGGACCCCGGTGCCGCAGCCGCTGACCTACCTCGTCGACGACACCGCGCGGACCTTCGGCTCGGTGCGGGTCGGGCATGCTGAGGCGTTCCTGCGCGCCGACGACGAGTCGGCGCTGACCGAGATCCTCCACCACCCCCAGGCCCGCACCCTGGGGCTGCGGCGACTCGCCCCGACGGTGCTCGTCTCCGACACCCCGATCGACGTGCTGCTCCCCCGCCTGCGCGAGCTCGGCGCCGCACCGGTCGTCGAGGCGCCCGACGGCACGGTCCGGGTCGCGGGCCCGGACCAGCTGCGCGCCCGCGTGCCCCGCGAACGGCGACCGGCAGGAGCCAGGGTCGCCCGGGAGACCGCCGGCGTCGCGGCGGTCGTCACCGCCGTACGAGCCGGGGACGCGGCTGCGGCCTCCCGCCCCGCCGACGCTCCGTCGCTCACCCCGTCGGGCTCGCTGGCGGCGCTCCGCGAGGCGGTGGAGCGCGGGTCGTCGGTGGTGATCGGGTACGTCGACAACCACGGCTCCCGCTCCGACCGGGTCGTCGACCCGCTCTCCGTCGAGGGCGGGCGGCTCACCGCCCGCGACCACCGCGCCGACGACACCCGGGTGTTCGCGGTGCACCGGATCACGTCGGTGCGGGCGGTGGGGTGAGCGGTCCGTGGGTGGGCGGGGCACGTTTCATCGGCCGGCCGATGAACCTTGCCGCGGGCCGACGGAACAACAGCGGCCAACCACAAGGTCTGTCGGCCGGCCGATGAACCTTGCCGCAGGCCAGGCCCAGCCATCCCCCACCTAGGCTTGTCCGGTGACCGACGGCCCCCTCATCGTCCAGTCGGACAAGACCCTCCTGCTCGAGATCGACCACGACCGCGCGGCCGAGTGCCGCAAGGCGATCGCGCCGTTCGCCGAGCTGGAGCGCTCGCCCGAGCACGTGCACACCTACCGCCTCACGCCGCTGGGGCTGTGGAACGCCCGCGCCGCCGGCCACGACGCCGAGCAGGTGGTCGACACCCTGCTGGAGTTCTCCCGCTACGCGGTGCCGCACTCGCTGCTGGTCGACGTCGCCGAGACGATGGCGCGCTACGGCCGGCTGCGCCTGGAGAAGCACCCCACCCACGGCCTGACGCTGGTCAGCAACGACCGACCCGTGCTCGAGGAGGTCCTGCGCGCCAAGAAGGTCGCCGGGATGCTCGGCAACCGGATCGACGACGACACCGTCGCGGTGCACCCCTCCGAGCGCGGCAACCTCAAGCAGGCGCTGCTCAAGCTCGGCTGGCCGGCCGAGGACTTCGCGGGGTACGTCGACGGCGAGGCCCACCCGATCGACCTGGTGCAGGACGAGTGGCAGTTGCGCGACTACCAGCGCGACGCCGCGGAGTCGTTCTGGCACGGCGGGTCCGGCGTCGTGGTGCTGCCCTGCGGGGCGGGCAAGACGCTGGTCGGCGCGGCCGCGATGGCGCACGCCCGGGCCACCACGCTGATCCTCGTCACCAACACCGTCTCCGCGCGGCAGTGGAAGGACGAGCTCGTGCGCCGCACGTCGCTCACCGAGGACGAGATCGGGGAGTACTCCGGCGCCGTCAAGGAGATCCGACCGGTCACCATCGCGACGTACCAGGTGCTCACGATGAAGCGGAAGGGCGTCTACCCGCACCTGGAGCTGCTCGACGCCCGCGACTGGGGCCTGATCATCTACGACGAGGTGCACCTGCTGCCCGCGCCGATCTTCCGGATGACCGCCGACCTGCAGGCGCGTCGCCGGATCGGCCTGACCGCCACCCTGGTGCGCGAGGACGGCCGCGAGGGCGACGTCTTCTCCCTCATCGGCCCCAAGAGGTACGACGCCCCCTGGAAGGACATCGAGTCCCAGGGCTGGATCGCCCCGGCGGACTGCGTCGAGGTGCGGGTGACCCTGCCCGAGGGCGAGCGGCTGGTCTACGCCACCGCCGAGCCCGAGGAGCGCTACCGGCTGGCCTCCTGCACCCACCGCAAGATCGACGTGGTGAAGTCGCTCATGGCCCGGCACGCCGGGCAGCCGACGCTGGTGATCGGGCAGTACATCGAGCAGCTCGACGAGCTCGCCGAGGCCCTGGGCGCGCCCGTCATCAAGGGCGAGACCAGCGTCAAGGAGCGCCAGCGGCTCTTCGAGGCGTTCCGCTCCGGCGAGGAGCGCACGCTCGTGGTCTCCAAGGTCGCGAACTTCTCCATCGACCTGCCCGACGCCGAGGTCGCCATCCAGGTCTCCGGCTCCTTCGGCTCCAGGCAGGAGGAGGCCCAGCGGCTCGGGCGGCTCCTTCGCCCCGGCACCGCATCGGACGACGGGCAGGCCAAGGTCGCGCGGTTCTACACCGTCGTCTCCCGCGACACCGTCGACGCCGACTTCGCCCAGAACCGCCAGCGGTTCCTGGCCGAGCAGGGCTACGCCTACCGGATCGTCGACGCGGAGGACGTCTCGACCCTGTAGGCCGTCGCGAGCGTCGTCCGGCGCGTGCGTCGGCAAGGCGGAGGAGCGAAGGCGGGACGGAGTCCCGACGAGTCGACGACAGCGCGGCCGCCGCGCGTGCCGGGCGGCGCGCAGCAGGCCCTACGGGGTCGAGGCGTCCTCCAGGGAGATCTCGGCGCTCGACGGCTGAGCCTTCCCGGGGACGCGTCCGCTGTCCGCCGTACGTCGCCGGTTCGGCCGGTCCGCGGCGGCGGACCTACCCTGTCGAGGGTGAAGGCGCTGCTGCTCGAGAACATCCACCCGCTGGCCGTCGAGGTCCTCACCGACCGTGGCTTCGAGGTCGAGCTGCTCCCGGGCTCCCTCTCCGAGGCCGAGCTGGTCGAGCGGCTGCCGGGCGTGCACCTGCTGGGCATCCGGTCGAACACCACGGTCACCACGAAGGTCCTCGACAACGCCCCGGACCTGCTCGCGGTCGGGTGCTTCTGCATCGGCACCAACCAGGTCGACCTGGCCGGGGCGGCCGAGCGCGGCATCGCGGTCTTCAACGCGCCGTACTCCAACACCCGCAGCGTCGTGGAGCTGGTCATCGGCGAGATCATCATGCTCGCGCGCCGGCTGGCGGAGAAGACCGAGAAGATGCACGCCGGGGTCTGGGACAAGTCCGCCAAGGGCTCCCACGAGATCCGCGGCCGCACCCTCGGCATCGTCGGCTACGGCAACATCGGCACCCAGCTCTCCAACCTCGCGGAGTCGATGGGCCTGCGGGTCATCTTCTTCGACACCGCCGACCGGCTCGCCCACGGCAACGCCCAGCGGATGAGGACCCTCGACGAGCTGCTCGAGCGCGCCGACGTCGTGTCGCTGCACGTCGACGGCCGTCCCGGCAACGCCGGGCTCTTCGGCGCAGAGCAGTTCGCCAAGATGAAACCGCGCTCGCTGTTCATCAACGCCGCCCGCGGCATGGTCGTGGACACCGAGTCGCTGCGCGAGCACATCTTGTCGGGCCACATCGCCGGCGCCGCGCTCGACGTCTTCCCCGTCGAGCCCAAGGCCCAGGGCGACGCCTTCGAGTCCCCCCTGCGCGGCCTCGACAACGTCATCCTCACCCCGCACGTCGGCGGCTCCACCCAGGAGGCGCAGGAGGAGATCGGCCACTTCGTCGCCAACAAGCTGGCCGGCTTCGTGCTCGAGGGCCGCACCGAGCTGTCGGTCAACCTGCCGGCGGTCATGGCGCCCCAGCTGCACACCGGCACCCGGGTCGGGTTCCTGCACCACAACGTCCCCGGGGTGCTCGCCGAGGTCAACGCGCTGGTCGCGGCCTCGGGCGTCAACGTCACCGGGCAGTACCTCGCCACCACCGGCGAGCAGGGCTACGTCGTCACCGACGTGGACGGCCCGCTCCCCACCGAGGTGCTGGCGACCCTGGGCGAGTCCGAGCACTGCCTGTGGGTGCGGGGGTTCGAGGCCTGATCGCGGGGTACTCCGAATCATTTCTAATCCTCGGCGCGCGCTGGGTATCAGAAATGATTCGGAGTACCCCTCTTGGCGCCCCTTCCTAGGCTCGGGGGCGTGAAGCTGCTCGACTCCACCCGCGACCGGCTGGGTGCTGCGGTGTTCGCCCGGGTCGCCGGGCCCGACGGTCCTCGGCAGCGCGAACGAATCCACGGCCGCCCCGGGCCGCGCTGGTTCGAGCCCGACAGCGCGATCGTGCGGGTCCACGGCGACGCCAGCATGTTCGTCGGGGGCATCCGGGCCCTGCTGCTGCAGAGCATGCACCCGGCTGCGATGCGCGCGGTCTCCGAGCACAGCGGGTTCCGCGGCGACATGCTCGGCCGCCTCGCCCGCACCAGCACCTTCCTGGCCGTCACCACCTTCGGCCACGAGGAGGACGCCGAGGCCGCGTGCGAGGCGGTGCGGCGCATCCACGCCAAGGTCACCGGGACGATGCCGGACGGCACGCCGTACGCCGCCTCCGACCCGCACCTGCTGCGCTGGGTCCACGTCGCCGAGGCGCACTCCTTCCTGCTGGCCCACCAGGTCTACGGCGCACAGCCGCTGGACCAGGCGGGCCGCGACGAGTACGTCGCGCAGATCGCCGAGGTCGGTCGCCGCCTGGGCGTGCTCGACCCGCCCACCACCCAGGCCGAGCTCGAGGAGGCGCTGGCGTCCTACCGCCCCGAGCTGCGCGCGACGCCCGAGGCACGCGAGGCCGTGCGGTACGTCGTGCTGCGCCCGCCCATCCCACTGGTCGCCCGGCCGGCGTACGTCGTGCTCGTGGCCGCGGCCGTGGGGCTGATGCCCGCGTGGACCCGTGTCCCGCTGCGCCTGCCGCTCATGCCGGTCACCGAGCGCACGGTCGTGAAGGTGCTCGGGGGTGCGGCGACCGGGACGATCCGGTGGGCGATGAGCGCGGCCCCCGCGGTGGAGCAGAAACCGGTGGAGGTCGGCGTCACCTCGGCCTAGGGTGCGGGGTTCGCCCTGGACCCGTCGCACCCCGGAGGTCGCGTTGACCGAGCTCGCCCGCGAGCAGGAGCACCTCGCGGAGTCGCGGCGACAGCTGGCCCGGATGCGCGAGCGCACGGCGTCGATGGACGGCAGCGCGGCCGCGGACTGGGTCAGCCGGGAGTTCCTGGAGGCCACCTTCGCGCTGCGGATGAAGCAGCTGGCCGACGACCCGACGGTGCCGCTCTTCTTCGGCCGCCTCGACTACGAGGGCGGCGGGCACGGGGGCGAGTCGTTCCACATCGGGCGCCGGCACGTGACCGGTCCCGACGGCGACGCCCTGGTCGTGGACTGGCGGGCGCCGGTGAGCACGCCGTTCTACCGCGCCAGCAGCACCGAGCCGATGGGCGTGGGGCTGCGGCGGCGCTACGGCTTCCAGCGCGGGGAGCTGACCGGGTTCGAGGACGAGCCGCTCACGCACGGTCACGGCGCCGAGCACAGCGCGATCCTCGAGGCCGAGATCGAGCGACCCCGCGTCGGCCCGATGCGCGACATCGTCGCCACGATCCAGCCCGAGCAGGACGTCATCGTCCGCGCCAACCTGTCCCGGTCGATCTGCGTCCAGGGCGCCCCGGGCACCGGCAAGACGGCGGTGGGCCTGCACCGCGCGGCGTACCTGCTCTACGCCCACCGTGAGCAGCTGACCCGCCAGGGCGTGCTGGTCGTCGGTCCCAACGCGAGCTTCCTGCGCTACATCCGCGACGTGCTGCCGGCGCTCGGCGAGGTCGAGGCGACCCAGGCGACGATCGAGGAGCTGGTGACGCAGCCGCTGCCGCCCGGCAAGGGGGTGCGGGCGGTCGAGCCCGACGCCGTCGCCTCGCTCAAGGGTGAGTCGCGGATGGCCGAGGTGCTGCGCCGTGCGGTGTGGTCAGGCGTGGGCACGCCGACCGAGGCGCTCGTCGTGCCCCGCGGCGCACGGCGGTGGCGGGTCCCGGTCCACGAGGTCGAGGAGGTGCTCGTCGGCCTGCGCACGCGCGGGGTGCGGTACGCCGCGGCCGGCGCGATGCTCGCCCAGGCCCTCGCCCACCGCGTGCTGCTGCGGATGGAGGAGGCGGGCGAGTCCCCCGACGACCGGGTGCAGGACGCCGTCGCCCGCAGCGCCCCGGTCCGGGGCTACGTCAAGGCGCTGTGGCCGACGCTCGACCCGGCCCGGTTGCTGCACCGGCTGCTCTCCGACGCCGACGCGCTCGCTGCGGCGGCCGACGGTGTGCTCGACGAGGACGAGCAGCGCGCCCTGCTGTGGGACGCCCCTCCCCGCAGCGCCGGCACCGCGCGCTGGACGCTGGCCGACGCGGTGCTCCTCGACGAGCTGCGGGACCTGATCGAGCGCACCGGCTCGGTCGGCCACCTGGTCGCCGACGAGGCACAGGACCTCTCGCCGATGATGCTGCGCGCGCTCGCCCGCCGCTCCAGCACCGGCTCGGTCACCGTCCTCGGCGACCTCGCCCAGGCCACCACCCCCTGGGGCGCGCGGTCCTGGGAGGAGGCCCTGGCCCACCTCGGCAAGGCCGACGCACACGTCGAGCAGCTCACCCGCGGCTACCGGGTCCCCGGCCAGGTGATCGAGTACGCCGCCGGGCTGCTCCCCCACGTCGCCCCCGGCCTCGCGCCGCCGACCTCGGTGCGCCGGGCGCGGGGCGAGCTGGTGGTGGACCGCGTGGGTGACCCGGTCGCCGAGCTGCCCGGTCGGCTCGCGCAGGTGCTGGAGCGCGAGGGCTCGGTCGGCGTCGTCGTACCCGACGCGCTGGTCGACGAGGTCTCCCGCGCGCTGGCGGCTCTCGACCACCGGGTGCTCGGCCGCAACGAGGCCAGCGACGACTTCGGTGTCGAGGTCGGCGTCGAGGCCAGGGTCGAGGTGGTGGCGGCGGGCCTGGCGAAGGGCCTGGAGTTCGACCACGTGCTGCTGCTCGAGCCCGCGGACGTCGTGGCCGCCGAGCACGACCGGCTCACCGGCCTGCGCCGGCTCTACGTCTGCCTCACCCGCGCCGTGACCAGCCTCCTGGTGCTGCACGCCGCGGACCTGCCGGCCGAGCTGGGTCCGCCGCCCCGGTGACCGCTGCTGAGCAGCGCCCGGAGAACTGAGACGACCTTGAGGCGATCTTGAGCCGCACTGAAGGTCGCGTCCCTACGGTGGGACCACCGGGCCCGTCACCAGGACGCCCGCCGACCCACCCGGAGCACGTCATGGGGACCGCCACCGCCACCGGCACCGCCGCCCGCAGCACCGCGGCAGCGACCGTGCTCGCGCTCGTCCTGGCCGTGCTGGCCGCCCTCGGCGCCACCACCGTCACCGCGCCGGCCGCCGACGCGGCAGCGAAGGGCGAGGTGACCGGCGAGATCCGTCCGGGCGGCTTCCCGGTCAAGATGCGCTGGTTCGACGCCGACTGGCGCTTCCTGGGCTCGCGCAAGGTCACCAACGGGATCTACTCGATCTCGCTGGCCCCGGGCACCTACTACCTGCAGTTCACCGACGAGCGCCCGGCCTACAACGTCGACAAGTTCGCGCCCACCGACCTCAAGGTCCGCGTCCGCTCCGGCGACTTCGTGCAGCGCAACGTGCGGATGCAGCCGGGCGCTGCGATCACCGGCACGGTCCGGGCCGGGGGGAAGCCCGCCGGCGGCGCCCGGGTCGTGGCAGCCAACAGCAACGAGCAGTCCTTCGAGACCAAGGCCAACGGCAAGGGCCAGTTCGCGATCGGCGGACTGCCCATCGGCAGCTACTCCGTCTTCACCTACGAGCGCACCAAGACCTGGGTCGGCCGCAGCACCTTCATCCGGGGCCTGCGCCCCGGCGACCGCGCCAACACGGCCATCGCGCTCAACCAGCGCGCCGGCAAGCTCCAGGTCCGGCTGCGCGCCGGCGGGGAGACGATGCGCGAGACCGCGTTCGTGACCGCCGTCAGCAAGGCCACGGGCCAGTTCTGGACGGTCAAGGCGCGGCGCGGCAAGGCCGTCTTCGCGGGGCTCTACCCGGGGAAGTACCGCATGGTCGCCCCCGGGGTCGGCAACTGGCTCCCGCAGGAGGGCGCCATCGACGGCGCCAAGGTCCCGGCGAACGGCGGCGCCGACCTGGTCAGCGTCTTCACCTGGACCAAGGCCGCCGCGTCGGTCCAGGGGTACGTCGTCAACGCCGAGCACCCCGAGCTCGACCTCGCCGGGGCGCGGGTGCGGCTCTTCGCCGCCGACGGCCGCCTGCTCGGCACGGCCCGCTCGGACTCCACGGGCCAGTTCTTCATCGGCGGGCAGCTACTGACCCAGACCGGGGTCACGGCCGTTGTCGACCCCGACCCGACCAACGGCTCGGCGTACCTCGGCGAGAAGCCCTACCGGTGCAAGTTCGGCACCACCGAGGTGGCGGGCGTCGCGCTGAAGGTCGGCACGACCACCCAGCTCGGCGACCTCCTGCTGCCCTACCTCCCGGTCGAGCAGCAGGACGGCTTCCCGCAGAACGACCCGAACTGCGAAGCGGCCGAGCCGGCCGCCTGACCCACTGCCCGGCCGACCGGCCTGGCCCGTCCGGGCCACCCCCTCACCGACCGGTGCCGCGCTGTCACCCATCCGTGGCCCAGCGGTGCCCGATCGGTGGGTGGGACGTGCCCCGCGCAGGACTACGTTCGCGACGAGACCAGGCACCACGACCACCACCGAGCGACCCACCAGCCACGCACCACACACCACGAGGAGGCACCCATGAAGCGCAGGGCAGACCGCGGCACCGTCCGACTGCGGCTCCTCGCCGCCTCGACCTGCGTGGCCCGCGTGGCGTGGTACGCCGAGGGCCGGCTCGTCGGGCACCGGCGGGTCTGGCACGAGGAGACCGACCTCTTCCTGCCCGCCGGGCGGTGGACCCTCGAGGTCACCGACGAGCGCTCGGTCGCCGACCCCACCCGCCTGGCCGCGACCCGGGTCGAGGTCGTGGTGCGCGCCGGCTGGCGCACCACCACGGAGGTCGTCCTCGACCGCGGCGCCGTGCTCCGCGGGCGCGTCGTGACCGCCGAGGAGCAGCGCGCCCGCTTCGCCACGGTCACCGCGACCGCGGCTGACGGTCGGGTCTTCACCGTGCGCGCCGACGGCCTGGGCACCCTCAGCCTCTCCGGTCTGCCGAGCACCACCTACCTCGTCCGGGCCACCAAGGGCGCCTGGCAGTCCGCACCGGTGCTGGTCGAGCCGCAGGTCGGGGTGCCCACCGAGGTCGCGCTCGCCCTGGCCGAGCCCGCGACCCCCGCCTCCCGCTCCGGCGCCGCGGAGCTGGTCGTCGGTGCGGCCTTCACCGGGACCGTCGTCGACCCGAGCACCGGCGCCCCGGCGTACGCCGCCCTGGTGGAGCTGCGCGACGCGCGCGGCACGTTGCTGGCACGTAGCCGCGCCGACCACAGCGGGCGGTTCGTCGTCGGTGGCGACCTGCCCGCCTCCAGCGGGCTGAGCCTGGTCGTGAAGTCCGGCCCCGACCGCGCGGTCGTGGACCGACGGGTGCTGCGCGGCCTCGCGTGCACCGAGGCGGCGCTGGTCGACCTCGGCACGGTCGTGCTGCCGCACGGTGCACGCCCGCCCCGGCCCGCACGGCACGACCTGCCGCGCGGCGGCGCGGTGGCGATGGCGCTGCCGGCGACCCGGGTCTGAGCCGGGGCTCGGACGCGGGCCCGGGGTCAGCCGCGGATCAGCCTCGGGTCAGGAGACCGACATGTCCGTGGCGGGGTCCCAGAAGGCCCGCATCGCAGTGATCTTGCCGTCCTCGTCGAAGACCATGTGGTCGATGGGCGCGACGGTGTAGCTCTTGTCGCCGACCTTGGTGACCAGCTCGAAGGAGAAGACGGCCTCGCCCGCGGCGATCTTGACCTGGTGCAGCGTGGTGCTGGCCTCCATGCCCTCGAGCCCGCCGTAGAACTCCAGGATCGCCTCGCGACCGCGGCGCACGTCGGTGCCGACCGGGTCCTCCACGGTGGCGTCGTCGGCGTAGAGGTCGGCGACCTCGGTGGCCTTGCCGTCGGCGACGAGGCGGACGTAGGCCTCCACGACCTCGCGGATCTTGTCGGTGCTCGCAGCCATGGTGACTCCCTGCTCGGTCGCCCCCGGGCCGGGGCGAGAACGTGTTCTACCTGCGCGCACACTAGCGCGCGATCGGGGCGGGCGGGTTGGATGGGCCGATGCCCGACCCGGACAGACCCCTGCCCCGCGACGACGCCTCCAGCCACCCGTCCGGCCGCCCCTCCGACGATCCCGATGCCCTCGTCCCGCCGGGGTCCGACCTGGTCGCGCGGCTGCGGTCGCGGTGGCCGCTCGACGACGCGGACGACCTGCGCGACGAGCTGCTCGCCGCATGGGACCGGCCCGGCTACCACGACCTGCGGCACCTCGCGGAGGTGCTGGCCCGGGTCGAGGAGCTCGCCGCGGCCGGGATCGGCTTCGGACGCATGCAGGTGTCGTTGGCCGCGTGGTTCCACGACGCCGTCTACGACGGGGAGCGGGACGCCGAGGAGCGCTCGGCCGTCTGGGCGGAGCGGTCGCTGCCGTCGTACGCCGGGGAGCCGGTCGCCGCCGAGGTGGCGCGGCTCGTGCGGATGACCGAGACCCACGACCCGGCCCCCGAGGACGTCGAGGGCTGCGTGCTCTCCGACGCCGACCTGGCCGTGCTCGCCTGCGGGCAGGACCGCTACGCGGCGTACGTCGCCGGCGTGCGCGAGGAGTACGCCCACCTCGACGAGGAGACCTTCAGGCGCGGCCGCGCCCAGGTGCTGGCCTCGCTCGCCGAGCGGCCCGCCCTCTTCCGCACCGACCACGCCCGGGACCGGTGGGAGGCTGCCGCCAGGGCGAACCTGGCCGCGGAGCTGGCGGCCCTGGGGGGCGTCGGGTCCGCGCCGGGGTAGTCCGAACGCTTTTTCACCCTCAGCGCGAGGTGAGGGTGACAATGAGTTCGGACTACCGCGGCTCCCCCACCGGACCGGTCCCCTTCCGCACCCGCAGCCCGGCGTCGAGGAGCCGGGCGACCAGGTCGCGGCTGGGCACGGGGAGGGCGCCGGCGGCGACCGCGGCGTCGTACCACTCGGCCGGCACGTCGTAGTGGTCGCGCTCGAAGGCCCGCGGCGGCAGTCCGATCGAGGCGGCGAAGACGTGCAGCTCATCGAGCGAGGTGTCGCTCACCAGGTGCGACCAGAACCGGCCGTGGCCGGGCACCTGGGGCGGGTCGATGAGGATCGCCACGAGCGCGAGCCTATGCGGCTGTGCTACTCATGGGTGGGTGGACGTCGCACTGCTCTTCGAGGCCCGGGCCCGGGTGCTCGCGGACCTCGAGGCCCGACGCCGGGCCACCCCCGACGCGGTCTCGGCACTGGAGGAGGCCGTCTCGGCGCGCACCTGGTGGGCCGAGCAGTGGCCCGAGGGCGCGCAGTACGTCGCCGGCCTGGTCGCCCAGGACGTGCAGGACGCGCTGGTGGACACCGTGGGGCGCTGGCCGGTCTGCGACTGGTGCGACGAGGAGGCCGAGCACATGGTGCACATCAGCCCCGACCTCGGCGGGCCGGACCCGGTGTGGGTCTGCGAGGAGAGTGGCAAGCCGGTCGCGCCGCTGGGGCAGCTGCCGAAGGCATGAGGGTCGCCCGGCTCGACGGGTCCGCTGGCGCGTCCCCGTCAGCCGTCCGTGCCGAGCTGCACCCAGAGCGTGTACCGGTCCGCGCGGTAGACCGAGCGCGAGACCTCGACGACCTTCTCCCCCGAGATGGCCCGACGCGAGTGCCGCAGCACCGCGCTCATCGGCTCGATCTCCAGGAGGGTCGCCTCCTCCGCGGTGACCTTGTCGGCGTTGATGGAGTCCTCGGCCCAGGTGGGGCGCAGCCCGCGGGCCTCGAGGGAGTCGTAGAGGCTGGTGGGCATCCCCTGCTGCAGGAAGCCGGGCAGCAGGACCTCGTTGAGGTAGGCGTCCTCGATGCACATCGGGACCCCGTCGGCGCGACGCAGCCGGCGCCAGTGGATGACCGCGTCCCCCTCGGTGAGCGCCAGCGCGCGGGCCACGCCGGGGCCGGCCTGCTCCCGGCGCGCGAGCAGGGTCTGGCTCTCGGCCAGCATCCCCCGACGCGTCATGTCCTCGGTGTAGCCCGTGATCCGGCTGGCCATCCGCCGAGGTCGCGCCACGAAGGTGCCGCGTCCGGGGATCCGCTCCAGCAGGCCTTCGACGACCAGGGCGTCCATCGCCTGGCGCACCGTCATCCGGGCGACGCCGAAGTGCTGGACCAGCTCGCGCTCCGAGGGCGCGGGCGAGCCGGGCGCCGAGCCGTTGACCAGGCTGCGGACGTACTCGCGCACCTGGACGTGCTTGAGCGCCCGCCCGTCGGGTACTAGTACCTCTTCCACGCGGAGCAGACTAGACAGGTCGGCGCGGGCTCCGGGGGCGAACGATGAAATCCGGCCCGGACGTGCCAGCACGCGCTGGCACCCTCGGGCCACGCGTCCCCCCGACCACGGCGACACGCCCGTGCATGTCGAACACGTGTTCGAGGAGCGGCGTACGCTGGTCGCGTGGACTTCCAGAGCACCCTCTTCGCCGAGCAGGCCACCGGTGGCGTGGCGCTGGCCTCCTCCCTCGCCGACCTCGAGCGGCACCCGCTCGCCCACGGGGCGTGGGTCGACGTGCGCCGCTCGTGGCTGCCCGACGCCGACGAGGTGATGGCCGCGCTCGTCGCGCAGGTGCCCTGGCGGGCGGAGAAGCGGCAGATGTACGACCGGCTGGTCGACGTGCCGCGGCTCGTGCACACGTACATGATCGGCGAGGAGCTCCCGCACCCCGCACTCACGGAGGCCCGCGAGGCGCTGAGCGCGCACTACGCCGAGGAGCTCGGGGAGCCCTTCCGCACCGCCGGCTGCTGCTACTACCGCGACGGCCGCGACAGCGTCGCCTGGCACGGCGACACCATCGGCCGCGGGTCCACGACCGACACCATGGTGGCCATCGTGTCGGTCGGCGACCCGCGTCGGCTCCTGCTGCGCCCCCGCGGCGGCGGGGAGAGCCTGGCCTTCGAGATGGGTCACGGCGACCTGCTCGTCATGGGCGGCAGCTGCCAGCGCACCTGGGAGCACGCCGTGCCGAAGGTCGCCCATGCCGGGCCGCGGCTCTCGGTGCAGTTCCGGCCGTTCAACGTCTTCTGAGCGCAGCGCAGACGGGTCCCGGCCGGCGCGGGCCGCGCCGGCCGGGAGACGGAGCGGGGCCCCGGTGCCACAGCACCGGGGCCCCGTCCGCGATCCGGGGGACGTGGCCTCAGCCGCGCCCGCCCTTCTTCCCCGGCTTGCCGGTGTACTTCAGGATGTAGAGGCCGCGGTCGCGGTCGCTGGCGAGCAGGTAGGTCTTGCCCTGCATCTTGTGCACCTCGATGCCCCAGACGTTGCTGCCCTCCTCGTCGATGAAGGTGCCGACCTCGGTCAGGCCCTTCTTGCCGTACTCGAGGACGCGGACGCCGCCGGAGTAGTAGGAGAGGTAGGCCAGCTTCTTGCCCTGGCGCGGGTCCATGGCGACCTCGTGCACCGACAGGTCACCGAAGCCCTCGGCGTACTCGGCGTCCTGCGACTCGTCGATGGCGTAGGTGTCGACCTGGCGGATCGACCCCGTCGTACCGGGCTTGGTGGAGAAGTCCGTGCGGAAGAGCCGGACGTAGCCCCAGCCGTCGAACTGGGCGGTGATGTCGACGCCCGCGGACGTGGCGTCCGCCGGAGTGGCGGTGGTGCAGGCCGCGTCGCCCTCGGGGGCCACGCCGAGCAGGCGCAGACCGGTCGAGCGCTGGACGAAGACGAACGGGATGTCGCCGGCGGCGAGCATGCTGATGAAGCCCTCGCAGCCCTCGGTGGCGGCGTTGAACACGATGCCGCCGGTGTAGCCCGCGGCCTTGATGGTGTCGAGCTTGACCTGGAAGGAGCAGGTGCCGCGCTCGATCAGCGCGATCCCGCCCTCGACGGCCTCGAGCGGCTCGCAGGCCAGGCCGACGTAGTCCGGGGTGCCGGAGATCGGGGTGTCCGGGGTCAGGGCCGGGGTGTCGCTGGCGCTGGCCGCGGAGAACTCGTAGCCGGCGAACTCGCCGTCACTGATGGAGGCGAAGACCCGGTAGGGGTTGAAGTCCTCGTCGGTGCCCACCATGAAGCGGTTGTCGGGGGAGAACTCCGACTGGTGGGCGTTGCCCTCGGGGCTGATCTCGTGGTCCCTCTTCAGTCGCTCCTCGTCGAGGGCGGCGAAGTCGGACTCCGCGATCAGCGAGACGCCGTCAGGGGTCGGGTCGGTGACGTCGAGCAGGACGTAGCCGCCGTCCCAGTAGTTGACGTTCATGACGTAGCGCGAGCCGACCCGCTTGACGGTCATGTCGTGGTTGAAGACCGACGTCAGGTTGTCCGGCGACTCCTGGTCGACGCCGAAGAGCTCGGCGAGGTCGAGGGTGTCGTTGACCATGACCGGGGCGGTCGGGTCGGTGATGTCGATGATGTCGACGTCGGCGAGCTCCTCGTTGTCGACGAGCACGACGTAGGACTTCTTGTCGACGTGGGAGTTCCACGCGAACATCGAGTGGACGGTGGTGGGGCTCTGCCGGGGCACGTCGGTGCCGTCGTCGTAGTCGCCGGCGTGCTCGACCAGCTTGGTCCGGGCGTCGGGGTCGGTGACGTCCCAGATGTTGATGCCGCCGACGTTCGGCGCGGCCGGCTTCGCCTCCTCCGCGATCTCGGCGTCGCAGGTCTCGTTCTGGTGCAGGAAGAGCTGCTTGCCCTTGTAGGCGCCGTACTTCGGGACGAAGACCTGCGAGCCCTCACCGGCGTACGAGCCGGGGGTCGTGGGCAGGAACTCCTCCTCGACCGGGTTCTTCGGGTCGCTCATGTCCACGACCCACGCACCGCCACCGAGGCAGTTCTCGCTGCGGAAGGAGGTCAGGTAGGCGTAGTCGCCGTACGCCGAGACGTCGGCGACCCGGCCGCGGCTGGACTCGCTGCCGCTGGGGTTGCTGACGGTCGCGGTGCCCACGACCTTCATGTCCTTGTTGGCGCCCGGGAGGTGGCCGGAGACCTCGCCGTGCTGCTTGTAGCCGGCGGAGGCGACACCCTCACCGGGGAACAGCTCGCGCTGCGACTGGCCGTGGTCGGGGTGGGCGGTGGCGGAGAGGGGCGCGAGGACCGAGAGCGCCAGCGCGGCGCAGGCGGTCGTCCCGAGATGCTTCTTCTTCAACACGTGTTCCTTCGAGGGGTCGAGCCGATGGGGGGTGCGCGACAACCACGTGTGACCTGAGCCACACCCGGAGTGGCATCGGACGAACCTAACCTGCGCCCGCCGCTTTGGCCAGGGTCGTCCTCGTGTCGGGCCCCGGACCAGGACGATCCGCGGCGGGAACGGTATGGAACAGGACGTGCCGTGACCTTTCCGTGACCTTGCGGTGGGGTCGGGAGAGGATCCGTGGGGGCGAAACGCTCGCCCCGCGGAAGGTAAAGGGGCTCTTCGTACTTCAGGTGGGGATGAGGGTGTCGAGTCCTCCGCCGATGAGCAGCATGCGTAGCCGGTAGTTGTCGTAGTTGCGGAAGCCGCGGGCGACGCGGCGGTGGAGTTCGATGAGTCCGTTGATGGCTTCGGTGCCGCCGTTG
>CAEZYQ010000051.1_pt1 | contig 20448 bp, 23 predicted proteins | sample 7265561 | NCBI WGS metagenome assembly CAEZYQ01 (sample SAMEA6813939, study PRJEB35770) | uncultured Nocardioides sp. | biome: Freshwater; feature: Freshwater reservoir; material: water | place: Czech Republic | collected 2017-04-14 | depth 30m m | reverse complement strand
GTCGGCGTACGGGGTTTCGAGACGGCGCTGGCGCGCCTCCTCAACCGCCGTACGGCGTCGGCGTACGGGGTTTCGAGACGGCGCTGGCGCGCCTCCTCAACCGCCGTACATGTCGGTGTGCGGGGTCTCGACGACGGCTCGCTGGCGCTCGCCTGCTCGACCACCGGAAAGCGGCGGTGGCAGGCCGCCTCGACCGCCCCCTCAGAACACCCCGGCCGGGGCGTGGTGCAGCCCGGTGGCCTGGGCTCCGACGCCGAGGCGCCAGCGGGCCTCGGCGAGCACGTCGACGGGGAGGCTGCGGCGCACGAGGTCGCGGACGGCGGCGTGGCGGTAGCGGTGGGTCTCACCGTGGCGTTCGAGCAGGCGGGCCTCGCGGGCGCGGGCGAGCTGGTCGATGCCGGCGGCGGCGTCGAGGAGGGCGCCTGGCGCGTGCGGGCCGGCGACGGCCACGATGCTCGCGGCGAGCCGGCTGTCCTCGTCCAGGTCCGCGAGGGTTGCATGGGTGCGGGTGGCGAGGGCGTCGGCGAAGGGGGTGCGCAGCGCGTCGAGGTCCTGCTCGCGGGCCGCCAGGCCGGCGAGGGCCCGCAGCACCTCCGGCTCCAGCAGCGCGCGCAGGTGGGAGACGTGGCCGCGGGTCACACGCGCGAGCCCGGCGACGAGGAGCTCTTCGGAGAGCCCGGGACGGTGGCCCAGGGCGGACTCGAGGAGTCGCCGGACGGCGTCGCGGGGCAGCCCGGGGAGGTGGACGACGTCGCGGTCGACGAGGTCGCCGGGGTGGACGCCGATCACGACCCGGCCACCGCGCCCCTCGACCGCGGCCAGGAGCGCCTCGAGGTCCGGCACCGGCACGAGGTGGGCGTCGTCGACGACGACGGTGGGGGAGTCGGTGTGGGACAGCAGCGTCCCCACCTGCTCGAGCGGCGTGGTGGGCCGTGGCGACCACGGGGACGGTGGGACGCGCAGCACCGGGTGCCCGGCGTCGGCGCGACGGCGTACGACGGTCTCGACCAGCGCGGTCACGCCGGTGCCGGGCATGCCGACCACCTGCACCGAGTCGGTGCGCAGCACCTGCTCGGCGGTGCGCAGCTGGTCGTCGCGACCGACGGGTGCGCGGGCGCCGCCCGTCTGTATGGCATGGACAGACGACAACGTCGAGCGCTCCTCGCGCATGTGGGCCCCCCGGCTCGATCGAACGGAGGTCCGAGCGCCCCCGCCTGTCCTCACGCTACCCGCCGAGGCCGACAGCGGCATCCACGACCCGTGCACGGGACGGACACCGGTGGTGAACGACGCGGTGACGGCGGTGGAGGGCGTGGCCCGGGTCAGCCGAAGGGCAGCGGCTCCGGCGCGAGCGAGACCGCCTTGGCCCGGGCCGCGGTGAGCCGACGCCGGTGGTGCTGGCGGCAGAGCACCTCGTAGGCCACGTCCACGTCTGCGTCGCCGCCGCCGGGGCCGGGCTGCGGCTGCTCGACGTCCCCGACGACGATCACCTCGCCCTCGACGACCATGACGCCGTTCTCGGTGCGCGCGTTGTGCGTGGCCCGCTTGCCGCACCAGCACAGCGCCTCCACCTGGAGCACGTGCATCCGGTCGGCGAGCTCGACCAGCCTCGCAGACCCCGCGAACAGAGCGGTGCGGAAGTCGGTGAGGATGCCGAAGGCGAAGACGTCGATCTGGAGCTCGTCGACGACCTTGGCCAGCTGGTCGACCTGGTCGGCGGAGTAGAACTGCGCCTCGTCGCAGACGAGGTAGTCGATCCGGGCGCCCTGGGTCAGGCTGTCGACGACGTAGCGCCAGAAGTCGAACGCCTCGTCGACCTCGATCGCCTCGTGCGTGAGCCCGAGACGGCTGGACAGGCGGCCCGTGCCGGCCCGGTCGCGGGTGACGAAGATCCGACCCTGTCGACCCCGCGCGGCGTGGTTGTGGTTGGTCTGGAGCGCCAACGTGCTCTTGCCGGAGTCCATCGTGCCGGTGAAGAACTGGAGCTCAGCCACGGGGCGAGATCCTAAGCGCGTCGGGCAGGATGACGGGCATGCCCGACCTCCCGGTGTCGCCGCTGGTGTCCACGACCGAGCTCCGCGCGCTGCTGACCAGCGAGCCGCGGCCGGTGCTGCTGGACGTGCGCTACCGGCTGGGCGGACCGCCCGGTGAGCCCCTGCACGAGGCCGGCCACGTCCCCGGAGCGGCGTACGTCGACCTCGACCGCGACCTGGCGGCCCCGCCGGGTGCGGGCGGTCGGCACCCGCTGCCCGACAGCGCCTCATTCCTGGCGGCCATGCGGGCCGCCGGGGTGCGCGCGGACCGGCCGGTCGTGGTCTACGACGACTGGTCCGGCCACGCCGCCGCCCGGGCCTGGTGGCTGCTGCGGCACCACGGGCACGCTGACGTCCGCGTGCTCGACGGCGGCTGGTCGGCCTGGGTGGCCGACGGCGGACCGGTCGAGACCGGACCGGTGACTCCCGAGCCCGGCGACCTCGACGGGGAACCGGGCCACATGCCGGTCGTGGAGGCCGACGGTGTGCTCGACGTCGAGGTGCTCGTCGACGCCCGCGCGCCCGAGCGCTACCGCGGGGAGGTCGAGCCGGTGGACCCCGTCGCGGGCCACGTGCCCGGGGCGGTCAACCTGCCGACGAGCCGCAACCTCACCGAGGACGGCCGGTTCCGCAGCCGCGAGGAGCTTGCGGAGCTCTACGCCGCGGTCGGGGCGGTCCCCGGGGCCGACGTCGCGGCGTACTGCGGGTCCGGGGTCACCGCCTGCCTCGACGTGCTGGCGCTGGAGCTGGTCGGGGTGCGGGCCGCGCTCTACCCCGGCAGCTGGTCGGGGTGGATCACGGACCCGTCGCGACCCGTCACCAATGAATCCCCTTGAAGACCCTCGCGAGCATGATCTGCTCGGACTCGCGCGAGCCCTGACCCGCGTCGCCGCGGGCGGCGGCGGAGTCCGGGAACACGTGGTAGGCCATGTTGAGGATCCGGAAGGCCAGCTTGGGGGCCACCGTGTGCGCGATCGCGCCGGCGTTGCCAAGCGCGGTGTTGATCTCGTGCGGGCGCTCGACCATCGCCTTGATGACCAGGTCGGCGGCCTGCGCCGGGCTGATCGTGGGGAACTTGTCGTAGATCTTGGTCGGGGCGATCATCGGCGTCCGCACCAACGGCATGTGGATGCCGGTGAAGGTGATCCCGTCGCCGACCAGCTCCGAGGACACCACGTTGGACCAGCTGTCGAGGGCGGCCTTGGAGGCGACGTACGCCGAGAAGCGCGGCGGGTTGGTCTGCACGCCGATCGAGGAGATGTTGACGATGTGCCCGCGGCGCTGCTCGCGCATGACCGGGATCAGCCCCATCACCAGGCGGATCGCGCCGAAGTAGTTGAGCTGCATCGTGCGCTCGAAGTCGTGGAAGCGGTCGTGGGAGAGCTTCAGCGAGCGGCGGATCGAGCGACCGGCGTTGTTCACCACGAAGTCCACCGAGGGCAGCTCGGCGCTGATCTGGGCGCACAGGGCGTCGATCGCGTCGAGGTCGGAGAGGTCGCACGGGTAGACGTGGGCGGTGCCGCCGCGTGACTCGATGACCGCCTTGGTCTCCTCGAGCTTGTCCTTGCCGCGGGCCACCAGCACCGGGATGCCGCCGCACTGGGCGACCTTGAGCGCGGTGACCTGGCCGATGCCCGAGGAGGCGCCGGTGATCACGACGTGCTTGCCCTCGAGCGCGGCACGGTTGCCCTTGTCGCGCCCGCTGGAGGTGTCGAGGTGCTCCTCCCAGTAGCCCCACAGCGTGCGGGCGTAGGTCTCCAGGTCGGGGACGCCGATCCCGGACCCCGACAGCGCCTTCTCGGTGCGGCGGGAGTCGAAGACGGGGGCGAACCCGACGTGGCCCAGGACCTCGGCGGGGACGCCGAGCTGGCTCGTGACCGGGTCCAGCGCGGACTGCACCAGGCCGTTGCGCGCCAGCGCCGCGGCGTACGTCGAGGGGCGCAGCGCGCGGGGCACCAGGGCGAGTGGTCCGGCCTGGGTCACCGACCGGTCGACCGGCGTGGCGAAGCGCGGGGCCCCGGCCGCGGCGCAGAAGGCGTTGACGACGTCGACGACCGGCTGGGGGTCGGGGTTGACCAGGTGGAAGGCCTGGCCGTCGAGCCCGGGGGTATGGGCGATGTGGTCCATCGCGGTGGCGACGTAGTCGACCGGCACGACGTTGGTGTCGCCGAGGTCGACGCCGACCAGGGGCAGCCAGGCGGGCAACCGGTCGCGCATCGCCTTCATCAGCGGGAAGAAGTAGTAGGGGCCGTCGACCTTGTCCATCGCCCCGGTCTGGGAGTCGCCGACCACGATCGAGGGTCGGTAGACCCGCCACGGGACGCTCGTCTCCTCGCGCACGATGCGCTCGGACTCGAACTTCGTGCGGTGGTACGGCGAGGGCAGGTGCTGGCCCTCGTCGAACATCGTCTCGTCGAAGCGCCCGCGGTACTCACCCGCGGCGGCCACCGAGGAGACCTGGTGGAAGCAGCCGACCTGCAGTTCCTCGGCGAGCCGGACCGCGTGCCGGGTGCCGTCGACGTTCATCACCTGGTTGGTGGCGTCGTCGGCGGTCATGTCGTAGATCGCCGCGAGGTGGAAGAAGTGGTCGATCCGGCCGCGGTGCTCCTCGACCCACGCGGGGTCGACGCCGAGGGCGTCGGCGGAGAGGTCGCCCACGACCGGGGTGACGCGGTCGGTGCCCCACCGCCGGATCAGCGCCTCCATCCGCGCGAGGCTGCCCGAGCGGACGAGCACGAAGACCTCGCCCTCACGGTGGTCGAGCAGCTCGGCCACGAGATGACGGCCGATGAACCCTGTGGCGCCGGTCACGAAGTACGACATGGCCGGAGACTAGCCCGCTACGCCCGCCTTGGGCACCGGCCCGGAGGAACCGGTGGGGGCCTCAGTCCTTGGAGCCGAACATGATCTCGTCCCAGCTCGGCACCGAGGCGCGGCCGCGACCCTTGCGCGCCGGCCGGCGGGCGGGCGGCGCGTCGTGGTGTTCCTCGTCCGCCGCCGCGGCGGGAGGCTCGGGCTGGCCGGGCTCCGCGACGGGTGCGGGCGCCTCGGTGGGGGCCACGGCCGGGATCTCGGCGGTCGGGGACTCGGCGGCCGGGGACTCGGCGGTCGGGGACTCGGCGGCCGGGGGCTCGAGGTAGGCCTCGACGGGGGCGGGGGAGACCAGGTGGATGGCGTCGTCACCCAGCGGCAGCTCCTCGGCGCCCTCGTCGACGGCGGCTGCGCGTCGGCGGCGGACCTGCTCGAGGTCGTCCTGGGTCGGGGGCGCGGGAGGAGTGGCGATCTGGTCGCCGACCAGCCAGCGGGCGTCGTCGTCCTCGGCCACGGCGTAGTTGCCGCGCATGTCGAAGGTGAAGGTCGCCGTGCCCGTGCGGGCCTGGGCGGCGTACGCCGCGGTGAGCACCCAGCGGCCGTCCTCGCGGCGCCAGGCGTCCCAGGTGACGCTGTCGGCCCCGACGTTGACGCTGCGCAGGTGGGTCTCGACGGCCTCGCCGAGGATGCGCGCACCGTCACCGCTGCGGCGGCGGATCGAGCTGCGCTGGGCGCGCTCGGCGACGTGGGCGCGCTCGGCGAGGACCGGTCCCGCGAACGGCATGATCTTCTCCACCGTGGTCCGGGCGGCCTCGGCGACGGCCTCGGGGGTCTCGCCGGCGCGGATGCGGGCCTGGATGTCGCGGGGGCGCAGGACGCTGTCCATGGGGATCTCCAACTGGCCGAGTCGTGAGGTGTCGCCGCGCAGCGCGCTGCGGAGCCGGGAGTCGACGTCGAGGGTGAACTCCTCGCCGGTGTCGCTGACCAGGAGCAGGCGCTTCCCGTCCTCGCTCGTGCCCGCGAGGGTCAGGTGCACCACGTCGGTCCACCTCCCTGCTGATCGGACACTGCTCCTCGTCGTCACCCCGGACTCCCGGGGTGGCGCGAGCCTACGCCAGCGCGACCGCCTCCCCGCGGACCTCGGTGTCCACCGCCGCCGTGGCGTCGCCCGCACCCGGCGCCTCGGGTGAGGATGGAGGCATGAGCAGGACTGGATCGCCGGCGTCGCCGCGACCGACGGGCGGTGCGCTGTGAGCACCCTGGTGGTCCTCGACCTCCTCGGGATCTTCGTCTTCGCGATCTCGGGCGCCCTGGTGGCCGTGCGCAAGGAGCTCGACGTCTTCGGGGTGCTGCTCCTGGCCGGCGTCACCGGGCTGGGGGGTGGCTTCCTGCGCGACGTGCTCATCGACGCGACCCCGCCCGCGGCCCTCACCGACTGGAAGTACCTCCTGGTGCCGGTCGCCGCCGGCCTGCTCACCTTCGGCTACCACCCGACGCTGGGACGGATGGAGCGGATGGTCAACGTCTTCGACGCCTTCGGACTCTCGCTCTTCTGCGTCGCCGGCGCGCTCAAGGCCGTCGACTACGGTCTGGGTCCGGTCCCGGCCGCGCTGCTGGGCATGACCACCGGCATCGGCGGCGGCATCCTGCGCGACGTCCTCGCCGGCCGGGTGCCGGTCATCTTCCGCGGCGAGCTCTACGCCACCCCGGCCCTGGCCGGCGCCTTCGTCGCGGTGCTCATGGACCGCGCTGACCTGCCCTTCGCCCTGGCCGCGGCCGCGGGGGCGGCGGTGTGCCTGGTGTGGCGCCTGCTCGCGCTCTGGCGGGGCTGGGAGGCGCCGACGCCCCGGGGGTCGGCCAGCGTCTGAGCGGCTGTCCGCGCCCGGCGTTCCTCAGGAGGCGGGGAGGGGCGTCGCCTCGACGTGGTCCTCGTCCTGGTGCGCGGCATCCCGCGGCAGGCTGAGGGCGGCCACGGCGGCGAGCACCCCGGCGCCGAGGGAGACGAGGTACGCCGCGCTGGCGCCGGCGCTGTCGACGACGAACCCCGACGCAGCGGCTCCGGGGGCGACGCCGGCGACCAGGCCGGTCTGCACCATGGCCATCCCCTCGGTGAGGCGCGCGCGAGGAGTGGCGGACTCCACCAGCGACATCGACGCGATCAGGGTGGGGGCGATCGCAGCGCCGCCGAGGAGCAGCACCAGCCCCATCAACGGCAGCGAGCCGACGAGGAAGAGCGGCGCCATGGCGCAGGCCATGGCGGTGGCGCCGACCTTGAGCCGGTACGCCGGGCCGCGGCGCCAGCTCACCGTGCCGGTGACGACACCCGAGAGCAGGGAGCCGAGGGCCCACAGGGCCAGCAGACCGCCGGCCCAGGCGGGGGAGCCCTGCTCGTCGGCGAAGGCCACCGTGGTGACCTCGGCCGCCCCGAAGAGGACGCCGAGGCAGGCCGAGACGACGGTGAGCGGCACGAGGGTGCGCCAGGGCAGGGCGGCCGTCGTCTCCTCGACGGGGCGCTGGCGGTGCGCGGGAGGAGCGGTCGCGCGCTGCGCGGCGAAGCCCCAGGCGCCGAGCGAGCCGGCCACGGCCGCGACGGCCAGGCCGAGGACGGGGTCGACGAGGGTGGCCAGGACGGTGACGAGGATCGGTCCGAGGATGAAGACGACCTCGTCGAAGACGGCCTCGAGGGCATAGGCGGTCTGCACCTGGGTGGGCCGCTCCAGCACGTGTGCCCAGCGCGCGCGCACCGCGGAGCCGATCTGGGGCAGCGAGCCGCCCGCGACGGCCGCGGCGACGTACGCCGTCGTCAAGGGCCACCCGGCCTCGACCGACCAGACGAGGACCGACGTGGCGGCGCCGAAGACGGTGCCGGCGACCGCGAGGACCCGCCCCTGCCCGAAGCGGTCCAGCAGCCGTCCCTGGAGGATCGCGAGCACGGCGTTCGTGACCATGTAGGCCGCCGAGACCGAGCCCGCGGTGCCGTAGGAGCCCGTGGCGCCCTCGACCAGCAGGACGATGCCCAGGCCGGCCATCGAGATCGGCAGCCGGGCGACCAGGCCGGTCAGCGAGAACGCCAGGGCCCCGGGGTGTGCCAGCACGTCCCGGTAGGTCCGCATCGCTCCTCCCACCACGAGGGGGAACCTAGGCGGCAGGACCACTCCCCACCAATCCGGGCACGCGGCGTCCTCGCACCGGCAGGGTGGTGGAGCGGGTTCCTACGATGGCGTCATGACCGCTCCCGAGCCGGCCGCCGGCGCCGCACCCGACGCGACCCCCGACGTCCGCCCCTTCGACGCGCTGCTCCTCGTCTCCTTCGGAGGACCGGAGAAGCCCGAGGACGTCGTGCCGTTCCTGGAGAACGTCACGCGCGGGCGCGGCATCCCCAAGGAGCGGCTCGAGGAGGTCGGCGAGCACTACTTCCTCTTCGGCGGTCGCTCCCCGATCAACGACCTGTGCCGCGCGCTGCTGGCCGCGATCCGCGAGGACCTCGCCGGCGCCGGCATCGACCTGCCGGTCTACTGGGGCAACCGCAACTGGGACCCCTACCTCACCGACACGCTGCAGCAGATGGCCGAGGACGGCATCTCGCGGGCGGCGTGCTTCGTGACCAGCGCCTACAGCTCGTGGTCGAGCTGTCGGCAGTACCGCGAGAACCTCTGGGACGCCATCGAGCCGCTCGGCGGCCCCGCCGGCTCGCCCGTGCAGCTGCAGAAGCTGCGCCACTACTTCAACCACCCCGGCTTCGTGGAGCCCAACGTCGACGCCGTGCTGGCCGCCCTGGCAGAGCTCCCCGAGGACGTGCGCTCCGATGCCCACCTGGTCTTCGTGACCCACTCCATCCCCACCGCCATGAGCGCCACCAGCGGCGACCCCGAGCGGGACTGGGAGGAGGGCAGCGCCTACGTCGCCCAGCACCTCGACGTCGCCCGCACCATCACCGCGCGGGTGGCCGAGGAGACCGGCACCCGCCACGAGATGGCGCTGACCTACTGCTCGCGCTCGGGCTCCCCGCACGTGCCGTGGCTCGAGCCGGACGTCAACGACCACCTCACCGAGATCCACGGCGCCGGCGCGCGCGCCGCCGTCGTGATCCCCGTCGGCTTCGTCTCCGACCACATGGAGGTCGTCTACGACCTCGACACCGAGGCGCTCGCGACGGCGAAGGAGATCGGCCTGCCCGCGGCCCGCGCGGCGACCGCCGGCACCGACCCGCGGTTCGTGGCGATGGTCCGTGACCTGCTCGTCGAGCGGGCCGCCCTCGAGCGCGGCGAGGAGGTCGCCCCCGCCGCGACGGGCGAGATCGGGCCGATGTGGAACGTCTGCCCGGTGGGCTGCTGCGCCAACCCGCGGGCCGAGCGTCCGGCCCTGTGCGGCCGGGACACCCCGGCGAGCGTGTGACGCGCGACGCCGGCTCCGGGGTCCACGAGCCCCGCGACCTGGCCGCGCTCGCGACGACGGTGGCCGGGGAAGCCGCCGCCCTCGTCCGGACGTACGCCGAGGGCCGGGTCGAGGTCGCGGCGACGAAGTCCAGCGAGGTCGACGTCGTGACGGCGGCCGATCGCGCCGCGGAGGAGCTGCTCCGGGCCAGGCTGCGCGCGGCCCGCCCGGACGACGCGATCCTGGGCGAGGAGGGCGAGGACGAGGCCGGCACCTCCGGGGTGCGCTGGGTGCTCGACCCCATCGACGGGACCGTCAACTTCCTCTACGGCCTGCCCCGCCACGCCGTCTCGGTCGCCGCGCAGGTCGAGGGCGCCGACGGCTGGCGCACCGTGGCCGGGACGGTCCTCGAGGTGCCGACCGGCAGCACGTGGAGCGCCCACCTGGACGAGGGCCACCCGGTCGGCACCCGCGACGGGACGCCGGTGCGCGTGCGCGACCCGCAGCCGCTGCACCTGATGCTGGTGGCGACCGGCTTCTCCTACGACCGCGACGTCCGGACCCGTCAGGCAGCCTCGCTGCAGCACCTGCTGCCCCGCGTGCGCGACGTGCGTCGCATGGGCAGCTGCGCGCTGGACCTGTGCCTGCTGGCGTCCGGCCACCTCGACGCCTACGTGGAGGAGGGCGTGAACCTGTGGGACCACGCCGCAGCGACCCTGGTCGCGCGCGCGGCCGGCGCCCGCTGGCAGCTGCTCACCGGGGCATCGGGGCGCGACCTGCTGGTCTGTGCCCCGGCGGGGGCCTTCGAGGAGTTCCTCGAGGCCGTCACGGCGGCGGGCTACACCGCCGACGGGCCGACAGCGGGATGAGGATGCGGGTGGGGGGAATAGCGACCCGTCACCCACTGTTCACCGGCCGCCACACCGAGCCGGTGTGCAGCCCGCTGGGGCCATGGTGCACACTGTGCCGCCGAGTGGGACCGAGGACGACGAGCAGGACGAGGGGAGTGTGACGAGGATGGCAACCGACTACGACGCGCCGCGCAAGAACGAGGAGGACTCCTCCGAGGAGAGCATCGAGGAGCTGAAGGCACGCCGGCACGACAAGAGCTCGGGCAAGGTCGACGAGGACGAGACCGAGGCAGCCGAGAACTTCGAGCTCCCCGGCGCCGACCTCTCCCACGAGGAGCTCGCGGTCGAGGTGAAGCCCAAGCAGGAGGACGAGTTCACCTGCATGAGCTGCTTCCTGGTGCACCACCGCTCGCAGCTGGCCGACGCCAAGAAGATGATCTGCTTCGACTGCTCCTGAGGGCGGGCCCGCGCCGTCGCCGGCGCGGACCCACGGAGCAGCAGGGAGGACGGGCTACTGCCCGTCCTTCTCCAGTCCCGGGGGCAGGTGGCCCGTGGACTTCACGTAGTACCGCGCTGCGCCCCGCATCGCCAGGGTGCGCGCCACCGCGATGAGAGCGCCCGTCGCGACTGCCCAGGCCATCGCCTCGGCCAGCGCGACGTCGGGGTCCGCGGGGTTCTCCGGCGGCTTGCGCCGCGCGGCCTTCGACCACCCGGTCGTCAGGGCCTTGCGCGCCACGATCGCGGCGCCGATGCCCGAGCCCTTCTCCATGACCGACCACGTCTTCGACATGGCACGGAACCCTAGCCCGACGGCCGGTCCGGCCGGGTGGTCAGGTGGTCGACTCGACCGCCCGGGTGAGGGCTGCGGCCAGCGCGTCGGGGCGTCGGGTGCTCACCAGCCAGTACGGCGTGGGGTCGGCCGGGTCGCTCAGCGACACCTTGACCGCCTTCTTCCGGTAGGGGCGCAGCAGCAGGTAGGCCCGGGCGTCCGCGTCGCGACCGGCCACGAGCCGGGTCGCCTCGGCGTCCAGCGGCACCACCTCGCCGACGAAGCGCAGCTCCACCCGCGCCCGGCCGGCCCGGAACCAGCCGTCCTCCACGCTGACCAGCGCGGCGCCGTACGTGAGGAAGAGAGCGGCCATGAGCGCGACCGCGGCGCCGGTGACGGCCCACGCGACGGCGCCGGGGACGGCGACGATGACGGCCAGCCACAGGCTGGCGACGAGCATCGTGCCCTGCGCCCACCAGCGGATGGGCACAGAGAGCCGCTCGCGGTAGTGCGTCGGGGAGGCCGTGTCCACGCCCCCGATCCTCGCACTACCGTGGAAAGGGTGACCGACCTGGCTCCCCCCGCCGACCTGTCCGTGCCCGTCGTCCGGCTGGACCCGGACCTGCCGTTGCCGTCCTACGCGCACCCCGGCGACGCTGGCGCGGACCTCCTCACGACCGTCGACGTGGTCCTGGCGCCGGGGGAGCGGGCGCTGGTGCCGACCGGGGTCGCCCTGGCGATCCCGGAGGGGTACGTCGGCCTGGTGCACCCCCGCTCGGGCCTGGCCGCCCGGCACGGCCTGTCGATCGTCAACACGCCCGGGACCGTGGACGCGGGCTACCGCGGTGAGGTGAAGGTGCTGCTGGTCAACCTCGACCCGCGCGAGCCGGTGGAGCTGCGCCGCGGGGACCGGGTCGCTCAGCTGGTGCTCCAGCGGGTCGAGCGGGCCGGCTTCGTGGAGGTCGACGCCCTGCCCGACTCGGCCAGGGGTGCCGGGGGCTACGGTTCTACCGGTGGGTTCGGGCCCGATCCGTCCAGCACAGCCTGACGGCGGAGCCTGCGAGCAGTCCCCGAGCCCCGACCAGACCACGCGCCTCGAGGAGCACCCGTGAGATTCCGCCGCAAGTCCGCTGACGACGCCCAGCCGGAGACCCCCGGCGCCGGCGCAGGCGAGGACACCTCCGCGGGCACCGCGCCGGCCGGCCCGCACGACGTCAACGAGATGCCCGAGCTCCCCGAGGGTGTCCAGCGCGTCGACCTGGGATCCCTGCTCATCACCCCCACGTCCGGCACCGAGCTGCGCCTGCAGGTCGACGAGGCCACCGGCGACGTCCAGGCCGTGCTGCTCACCGCGCCCGACGGCGCGCTGGAGCTGCGCGCCTTCGCCGCGCCGCGCCACGGCGACCTCTGGAGCGAGGTGCGCCCGCAGATCGCCTCCGACATGGCCCAGCGCGGCGGCACCGCCACCGAGGTCGAGGGCGTGTGGGGGCCGGAGCTGGCGTGCGAGCTCACCCGCACCCTGACCGACGGTCGCACCGGCCAGCAGCGCTCACGCATCATCGGCATCAACGGCACCCGCTGGATGCTGCGCGCCACCCTCATCGGGGGCGCCGCCCGCGACGGCGAGAACCGGGCCCGCTGGGACGCCGTCATCCGCACCGTCGTCGTGCGCCGCGGCGAGGGCGCCATGCCGGTGGGCGAGCCGCTCCCGCTCTCGCTGCCCGAGGGGGCCCGCCGCCTCGGCCCGGCCGCCACGACGCCTGCGTTCAGCAAGCCCTCGGGCAGTGCGTCGGACGGCGCCCAGCCCGGCGACGCCACGCCCGGCACGTAGGCTCGCTGCGTGGCCGAGAAGTCCCGCCTGCGCCGCTCCATCAGCCGCTGGGCCAGCAGCTCCGACCAGCACGCCCGCGAGCTGCGCCGCACCTCCACCGAGGCCGGTGAGGACTCGGTCGCCGCGTGCGAGGACCGCTGCCGGGTGCACGTGCGCGGCACGCTGCGCACGGTGACCCTGCGCCCGCGCGGCGGGGTGCCCGCGCTCGAGGCCGAGCTGTACGACGGTTCCGGGGCCATCACGATCATCTGGCTCGGCCGGCGGCGGATCGTCGGCATCGACCCGGGTGTCTCGATCGCGGTCGAGGGCCGCGTCGGCGTCCACGACGGGCAGCGGGTCATCTTCAACCCCCGCTACCAGCTGCTGCCGTGAGCACCCACGAGGTCGCACCCGGCAGTAGTCCCGGGGTCACGGTCGAGCAGGTCGTCCGCGCGCAGCTGGGCAAGGCGCTCGGCGGCCGACGCGGCATGCTCGAGGCCGCCGCTCCCACGATCGTCTTCACCGTCCTGTGGCTGAGCACCCGCGAGATCCAGCTGGCGCTCGCCGTCAGCGTCGGCGCCGCACTGGTGCTGCTGGCGGTCCGGCTGGTGCAGCGCTCGACGGTCCAGTTCGTCGTCAACGCGCTGGTCGGCATCGGCATCGGTTGGTTCTTCGTCCGGCTCGCCGCGAGCCGCGGCGGCAGCGAGGACGAGCAGGCGCTGGCCTACTTCCTGCCCGGCCTGCTCTACAACGGTGGGTACGCCGTGGTCATGGCGCTCACCTGCCTGATCGGCTGGCCCCTGGTCGGTTTCATGGTCGGTTCGGTCACCGGCGACGTCACGGCCTGGCACCACGACAAGCAGGTCGTGAAGCTGTGCACGACGCTGACCTGGCTGCTCGCGATCCCGTGCGTCATCCGGGTCGCGCTCCAGGCCCCGCTGTGGATCGGCGGGTGGAGCGGCTCGCTCGACGTCGACTTCGCCATCGCCGCGCTCGGCGTGCTCAAGATCGCCCTGGGCTGGCCCCTGCAGCTGGCCGCGCTCGGGGCGATGCTGTGGGTGCTGGGGCGCGACCGGACGCCGGTCGATCCGACGGCCTGACCGGCCGTCAGCCCCCGTGGGCGGACGGCGCGAGCAGCCGCTCGAGCTCGTCCTCCTTCTCGGCCGGCACCACGAACAGCAGCTCGTCGCCGGACTCCACCGGCTGCTCGGGGTCAGGGGTGTAGACCTGTCCGTCGCGCAGGATCGTCACCAGCACGCACGACTCCGGCAGCGGCACCAGGCCGGCCGGCTTGCCGACGTACGGGCTGTCGGCCGGGAGCGTCATCTCCACCAGGTTGGCGTTGCCCTGGCGGAAGGTGAACAGCCGCACGAGGTCGCCGACGGTGACGGCCTCCTCGACCAGTGCCGACATGATCCGCGGGGTGGAGACGTTGACGTCCACGCCCCACGCCTCGGAGAAGAGCCACTCGTTGTTGGGATGGTTGACCCGGCCGACGGTGCGCGGCACGCCGAACTCGGTCTTGGCCAGCAGCGAGGCGACCAGGTTGGCCTTGTCGTCACCGGTGGCCGAGATGAGCACGTCGCAACGGTCGAGGCGGGCCTCCTCCAGCGAGGACATCTCGCAGCAGTCGGCGAGCAGCCACTCGGCGTGCGGGACGCGCTCGGGCTTGATCGCGTCGGCGTTCTTGTCGATCAGCAGGACCTGGTGGCCGTTGCCGATCAGCTCGCGGGCGATGGAGCGGCCCACGGCACCGGCTCCGGCGATGGCGACGCGCATCAGCTCTCCTCCGGTCCCTTGTCGAGGACCGCGAACGTGTGGGGGGCGGTCTCCTCGCGGATGACCAGGTGCAGCATGTCGCCCTCCTGCAGGATCGTGTCGCGGGTGGGCAGCATGCCCTCTCCGAGCCGGTCGATCCACGCGATCCGGGAGCGCGACTGCACCTGCAGGTCGATGGTCCGGTGGCCGATCCAGGCCTCGGGCACGGTGATGTGGTCGACCCGGATGGTGCCGCTGGGGTCGCGGAAGTCCGGCTCCGCGCCCGCCGGGAGGATCCGGCGCAGCACCTGGTCGGCGGTCCACTTCACCGTGGCGACCGTGGTGATGCCCAGGCGCTGGTAGACCTCGGCGCGGCCGGGGTCGTAGATGCGCGCGACGACCTGCTGGATCCCGAAGGTCTCGCGGGCCACGCGGGCGGCAATGATGTTGGAGTTGTCGCCGGAGGAGACCGCGGCGAAGGCGTCCGCGCGCCGGATGCCGGCCTTCTCCAGGACCTCCTGGTCGAAGCCGATGCCGGCCACCTTGTCCCCGTTGAAGCCGGGCCCGAGACGTCGGAACGCGTCCGGCTCGGAGTCGATCACCGAGACGGTGTGGTTGCGGTCCTCCAGGGAGCGGGCGAGGGTCGAGCCGACCCGGCCGCAGCCCATGATCACGACGTGCACGGGCCCACGCTAGCCGCAAGGGGGCTCCGGGGGCGCACGTGCCGTAGCCTTCCCGACCGTGGGTGTCGGCGACGTCTCGAAGCGGATCCTGCTGGGCCGCAAGCTGCGCAGCTCGCAGATGGGGGAGACGCTCCTCTCCAAGAAGCTCGCCTTCCCCGTCTTCGCCAGCGACGCGCTCTCCTCGGTGGCCTACGCACCCGACGAGATCTTCATCATCCTGTCGTTGGCGGGGGTGAGCCTCTACGCCTACTCGTGGTGGATCGCCGCGGCCGTCGCGGTCGTGATGCTCACCGTCGTGGCGTCCTACCGCCAGACCGTCCACGCCTACCCCAGCGGTGGCGGCGACTACGAGGTGGCGATGGTCAACCTCGGCCCGAGGGCGGGCATCACGGTCGCCAGCGCGCTCATCGTCGACTACGTGCTGGTGGTGGCGGTCTCGCTCTCCTCGGCGGCCCAGTACGCCGCGTCGGCGCTGGACTTCGTGAGCGGCCACGAGGCCCTCATCGCCTCGGTGCTGGTGGTCGCGCTGACGCTGGTCAACCTGCGCGGGGTGCGGGAGTCGGGGGCGTGGTTCGCGTTCCCGGCGTACGCCTTCATGATCGGGCTGGTCGGGATGATCGGCTTCGGGCTGTTCCGCCAGGCCACCGGCACGCTGCCGGCGGCCGAGAGCGCGGCGTACACGATCGTGGAGGCCGAGGGCTACGAGGGGACGCTGACCACCATCGCGCTCGTCTTCCTCGTCGCCCGCGCCTTCTCCTCGGGCTGTGCGGCCCTGACCGGCGTCGAGGCCATCTCCAACGGCGTGCCCGCCTTCCGCCGACCCAAGAGCCGCAACGCCGCCACGACGCTCGCGCTGCTGGCGATGGTCGCGATCGTTCTGATGATGGGCGTGGTCGCGCTCGGCAACCTGATGGACGTGCGCTACGTCGACCCGCACGAGGGCGACCGGCTGCTCGCGGCCGACGGGAGCGTCGTCTCGGGGAGCCAGGACACCCTCATCGCCCAGATCGCCGAAGGCGTCTTCGACGGGTTCTCCCCGGCGTACTACTTCGTCGTGCTGGCCACCGGCGTGATCCTGGTGCTCGCCTCCAACACCGCCTTCAACGGCTTCCCCGTGCTCGGCTCGATCCTGGCCCGCGACGGCTTCGCCCCGCGGGCGCTGGGCCAGCGCGGCGACCGCCTCGCCTTCAGCAACGGCATCGTCTTCCTCGCCGTCATGGCGATCGCGCTCATCGTGGCCTTCGACGCCCAGGTCACGCGACTGATCCAGCTCTACATCGTCGGGGTCTTCGTCTCCTTCAACCTCAGCCAGCTGGGGATGATCCGGCACTGGACCCGGGAGCTGACCACGACCACCGACCCGGCCGAGCGCGCGCGCATGCAGCGTTCCCGGCTGATCAACACCGTGGGACTGGGCCTGACGGCCGCCGTCTTCGTGGTCATCGTCGTGACGAAGTTCCTCGCCGGCGCGTGGATCGCGATCCTGGCGATGGGCACCTTCTACCTGCTCATGAGCGGGGTGCGCAAGCACTACGACCAGGTCGCCCTGGAGCTGGCCGCGGACGAGGAGGACAAGGTGCTCCCGACCCGGGTGCACGCGATCGTCCTGGTCTCCAAGCTGCACAAGCCGACCCTGCGGGCCCTGGCCTTCGCCAAGGCGACCCGGCCCAACGTGCTGGAGGGCGTCTACGTCGCCACCGACCCGAAGGCGACCTCCGCCCTCATGGCGGAGTGGGACGAGCGCCGGCTCGACGTGCCGCTCAAGGTGCTGCACTCGCCCTACCGCGAGCTCGTGCGCCCGATCCTGGAGTACGCCACCGCGATCCGCCGGGCCAACCCCCGCGGCGTCGTCGCGGTCTACATCCCGGAGTACGTCGTCGGCCGCTGGTGGGAGCAGCTGCTGCACAACCAGACCGCCCTGCGGCTCAAGGGCCGCCTGCTCTTCACCCCAGGAGTGATGGTCATCTCGGTGCCCTACCAGCTGCGTTCCTCCGAGCTCGCACGCGAGCGGGTCCTCTCCGAGGACCAGCGCGTCCACGCGGGCGACCTGCGCCGGGGTCGGGCGGAGGACCGATGAGCACCGCTGCTCCCGCGCCCAGCGCCGTCGGGACCCGGATCGAGGGCGTCGTCGGCCCGGTCGCGCACGGGGGGCACTGCGTCCTGCGCCCGGAGTCCGGACCCGTGGTGTTCGTTCGCCACGCCCTGCCCGGTGAGCGCGTGGTCGTCGAGGTGACCGAGGGCGTGGAGGGCGACCGCTTCTGGCGCGGTGACGCCGTGGAGGTCCTCGAGGCCTCCCCGGACCGGGTCGAGCCGCCCTGCCCCTTCTCCGGCCCCGGCCGCTGCGGCGGCTGCGACCTGCAGCACGTCGCCCTCCCCGCGCAGCGCCTCCTCAAGGCGGCCGTCGTGCGCGAGCAGATGCAGCGCCTGGCCAAGCTCGAGGTCGACGTCGAGGTCGAGGCGGTCCCCGGTGACCTCGACGGGCTGCGCTGGCGCACCCGCCAGCGTTACGTCTCCCTGCCCGACGGCGCGAAGGGCATGCGCAAGCACCGCTCGCACGAGGTCGTCGAGGTCGACGACTGCCGCATCGACGCCGCCGGCCGCGTGCCGACCGAGCAGCTGCACACCGTGCGGGGCGTGGAGTTCTCCGTCGCTGCCGACGGCTTCTGGCAGGTGCACCCCGGCGCCGCCGAGGTGCTCGTGGAGTCGGTGCTGGCCGGGCTCGAGCCGCGCGCCGGCGACCGTGTCCTGGACCTGTACGCCGGGGTCGGGCTCTTCGCCCGCTTCCTCGGCCACGCCGCCGGTGTGACCGGCGCGGTCGGGATGATCGAGGGCGACCGTGAGGCCGTCGAGCACGCCCGCACCAACCTCGCGACGCTGCCCGGTCGGTGGGAGGCCGTCTCCGGCGACGTCGAGCGGGTCCTGGCCAAGCCGCGCGGCCCGATCATGAGCGGCGCCGTCGACCTGGTCGTCCTGGATCCGCCGCGCACCGGCGCCCGCCGCAAGGTGGTCCGCGAGGTCGCGCGCCGCACCCCCCGCCGGATCGCGTACGTGGCGTGCGACCCGGCCGCGCTGGCCCGCGACACGGCGTACCTCGCCGAGGCGGGGTACTCCCTGCGCTCGCTGCGCGGGCTGGACCTCTTCCCGATGACGCACCACGTCGAATGCGTCGCCTTGCTGACGAGAACCGGCTCTGACCTGCGGTGATGCGATTCCCTCGGAGCAGGTCGACTGGCGAAGATCCGCCTCAAGGCCCACTTTGAACCCCCTTATGGCTCGCTTTGGTGGCGCACAGTCGCGATGAGCCTCCGGTCGCCGTATCTGCCGCGTGGCAGCGCGGCCTTGGGCGTACGGTCTCGCCCCTGTCAGATCGCCCGCGTGCAGGCCCCCTCGACCATGTGCGAGGCCTAGCCAAACAGAAATGGTGCTAGTGCGATCAGCATCATGAAGTGGACGATCGACCATTCGTCACCGCAGCGCCTCCAAGACCAGGTGGCCGCCTCCATCGTCCGCGGCCTGAACACAGGCGAGCTCGCCGTGGACGAACAACTGCCGCCCGCCGCCGAGCTGGCGGCAGCGCTGTCTGTGGACCGGAACACCGTCCTGGCCGGCTATCGCCAGCTGCGAGACGCCGGCGTCCTGGAGTTCCGGCGTGGACGCGGCGCACGCATCGCAGCTACAGCCAAACCGAACGACCTCGCGCCGGTCCGTGACGCGGTGAGAGAAACCATCGACCTGGCCAAGCGGTACGGGCTGGGAACGTCCGACGTCATCAACCTGATCAAGGAGCTGTCATGACTGCCACCGTGTACACCGGGCGCGCGACCAACTGGCTGGGCGTCATTGTCAGCGGCCTGCTGCTCGTTCCGCTTGTGGGACTCACCGCCACCAACTCGGTCGACACCACCGTCGTGCTCGTCGGACTGTTGGCCCTGATCGGTCTTCTGGCGGAGGTGGCGACGGCCTCCGACGTGCGCGCCACCTGCGGACGGCAGGGCGTGAGCTTCTATTGGGGTGTTGCCGGCTGGCCCCGAGCGAGCTATCGACTCGACGACATTGCGGAAGCCACGATCGCCACCATCCCTTGGTGGGCCGTGAGCTACGGACTGTGGTGGACGCCCTGGAGAACCGTGTGCACGGTGCGCATCGGTCCCGCATTGCGACTGCGTCTAGACAATGGCCGCACTGTGACGGTCACTGTGCCCGATCCGCACGCCGCGCTGGACGCCCTGCGGAGCGCCAGCACGGGCGGCTACAGCTAGGTCCCTTCCAATCTCGGCCGTCCGGATCTGGCCGCATTCCGCGCGGTCACGCTGCGGCGGGGAGACACGCCCAGGAGCCTGAGCGCGCGACAGGTGGCGAAGGGTGGTGGCGATGCAGGGCGACCTGATGTCAGCCATTCGTGCCAGAGACTTGATGCTGACGTGGCCGTCGCGACCGACCTCAATTCGTCGGACGTGGTTCCGGCGATGGGCGGGGCAACCTACACACTTCTTGAAACGGACGACCGACTGCGACGTCAGTCGAGCAGGGCGAGGTACTGCTGGCGTGCCTTCATGGCGTGGATGAGCACCTGATCCTCGCCGTCTCCCGTCAGCTCGATCACCTCAGGATGCGACCGTGCCTGTCGAACCCGAGGCGGAGTTGGCGATGCGGGTCGGCACCGAGGTCACGCAGGAAGACCGGATGCTCGGCGGCCTGAATGGAGTCCGCGGGATCGATGCCGTGCTTCAGGGCTGAGTCGCGGACCTTCACGCCACGTAGGCACGAATCGCGGCGCGGATGGTCTCCGAACGCGACTGGTGATCGTGTTCGGCCCGGCCGTCGAGTTGGGCCAGCAGCGTTGCGTCGAGACGGACCGGGACGACCCGGCCTGGCCCGTCGCCGACCGGGTCAGGGGCTACTTCGGCTCACGCGGGCTGTTGATCGCAAAGGATCGCGGTCGCGCTCAGGGCCGTCTGCCTCCTCCCGATGACTTCCCATGTGGAGTGCGTTCTGCAGCCGTTTCATAATCCTTGAAACTCTTATAGGATTGTGCTCATGGGGTCCGTAAGCGTCGCACAGGCCGCAGAGCGGCTAGGCGTCAGCGTGCCCCGAATCCATCAGCGCATCGCGGACGGTTCGCTTGTCGCCGAACGGATCGGGTCGCAGTGGGTGATCGACGAGCGGTCGCTGGGGCGTGTCCAGGAACGGCGCAAGGCCGGACGCCCACTTTGTCGGCGGCCGCGAGAAACTGCCCGGAGACGGCCACGAAGCTGCCCGCTGGCGGTCATGAGAACTGCCCACTGACGGTCATGGGATCTGCCCGACACGACGTCGTCTGCCTTGCCGCGGTCCGCGGTTGAGGCCCCTTCCTCGGGTG
>CAEZYQ010000050.1_pt1 | contig 20635 bp, 16 predicted proteins | sample 7265561 | NCBI WGS metagenome assembly CAEZYQ01 (sample SAMEA6813939, study PRJEB35770) | uncultured Nocardioides sp. | biome: Freshwater; feature: Freshwater reservoir; material: water | place: Czech Republic | collected 2017-04-14 | depth 30m m | reverse complement strand
CCGCCGGTGGCGGCCGCGGCGGCGCCGCTGGAGCGGGCGCAGCCCGTCGGCGCGGTCGCGGCGACGACGCGGCCGACCGGGAGCACTACGACGACGGGCAGGACTGGCTCGACGACGAGGCAGCCCCCGGCGTCCTGGACTGACACCGACCCTCCGCTCGTCCACGAACGGGCAGCTCTCCAGGAGAGAGCTGCCCGTTCGGTGTCCTCGGCTGCTGCGAGCGGAGACAAGACGACGCCGGCCGGAGCGCTGGGGGGCAGACGTGCCGGCCGACGTCGCCGGACAATCGTCGCATCCCCATACCCCGACGGGTAGACCCGGGCCCACCCGTTCCTCACCCCCTGAGGCCCCGCTTGCCCTACCCTGACCGCGTGGACGAGCCGCCGCAGGGAGCGGCCCCGGGGGCCGACGAGGGCCCCTCCGGGCCCGCATCCCTGTCTCCCGCCAACATGGCCGACGTCGCGCGGCTGGCCGGGGTCTCGATCGCCACGGTGTCCCGAGCACTGCGCGACGTGCCGGGTGTCGGGGAGTCGACGCGCCGCCGGGTCCGCGAGGTGGCCGACCAGCTCTCCTACGTCGTCTCCCCCGAGGCCAGCTCGCTGTCGCGTCGCGAGACCGGCCGGGTCGCGGTGGTGATGCCGCGGATGGATGTGTGGTTCTACTCGATGATGCTCGGCGGGCTCGAGCGCGGGCTGCGCGCCGAGGGCATGGACGTGCTCGTCTACCAGGTGCCCGGCCCCGCCGAGCGCGGCGCCTTCGTGCGCGACCTGCCGGCCCGACGCAAGGTCGACGCGGTGGTGCTCGCCGCCCTGCCGCTCTCGCCCGAGCAGCGCGACCGCCTCGACCTGCTCGGCGTCCCGCTCGTCATCGCCGGCGGCGCGGCCCGCGGCCTGCCGCACGTCGACGTGGACGACCGCGCGATGGCCCGCCTCGCCGTCGAGCACCTCCTCGACGCCGGCCACCGCGACATCGCGATGGTGCGCACCAGCGACACCGACGACACCACCTGGGACGCCGACCTGCTGCGGGTCGCCGGCTTCCGCGACGCCCTCGCTGCCCGCGGCGTGCCCGAGCGCTCCGACCTGCTGGTCACCGAGCCGTGGGCCATCGACGCCGGCACCAAGGCCCTCGACCGGCTGCTCGCGCTCCCACAGCCGCCCACCGCCGTCTTCGCCTACTCCGACGAGCTGGCCACCGCCCTGACCATCGGGGCGTGGCGACTCGGGCTGCGCGTCCCCGACGACCTCTCGGTCATCGGCGTCGACGGCCACCCCACCGCCGCGGTGATGGGCCTCTCCACCATCGACCAGCAGGTCGAGCTGCAGGCCGCGACCGCCGCCGAGATCACCGTGCGGCTCGTGCGCGGCGTGGGCGGCGAGCGCTCGGTGCGGGTGCCGCACGTGCTGGTGACCCGGGGCTCGGTCGGTCCGCCCCCCGCACGCTGACCGAGCGCGCCGACCGACTACGACGACGCCACCTCCCGACGCCCGGCCACCGCAACCCTTCCGCGGGCCGTCCCGCCCCGCTAGCGTGCGCCTGCCTCGTTGTGAGGCAGATCACTGCTCGGGAAAGGTCCCTCATGTCGTCCACCGCCACCTGGCGCCGCCTCGCCGCCCCCGTCGGCGTGCTGCTGCTGCTCGCCGCGCTCCTGAGCGCCCTCACCAGCGGCGCCGCCCCGCTCCTGCCCGTCCCAGCCGCCCGCGCCGACGGGCCCGGGGTCGGCACGCCGTACGTCGTCAGCGTCGGCGACTCCTACGTCTCCGGCGAGGCCGGGCGCTGGGCCGGCAGCTCCAACGTCTCGTCGTCGTACGCCGACGCGCTGGGCTCCACCGCCTACTGGGACACCCCGACCGGCGAGTCGACCGCGCGCTGCCACCGCAGCAAGGCCGCCGAGGTCTTCATCGGCGCTGGGACCCTCGGGAAGAACCTCGCCTGCTCGGGCGCGAGGACCACCACCGACGCCTCAGGCACCTACTTCAAGCCCGGCCTGGACTTCTACGACGACGGCGCCGGCCGGATCGGCCAGGCCAAGGCACTGCAGCAGTTCGCCTCGAGCAACAACGTCAAGATGGTCGTGGTCTCCATCGGCGGCAACGACTTCAACTTCGCCGACATCGTCACCACCTGCGTGGCCAACTGGCTCTCCTCGCCCAGCTGGTGGAAGAACTACTGCAACGACGACAGCTCGGTGACCGCGAACTTCACCAGCAGCAACGTCACCGCCGTGCGCACCCGCATCGCGACCGCCTTCCAGAACCTGCGCACCGCCATGCGCAACGCCGGGTACGCCGACAGCGCCTGGACCCTGCTCGTGCAGACCTACCCCTCGCCCATCCCGAACGCCTCCGGCTTCCGCTACGCCGAGACCGGCTACACGCGCCAGAACACCGGCGGCTGCGGCTTCTGGAACGCCGACGCGAACTGGGCCAACGCCACCGCCCTGCCGACGATCAACAACACCGTCCGCAGCGCCATCACCGCGTCGGGGCTCACCAACACCCGCGTGCTCGACCTGGCCTCGGCCTTCAACGGCCGGCGCCTGTGCGAGAGCACGGTCGGTCTGTACGAGGAGAAGGGTCTGACCTCCTGGACCCAGGCCGGCGCGGTCGACCGGACCGAGTGGGTCAACCAGATCCGCACCGTCAGCACCTGCTGCTCCAGCAGCCCGTACTACATCCAGGAGTCGCTGCACCCGAACTACTGGGGCCAGCTGGCCACCCGCAGCTGCGTGCGCCAGGCCTGGAACGCCGGCACCCCGCGCGGGGGCACCTGCACCATCGCCGGCACCGGGCTCTCCGGCGGCGAGCCGCGGATGACCCTGCGCTGATCCTGCGCTGACCCTGGTCCGAGCCAGCTCGGAGCCTGGCCTGCCGCCCGCCCGACGCCCGACCGGCGTCGGGCGGGCACCTGGCCCTCACCCCTGTGGACACCGGTTCCTGACTCCCGGCCCCTGCACGGGCCGGAGAGGACATGATGGGTGCACGGGCAGGACCCATCACGGGCGAAGGGGGCGCGGATGGAGCAGCCGGAGTGGCTGGAGTCGGTGGTCGACGCGACGACCGACGGCCTGTGGGTGCTCGACCGCCGCGGGACCACGGTCTGGGCGAACCGGGCGATGGCCCGCCTGCTGCACCGCGACCCCGGCGAGATGGCGGGCCTGCCCGCCCACGAGGTCTTCCCGCCGGGCCAGCGCACCCGGGTCGAGATGCACCTGTCCATGCTCGCCCGCGGCACCCGCGGCCGCGACAACCTGCCGGTGACGCTGCAGCGCGGCGACGGCACCCTCGTCGGCGGCCTCATGAGCTACAGCCCCGTCCGCGACGGCGGCCGCACCCTCGGCTGGCTGCACCGCTTCACGGCGTACGACGCCGCGCACTCCCCCGCGGCGCCGCCCGCGGGTCGCGCCGACCAGCCGACCGGGGTCGCCCCCGCGGACGACCGGCGGGCCGCGGACCCGGGCGACCTCGCGCACGACGAGGTGCTGTCCCGCCAGCTGGTGGAGGCGCAGGAGATCGCCGGGATCGGGTCCTTCTCGTGGGACCTCGACACCGACGAGGTGGTGTGGTCCGACCAGCTGCACCGGCTCTACGGCGTGCCGCGCGAGGAGTTCGACGGCACCGTCGCGGCGTTCGAGAAGTGCCTGCACCCCGACGACCGCGCCCACGTGCAGGCCGTGACCGAGGAGGCGCTGCGCGACCGGGTCGCCTACGAGTTCGACGCCCGGGTGCTGCGGCCCGACGGCGAGCAGCGCTGGATCCGGGGCCGTTGCCGGATCGTGCGCGACCCCGCCACCGGCCGCCCCGTCCGGATCGGCGGCACCAACCAGGACGTCACCGAGGTGCGCCGCGCCGAGGTCGCCGCCGCCGCCGCGGCCGCCCGGCTGCGGCTGCTGCAGCAGATGGCGATGGCCTCCAACCGCGCCCGCACCCTGGAGGAGGCGATCGAGGTGGCCGCCCTGCGGCTGCCCGAGCACACCGGCTGGCAACCGGTCGCCGCCTGGACCGCCGACCGTCCCGGGATGCTCACGCAGGTCTGGCCCGCCCACGACGATGCGGATCGCGCTGCGAGCCCCAGCGACCTGGCCGAGCAGGTCCTGCACTCCGGCGATGTCGCGGTGCAGCCGCTGCTCGACCGCCCGCGACCCGTCTCCCGCGTGGCCATGCCGGTCGTGGTGACCGGCGAGGTGCTCGCCGTGCTCGAGGTGCTGGCCGACGAGGAGCCCCTCTCGGAGGCCTCCCACGAGCTGGTCGAGCAGGTCGCCGCACAGCTGGGCGTCGTCGCCGAGCGCGAGCGCGCCGCCGCCGACCTCGCCGACGCCCGCGACCGGGCCATGGAGGCCTCACGGATGAAGTCGGAGTTCCTGGCCACGATGAGCCACGAGATCCGCACCCCGATGAACGGCGTCATCGGCCTCAACGAGCTGCTGCTGCGCACCGAGCTCGACGACCACCAGCGTCGCCTGGCCGACGGGGTCCACCAGTCCGGGCTCTCTCTGCTGGCGATCATCAACGACATCCTCGACCTGTCGAAGATCGAGGCCGGCAAGCTCGAGCTGGAGGACGTCGACTTCGAGGTGCGCTCGGTCTTCGAGCAGACCGCCTCGGTCCTCGCCGGCCGCGCCCACGAGAAGGGCGTCGAGCTGGTCGTCGCCTGCCACCCCGACGTCCCGGACTACCTGCGCGGCGACCCGACCCGGCTCGGCCAGGTGCTCACCAACCTCGGCTCCAACGCCGTGAAGTTCACCGAGGACGGCGAGGTCTCGATCCAGGCCCGGGTCGAGCACCAGGACCGCGACGGCGTGGTCCTGCGCGTCGACGTCTGCGACACCGGCATCGGCATCCCGGCCTCGGCCCAGGCGCACCTCTTCGACGCCTTCACCCAGGCAGACCTCGCCACCACCCGCCGGCACGGCGGCACCGGGCTGGGCCTGGCGATCTGCCAGCAGCTGGTGGAGGCGATGGCCGGGCAGATCCAGGTCGACTCCGAGGTCGGCGAGGGCTCGACCTTCTCCTTCACCGCGCGGCTGGGCCACACCCCCTCCGCGCCGCGGCGCACGAGCGCCGCGCCGGAGTCGCTGCGCGGGCGGCGGGTGCTGGTGGTCGACGACAACGAGACCAACCGGTTCATCCTCACCGAGCAGCTGCGGGCCTGGCAGCTGGAGCCGGTCGCCGTGGCCACCCCGGCCGAGTGCCTGGCGACGCTGCGCGAGGCCCAGCGCGCCCAGCGACCCTTCACCCTCGCCCTGCTCGACCTGGTCCTGCCCCGCATCGACGGCCTCGAGCTGGCCCGGATCATCAAGGCCGATCCGGCCCTGGCCGACCTGGCTCTCGTGCTGCTCACCTCCGACCAGGGGGTCGGCGCCCGCACCGCCCGCGAGGCCGGCATCAGCACCACGCTGTCCAAGCCGGTGCGCCACTCCGAGCTCCAGGCCGCCGTGCTGCGCACGCTCGGTGAGCCGCAGGAGCCCGCGCCCCGCGCCCCGCGCCGGCTGGTGGTGCCGTCGCTGGACCTGCGGGTCCTGGTCGTCGAGGACAACCCGGTCAACCAGCTGGTGGCCACCGGACTGCTCGAGGCACTGGGGGTCGAGGTCGACGTCGCCGACGACGGGGAAGCCGCGATCGCCGCGCTGGCCGGGCCCGACCACGGCTACGCCCTGGTCCTCATGGACTGCCGGATGCCCGGCATCGACGGCATCGACGCCACCCGGGCGATCCGCGGCGGCGAGCCGCGCGGCACCCGAGTGCCGATCATCGCCATGACCGCCTCGGCCCTGGAGGGCGAGCGCGAGCGTTGCCTGGCCGCGGGCATGGACGACTTCCTCACCAAGCCCGTGGACCCCACCCAGCTCGAGGAGGTCGTGCAGCGGTGGACCCGGGGCTCCGGCGCGGTCCCCGCACCCCGCCCGAGCGGCCCCGCTCCCAGGGTCACCGCCCAGACCGGTGCCCGGTCCGCGACCTCCGGCGGCACCGCGACGGCGCTCGCCGACCCGGCGGAGCCGGACAGCGCCCGGGGCCTGTCCGCCGAGCCGGCCGCCGAGCTGCCCCCGGGCGAGGACCCGGTCGTCGACGAGGAGCGGCGCAAGGTGCTGGCCGAGCTGGTCAAGGACGGCGAGAGCTTCTTCGACCGCACCGCCCGCTCCTTCGTCGGGCGGATCGACGGGCAGGTCGCCGACATCCGCACCGCCCTCGAGGCCCGGGACGCCTACGCCACCTTCACCAACGCGCACCTGGTCAAGGGCAGCGCCCTCAACCTCGGGCTGCCCCGTGTGTCGGCCGCCTCGGCCGCGGTCGAGGCGCACGCCCACGCCGGGAACCTCACGGGCATCGAGCCCAAGCTCGAGCTGCTCGAGCGCGAGGTCGCCGTCGCCGTGGCCGAGCTGCGCCGGAGGCTGGCCTGAGCCGCAGCGGGGCACCCGTCGACCCGCTCGGCCTGCGGTACTCCGAGGTCGCCCGCCTGCGCCCCGTCGACCTGGTCTCCGCGCTCGACCGGCCGGTGCAGCGGGTCGACCCCCGCCGCAGCTCGTTGACCCCGCTGCCGCGCCCGGCGCCGTACGCCGCGGTGGAGGCGGGGCTGGCCGGCACCGGCGAGGAGCGGCTCGTGCTCACGCTGGCCGGGGAGGGCCTCTCGCTCTCGGCGGTGTACGCCGCCGGCAGCTGCTGGCTGGAGGTCGACGGTCCCGCGGGGCCCTCGGTGGTGCGCAGCCGCCGCTCGGGCCGGGCGGGACCGGTCGCCGCGCTCGGCCTGGCGCTCACCGGCACCCACGTCACCGTCCTGACCCGCGAGGTCCCCAGCGGCCCCTGGACCGGCCGCGCCCGCGTCGACCTGGCCGACACCCAGCCGCGCGCGGCCGCGCTGGTGCGCGAGCCCGACTGGCTCGACCGGCTCCAGGTCGGGCACGACGGCCCGGCGACGTCGCTGCTCGCCGGGGGCTTCGGCCAGCTCGGGCTGCGCGACATCCGCGTCGTCACGCACGCCGACGGCACGGCGTACGACGCCGGCGACGGGCGCGTGCGGCTCAGCGCCACCAGTGCCGGGCCGGGCCCGTTCGGCACCGGGCACGCCTCGGTGTGGGCGCTCGACCCGGGCAGCCTGGCGCTGGAGCAGACCGCGGACCTGTTCTTCCACCGACCCGGCGAGCGGATGGTGCACGGCGACCACGCCGTGCACGTGCTGCGCGACGGGGAGGAGTGGCTGGTCGCCACCAGCACCTGGGGCGACCTCGACCCCGACCGCGACGGTGCCCGGGTCGAGGTGCTGCTCGCCCGCTGCGAGGCCGCCGCCGGCCCGGACGTGCTGCGCGGGGTCCACGTGCTGCGCACCGAGCCGCTGCGCCTGCCCACCGACGGACTGGTCTCCGTGGGTGTCTGGGACCCGCACCTCGTGCGCACCGGGTCCGGGTGGCTGGTCGGCTACGTCAGCGCCTCGCGCTTCTTCCGCTTCCACCCGGTGCTCGCCGAGGGACCGGACCTGCGCTCGCTGCAGCTGCGGGCGGCGGCGCTGGGACGCACCGCCACCGAGGGGCCGACGCTGCTGCTGCGACCCGACGTGCCGGGCGGCGTGGTGGTGCTCGCCTCAGACGGGCCCGACGGCCCGCGCGGCGCGCGCGAGCAGTGGGTGGTGCTCGACGCCGAGCTGCGACCGACCGGCCGCCTCGACGGCGACTTCCCCACCAACATCCCCTGGCCCACGCTCGTGCGGGACGACCGTGACGGCGCGAGCGGCTGGCTGCTCGTGACCTTCGACGGCACCCCGCACGGCGGCCGCGTCTGCGGCTACGGCACCCACGGCGACGTGGTCGTGCTGCGCGGCACCACCGACGCGCACTAGCCTGGGTGTGACCCGCGCCACCCCTGCGGGCCCCACCGGCCGCACCACCCCCGCGGCCCCGAGCAGAACGGACCCACCATGTCCACGAGCCAGCCCACGAGCCAGCCCTTCGACCTCCTCGAGGCCGCCGCCGAGCACGAGCAGGTCGTCGTGTGCCAGGACGCCGCCTCCGGCCTGCGTGCCGTCGTCGCGATCCACTCCACGGCGCTCGGCCCCTCCCTCGGCGGGACCCGCTTCTTCCCGTACGCCACGACGCAGGCCGCGCTGCGCGACGTCCTCGACCTCTCCCGCGGCATGACCTACAAGGCCGCGGTCGCGGGCCTCGACCTCGGCGGCGGCAAGGCCGTCATCGTCGGCGACCCGGCGACCCTGAAGAGCGAGGCCCTGCTGCGCGCCTACGGCCGCTTCGTCCAGACCCTCGGCGGTCGCTACCGCACCGCCTGCGACATCGGCACCACCAGCGAGGACATGGACCACGTCGGTCGCGAGTGCGACTTCGTCACCGGTCGCACCGTCGCCCACGGCGGCGCGGGCGACAGCTCGGTCCTGACGGCGTACGGCGTGCTGCAGGGCATGCGCGCCGCAGCCGAGGCCACGTGGGGCTCCACCTCGCTCGAGGGCCGCCGCGTCGGCGTCGCCGGCGTCGGCAAGGTCGGGCGGCACCTGGTCGCGCACCTGGTCGAGGAGGGCGCCGACGTGATCGTCACCGACGTCGTGGACGCCGCTGTGCGGGCTGTCGTCGCGGCGCACCCGGGGGTCCGTGCCGTCGGCTCGGTCGAGGAGCTGCTCACCGCGGGGCTGGACGTCTACGCCCCGTGCGCGATGGGCGGGGCGCTCGACGACCGGGTCGTCGACGTGCTCGGCGCCCAGGGCACCCGCGTCGTCTGCGGCGCCGCCAACAACCAGCTCGCCCGCGCCGGGGTCGACAAGCACCTCGTCGACGCGGGGGTGACCTACGCCCCCGACTACGTCGTCAACGCCGGAGGGCTGATCCAGGTCGCCGACGAGCTCGACCCGCGCGGGTTCTCCTTCGAGAGGGCGCAGCAGCGCGCCACCGGGATCCTCGACACCACGCGTCGGGTGCTCGCGCTCGCGCAGGCCGACGGGGTCACTCCCGCCGTCGCCGCCGACCGGGTCGCCGAGGAGCGCATCCGCTCGGTCGGCCGGCTGCGCGGCGTGTGGGTGCCGGGCCGCGCCTGAGGGTCCTCAGGACGCCGCCACTGCTGACCCGAGCCGGTCCTCTCCACAGCAGAGGACCGGCTCGTCGTCAGGTCGCTGTCGCCGGCATCGACGGGGTCTCGATACGCGGGTCACGGCTTCGCAGGCTCAGCCGTGCCGCTCGCTCGACCACCGATCGACGAGTCCGCTGGCGCGTGCTCGTCGTCAGTCGCGACGCGGGTCGGCGATGTCGGACCACTCGTCGTGGTCCTCCGCCTCGTCACGGGACTCGCCCCCGTGGAGCTCAGCCGCCAGCGCGCTCAAGTCCGTCTCGTGAGTCCGGTACTTGAGTTCGCGAGCGACCTTGGTCTGCTTGGCTTTTGCACGGCCGCGGCCCATAGGGTCCAGCCCCCTCGCACACTTGGCCGGGGCACGTGGCTCCCGGGCTGCTCTCGAACACTCGTGGGCGCAACGCTACCTGCTGCCCGGCTGTTCCCGCACACCCATCCTGCTATTGACCGTGCGACGACCGCCGGGCCAGCTCGTGGCGTGACGGGCGTCACGTCGACGCCCTGCTCCGAGTGGCTCGCCGGGAAGCCCCCGGGTCACCGACCGGGGTCACCAGCCGGGGTGCTGACCTACCAGGTCGACAGCACCGCCGCGACCGGTCGCGGCGCCCACGCGGCCCGCGGGCCAGGCGTGGATGCCGTAGCCCTCGAGCACGGCGACGGCGGCGTCGACCTGGTCGGCGGGGAGCAGGGCGACCATCCCGACGCCGCAGTTGAGCGTCGCCTCCAGGTCGGCCTGCGAGACGCTGCCGACCCGGCGTACGAGGTCGAAGACCGGCTCGGGGGTCCAGGTGCCGCGCTCGATCGTCGCGGACAGCTCGACCGGCATGACCCGCTCGAGGTTGGCCGCCAGGCCGCCGCCGGTGACGTGCGACATCGCGTGCACCGTGACCGAGCGTGCGAGGTCGAGGCAGGCCTTGGCGTAGATCCGGGTGGGGGTGAGCAGGGTGGTGCCGAGGTCGCCGCCGAGCTCGTCGACGTGGCGGTCCAGGGCCCAGCCGGCGCCGTGCTCGGAGAGCAGCACGTGGCGCACGAGGGAGTAGCCGTTGGAGTGCAGGCCGGAGGAGGCCATGGCCAGCACGACGTCGTCGGGACGCACGCGCCCCGGGCCGAGCAGGTCGTCGGCCTCGACGACACCGGTGGTCGCGCCGGCGACGTCGTACTCGTCGGGGTGCAGCAGCCCCGGGTGCTCGGCGGTCTCGCCGCCGACCAGCGCGCAGCCGGCCTCGACGCAGCCCTCGGCGATGCCCTTGACGATCGCAGCGATCCGCTCCGGGACGACCCGGCCGGTGGCGATGTAGTCGGTCATGAAGAGCGGCTCGGCCCCGCAGACGACCAGGTCGTCGACGACCATGCCGACGAGGTCGCGGCCGATGGTGTCGTGGACGTCCATCGCCTGGGCGATGGCGACCTTGGTGCCGACACCGTCGGTCGAGGTGGCGAGCAGCGGACGCTTGTAGCGGGTGAGGGCGGAGGCGTCGAAGAGCCCGGCGAAGCCACCGAGGCCGCCGATCATCTCGGGACGCTTGGCCTTCTCCACCCACACCTTCATCAGGTCGATGGCCCGGTCGGCCGCCTCGATGTTGACGCCGGCCTCGGCGTAGGCGTTGCCGGCGGTGTGGCTCGTCGGGGAATCGCTCACAGCGGGGGGCTCCTGGCTCAGGGGTTGTTGAGGACCGGCAGCGCCCGGCCCATCGTGGGCGAGCTCAAGGTGGCCTCGAGCAGGTGCTTGCCCAGCAGGGACTCGTCGGGCAGCTCGACGGGGTACTCCCCGGTGAAGCAGGCCGTGCAGAGCGCGTCGGCCCGCTGGCCGGTGGACTCGATCATCCCGTCGAGGGAGATGTAGCCGAGGGAGTCCGCGCCCACGCTGGCGGCGATCTCCTCGACGTCGAGGCCGTTGGCGATCAGTTCCGCGCGGGTGGCGAAGTCGATGCCGTAGAAGCAGGGCCACTTCACCGGGGGGCTCGAGATGCGCACGTGCACCTCGAGGGCGCCGGCCTCTCGCAGCATCCGGATCTGCGCGCGCTGGGTGTTGCCGCGCACGATCGAGTCGTCCACGACGACCAGGCGCTTGCCCCGCACCATGTGCTCGAGGGCGTTGAGCTTCAGCCGCAGGCCCAGCTGGCGCAGGGTCTGGCTGGGCTGGATGAAGGTGCGCCCGACGTAGGCGTTCTTCACGAACCCCTGGCCGAAGGGGATGCCCGACTCCTCGGCGTACCCCGCGGCAGCGGGGGTGCCGGACTCCGGCACCGGCATGACCAGGTCGGCCTCGACCGGGAACTCCCGCGCCAGCTGGCGACCCATCTCCACGCGCGCCTGGTGCACGCTGCGCGTGGCGATGGTGGCGTCGGGGCGGGCGAGGTAGACGTACTCGAACACGCAGCCCTTGGGCTCGGGCTCGGCGAAGTGGTGCGAACGCAGACCGTTCTCGTCGATGACCAGCATCTCGCCGGGCTCGACCTCGCGCACCACCGAGGCGCCGATGGTCTTGAGCGCGGCGTCCTCCGAGGCCACGACCCAGCCCCGGTCGAGGCGGCCCAGGACCAGCGGCCGGATGCCCTGGGGGTCGCGGGCGGCGTACAGGGTGTCCTCGTTCATCCACACGAAGCAGAAGGCCCCACGCAGGAGCGGGAGCACCTCCAGCGCCCGCTGCTCCAGGGTGGAGTCGGGGTGGTGGGCCATGAGCGCGGTCACCAGGCTGGTGTCGTTGGTGGCCGCCTCGCCCGGGCGCTGGTGCAGGTCCAGCTCGTCCTCGGGGCCGGGGAGGGCCGCCACCTGCTCGCGCAGCTCGTGGGTGTTGATGAGGTTGCCGTTGTGGCCCAGGGCGATCGACCCGTCGACGGTGGGCCGGAAGGTCGGCTGGGCGTTCTGCCAGGTGCTCGCGCCGGTGGTGGAGTAGCGCGAGTGACCGATCGCGAGGTGGCCCTTGAGGGAGTCGAGCGTGGACTCGTCGAAGACCTGCGAGACCAGTCCCATGTCCTTGTAGACGAGGATCTGGCGCCCGTTGCTCACCGCGATGCCGGCGGACTCCTGGCCGCGGTGCTGGAGGGCGTACAGGCCGAAGTAGGTCAGCTTGGCGACGTCCTCCCCCGGGGCCCAGACGCCGAAGACGCCGCAGGCGTCCTGGGGTCCCTGGTCGTGCGGGTCCAGCGCGTCGGTCAGACGTCCGTCACCGCCCCTGCGGGCACGAGGGCCACTGCTCTGGAAGGGCACGGGCGGGATTCTACGCGGGACGCGGCACCGCCCGCCCCCTGTCCGGGGACGGGCGGTGCCGGGTGCGTGCGGTGGCGCCGTACGCCGTGCCGGGGCCGAGGGCCCCGGGCGGTCACATCTTCCGGGCGCCCTGCACGATCGCCTCGCGGATGCGGGTGTAGGTGCCGCAGCGGCAGATGTTGCGGATGGAGTCCAGGTCACGGTCGGTGATCGCGCGGTTCTCCGCCCGCACCCGGTTGACCAGGTCGACCGCGGCCATGATCTGGCCGGGCTGGCAGTAGCCGCACTGGGCGACGTCCCGGTCGATCCAGGCCTCCTGCATCGGGTGCAGGTCCTTGCCGACGGTGTCGGCGAGGCCCTCGATGGTGGTCACCTCGTCGTCGGGACGGAGGTCACCGACGGGGATGGCGCACGGGTTGACCGCCTTGCCGTTGACGTGCGACGTGCACGCCTTGCAGACGTTGATGCCGCAGCCGTACTTGGGGCCGGTGACCCCGAGGATGTCGCGGAGCACCCACAGGAGCCGGACGTCCTTGTCGACCTTCACGGTGACGCGCTCGCCGTTGACGATGAAGCTGTGCTTGGCCATGACGTGCTCCTCAGCGGTTCTTCAGGCCGTTGCGCGGCGATGGGGGGATGGGTGGGATGAAGGTCTTGGGCTTGAACGAGACCGTGTCGTGGTTGATCGGGAACCGGGTCGGCAGCTTTCCGGTCGCGCGGGCGTAGGCGCACGCGATCGCGGCCGCCGAGGAGCCCACCGCCGCCTCGCCGGCACCGCCGGGCTGCTCGGTGTCGGGGTCCATGACGATCACGTCGAGGTCGAACGGGACGTTCCACTGCCGGGTGTAGAAGTAGTTGTCCCAGCTCGCCTCGAGGAACTTGCCGTCCTCCAGGTGGCAGCTGCTGGTGAGGGTGAGCGCCATGCCGTCCATGAACCCGCCCTGCATCTGGGCCTCGAGGCCCATCGGGTTGATGACCAGGCCGGCGTCGACGGCGATGACCGCCTTGGTGACGCGGGGACCGGTGACGGCGTTGGGGATGCGGCGGTTGACCGTCGCAGGACGACAGTCGATCTCGACGAGGACCGCCGTGCAGCCCTTGTACTCCTTGTGCAGCGCGATGCCCTGGGCGGTGCCCTTCGGCATCTTCCGACCCCAGTTGCCGCGCTTGGCGACGGCCTCGAGAGCGGCCCGGACACGGTCGTTGCGGACCAGCTCCCGGCGGATCTCGAGCGGGTCCTTGCCCATCTTGGCGCCGATCTGGTCGATCGTGAGCTCGGCGGCCACGCAGGTGTCGGGGCTGTAGATGTTGCGCATCGAGCCCGTGGAGAAGTCCTGGTTGGTCTCGTTGAGGAGCTGGGTGATGACCCCCATGTTGTAAGGCAGCTCCTGGGTCAGCGTGAAGATCGTCTGCGCGAAGCTGAACCCGCCGACGAAGCGACCGACCTCGGTGGGCGCCTCGTCCAACGTCGAGGTGATGATCTCGCCCAGGCCGTGGCTGAAGTCGGTGACGACGCTGGTGTGGCGCTGCTCGAAGGAGAGCACCTGGTCGGCCAGCATCGTGGCCCGCACCCGCGAGGTGGCCATCGGGTGGAGGCGGCCCTGGCGGGGCTCGTCGGCGCGATGCCACATGAGCTTGACCGGGACGCCCATGGCGCGCGAGATCCGGGCGGCCTCGATGGCGTGGTCGCTGAAGAGCTTGTGGCCGAAGGAGCCACCGCTGGTGATGACGTTGACCTTCACCTGGTTGGGGAGCATGCCCAGCTCGAGGGCGATGTTCTCCTGGCACAGGATCGGGACCTTCAAGCCGGCCCAGATCTCGGCGCCGTCCTCGCGCACGTCGGCGATCGCGCAGTAGGGCTCGAGAGCCGCGCTGGAGCGGAACATGAACTCGAACTTGGTGTCGATCTGCTCGGCCAGGATCGGCACGTTGGGCACCGCCATCGGCAGCTCGGCCCGCTCCAGCTCCTCGAGGATGGTGTCGTCGGACTTGCCGGCGATCGGGCCCGGCTCCCACTCCACGTCCATCGCGCGGATGGCGTCGATGCAGTGCCCGAAGGTCTTGGCCCGCACGGCGATCCCGGTCGGGATCTGCGCGACGTGGGTGACGCCGGGCATCCGCAGGATCTCGCGCTCGTTGCGCAGCCGCACCGGCGTGCCACGGTGGTCCGGCGGGCGGCAGACCATGGTCGGCAGCGCGCCCGGGACGTCGAGGTCGAGGGTGAAGTCCTTCTTGCCGGTGACCGCGGCTCGGGCGTCCTCGCGGCGCTGGCCGGTGCCGATGACGCGGTACGACGACGGTGGCCGCAGCTGGACGGTCACCTGCTTCACGACCTGGCTCGCGGCGTCGGCGGACAGCTCGCCGTACGACAGCGTGTTGCCGGCGGCGTCGACGACCGTGCCCGCGATGGTCGTCAGGCGTGTGACGTCACCACCGAGGCGGGCAGCCGCGGCCTCGAGCAGCTGCTGGCGCGCCACGGCGGCGGCGACCCGGACCGGCGTGAAGGTCGAGACCGTGGTGTTGGACCCGCCGGTGAGCTGGTTCATCAGCAGCTCGGGACGGGCCGGGGCCAGGGTGACGTGGATCTTCTTCATCGGGAGGTCAAGCTCCTCGGCGAGGATCATCATCGTCGAGGTGATGATGCCCTGGCCGACCTCGGCGCGGGGGAACTCGAAGTTCGCGTGCCCGCGCTCGTCGATGGTCACCGTGATCAGCTGGCTGGTCGGTAGCGCCGCGTCGGTCTGCAGGTCCTCGAGGTCGTAAAGCTCGGGGATCTGCGGGGCGCTGGGGATCGCCGCGTGCGCGGCTCCTCCCAGGCCCAGGCGGCTCTTGGCCCGCCCCAGGGTCATGTCGGCGGCGGTGACGAGCGTCGCCCCGCCCAGGACGTACCCGACGAAGCGGCGGCGGTCCAGGCTGGCCCTGGCCTGCTCGGCACTGCCTCCCGTGTCGGGTGTGCGTGCTGCGGTCTCGGTCATGCTGTGGCCCCTTCCCCATGTTGGCGCCGTGTCGACAGCGGGGATCGGAGGCTCCCCGCCTGGTTGTGCAACCTACGTCGAGGCAGTGACGGGCGTCACTCACCTGTACGGCATTCGGACAGGGGTGCCTTTCGGATGGGGCCGTCCCGCATCGTGGGACAGGTCACATCCGGGGCAGGGGTGCGGGCTCGCCGAGCCGGCGCGTCCTTCCGGAAGAACGCGCCGGCTCGGCAGGGCAGGGCCGGCCGCGTACGACGGCGGGCGGCCGCGCCTCAGGCGGAGCCGAGCTTGGCCAGCAGCAGCGTCTCGGCCAGCACGACCCGCTCGAACTCCGCGAGGTGCAGGCCCTCGTTGGCGCCGTGGGCACGGGTGTCGGGGTCCTCGACACCGGTGACGAGCACGCTGGCCTCAGGGAAGGCGTCGAGGAACTCGGCGATGAACGGGATCGACCCGCCCACGCCCATGTCGATCGGCTCGGTGCCGTCCCAGGCCTCGGCGAAGGCGGCGCGCGCGGCGTCGTACGCCGGCCCGGTGGCGTCGATCGCGGTCGCCTCGCCGGTGTCGACCACGGTGGCGGAGAGGGTGGCGCCCCACGGGACGTGGGCCTCGAGGTGCTCGGTGAGGCGCGCGACGGCGTTCTCGGTGGTGTCGCCAGGGGCGATGCGCAGGCTCAGGCGCGCGCGGGCGGCGGGCACGAGCGTGTTGGAGGCGCCCTCGACCTTCGGCGCGTCCAGGCCGGTGATGGAGAGCGCGGGCTTGGTCCACAGCCGCTCGACGGCCGAGCCGGAGCCGATCCACTCGATGCCCGGGGCGGCGCCGGACTCCGCGCGCAGTCGGTCCTCGGGGTAGTCCACGTCGGCGGCCGGGCCGCTGTGCAGGCCGGCGATCGCGACGTTGCCCTCGTCGTCGTGGAGGCTGGTCAGCACGCGGCTCAGCGCCATGAGCGAGTCGGGCACCAGGCCGCCCCACATGCCGGAGTGCACGGCGTGGGTGAGGGTGCGGACCTCGATGTCCATCCGCACCAGGCCGCGCAGGCTGGTGGTCAGCGCGGGGACACCGATGTCCCAGTTGCCGGAGTCGGCGATGACGATGACGTCGGCGCGCAGGGCCTCCTGGTGCTTCGCGAGCAGCGCCGGGAGCGTCTCGGAGCCGACCTCCTCCTCACCCTCGATGAACGTCACGACGTTGACCGGCAGGTCGTCGCCGAAGACCCGGACCGCGCCGAGGTGGGCGGCGATGCCGGCCTTGTCGTCGGCCGCGCCGCGGGCGTAGAGGCGCTCGCCCCGCTCGGTGGGCTCGAACGGCGGGGAGTCCCAGTCGGCGTGGTCGTTCTCGGGTTGCACGTCGTGGTGGGCGTAGAGCAGCACCGTCGGCGCGCCCTCCGGACCCGACTTGTGCGCGATGACCGCGGGAGCACCGCCGTCCTCGCTGACGATCTCGCTGGTGAAGCCCTCGGCGTCGAAGAGCGCCTTCACGGCCTCGGCGGAGCGCTGCACCTCGCCCGCGCGCGCCGGGTCGGCGCTCACCGACTCGATCCGCACGAGGTCCTCGAGGTCCTGGCGCAGGGCGGGCAGGACGGACTGGACGCGGGTCTTGAGGTCGTCGCTCATGCCCCGCACGTTAACCGCGCCCCCGCGGGCCTCGTCGACCGGCCGGGGCGGTCACGCAGGCGGCGGGGCCGGGTGCGCTGGCGTGGCTACGGGAGCAGCGGCAGGTACGCCGACAGGTCGGTGCGCTCGCCCGAGGCGCTGACCCGCCCCTGCGCCCGGGCATCGGCCCAGGACAGCTCCCCCGTGGCCAGCGCGACCATCGTCAGCGCGTCGGTCTCCACGACCGCCGGCGGGGTCCCGCGCGTGTGCCGCACCCCGGGGATGCACTGGACGGCGGCGTACGGCGGGACGCGGACCTCCACGGAGTGCCCCGGCGCGCGCTGCTCGAGCAGCGCCAGCACGTGCTTGACGGCGAGCTTGAGGTCGGCGCGCTCCTCTCCCCCAGCGCGGAGGCGCTCGAGCGCGGCGGCGAGCTCGTCGGGGTCGGCGAGGCGGAGGCGGGCGGGCACGGGGTGAGCCTAGGAGTCGGTGGCGGCGGTTCGGCGCCGAGGTGTGTGAGGCTCGGTCCGTGACACGGGGAGAAGTGACCACGCGCCGGGCGGTGCCGGCCGACGTCCCCGAGCTCGTCGCCTTCTGGGCCCGCGTCGGCGAGAACGGCTCACGTCCACCGGACCGGCCCGAGCTCGTCGAGCGGCTGCTGCAGCACGACCCGGACGCGGTGCTCGTGGCCGAGGTGGACGGTCGGCTCGTCGCGACGATCGTCTGCGGCTGGGACGGGTGGCGGGCGAACCTCTACCGCCTCGCCGTCGCCCCGGAGCTGCGCGGCCGCGGGGTCGCGCGGCACCTGCTGGACCTGGCCGAGGACCGGTTGCGAGGGCTCGGGGCGGAACGCTTCTGCGCGATGGTGCTGGACGAGAACAAGCTGGGCACGGCGTGGTGGCGATCGGTGGGGTACGAGCCCCAGGCCGAGTGGAGCCGCTGGGTCAAGGACGCTTGAAGCGTTCCCGCCGGCTCCTGGGACGTCCCGCGCCACGCCGCGCTGGGTCCTGCGGGGGACCTACGGCGTGCGCCGCACGACGCGGCGGCGCAGCGTCGGTGAGGCGTGGACCTCGAAGCCCGCCTCGAGGAAGACCTGCAGCAGCCCGACCGACGCCTCGTCCCAGATGACCTTCTTCCCGGGCGCCGGCTCCATCGGGTAGCCCTCGAGCAGCCTCGCGCCCTGCTCGCGGGCGTGCTCGACGGTGGCCGCGGCCAGCTCGTAGGTCAGGCCCGTGCCGCGGTGGCCCTTGGCCACGACGAAGCAGGTCACCGACCAGACACCCTCGAGCTCGGGGTCCATCCGCATCCAGGGCTGCTTGCGGCTCCAGATGCGGGGGTAGTTCTCGCGCGGCTCGACGGCCACCCACCCGGCAGGCTCGCCGTCGACGTACCCGATCACACCCGACGTCGGGCCGTCGGTGCCGCAGGCGGTCTGCGCGACCAGCGCGGCCTCACGCTCCTCCTGGGTGCTGTCGCGCCAGATCCAGCCCTCGACCTTGAGCCCCTGGCAGCGGCAGCGGCGCGCGCCACCGGCGCCGAGGACCGTCTCGACGTCCTCGGGAGTGGCCCGGTTGGCGGGCAGCCAGGTGAACTCCGGCACGTCCGCGACCCTAGGCGCTCCCACCGACGACCGGGCAGGAACGCACCGCCGACCCGTCACTGCCGCACGGCCGACCCGTCACTGCCGCACGGCCGACCCGTCACTGCCGCACGGCCGACCCGTCACTGCCGCACGGCCGAGCCGTCACTGCCGCACGGCCGAGACGTCAGGAAAGCACCGCGCGGGGCGAGTGCCCAGCCCGCTCCTAGGCTCGGGACCGTGCCGGAGGGGGACAGCGTCTGGAAGCTCGCGCGGCGGCTCGACCGCGGGCTGCTGGGGCGCACCATCACGCGCTCGGACCTGCGCGTGCCGCGGCTGGCGACCCGTGACCTGTCCGGTCGGGAGGTCATCGAGCACGCGACCCACGGCAAGCACCTGCTGCAGCGGTTCTCCGGCGGGGTGACGCTGCACAGCCACCTGCTCATGGACGGCGAGTGGTCGGTGACCGGGCCCGGCAAGCGGCTGCCGTCGCGGCTGCAGCACCAGGTGCGCGTGGTCCTGGAGACCCCGACCGGCACCGCATGGGGGCTGCGGCTGCACCAGCTCGACCTCGTCGCCACCGACCAGGAGCACCGGATCGTCGGGCACCTCGGCCCCGACCTGCTGCACGAGGACCTCGACCGCGAGGAAGCGGTACGCCGCCTGCTGGTCGACCCCACGACGCCGCTGGTCAGCGCGATGCTCGACCAGACGCGGGTCGCGGGGCTGGGGAACCTGTGGGCCAACGAGCTCGCGTTCCTGCTCGGGGTCTCGCCGTGGACCCCCGTCGGGGAGGTCGACGTCGTGCGGCTCGTCGACCGCGCCGTCACGGCGCTGCGCCACTCCGCGACCGTCGAGGGCGCCTACCAGGTCACCACCGGGCTGAACCGTCGCGGGGAGACGCACTGGGTCGCGGGCCGCCAGCGCCGCCCCTGCCTGCGCTGCGGGACGACCGTGCGGATGGTCGAGGAGGTCCCGAACGACCCGGCCAACCGGCGTACCTGGTGGTGCCCGCGGTGCCAGCCGGGGCCGGAGCGGCCGGGCTGAGCAGGTCCCGGGTCGAGGTGTGGGTCGAGGCCTGACGACGCACTGGTGCGCGTTCCCCCACCTCGAGTCGCACCTCGACCCCGACGAGCTCGGGACCGGCGGGATCAGATCGAGTCGAGGATCTCCAGCGTCCTCGCCCAGGCGTCCGAGCCCGGGTCGACCACGGCGAAGTGGTCCCCCTCGACCTCGACCAGCTCGGCGGTCGCACCGGCGGCCGTGGCAGCCGCGACGTAGGACTCCGACTGGCTGAGCGGGACGATGTCGTCGCCCGTGCCGTGCACGCACCAGACCGGCACCTCGAGCGGCACCTGCTGGACCGGGTCGACGTCCACGTCCCCGGCGCTCGGCGGCCGGCCGAGGAACGCCTCGACCGCTCCCCCGCCGAGCCCGGCGTCGTGGGCGGCGACCAGGTCGAGCACGCCGGCCTGCGACACGACGTGGGTCAGCGGCTGCGGCAGGTCGCGGCGCGAGGCGAGCCAGGTGGCGAGGTGGCCACCGGCGGAGTGGCCGATGGCGACGACGGGACCGCCGATGTCCTCCTCGGCGAGCCGCTGCATCGCGACCTCGAGGTCGTCGAGGGTCTCCGGGACGCCGCCGCCCCCGCCTGGGCCAGAGCCGACCCGGCGGTACTCCACCGCCCACGTCGCCCACCCGGCGGCGAGCAGGCTGGGGACGAGCGGCTGCGCGTACTCGATGCCGTACTCCGCGCGCCAGAACCCGCCGTGCACCACCACCGCCACGCCGCGCGGCGTGCCGGCGGGCAGGCCGAGCTCGGCGAACTGGCTGGGGTCGGACCCGTAGGTCACGCGCTGCGGGTCGCTGGCGCCTTCCGGCACGGGCGGGACCTCCTCGGGGCTCGGTGCGCACGCGGCCCACAGCCAGGCGAGCGAGCCCAGGGCAGGCAGGGAGAGCAGGGTACGACGGCGCACAGGAGTCCTTCGGTGCCGAGGCTCCCCCGGGCTGGTCGGGCTGGGTCGGTGGGTCAGGCCGGTCAGGCCGGGCGGCGCATGACAGCCCTGTGTGGCGTTCGGGTTCAAGCAGGTGGCTGTTGGGCTTTGCCTGATGGGTGTTGGGACGTGGCGGGCACGGGGGTGCCCGGAGCGGTGCTCAGGTGGTCAGTGCGTTGTTGTGAAGTCGCTGGAGGTTGACGGCTGCTGCTGCGAGGTGGAGTTCGGCGGT
>CAEZYQ010000049.1_pt1 | contig 20981 bp, 14 predicted proteins | sample 7265561 | NCBI WGS metagenome assembly CAEZYQ01 (sample SAMEA6813939, study PRJEB35770) | uncultured Nocardioides sp. | biome: Freshwater; feature: Freshwater reservoir; material: water | place: Czech Republic | collected 2017-04-14 | depth 30m m | reverse complement strand
GGCCTGGCCCCCGCCTCGTGAGGGACGAACGAGGCGGGTGGTTGCGACGAAGGGGGCGTCCTCGGCCGGCCGTGCCCCCGCCCGCCCCACACCGACCGCGGCGCCGCGCGCGCCACCCCACCGCTCAGACCTCCGGCCCCCAGGTGGGGCGGATCGCCGAGCGCGGGAGCAGGTCCAGCGGCTCGGCGGCCGTGCGGGTCGGGGCGGTACCCCCGAGGTGCGCCGGGTGCCACCGGGCCTTCTCACCCGGGCGCGGTCGGTGGTGCGCGAGGGACTGCAGCCCCTCGAGGAGCCCGGTCATCCGCTGCCCGAGGTCGCGAGTCACCTCCACGAGGTCGGCGCCGGGTTCGACCGAGAACGCCGGGCCGAACGCGACGTCCACCCGGATCCCACGCTGGAGCGAGAGCTGTGCGCGTTCCTCGAGGTGGCGCCGCAGCGGCCACAGCCGCTGCTGCCCCCACACCGCGACCGGGACGACCGGGACCCCGGTCTCACGCGCCAGCGCCGCGACCCCGGGCATGAGCGCTCGGATCGTGTAGCTGTGCGAGACCCCCGCCTCGGGGAACGCGCAGACCGGCTCACCCTCGCGCAGCAGCCGCCGCGCCGCGAGGTACGCCGCCGCCGGGGCCTCACGGTCGACCGGCACGTGCCGCATCGACCGCATGGCGCGGCCGACGACCGGGACGTCCCACATGTCGTGACGGCACAGGAAGCGGATCCGGCGCCCCCGCGAGAGACCCGCCTCCCCGACGAAGGCGAAGTCCGGGAAGGAGGCGTGGTTGCTGGCGAGGAGCACCGGCCCGTCGGTGGGAAGGTGCTCGGTGCCGTGCCAGGCCCGCTTGACGTCCAGCCCGCGGAGCAGGCCCTTGCCGAGGAGGATCGTGCCGGCGTACCACGGCTCGCGTGCCACCGCGCTGGACCCGGACCGGCTCAGCTGAACGGCGGGCGGGCGTCGACCGCCAACGAGCGCCGCCCCGCCCAGCGCCAGACACGGGCCGCGGTGTCGCGGTCCTCGTCGGTGACCAGGTTGCCCATCCACCGCAGCGCGAGGGTCATGAGCAGGTCCGAGCGCATCCCGGCGGGACCGAACCGGGGCAGGACCCACGGCACGGTGACGAGCCCCGCGAGGCGGCGGGCCATGGAGAAGGCCTCGCCGTAGTGCTCGCGCAGCAGCTCCGGCCAGCGGGTGCTGAGGCCGGCGGCCCCGGGCCCGAGCTCGACCAGCAGGTCGGCGACCATCCGGCCGGTCTCGAGGCCGTAGTCGATGCCCTCGCCGTTGAGCGGGTTCACGCACCCGGCGGCGTCCCCGATGAGCGCCCAGTTGGCCCCGGCGACGCCGCTGACGGCGCCGCCCATCGGCAGCAGCGCCGAGGTCGGCATCCGCAGCTCGCCGGAGAGCCCGAAGTCCTCCTTGCGCTGGTCGGCGTAGAACTGCATGAGGGGCTTGATCGCGATGTCCGCCGGGCGCTTGGCGGTGGCCAGCGTGCCGACGCCGACGTTCACCTCGCCGGTGCCGAGCGGGAAGATCCAGCCGTAGCCGGACAGGACGGCACCCTTCTCGTCCCGCAGCTCCAGGTGCGAGCTGATCCACGGGTCGTCGGTCATCGTCGAGGTGACGTAGGAGCGACCTGCGACGCCGTAGACGGTGTCGCGGTGCCACTCGCGGCCGAGCACCTTGCCCAGCGGCGAGCGCACGCCGTCGGCGACGACCAGGCGTCGGCAAGCGATCTCGAAGCGCTGCGTCGCGGCGCGGGCGCCGTCGACCCGCGGGCCGCGGCGCTCGAAGACCACGGCGGCGACACGGGCGCCGTCCCAGCGCACGTCGACGGCGCGGGCGTCCTCCACCCCGATCGCCCCGGACTTCAGCGCGGTGGTGCGCAGGTGGTCGTCGAGCTCGGTGCGGGCGACCGCGCTCCCCCACGTGGGCAGGTTGCCGCCGGGCCACGGCAGGTGCAGCACCTGGCCGAAGCCGTGGGCACGCAGGCCCTGGTTGACCGTGTGGGCGCGCAGCCAGTCCTCGAGCCCCAGCCGGGAGAGCTCGTGGACGGCCCGGGGCGTGAGCCCGTCACCGCACGTCTTGTCCCGGGGGTACGTCGCCGCGTCGGCCAGCACCACCTCGACCCCCGCGCGCGCCAGCCAGGCCGCGGCGGCCGAGCCCGCGGGGCCGGCGCCGACGACCAGGACGTCGGTCTCGGTCGGGAGGGTGGGGGTCGTGCTGCTCACGGGTCAGATTCTCCCAGATGGTCGGTAGCGGGCTGTCTTCATCGACGACTGTCGGGGGATCGTCTCCGGGCATCGCCCGGGTGACGACACGACAGCGCCCGCCCACGCAAGCGTGGGCGGGCGCTGCCTTGCTCAACCTGGCTCGTGCGTTACCAGAGCCTCACTTCGTTCAGCTCTGGTACGAGCCGAAGTCGAAGTCGTCGAGGGCGACGGCCTGGCCGCCGCTCCCGCCGAACTCGTAGTCGTAGGAGTCGTAACCGGTGACGGAGTACGCCGCCGCGCGGGCCTCCTCGGTGGGCTCCACCCGGATGTTGCGGTACCGCTCGAGGCCGGTGCCCGCCGGGATCAGCTTGCCGATGATCACGTTCTCCTTCAGGCCACGCAGCGAGTCGCTGCGCCCGTTGATGGCCGCGTCGGTGAGCACCCGGGTGGTCTCCTGGAAGGAGGCCGCCGAGAGCCACGACTCGGTCGCCAGCGAGGCCTTGGTGATGCCCATGAGCTCGGGACGACCCGCCGCGGGCTTGCCGCCCTCGGAGACGACCCGACGGTTCTCCTCCTCGAACCGCACGCGGTCCACGAGGTCGGAGGGCAGCAGGTTGGTCTCGCCCGACTCCAGCACCGTGACCCGACGCAGCATCTGCCGCACGATGATCTCGATGTGCTTGTTGTGGATCGACACGCCCTGCGAGCGGTAGACCGCCTGGATCTCGTGCACCAGGTGCTCCTGCGCCTTGCGCACACCGAGGATGCGCAGCACCTCCTTGGGGTCGGGGGTACCGCTGGTCAGCTGCTTGCCGACCTCGATGTGCTCGCCGTCGGCGACCGCCAGGCGGGTACGCCGGCTGACGGCGTACTCGATGACGTCGGAGCCGTCGTCGGGGGTGACCAGGACCTTGCGGGCCTTGTCGGTCTCCTCGATCTGCACGCGACCGGCGACCTCCGAGATCGGCGAGACGCCCTTGGGCGTCCGCGCCTCGAAGACCTCGACCACGCGGGGCAGACCCTGGGTGATGTCGTCGGCCGAGGCCACACCACCGGTGTGGAAGGTACGCATCGTCAGCTGCGTGCCGGGCTCACCGATCGACTGGGCGGCGATGATGCCGACCGCCTCACCGATGTCGACGAGCTTGCCGGTGGCCAGCGAGCGGCCGTAGCACTTGGCGCAGGTGCCGGTGCGGGCCTCGCAGGTCAGCACGGAGCGGATCTTGACCGAGTCGACCCCGGCCGCGATCAACTCACCGATCTTGACGTCGCCCAGGTCCTCACCGGCGGCGGCGAGCACCTCCCCGGTCTCGGGGTGGGCGATGTCCACGGCCGCCGTGGTGGCGTAGACCGAGGTCTCGACATCGTCGGCCGCCACGAGCGTGCCCGACTCGGTGCGCGTGGCGATCGTGCGGGGCAGGCCGCGCTCGGTGCCGCAGTCCTCCTCGCGGATGATGACGTCCTGCGACACGTCGACCAGGCGACGGGTGAGGTAGCCCGAGTCGGCGGTGCGCAGCGCGGTGTCGGCCAGACCCTTGCGAGCACCGTGGGTGGAGATGAAGTACTCCAGGACCGAGAGGCCCTCACGGAAGTTCGCCTTGATCGGGCGCGGGATGATCTCGCCCTTCGGGTTGGCCACGAGGCCACGCATGGCGCCGACCTGGCGGATCTGGTTCATGTTCCCGGACGCACCCGAGTGGACCATCATGTAGATCGGGTTGGTCGGGTCGAAGGCCTTCTCCATCGCGTCACCGACGCGGCGGCTGGCCTCGGTCCAGATCTCCACGAGCTCCTGGCGACGCTCGTCGTCGGTCATCAGACCGCGCTCGAAGTCCTTCTGGACCTTCGCGGCCTGCTTCTCGTAGGACTCCAGGATCTGCAGCTTGTCCGCCGGGGTGGTCACGTCGTCGATGGAGACGGTGACGCCCGAGAAGGTCGCCCACCGGAAGCCGGCGTCCTTCAGCGCGTCCAGGGACGCAGCGACCACGACCTTGGTGTAGCGCTCGGCCAGGTCGTTGACGATCTGGCCCAGGCGCTTCTTGCCCACCTCGCCGTTCTCGAACGGGTAGTCGGCCGGCAGCGTGTCGTTGAACAGGATCCGGCCCAGGGTGGTGTCGAGGGTGATGACCCGCGACTCCTCCCAGTCCGCACCGAGCTCGAGGTCCAGCGGCGGGACGATGTCGTCAAGACGGACCTTGACCCGGCTCTGCAGCGAGATCTCGCCGCGGTCGAAGGCCATGATGGCCTCGGCCGGGGACGAGAAGACGCGACCCTCGCCGGGCTCGCCCTCGCGGTCGGAGGTCAGCCAGAACAGGCCGATGATCATGTCCTGAGAGGGCATGGTCACCGGACGGCCGTCCGAGGGCTTGAGGATGTTGTTGGTCGACAGCATCAGCACGCGGGCCTCGGCCTGGGCCTCGGCGGACAGCGGCAGGTGCACGGCCATCTGGTCACCGTCGAAGTCGGCGTTGAACGCGCCGCAGACGAGCGGGTGGATCTGGATGGCCTTGCCCTCGATCAGCTGCGGCTCGAAGGCCTGGATGCCGAGGCGGTGCAGCGTGGGCGCACGGTTCAGCAGCACCGGGTGCTCGGTGATGACCTCCTCCAGCACGTCCCACACGACCGGCCGCGCGCGCTCGACCATCCGCTTGGCGGACTTGATGTTCTGCGCGTGCGAGAGGTCGACCAGGCGCTTCATCACGAAGGGCTTGAACAGCTCCAGCGCCATCTGCTTGGGCAGACCGCACTGGTGCAGCTTCAGCTGCGGACCCGACACGATGACCGAGCGGCCGGAGTAGTCCACGCGCTTGCCGAGCAGGTTCTGGCGGAAGCGACCCTGCTTGCCCTTGAGCATGTCCGAGAGCGACTTCAGCGGCCGGTTGCCCGGGCCGGTGACAGGGCGGCCGCGGCGACCGTTGTCGAACAGCGAGTCGACGGCCTCCTGGAGCATCCGCTTCTCGTTGTTGACGATGATCTCGGGCGCACCGAGGTCGAGCAGCCGCTTGAGGCGGTTGTTGCGGTTGATCACGCGGCGGTACAGGTCGTTGAGGTCGGAGGTCGCGAAGCGGCCACCGTCGAGCTGCACCATCGGACGCAGGTCCGGCGGGATGACCGGGACGGCGTCGAGCACCATGCCCTGCGGCTTGTTGCCGGTCTTGCGGAAGGCGTCGACGACCTTGAGGCGCTTGAGCGCACGGACCTTCTTCTGGCCCTTGCCGGTCGCGATCGTCTCGCGCAGGTTCTCGACCTCGGCGGCGATGTCGAAGGACTCCAGGCGCTTCTGGATCGCCGTGGCGCCCATGTGGCCCTCGAAGTACTTGCCGAACCAGTTCTTCATCTCCCGGTACAGCATCTCGTCGCCCATGAGGTCCTGGACCTTGAGGCTCTTGAAGGTGTCCCACACCTCCTCGAGACGGTCGATCTCGCGCTGCGCACGGTCGCGCAGCTGCTTCATCTCCCGCTCCGCACCGTCCTTGACCTTGCGGCGCTGGTCGGCCTTGGCACCCTCGGCCTCGAGGGCCGCGAGGTCCTCCTCCAGCTTCTGCTGGCGGTCCGACAGCGACTGGTCGCGGCGCTTCTCGAGGCGCTCGCGTTCCAGGCCGACCTTGCCCTCGAGCGAGGACAGGTCGCGGTGACGGGCGTCCTCGTCGACCGAGGTGATCATGTACGCCGCGAAGTAGATGACCTTCTCCAGGTCCTTCGGGGCGAGGTCGAGCAGGTAGCCCAGCCGCGACGGCACGCCCTTGAAGTACCAGATGTGGGTCACGGGAGCGGCGAGCTCGATGTGGCCCATCCGCTCGCGACGCACCTTGGAGCGGGTCACCTCGACGCCGCAGCGCTCGCAGATGATGCCCTTGAAACGCACGCGCTTGTACTTGCCGCAGTAGCACTCCCAGTCCCGGGTGGGACCGAAGATCTTCTCGCAGAAGAGGCCGTCACGCTCCGGCTTGAGCGTGCGGTAGTTGATGGTCTCCGGCTTCTTGACCTCACCGTGGCTCCAGCCGCGGATGTCCTCCGCGGTGGCCAGGCCGATCTGGAGCTGGTCGAAGAAGTTCACGTCGAGCACGATGGCTGCAACCCTTCGGTAGTTCTAAGAATGTGAAGTAGGGAGGGGGACGAGGAACGGCGGAGCGCCGTGCTGCCTGTCGTTCCGAGGAACAGGCGCTCCGCGCGTTCCCCGGTCACACCTCTTCGACCGAGCTGGGCTCGCGACGGGACAGGTCGATGCCGAGCTCCTCGGCGGCGCGGAAGACGTCCTCCTCCGCGTCACGGAGCTCGATGCTGGACCCGTCCTGGGAGAGGACCTCCACGTTCAGGCACAGCGACTGCATCTCCTTGACGAGCACCTTGAACGACTCGGGGATGCCGGAGTCGGGGATGTTCTCGCCCTTCACGATCGCCTCGTAGACCTTGACGCGTCCGGGGACGTCGTCGGACTTGATCGTCAGCAGCTCCTGCAGGGCGTAGGCGGCGCCGTACGCCTCCATCGCCCAGACCTCCATCTCGCCGAACCGCTGGCCACCGAACTGGGCCTTACCGCCCAGGGGCTGCTGCGTGATCATCGAGTAGGGGCCGGTGCTGCGCGCGTGGATCTTGTCGTCCACGAGGTGGTGCAGCTTGAGGATGTACATGTAGCCGACCGACACGGGGTCCGGGAACGGCTCGCCGGAACGACCGTCGAAGAGCCGGGCCTTGCCGGTCTCGTCGATCATCCGCTCGCCGTCGCGGTTGGGGTAGGTCGCACCGAGCAGGCCGGTGATCTCGTCCTCGCGGGCGCCGTCGAAGACCGGGGTCGCGACCTTGGTGCCCGGGGCGGACTTGTCGGCGTGGATCGACATCAGCCGCTCCGCCCACTCGCCCTTGTCGCCCTGGTGCAGGTCGAGGTCCCAGCCCTGCTTGGCCAGCCAGCCGAGGTGGAGCTCGAGGATCTGCCCGATGTTCATGCGTCGCGGCACGCCCAGCGGGTTGAGGATCACGTCGACCGGGGTGCCGTCCTGCATGAACGGCATGTCCTCGACGGGGAGGATCTTCGCGATGACGCCCTTGTTTCCGTGGCGCCCGGCCAGCTTGTCGCCGACCGAGATCTTCCGCTTCTGGGCGACGTAGACGCGCACCAGCTGGTTGACGCCCGGGGGCAGCTCGTCGCCGTCCTCGCGGTCGAAGACCCGGACGCCGATGACGGTGCCGGACTCGCCGTGCGGGACCTTCATCGAGGTGTCGCGCACCTCGCGCGCCTTCTCGCCGAAGATCGCGCGCAGGAGGCGCTCCTCGGGGGTCAGCTCGGTCTCGCCCTTGGGGGTCACCTTGCCGACGAGGATGTCACCGGTGGTGACCTCCGCGCCGATGCGGATGATGCCGCGCTCGTCGAGGTCGGCCAGGCCCTCCTCGGAGACGTTCGGGATGTCCCGGGTGATCTCCTCGGGGCCGAGCTTGGTGTCGCGGGCGTCGACCTCGTGCTCCTCGATGTGGATCGAGGTGAGCACGTCCTCCTGCACGAGGCGCTGCGACAGGATGATCGCGTCCTCGTAGTTGTGGCCCTGCCACGGCATGAAGGCGACCAGCAGGTTGGTGCCCAGCGCCATCTCGGCGTCGTCGGTGCACGGGCCGTCGGCGATCGGCGAGCCGACCTCGACCCGGTCGCCCTCGGCGACCAGCGGGCGCTGGTTGATGCAGGTGCCCTGGTTGGAGCGCTTGAACTTGGCCAGGCGGTAGGAGGAGTAGGTGCCGTCGTCGTTCATCGTCTCGATGAGGTCGGCGGACACCTCCTTGACCACACCGGCGGCCTCGGCGACGACCACGTCACCCGCGTCGACCGCGGCGCGGTACTCGATGCCGGTGCCGACCAGCGGGCTGTCGCTGCGGATCAGCGGCACGGCCTGGCGCTGCATGTTGGCGCCCATGAGCGCACGGTTGGCGTCGTCGTGCTCGAGGAAGGGGATCAGGGCCGTCGCGACCGACACCATCTGGCGCGGCGAGACGTCCATGTAGTCGACCTCGTCGGCGAGGAGCTCGGAGACCTCCCCGTCGCGCTGGCGCACGAGCACGCGCTCGTCCACGAAGCGGCCGTCGGCGTCGAGCGCCGCGTTGGCCTGCGCGATGACGACCCGGTCCTCGTCGTCGGCGGTGAGGTAGTCGATCTGGTCGGTGACCCGACCGTTCTCCACCTTCCGGTAGGGCGTCTCCACGAAGCCGAACGGGTTGATCCGCCCGTAGGACGCGAGCGAGCCGATCAGGCCGATGTTCGGGCCCTCAGGGGTCTCGATCGGGCACATGCGGCCGTAGTGCGAGGGGTGGACGTCGCGGACCTCCATGCCGGCGCGGTCGCGGGAGAGACCACCCGGGCCGAGCGCGGAGAGACGGCGCTTGTGGGTCAGACCGGCGATCGGGTTGGTCTGGTCCATGAACTGGCTCAGCTGCGAGGTGCCGAAGAACTCCTTCAGCGCCGCGACGACGGGCCGGATGTTGATCAGCGACTGCGGCGTGATCGCCTCGACGTCCTGGGTCGTCATCCGCTCGCGGACCACGCGCTCCATGCGCGCCAGGCCGGTGCGGAGCTGGTTCTGGATCAGCTCGCCGACGGTGCGCATGCGGCGGTTGCCGAAGTGGTCGATGTCGTCGGCGGAGATGTCGAGGGTGCCCTGGGGCGCCTCGATCTGCTCGCGGCCGTCGTGCAGCGCGACGATGTACTTGATCGCGGCGACGACGTCGTCCACGGTCAGCGTCTGCTGGTCGAAGGCCTCGGTCAGGCCGAGCTTCTTGTTGATCTTGTAGCGACCGACCTTGGCCAGGTCGTAGCGCTTGGGGTTGAAGTAGTAGTTGTTCAGCAGCGTCTGCGCGGCCTCACGCGTCGGCGGCTCGCCCGGGCGCAGCTTGCGGTAGATGTCGAGCAGCGCGTCGTCCTGGCCCTGGGTGTGGTCCTTCTCCAGGGTCAGCATCATCGACTCGTACTCGCCGAACTCCTCGCGGATCTGCTCGTTGGTCCAGCCGAGGGCCTTGAGCAGCACGGTGACGTTCTGCTTGCGCTTGCGGTCGAGGCGGACGCCGACCATGTCGCGCTTGTCGATCTCGAACTCCAGCCACGCGCCACGGCTCGGGATGAGCTTGGCGGTGTAGATGTCCTTGTCGGAGGTCTTGTCGGCGGTGCGCTCGAAGTAGACACCCGGGCTGCGGACCAGCTGGGAGACCACGACGCGCTCGGTGCCGTTGATGACGAAGGTGCCCTTGGGGGTCATGAGCGGGAAGTCGCCCATGAAGACCGTCTGGCCCTTGATCTCACCGGTGTCGTTGTTGGTGAACTCGGCGGAGACGTAGAGCGGTGCGGAGTAGGTGAAGTCCTTCTCCTTGCACTCGTCCACGGAGTACTTGGGGTCGTAGAAGACAGGGTTCTCGAACGAGAGCGACATGGTCTCGGAGAAGTCCTCGATCGGGGAGATCTCCTCGAAGATCTCCTGGAGACCGGACTTCTCGGAGACGTCCTCGCCCTCGGCCCGCCGACGCTCGACCTCGGCGGTCCACTTGTCGTTGCCGACCAGCCAGTCGAAGCTATCGGTCTGCAGGGAGAGGAGCTGGGGAACCTCGAGAGGTTCGGCGATCTTCGCGAACGAGATGCGGCGGGAGCCGGAGGGGTTGAGCGGGGTGGAGGCAGGCGCAGCCAAGAGGGATCCTTCGACGGAGTCAGCTCATCGATGGCGCGAGCCCCCCACTTCGACAGCCACCGGACAGGCTGAGAGCATTTGAGGGCAGGCGCAAAGCGCCACGTTACCCGAACGTCGGGCACGCCACAAGATCGGCGTCCACTCAGATCGACGTCCCGATGAGTGTGCGGCCCGCGGCGCCCGAGGTCAAGCATCTCGGGGGGCCGGTGTGGAGGGCCGCGGCGGGTCGCCGGCCCTCCAGCCTCACTCCTGGATGGGCGAGGTGCGCAGGTCGTCGACCAGCCACTGGCCGTCGACCTCGGCCATCGTCAGCGTGGCCTGGTCCTTGTAGACGACCGGCTCCTGGCTCTCCCGGTTGGTGGTCGGCCGGTCGACGAACAGCAGGATCTCGACGCGGCCGTCGCCGGTCCGGGTGACCGCCGAGTCGACGACCTGGACCTCCACCACCGTCTGGGTGTTGTCCGCGTTCTCCTCGATCACCGCGAACAGCGGGTCGTACTTCTCCTCCTGGTAGGAGGAGGTCATGTAGGACCGAGCGGCCGCCGCGTCCTCCTCCAGCGTGCGGTAGTCGAAGGACAGCACCGGCACGACCGCGCGGACGGCGGCGTTGCGCGCCTCCTCCGCGGACTGCTCCACCAGCGCACCGCCGTCCTCGCTGACCGGCTCGCCGGCCTGGACCGAGGCGAGCGTCGCGGTGACCACGCCCAGGGTCGCCAGCACCGCGGCGAGGACCAGCGCCCAGGCCGGCACCAGCGGCAGGCGCGAGGGCGCGGCCGGGGTCTCGTGGCTCGCCGCGCTCGCACCTCGACCAGCGGAAGGGGAGGGTGCACCTCGATCGGCGGTCGGCTTCTTCTCCCGGCGCGGGAGGCGGGGGCGCTTGGTGGTCGTCGGCTCGGCGTCCGCAGGGGTCTCGTGGCTCGCTGCGCTCGCACCTCGACCAGCGGAGGGGGCGTTCGCACCTCGGCCAGCGGCGGGGGCGGCGCCCGCCAGCTCGGCGTCGTACGCCGCTCGCGACTGCTCGTCGAGCAGCACCTCCGCGGCCTGGTTGAGCGAGCGGAACCGTCGCTCGGTGGGGTCCAGGTCGGCGATGGCGGCCCGCCACGCAGCGCGGATCTCCGCGGCGTCCGCGGTGGGCTCGACGCCCAGGACGTCGTACCAGCTGGGGCCGGCGCTCACTGCTGCTCCTCCGGGGCCTCGTCGGTCGGCGGGACGGCAGGGTCGACGGGGTCACCAGGTGCCGCCGACGGGTCGAGCGAGACCCCGGCGCCGGTCACGGGCGCGAAGTCGTCGACCAGCCACTCCCCTGCCATCTTGACCAGCGAGATCCGCACGCGGAACGGGGCCGGCTCGGACTCCACCCTCTCGTCGGCTCGGCGGCCGTTGCCGGGGTAGCTGTTGGTGAAGACGCCGGCGACCAGCGCGGTGGCGGAGTCGGCGTCCATCGTGGAGACACCCACGCCGTAGACCTCGCACTCCCGGCCCAGCTGCGCCTGCGCGACGGTCTGCTCGGCGGTGCCGACCTGCGTCTCGAAGTCGGCGCGGAACGCTGGGGTGATGAGCTCACCCACGCGCTCGCGGTAGTCCGGCATGGTGCCGTCCTCGGCCAGGTCGTCGGGGCCGTAGGAGTTGACCCGGAGCATGAACTGGGAGGCGACGTCCATGACCCGCTCGCGCTCGGCGGCGATGGTGTTCTCACCGCTCAGCAGGCTCCCGACCCGTTCGGGCAGGTTGCCGCCGGCACCGGAGGTGCGGGTCGCGACGAGGTACCCGGTCCAGGCGAGCGAGCCCACGAGGACCAGGACCAGCGCGAGCAGCAGCCCGACGCGGAAGCCCCGCGACGATGGTGCGCCGGAGGTCCCGCCTTCGGGAGAGCCCTGCTCCTGGGTCACCGACCCGACGCGAGGGGCTGGAGGTACAGCCACTTCCAGGACTCCTTCCCCAGGGTGGACGGAGCCACCGTACCGGGGGAGGACTGGGAGCCGGGGACCCGGTCGCCCCAGGTGAGGCGGCCGCTGTCGGGGTCGTAGGAGGCCACGACGGGGGCGTCGTAGTCGGCCGGCGCGCGGAACCGGTCGTAGACGGTGTGCGCGCCACGGGCGTTGGTGACCGTCGGCGGCTCGTCGCAACGGGCCTGCTCGTTCATCGGCCGGTTCTCGCCGTTCTGCGGCGGGCGCCGGTCGGTGCTCTCGTAGCCCTCGGTGCAGATCGGCTGCGTGGTGATGATCAGGCCGAAGTGTGCGTCGTAGAGCCCGGTGTCCGGGGATTTCGAGACGACGGTGAACCCGCCCTCGACGACGTAGGGGTAGATCACCAGGATCTGCTCGATCCCGGGCAGGCGACGGGTGACGATCTCGCCGGTGGTGATGAGGTTGTTCACCAGGTCGCCGAGCTCGACCTCGTTGTCCTCGATCAGGCGGCGCAGCGCGACGGCGGCGGTGGAGCCGTTGTCGAGCAGGCGGTTGATCGCCGGGTCGGCGTCGGCGAGCGCACCAGTGAACAGCGACAGGTCCCGGGCGAAGGAGCGGATCGAGCTCTCCGACTCGATCTGCCCCGTGAGCACCGTGTTGGCGTCACGGATCAGCGCCGTGGTGGTGTCGAAGTTGTCGTTGGCGGCGTTGATGAAGCCGTTGCCGGTGTCGATGATCTGTTGCAGGTCCTCACCGGTGCCGGCGAAGGCCGCGCCCAGCTCCGAAACCGTCGTGCGCAGCGCGTCGAGGTCCACCGAGCCCACGGTGGTGGCGAGGTTGGAAAGCAGGGTCTCCACCTGGATCGGGGTCCGGGTGTCCTCGACGGCGATCTCCGAGCCGTCCTCGAGGTAGGGCGCCTCGTCGGAGGTCGGCTGGAGCTCGACGTACTGCTCGCCGACCGCGGACTTGTTGCCGACCAGCGCCAGGGTCTCGGCCGGGATGGAGTCGAACTCGTTGTCGATGGCGAGGTCGACGTCCACGCCCTCGTCGGTGAGCGTCATCTGCTCGACGGTGCCGATCTTGACTCCGCGGTAGGTGACCTCGCCGCCGGCGAAGATGCCGCCGGACGACGCGAGGTGGGCGGTCACGGTGTAGCTGCTGTCGTAGAACAGCCGGTCGAGCTTGGCGTAGCGCGCGCCGACGAAGCTGACGCCGACCAACGTGATCACCACGAAGACCAGCAGCTGCACCTTGGTGCGACGGGTGATCACGACACCACCATCCCCGGGACCATCAGGCCGACCAGGTCGGCGTCGTAGAGCTCGGTCAGCTCACCCACGGTCGGGCCCTGCGGAGCCTTGGCACCCGCGCCGGGCGCGGGACGGGGCAGCGGCAGGCCGGCGCCCCCGTCGCCCCCGGCGGTGCCACCGAACAGGTCACCGAGCAGCGGCAGGTCCAGCCCACCCAGCCCGGGCAGGTCCGGGAGCCCCGGGACCTGGTTGAGCGCGGTGCAGACCACCACGTCCTGGTTCTTGGGCTTGGCGCACTCCTCGCGCAGCTCCAGCACCAGCGTGAGGCTGTCCAGGACCTTCTGGCAGGCCGCCGACCCCAGGTCCCCGCTGGCCAGGCACTCGGCCACCGCACCCACCACGGCCGTCGGGTCCAGCTCGGTGGGCAGGATCGTCGGCAGGCTCGTCGGGATGCCGGTGATCCCTCCGGAGAGGTCGACCTCCAGCTGGATCGAGAGGTTGGTGTAGTCGCCCATGTGCAGGTTGCGGGCCACCTGTGGGTCACGGCCGACCACTTCGTCGACGAAGGGGTAGGTCAGCGCCACGTTGACGGACTTCACGAACGCGTCGCCGGAGTTGGCCAGCTCGGTGAGCACCGGCTGCAGCTGGCGGATGGTCTCGATGGTGGTGTCCTTGGACTGCTGGATCACCCGGACGCCCACGTCACCGAGCTCGTTGAGGGACTGCAGCATCTGCACGAGGTCCTCGCGCTGGCTGTCCAGGGAGCGCAGGGCGCTGGGCAGCTCGTCGAGCGCGTCGTCGATGGTGCCCTGCTGCTGGCGCACCGCGATGGCCAGCTGGTTGAGGCGCTGGATCGCCTCGACGATGTCGTCCTTGTTCTCGTCGAGGGTGCCGACCAGGGTGTCGACCTGCTGGAGCACGGAGCGGGCGGAGTCCTCGCGACCCTCCAGGGCGTTGTTGAGCTCGGAGGAGATGGTCTTGAGCTGTGCCACGCCGCCGCCGTTGAGCACCAGGGACAGCGCCCCCAGCACCTCCTCGACCTCGGGGTTGCGCCCGGTGCTCTCGATCTCGATGACGTCGCCCTCGCCCAGGCGCTCCTCGGAGCCGCCGGTGGGCGGCTCGTCGAGCTCGACGAACTTCTCCCCGAGCAGCGAGGTCTGGCGCAGGCGCGCGACAGCGTCGTCGGGGAGGTCCACGTCGTTGCGCAGCTCCATGGTCACCGTCGCGGTGTAGCCCTCGAGGTCGACGTCGGTCACCTTGCCCACCGTCACGTCGTTGACCTTGACCGTCGACTTGGGGACCAGGTCGAGCACGTCGGCGAACTGCGCGGTGATGGTGATCGGGTCCTCACCGGTGTCGGGACCACCCGGCAGCGGCAGGGAGTAGATGTCGAACTCGCAGGCCGAGAGGGTCACGGAGGCGAGCATCATGCCCAGCACCAGCCGGGTGCGTCGCAGCGTCGTACGGCGCGTCATCGGGTCACCTCCACGAGACCGCCCAGGGTCGGGTCCGAGACCGGCGGGGCGACGAGCGGGGTCGCGCCCTGCAGGGCTCCGGCACGCGGCGCCTGGGATTGGACCAGGTCGCAGAGCGCCCCGGTCGGGTCGATCTGGTTGACCACGGTGCACAGGATGAGCCCCGGGTCGTTGACGAGCTGGCTCTCGAAGTTGCCGATGTTGGCGTTGGTGTCGAGCGTGCCGGCCTGCGGGTTGTAGGTGAGCGCGAGGTTGTTCAGCGCGAGCGGGGCGACCGCGAGGATCTCCTCGACGTTGGCCCGCTGCTTCACCAGCACGCGCGCGACCCGGTTGAGCTTGGTGATGTCGCGACCGAGCACGGCCTCGTTGGTCTCGACGAAGTCCTTGACCTGGCCCAGGGCGGTGCCGAGGTTGTCGAGGGAGGCCACGAGCTCCTCGCGCTCCCCGGCGAGCAGGTCGCTGACCGAGGCCAGCGAGGTGTTGAACTGCCGCACGGTCTCGTCGTTCTCGGCCAGCGTGCTGACGAAGGCCTGGACTTCGGTCAGGGAGGAGAAGAGCTCCTCCTTGTTGTCGTCCAGGGTCGCGCTGAGGTCGCTGAAGTCGGAGATCGTCTGGTTGAAGCGGGCTCCCTGGCCGCCGAAGTTCTCCGCGGTGACCTCGAGGAGGTCGGTGAGCGCGCCGTCACGGTTGGCACCGTTGGGGCCCAGCGCGACGTTGAGGTCGTCGAGGCTGGCGTAGATGTCGTCGAGCTCGAGCGGGGTTGCGGTGCGGTCGACGCCCAGCACCTCGCCGGACTCCAGCACCTCTCCGCCGGTGTACGCCGGGGTGAGCTGGATGAACCGGTCGCCCACGATGGACGGCGCGATGATGACGGCCGTGGCGTCGGCCGGCAGCTGCACCTCGGCGTCGTAGCTCATGGTCACCAGCACCTCGGTGCCCGAGGGGGTCACGGAGTCGACGGTGCCCACGGGCACGCCCAGGACGCGGACGTCGGAGCCCTCGTAGACCGAGACGGTCCGGGGGAAGGCCGCGGTGAGGGTCTTGCGCTCCTCGCCGCCGAAGATGGTCAGCGCGGCCGCGACGACCAGGGCGAGGACCACCAGGGGCACGGCGATCTTGCGCACGATGTCCAGCACGCCGCTCATCCGACACCACCTCCGTTGGCCAGGTCGGGCACGGTCAGGGGGAAGTTCTGGATGTAGGTGTCGAACCACGGGCCCGTGCCCAGGGTGTTGGCGAAGACCCGGTAGAAGGGCGCCATCAGCCGCAGCGTGTCATCGAGGTTGTCCTCGTTCTTGTTGAGCACGTCGAGGGTCTCCTCGAGGCTCTCCAGCGCCGGACGCAGGTCGGCCTCGGTGTCCTGCACCAGGGCGGTCAGCTCCCGGGAGAGCTGGGTGGTCGAGACGAGCAGCCGGTTGACCGCGTCGCGGCGGGCCACGAGCGCCTGGAAGAGCACGTCGGCGTCGCGCATGAGCTCGATGATGTCCTCGTCGCGGTCGTCGAGGACCGTCGAGACTCGCTCGAGGTTCTGCAGCAGGCTGTTGATCTGGTCGTTCTTCGCCGCGACGTTGGCCGAGAGCGCCGAGACGCCCTCGAGGGCCCCCTGGAACTCCTCGGGAGTGTTGCGGGTCAGGTCGGCCAGGACGGTCAGCGACTGCGCCAGCTGGTCGGTGTCGATGTCCCCGGCGGTCTCGGCCAGGCCCTCGAAGGCCTCGACCACGTCGTAGGGGGAGCTGGTGCGCTCGACCGGGATCGTCGCGCCCTCCTCCATCTGACCCGAGCCGGCCGGCTCGACGGCGAGGAACATGTCGCCGAGGAGCGTCTTGACCTTGAGGTCGGCGCGGGAGGTCGGACCGAACTGGGAGTCGGTCTTGATCCGGAAACCGACCCGCACCTGGTCGCCGTCGAGCTCGATGCTCTCCACGGCCCCGACGCGGACGCCCGCGATCCGGACCTCGTCGCCGACCTTGATCCCGCCTGCCTCGGAGAAGTTGGCGTAGTAGGTGTCGCCGCCGCCGATCAGCGGCAGGTCCTGGGCCCGGAAGCCGCCGACGAGGAGCAGCGCCAGCACGGCGATGCTGATCGCGCCGATGACGACCGGGTTGCGCTCACGGAAGGGCTTCATCCGAGGTCACACCTCGCTCCACCCACGTTGTAGTCGACCGGGACCGGCGTGCCACCGGGGAGCCGGACCCGTCCCTCGAAGTTGCAGAGGTAGAAGTTGAAGTAGGAGCCGTAGATCGCGGTCCGACCCACCTTCTCCAGCTTGATCGGGAGCACCTGCAGCGCACGGTCCAGCTCACCCTTGTTGCGGTTGATGTTGTCGGCGAAGCGACGCAGCTGCTTGATGTCGTTGGTGAAGGGCTTGCGGATGCCGGTGACCAGCGAGGCGGTCTCCTCCGAGAGCGCCGAGATCTGCTCCAGGGAGTCCAGGATCGGACCACGGTCCTGCTTGAGCCCCTTGACCAACTGCTTGAAGGTGAGGATCAGGTCGCTGAGCTCCTCGTCGCGGTCGGCGACCCGGTCCAGCACGTCGTCGAGGTTGACGATCAGGTCGGTGATGACCTCGTCGCGGTCCGCGAGCGTCTGGGTGACCGAGGCGGTCGAGGCCAGCAGGCTCTCGAGCGTGCCGCCCTCGCCCTGGAAGACCTGGACGATCTCGAAGGACAGCTGGTTGATGTCGTCGGGCGAGAGCGCCTGGAACAGCGGCTTGAAGCCGTTGAAGAGCACTGTCAGGTCGAGCGCCGGGCTGGTGTTGCGGACGTCGATGACCGCGTTCTCCTCCAGCGGCGTGGTGTCCCCCACCTGCTGGGTCAGCGAGATGTAGCGCTGCCCGACCAGGTTGCGATAGCGGATGGCGGCGTTGGTCGCCAGGGTGACCGGGACGTCGGCATCGACGTCGAAGGTCACCAGCGCCCGCGTGCGGTCGATGATCTCGACGTCGCTGACGCTGCCGACCTTGACCCCGGCCACCCGCACGTCGTCGCCGTCGACCACGCCCGTGGCGTCGACGAACTCGGCCTTGTAGGTCTTGGACTCACCGAAGGTGAGGTTGCCGACCATGATGACCAGGAGGCTGGTGGCCAGCGTCGTGACCACGATGAAGACCAGCAGCCGCGCGAGGTCGGCGGAGGTCTTGGCGTCGAGCAGCTTCATCGCATGCTCACCTCCGCGCCACGCGCCAGGGGCCCGAGCAGGAGCGGACCGAGGTCGGGGACGTCGTCGGTGGTCACGCCCAGGCCGGGGGCCAGCAGCGACTTCAGCAGGTCGGACTCACCGGGCGTGCCGGCGTACCCCTCGCTGCTGCGGAACCACGGCCCGGGGGCCACGCGGCTGGTGCCCTTGCCGGTCGGCTCGTCGACGCCGTCGTCGAAGTTCGGTTGCGCTCGCACGGGGTTGTCCTGGTTCCAGGGCGGGTTGGGGAGGTTGAGGCAGGTGGGGCCGCGGTCCTCGCCGAAGCGCGCCCGGTCGTTGACGTTGTAGGCGCGTGGCTGGTTGGGCAGCGTCTCCAGCACGATGTGCAGGGTGAAGTTGCGGAAGGCCTCGGCCTGCAGCTTGCCGGCGTTGACGATGCCCCTGGTCAGGCAGGAGAACTGCGGGGCGTACTTGGCGAGCATCCGCACCTGCGGCTCGCTGACCTCGCCGAGGCGGATCAGGTTGTCGCCGTTGGTGCGCAGGAAGTCCTCGGTGGTGCGGGAGAAGGCCGAGACGTCGTTGAAGAGCGCGTTGAGCGTGTCCTCGCGGGCCTCGAGCGTGCCCAGGGTCGTGATCTGGTCACGCAGGATCTGCCCGACCTCCGGCAGCACGTCGGCGTAGATGTCGGAGAACTCCGAGGTCAGGCGCAGGTCCTCGACGAGCGCCGGGAGCTGGGGGTTGAAGCGCTTGAGGTAGCTGTCGAGCGTCTCGAGGTTGTCGCCGAGCTGGTCGCCGCGTCCCTCGAGCGCCGTGGCCAGCGCGTTGAGGGTCATGTTGAGCTCGGCGGGCTGGACCGCGCGCAGCAGGGGGAAGAGGTCGTTGAGGACCGCCTCGACCTCGGTGGCGGTCTCGGTCTGCTCGATGACGTCGCCGGCCTCGATGGGCTCGCCGCTGGTCGTCTCGGGGATCTCCAGGGAGACGTACTTCTCGCCGAAGAGCGTCTTGGGGACGATCTGGCCGGTCACCTCGGCAGGGACGGTGTCGGTCTCGTCGGGGTAGAGGCCCAGCGTGATCTCCGCACCCTCGTCGGTCGGCCGGAAGTCGAGGACCTCGCCGACGATGACGCCGCGGATCTTGACGTCGCCGCGCTGGGGCAGCTGCAGGCCGATCGTGGAGGTCTTCAAGGTGACCTCGTCGTACTCGGCGAACTGCTTGGTGAACACGGCGTAGGTGAGGTAGACGCCGGCGACCAGGAGCGTCAGGAAGACGACCCCGAGGATCTTGAACTGCTTCAGCATCGCCCTATCCCGCCAGTCTCACGGTCGTGGTGGTGCCCCAGATCGCCATCGACAGGAACAGGTCGATCACGTTGACGGCCACGATGGACGTCCGGACCGCCCGGCCCACGGCCACGCCCACGCCGGCTGGTCCACCGGAGGCGGTGTAGCCGTAGTAGCAGTGGATCAGGATGACGACGACGGCGAAGACCAGCACCTTGCCGAAGGACCACAGCACGTCGCCGGGTGGCAGGAACTGGTTGAAGTAGTGGTCGTAGGTGCCCGCGCTCTGACCGTAGAACTGCGTCACCGTCAGCCGGGTCGCGAAGTACGACGACAGCAGGCCCACGACGTAGAGCGGGATGATCGCGATCAGGCCGCCGACGATGCGGGTGGAGACGAGGTACTGCATCGAGGGGATCGCCATCACCTCGACGGCGTCGATCTCCTCGGAGATCCGCATCGCGCCCAGCTGGGCGGTGAAGCCGCAGCCGACCGTGGCCGCGAGCGCGATGCCCGCGACCAGCGGGGCGATCTCGCGGGTGTTGAAGTACGCCGAGACGAAGCCCGCGAAGGGTGCCGTGCCGATCTGGTCGAGCGCGGCGTAGCCGGACAGACCGACCTGGGCGCCGGTGAAGAAGGTCATCGAGAGGATGACGCCCACGGTGCCGCCGATGACGGCCAGGGAGCCCGAGCCGAGGGTGACCTCGGCGAGGATCCGCAGGACCTCCTTCTGGTAGCGCACGGCGGCCTGCGGGGCCGCGGCGAGCGCACGGAGGTAGAAGGAGAGCTGCTTGCCCAGGTCGTCGAGGGACGACAGGGGGCGCGTGTAGACCGACTTGAGGTTCGCCATCGTGATCAACCCGTCTTCGGGGGGACGACCTGGAGGTAGATCGCGCTGATGACGAAGTTGACGATGAACAGCAGGACGAACGTGATGACGACCGACTCGTTGACCGCGTCACCCACGCCCTTGGGTCCTCCCCCGGCGTTCATGCCCTTGTAGGCCGCCACGACCGCGGCGATGAGACCGAAGATCGCGGCCTTGACGAGGCCGACCCACAGGTCGGGCAGCTGGGCCAGCGCGGTGAAGCTGGCGATGTAGGCGCCCGGTGTGCCGTCCTGGAGCACCACGTTGAAGACGTAGCCGCCGGCCACGCCGACCACGGAGACCAGGCCGTTGAGGAAGACCGCGACCAGGATGGCGGCGAGCACGCGGGGCACGACCAGGCGCTGGATGGGGTCGATGCCCAGCACCATCATGGCGTCGAGCTCCTCGCGGATCTTGCGGGCGCCGAGGTCGGCGGCGATCGCGGAGCCGCCGGCACCGGCGATCAGCAGCGCCGTCGCGATCGGCGCGGCCTGCTGGACCACGGCCAGCACCGAGGCCGAGCCAGTGAAGGACTGCGCACCGAACTGCTTGATCAGCCCGCCGACCTGCAGCGCGATGACCGCACCGAAGGGGATGGCGACCAGCGCGGTGGGGATGATCGTGACCGACGCGATGAACCAGGCCTGCTGGATGAACTCCCGCAGCTGGAAGGGGCGACGGAACAGGCCTCGCAGCACGTCGAGGGCGAAGGCGAAGAGCTTGCCTGCCGCTCCGACGGGGGCGAGCGCCCTGGTCGCGGTGATGGACGCCACTGGTGTCTCGTGCTCCTCAGGCGCCCGTGGTCATGGTCATGTTCTCCTCGAACGAGCCCGGCGGCGGGGTCACGCCGTGCTCGCGGCACCAGGCGCCGGGCTCCCGCTGGGAGCGGCGCGGGATGCCGTTGGAGGGCTCGAGCTGCAGCGGGATCGGCGGCAGCGGCGGCAGCTCCTGGTCGGCCTCGGCGGCGAGCTCGTCGGCGTCCTTCTCCTCGGACATGCCGATCGGGCCCACGCGCTGGGCGTTGAGGAACTGGCGCACCACGGGCTCCTCGGAGGAGAGCAGCATCTCGCGCGGACCGAACATCGCCAGGTGCTTGTGGTAGAGCAGGCCGATGTTGTCCGGCACCGTGCGGGCGGTGTTGATGTCGTGGGTGACGATCAGGAACGTCGCGTCGATCTGGGCGTTCAGGTCGACGATCAGCTGGTT
>CAEZYQ010000048.1_pt1 | contig 22128 bp, 16 predicted proteins | sample 7265561 | NCBI WGS metagenome assembly CAEZYQ01 (sample SAMEA6813939, study PRJEB35770) | uncultured Nocardioides sp. | biome: Freshwater; feature: Freshwater reservoir; material: water | place: Czech Republic | collected 2017-04-14 | depth 30m m | reverse complement strand
GCACCGCCGAGCCGAGGCGGGTCGTCGACGGCACCGCCGTCCACCTGCTGGGGCCCGGTGACCCCGCCCCGGGCACCGGCGTCGTCGTGGCCACCGACCGGCCCTACGTGCTGGGCACGACGCGCGCCCGCACCCGCCTGGCGACGTACGGCGCCGGGCGCGCCTCCATGGCCGCGCTGGTGGCCGTGCTGCTCGGTCGTCAGCGGGCGCCGGGGCAGCTGCCCGTGCCGGTCACCGGGGTGCCGCGCCAGGGCTGCTGAGCCGGCCGCGGCAGTCAGCGCGGGAGCGGTCAGTTCTTCTGCTCGAGCAGCCCGGTGTCGACGTCGTAGACGAAGCCGCCGACCTGCACCGAGTCCGGCACCAGCGGGTGGGACTTCACGCGGTGCACGTCGAGGCCGAGGGTCGCGACCTGGTCCTCGATGACGTGGAAGCGCTGCCACGTCACGTCGGTGCCGGCGGACTCGGCGACCCTCTCCCGCAGGACCTCCTCGGTGTTGGAGGCGACCGCGCAGCGGGTGTGGGGGACGACCAGCACGCGGTCGACGTTGAGCAGGTGCACCGCGAGGACGATCGCCTCGAGGGCGGCCTCGGTCACGCGCCCGCCCGGGTTGCGGAAGATCTTGGCGTCACCGGCCTGCAGGCCGATCATCCGCAGCGGGTCGATCCGGCTGTCCATGCAGGTCACGATGGCCACGCCGGCCTTCGCGATCCCGTCGAAGCCGCCGAAGGCGAAGTCGGTCGCGAACTCGCGGTTCGCGCTGAGCAGGTCCTCGAACGTGTTCACCACAGCCCCGGAACCTAGCCGATCGCGCTCACCCGCAGGGGCGACGTCCCACGCGTCGGAGCGCCGCGCAGCAGCCACAGCGCCAGCACCGCGGCGACGACGGCGCAACCTGCCGCGCCCAGGAAGACGGTCTGCTCCTGGGCGATGCCGGCGGCCTTGAGCAGGTCGGAGTACTCCGCGCAGCGGGTGGTGCCGGCGGGGCACACGTCCTGCACGGGGGGCACGGCAGCCTGCTCGGCGTAGTAGCGGCGCAGGCCGATCGTGGTGAGCGCGGAGATGCCCACGAGCATGCCGACCATCCGCGCCACGACGACCATCGCCGAGGCCAGGCCGTGCACGGCGTCGGCGGTGACGGCGAGGACGGCGGCGTTGACCGGGGCCAGGGCCAGGCCGAAGCCGAGACCGCCCACGACCAGCGGGATCGTGGCGGTCCACGACTCCAGGCTGTCGATGTCCCAGCGCGACATCGCGAGGAACCCGGCCGCGGCCATGAGCATGCCGATCGCGGTCACCACGCCGGCGGGCAGGATCCGGGTGAGGTACCCGCCGACCACGGCTCCGACCGGCAGCGCCGCCAGGAAGCGCACGAGGACGAGCGCGGCCATCAGCTGGCTGTCGGGGTAGACCGTGGTGCGGGCGAAGAGCGGCACGTCGATGAGGGCGGCGATGAGCGCCGCCCCCACGAAGAAGCTGACGACCACGGAGCCCCACGCAGGGCGGGCGGCCAGGGCACCGCGGGGGAGCAGCGGCGACTGGGCGCGGCGCAGGTGCACGGCGAAGGCGACCGCCCCGACCACGGCGCCGAGGAGGTACCACCAGCCCTGGTCGGAGAAGACCTCGATCTTGGGGTCGGCGGTGGCGAAGGCCAGGATCACCCCGCCGAGGGCGACGGCGAGGTAGGTCGCGCCCACGACGTCGGCCTCCCGCAGCGACCGGCCCCAGGCCCGCAGGTCCACCAGCGGCCGACGCGCGGTCAGGCAGCGCACGACCAGCAGCAGCACCGCCGCGATCGCCACGGAGCCCACCGGGGTCAGCCAGCGACCGCCGTCCTCGACGAAGGGGATGAACAGCTGGCCCCAGGTCAGGTCGGTCAGCAGCTGCGTGGGCGGCTGGAAGACCAGGCCGCCGGCCACCAGGGCCACGAGGAGCAGCAGCAGGCCGACAACGTCGGGTGGGCCGCGGTGGGTGCGCAGCACGTCGGGGTGGTCCGCGGTCACCCGGCGAGCGGCCGCGGCGATGGCGGCCGCCAGCACCAGCCCGACGGCGAGGTTGAGCAGGAAGATCGCGCGCCAGTCGGCCACGGCCAGCACGACCGCCCCCAGCAGCGGGCCGAGGACCGAGCCGATCTCCTGGACCGCCGAGACCAGGCCGAGCGGGACGGCGCGGCGCTCCGGTGGGTACAGGTCGGCGACCAGGGCCAGCGTGGCCGGCACGAGGCCGCCGCCACCGACGCCCTGCAGGAAGCGCCCCGTGACCATGGTCGGCATGTCGTAGGCGGCCGCGGTGATGATCGAGCCGAGCGCGAAGATCACGAGCGAGGCCGTCAGCACCGGGACCCGGCCGCGCAGGTCGGCGATCCGCCCGATGAGCGGCAGCATCGCGACGTACCCCAGCAGGAAGCCCGAGATGATCGGCGCGGCCCGCTGCAGCTGCTCGGGGGAGAGCCCGATGCCCTGCATCATGTCGACCAGCGCGAGGACGACGACGTAGGTGTCGGCGGCGGCGAAGGCCACCGCGCCGGCAGCCAGGCCCAGCATCAGCCGGGCGCCGGCCGGCACGCGCACCGGCGCGCTCGACGGTTGGCTCACCGCTCCGACCGGCCGGTCACTCGGGAGCGGTGATCGACGGCTCGGCGCCGTAGTCGTCGAAGGTGATGAGGTAGGTCATCGACCCGGCGCCGTAGAAGTCGCCGGTCAGCTCCATCGAGCGCAGCTCGGTGTCGTCGCTGACGGTGTACGACGCCGCGAAGTCGCCCTCGGCGCTCGGGATGATCCCGGCGACCACGTCCCCGGCGACCGTCCCGGTGTAGGTGGTCAGGACGTCTCGGTTGTCGGTGCCGCCGCGGACCTGCTCGCCCTGCTCGAGCTCCTCGGTCGCGACCAGCAGCGAGGAGAAGCCGGTGTCGGGGTCCATCAGCCCGGCCGGGTCGGGAGCGCCGTGCTCGGCCGGGTCGACCTCGGACCAGCCGGTGGTGAGCGGGACCTGGGCGAAGACCGTGCCGTCGACCGCGACCACCGGGACGGTGGGCTCGATGCCGGCGAAGCGCACCACGATCTCGCCGTCGAAGGCGGGGTCGTGGGTGCCGTAGCCCTCGGCGCGGAGCAGCCCGTCGACGCCCTCGGACAGGTCGTCGGTCTCCAGGACGATCCGCACGCCGCTGGTCTCGTCGAAGGTGGTCTTGGCCTCGGCCAGGACCTCGGCGGGGTCCTGGTCGGGCTCGGCGGGGGAGTCCTCGCCGCTGCACGCGGACAGCAGCAGGGCGGCAGCCACGAGCGGAGCCGCCGCCCGGGCGGTCCCTCTGGCGGCGGAGGGGCGGGTCAGCAGGCGGGCGCGCATGGCCTCAGCCTTCCACAGGCGTGGGTGCGTCCCCGGCCGCACCCGCGTCGGCTCGGACGCGGCTGGCCACCGGTCCCGCGACGGCGGCGATCGGCTGGGGAGCCGGGACGCCCGACCCGTCGCGGCGGCCGCTGGCCTCGGGCAGCTCGACCGGGGCGCCGCTGCTGGCCGCCGCGCGCGCCGGGGCCGTGCCGACCCAGGCGAGGACGAGGGTGTCCTCGCCCTTGAGGAAGCGGTGGCAGCGCACGCCGCCGGTGGCCCGGCCCTTGGCGGGGTACTCCGTGAACGGCGTGACCTTGACCGCGCCCGCGTCGGTGCCGGCCAGGGCCGCCGACGAGCCGGAAACGGTGACGACCACCGAGCCCTCGGGGGCGTCGGGGTCCACCGCACCGAACCACACGACCCGCTGGCCAGCGGCCAGGCGCACCCCGGCGATGCCGCCGCCGGCGCGGCCCTGGGGCCGGACCCCGTCGGCACCGAAGTGCAGCAGCTGGGCGTCGGAGGTGACGAAGCACAGCGTCTCGGCACCCGTCAGCAGCTCCACCGCGCCGACCACCTCGTCGTCGTCCTTGAGGCCGATGACGTCCCACTCGTCGCGGCCCAGGACCTCGGGGTTGACCCGCTTGACGACGCCGTCCCGGGTGCCGAGCGCCAGCCCGGGACCGTCGGTGGCGAGGGTGCACAGCGTCAGCACGCGCTCGCCGGTCTCGAGCTGGAGCAGCTCGCTGACCGGGATGCCGCCCTGCAGGTGGGGGTCGTTGGCCGAGGCGGGCAGGACCGCGGTGACGTCGAGGACGCTGAGGCGCAGCAGCCGCCCACGGTTGGTGACGGCTCCGATGTCGGCGCGCGCGGTCGTGGTGACCGCCGAGACGACGACGTCGTGGTTGACCCGGTCCCCGCCGCGCCCGACGTCCTCGACGCCGGCGGTGCGCGCGAGCAGCCCGGCCGAGGACAGCAGCACCAGGCACGGGTCGTCGGTGACCTCCACCGGGGCCGCGGTGGCCTTGCGGTTCTCGGTGCCGTCGGACTGCAGCAGCACGGTGCGCCGGGGCGTGCCGTAGGTCTTGGCGACCTCGGCCAGCTCGCTGGAGACGACCTTCCGCAGCAGCCCCTCGTCGGCCAGGATCGCGTCGAGCTCCTCGATCTCGCGGCGCAGCTGCTCCTGCTCCTTCTCCAGCTCGATCCGGCTGAAGCGGGTCAGGCGGCGCAGCTGCATCTCCAGGATGTACTCCGCCTGGAGCACCGAGAGGTCGAAGACGCCCATGAGCCGCTCCTTGGCCGCCCCGGAGTCGTCGCTGGAGCGGATGACCGCGATGACCTCGTCGATGTCGAGCAGGGCCACCAGCAGGCCGTCGACCAGGTGCAGCCGCTCGGCCTTCTTGGTGCGGCGGAACGCCGAGCGCCGGCGTACGACGTCGTAGCGGTGCTCCAGGAAGACCCGCAGCATCTCCAGCAGCCCCAGCGTGCGCGGCTGGCCGTCGACCAGGGCCACGGTGTTGATGCCGAAGGAGTCCTCCATCGGCGTCTGGCGGTAGAGCTGCTCGAGGATCGCCTCGGGGACGAAGCCGTTCTTGACCTCGATGACCAGCCGCAGGCCGTGCTCGCGGTCGGTGAGGTCCTTGATGTCGGAGATGCCCTGGAGCTTCTTGCCCTGCACCAGGGTCTTGATCCGCTCGACGACCTTCTCGGTGCCGACGCCGTAGGGCAGCTCGGTCACGACGATGCCCTTGCGGCGCCCGATCGTCTCGATCCGGGCGGTGGCGCGCATGCGGAAGGAGCCGCGGCCGGTCTCGTAGGCGTCGCGGATGCCGTCGAGCCCGATGATCTTGCCGCCGGTCGGCAGGTCGGGGCCCGGGATGAACCGCATGAGGTCCTCCACCGTCGCCTTCGGGTGGGTGATGAGGTGGCGCAGCGCCTGCACGACCTCGACCAGGTTGTGCGGGGCGCAGTTGGTCGCCATGCCGACCGCGATGCCGCTGGTGCCGTTGACCAGCAGGTTGGGGATCGCCGCCGGGAGCACCGAGGGCTCCATCTCGCGGGAGTCGTAGTTGGGCCGGAAGTCGACGGTGTCCTCGTCGATCGACTCCGTCATCGCCACCGCCGGGGGCGCCATCCGGCACTCGGTGTAGCGCATGGCCGCCGGCGGGTCGTCGGGGCTCCCGAAGTTCCCGTGGCCGTCGACCATCGGCAGCCGCACGGTCCACGACTGGGCCTGCCGCACGAGGGCGTCGTAGATCGCGCCGTCCCCGTGCGGGTGCAGCCGGCCCATGACCTCGCCGACCACGCGGGCGCTCTTGACGTGACCCCGGTCGGGGAACAGGCGCATGTCCTGCATCGTGTAGAGGATGCGTCGCTGCACCGGCTTGAGCCCGTCGCGGGCGTCGGGCAGCGCGCGGGAGTAGATGACCGAGTAGGCGTACTCCAGGAAGGAGGCCTGCATCTCGTCCCGGATGTCGGTGTCGAGGATGTGCTCCTCGAAGTCGTCGTCGGGGACCTCGTTCTTCGTGCGCCGTGCCATGCGCCCATTCTCGCCGCCGGCCTCGACGCTGCGGCGCGGGGCACGCCGACCGCTACATTTCCCTGTGTGACCTCAGCGTCGGAGCAGCCCCCCGCCCCGGCTCCCACCGAGCCCCCGCGGCACTGGGAGGCCGACGTGCTGCTGCGCGACGGCAGCACCGCCCACATCCGGCCGATCCGCCCCGAGGACGACGAGCTGCTCGTCGACTTCTACAGCCGGGTCTCGGACCGCTCGAAGTACTACCGCTTCTTCTCCCCGATGCCGCGGCTCTCCGACCGCGACGTGCAGCGCTTCACCCGCGTCGACCACGACCGCCGGGTGGCGCTGGTGCTGACCCTCCAGGGCCGGATGATCGCCGTGGGGCGCTACGACACCCTGCGCGCCGGCGAGGCCGAGGTCGCCTTCCTCGTCGAGGACCAGCACCAGGGCCGTGGCATCGCCCAGCTGCTGCTGGAGCACCTGGCCCAGGCCGGACGCGAGCGAGGGCTGGAGAAGTTCATCGCCGAGGTGCTGCCCGACAACTCCCGGATGATCCAGACCTTCCGCGACGCCGGCTACCGCGTGGCCACCGAGTACGAGGACGGCGTCCTCGTGCTGGAGTTCCCCATCGACGCCACCGACACCGCGATCGGCGTCATGCAGGGGCGCGAGCACCGGGCCGAGGCCGCCTCGATCGAGCGCTTCTTCAACCCGCGCTCCGTGGCGATCATCGGCGCGAGCCGTCGCCAGGACACGATCGGTCAGACCCTGGTGCGCAACCTGGTCAACGGCGACTTCACCGGGCGGGTGTACGCCGTCAACCCGACGGCCGGCGCGGTGTCGGGCCTGCCGGCGTACAAGTCCGTGACCGACATCCCCGACGACGTGGACGTGGCCATCGTCGCGGTCCCGGCCGACGCCGTGCAGGACGTCGTGCTGGACTGCGCCGCCAAGGGCGTGCACGGCCTGGTCGTCATCTCCAGCGGCTTCGCCGAGACCGGCGAGGAGGGCCGGCAGCGCCAGCGCCGCCTGGTCGGGCTCTCGCGCTCCTACGGCCTGCGGCTGATCGGCCCCAACTGCCTGGGCATCATCAACACCGACCCGGGCGTCTCCATCAACGCCTCGCTGTCGCAGGTGATGCCGCCGCGCGGGCGGGCGGGCTTCTTCTGCCAGTCCGGTGCGCTGGGCTCGGCGATCCTGGAGAAGGTGCAGAACCGCGGCCTCGGCCTGTCGACCTTCGTCAGCGCGGGCAACCGCGCCGACGTCTCCGGCAACGACCTCCTGCAGTACTGGGAGGAGGACGAGTCCACCGAGGTCGTCCTGCTCTACCTGGAGTCGATCGGCAACCCGCGCAAGTTCTCCCGCATCGCCCGCCGGGTGAGCCTGCGCAAGCCGATCATCGCCGTGCGCTCGGGTCGCACGACGCAGGGCGTCCCGATGGGCCACGCAGTGCGCAAGATCGCCGCGCCGCCTGCTGCGGTCGACGCGATGTTCCGCCAGGCCGGCGTCATCCAGGTCGACACGCTCGAGGAGATGTTCGACGTCGCCCAGCTCGTCGCCCACCAGCCGCTGCCCCGCGGGCGCCGGGTCGCCATCGTCGGCAACTCCGACGCGCTGGGCCTGCTCGCCGCCGACGCGGCCGCCGCCGTCGGGCTCGTGGTCAACAAGTCGGTCGCCCTGGGCGCCGAGGCCGGCGCGGAGGACTTCGAGGACGCCCTCGACGCCGCCATCGACGACCCGGACGTCGACTCGGTCGTCGCGGTCTACATCCCGCCGCTCAACGTCTCCGGCGAGGAGGTCGCCAACGTGCTGGCGGCCATCGGCGAGCAGTCCGACAAGCCCCTGGTCTCGACCTTCCTCGGGGTCGAGGGCGTGCCGGAGCTGCTGCGCGTCCCCGACGTGGCCGGGTCGACCGCCGGCCGCGGCTCGGTGCCGTCGTACCCCGCCGTCGAGGCGGCGGTGCGCGCGCTCGCGCGCGTCGTGGAGTACGCCGTGTGGTTGCGCACCCCCGACGGGCCGCCGCCGCACCCCGACGAGGTCGACGGCGACGGCGCCCGCGCCATCGTCACCCGGCTCCTGGGCGACCGTCCCAGCGGCGTGGACGTCTCCCGTGACCAGCTGCGCGAGCTGCTGGCCGCCTACGACATCGACCTGTGGCCCGCGCCGTCCGTCGCCACCGTCGAGGAGGCGATCGCGGCGGGGGAGCAGCTGGGCTGGGACGTGGTGCTGAAGGCGACCGCCGAGCACCTGCGCGAGCGCCCGGACCTCGCCCACGTGTGGCGCAACATCGACAGCCCCGACCAGATGCGCGACGCCTGGGCCTCCCTGCACGCGCTGGTCGGCGACGACGACTCCGGCTTCATCGTGCAGAAGACCGCCGGGCCGGGCGTGCCCATCACCATCCGCAGCATCGAGGACCCGCTGTTCGGCCCGGTCGTCTCCTTCGGGATCTCCGGCCCCATGACCGAGCTGCTCGCGGACCGCTCCTACCGCATCCCCCCGCTGGGCTCGCGTGACGCGGCGGCGATGGTGCGCGAGGTGCGCTCGGCGCCGCTGCTCTTCGGCTACCGCGGCGCCGAGGTGGTCGACGTCGGCGAGGTCGAGCGGCTGATCCGCCGCGTCGCCCAGCTGCAGAACGACATGCCCCAGGTCAGCGCCCTCGAGCTCGGACTGGTCCTCGCCGGACCCCACGGCTCGAGCGTGCTCAGCGCCGAGGCGCGCCTGGAGCCGGTCTCCGACGCGCGCTCGGACTGGTTCGTGCGCCGCATGCCGACGCAGGCCGGGGACACCCTGCCCTCCTGATGCGGGGGCGGGACGCCCGGGAAGTAGGCTGCCCGCCATGGTGATCTCCGACAGGGCACGCCTGCTCTTCGTGCACGTGCAGAAGACGGGCGGGTCGACCATCCACAACCGACTGACGGAGGTCCTCCCGGACGCCCGCCAGGTCAAGGGCGTGGACCGGCACGGCACCCTGAACCAGATCCTGCGCCTGGAGCCGGAGCTCTCGACGTACTGGACCTTCGGGTTCGTCCGGAACCCCTGGGCCCGGATGCTGTCCTGGTACAACATGGTCGACCGCTTCCGCGCCTCCAAGGAGGGCGGCGCAGCCCGCCTGGACCGCAAGAACAACTTCATGCGGTCGGTGGGGGAGACCTGCCCCGACTTCGAGTCCTTCGTCATGAAGGGCCTCGACGAGTTCAAGCGGCTGCAGACCCCGCAGTGGCGCTACCTGGCCACGAAGACCCGGCGCGCTGACTTCATCGGCCGCCAGGAGACCCTCGAGGACGACCTGCGCGCCGTGCACGCCAAGTTCGACATCGAGTGGACGCCGCTCTCCAGCGTCAACATCGACCGCTCGCGCCCGGACTACAAGACCGGTGCGCCCCAGCTGGGCGGGCGCGACACCCGCTACCGCGAGCACTACACCGACGAGATGCGCCACCGCGTGGAGGCCGTCTTCGCCCGCGACGTGCAGGCCTTCGGGTACGAGTTCTGATGCGCTCCACCCAGGACCGCGACCTCTCCACCGAGCTGCGCAAGGCGATCGAGCGCACCGGCTACTACCCCGAGGTCGTCCACGACGCCGTCGCCTCCGCGGTCGCGGGGGAGCAGGTGGTCTCCTTCTACGTCCACCACGAGCCGACCTTCGAGCACGACGAGGTACGCCGGCACCAGAGCGTCGTGGTGCTGACCCCGACCCGGCTGCTGCTGGCGCACACCGACGAGCACGCCGGCGACGACCTGCTGCCCGAGCCCTACACCTCGACCTCCACCGAGGCGATCTCGCTCGCCGCGGTCCGCTCGGTCGTGGTGACCCGGATGATCACCAACCCCACCAAGGGTCCGAGCCGGCCCGCGGAGGCCAACGTGACCATCGGCTGGGGCGGCGTCTCGCGTGTCGACCTCGAGCCGGCCGGCTGCAACGACCCCAGCTGCGACGCCGACCACGGCTACACCGGCGTCCTGGCCTCCGACGACTTCTCCCTGCGGGTCTCCGCCGCCGCCGACGGCGACGACGCGGTCGTGGGGCTGCTGGCCTTCGCCGAGCAGCTCAGCGCCCGGACCCGCTCCTGAGCGCTGTGCCAGCAGGGTTCCTCGCGCCGGCGTACGGCGAGAAGTCGCTGGGCGACGTGGTGCCCGCCGTCGGGCGCGCGCTCGGCGTCGGCGGGCCCGAGGACGGGCCGACCGGGCTGCACCTGCCCGAGGCCCCGGCGTACGTCGTGTTCCTGGTCGACGGGCTGGGGGCGCGACTGCTCGAGCGCTACTCCCACGCCGCGCCGTACCTCTCCTCGCTGCGGCAGGTCGCCCCCGGCGCCACCGCCGGCGTGCCGTCGACCACCGCGACCTCGCTCACCTCGCTCGGCACCGGGCTCGTCCCGGGCGCCCACGGCGTCGTCGGCTTCACCTCCCGCATCCCCGGCACCGACCGGCTGCTCAACGCCCTGGCCTGGGACAAGGCGGTCGACCCGCAGGAGTGGCAGCCGCACCCGACCGCCTTCGCGGGGCTGCGCTCGGCCGGGGTCGACGTCACGGTCGTCAACAAGCGCGAGTTCCGCGGCAGCGGCCTGACCGTCGCCGCGCACCGCGGGGCCGACTACGTGGGTGCGGACAAGGTGGGGGAGCGGATCGCCGCGGCGGTCGCCGCCTCCGTCGAGCGCCCCGCGCTGACCTACCTCTACGACGCCGACCTCGACTGGACCGGCCACAAGTTCGGTGTCTCCTCCTCCCAGTGGCTCCAGCAGCTGGCGATGATCGACGCCGAGGCCGAGCAGCTGCGCGAGGCGCTGCCCCGCGACGTGCGGCTGGTCGTGGTCGCCGACCACGGCATGGTCGACTCCCCGGACTCCTCGCGCATCGACGTGGACACGACCACCGAGCTACGCGACGGCCTGGCCCTCTTCGGTGGCGAAGCGCGCTTTCGCCAGCTCTACTGCCAGCGCGGCGCGGTCGACGACGTCGTCGCCACCTGGACCTCGGTGCTCGGCGACCGGGCGACGGTGCTGCTCCGCGAGGACGCGGTGGCCCGCGGGTGGTTCGGCGCCGTCGGCCCCGGCGTCCTCCCGCGCATCGGCGACGTCGTCGTCGCCTGCCACGACGACGTGGCGATCCTCTCCACCGAGCAGTGGGGCTACGAGGCGACCCTCGTCGGCCTCCACGGCTCGTTGACGCCCGACGAGATGCTCATCCCCGTCCTCGTCGACTGACGTCCGGCCGTGACCCGGACTGCGTGGTGTCCCGGTTCGAGCGGGTTCGACCGGAGCACCACACAAGGGCCTCACGACAGGTCCACGAGCAGGGCGCTGCGGGCGCGGTCGTAGCCGCGCTGGTTGTCCGACCCGTCCTCGACGCCGGTGAGGTCGTCGGACGCGAGCCGGCCGGCGAAGTAGTCGGCCTGGACGGCCCACCGCATCCGGAGCAGCAGGTCGACGTAGTCGAGGTCCGCGGTCGCGGGACCGTCGTGCGCGGCGTAGGCATGCAGCAGGGGAGCGGCGTACGCCGGCCCGCCGAGGTACATCACGGCCGAGGCGACGTCGTAGAGCAGCGGACCGTCCACGACCGAGCCCCAGTCGATGAGGCCCACCCCGTGCTCGGAGCGCAGGAACGCCTCGGGAGCGGGATCGCCGTGGCACACGCCGTGCACCAGCGCCCCCAGGCGATCGACCTGCCGCACCACGTCGGCCACGACCGCCCGGAGCGGGGGGTCGGCGTCGAGCCGGTGGGGCTCCACCCAGTGCCACCTCAGCGCACCGGCGGCCGCCTGCCCCCGGGTCGCGCGATGCACCCGGGCGAGCACGTCGCCCATGGCCGCGGCGTCCTCGTCGTTCTCGCCGTCCAGCTCGGCCCCGGGCACGTGCTCGAGCAGGGCCACGACCCCCTCGCCCAGCGCAGCGAGGTCGCTGCCACCGCGGCGCGGGACGGGGGCACCTGTCAGCACCCCGGACCGGGCCGCCAGTCGCGCGGCCGTCGCACCGGCTGCGAGGAGGTCGGTTCCCTCGCGGCGCACCCACTTGGCGACGTACGACGCACCAGGAGCCCGGACGGTCCACGTCAGCGAGTTCATCCCACCGTCGAGGGGCGTCGCGACAGCGTCGCGCAGGCCCCACTCCTCGACCAGCAGCGTCCCGAGAGCCTCCTCCACACTGGTAGGGTCCCACCCGATCCACCAGATCGACATCCTTTAAGTAGGCGTCCCGTGAGGCGCAGAAGGAGGTCCGGGAGCGCGTGTCCGCACAGCCGCCGCCCAGCCCTGAAGCAGGTGTCCCCGAGGGACGCACCGTCCTCGACGAGCGCGACATCGCCCGGGCCCTGACCCGCATCTCGCACGAGATCCTCGAGCGCAACAAGGGCGCCGCCGACCTCGTGCTGCTCGGGATCCCCAGCCGTGGCGTGCCGCTGGCCCGCCGGGTGGCCGCGCGGATCGCCGCCGTCGAGGGCGTCGAGGTGCCCGTGGGCAGCCTCGACATCACGATGTACCGCGACGACCTGCGCAAGCACCCCGCCCGCGGCCCCCAGCACACCGAGATCCCGCCCGGCGGCATCGACGGCCGCACCGTGGTGCTGGTCGACGACGTGCTCTACTCCGGGCGCACCGTCCGCGCCGCGCTTGACGCCATGAACGACATCGGCCGCCCCGACGTCGTGCGGCTCGCCGTGCTGGTCGACCGCGGCCACCGCGACCTGCCGATCCGCGCCGACCACGTCGGCAAGAACCTCCCCAGTGCCCGCACCGAGCGGGTCGCCGTGCGGCTCTCCGAGCTCGACGACGTCGAGGGGGTGTGGATCTCGTGACCCACCCCACGAGCTTCTCGGCCTCCCCCGCTTCGCTCCTCCGTCCGACAACCCCGAGGGGACCCCGGTGAGGCGCCACCTGCTCTCCATCGACGACGTCACCCCCGACGACATCGGCGAGGTCTTCGCGACCGCGGCCGAGATGCACGACGTGCAGCGCCGCGAGGTCAAGAAGCTCCCGGCGCTGCGCGGTCGCACCGTCATCAACCTCTTCTTCGAGGACTCCACCCGCACCCGCTCCTCGTTCGAGATCGCGGGCAAGTGGCTGTCGGCCGACACCATCAACATCACCGGCAAGGGGTCCTCGACGTCCAAGGGCGAGTCCCTGCGCGACACCGTGCTGACGATCGCCGCGATGGGGGTCGACGCCCTGGTGATGCGCCACCACGCCAGCGGCGCGGCCCACCAGGTCAGCCAGTGGGTCGACGCCAGCGTCATCAACGCCGGCGACGGCACCCACGAGCACCCGAGCCAGGCGCTGCTGGACGCCTACACCCTCACCCGCCGCCTCGGCGGCCTCGAGGGCCGGCACGTCGTGCTCGTGGGCGACCTGACCCACAGCCGGGTCTTCCGCAGCAACGTCCTGTGCCTGATCAAGCTCGGCGCCCGCGTCACGGTGGTCGCCCCGCCCACGCTGATGCCGAGCGGCGTCGGGGCGTGGAGCCGCGCGGCCGGGTTCGAGACGTCGTACGACCTCGACGCGGTGCTGCCCACCGCTGACGCGGTGATGATGCTCCGGGTCCAGAAGGAGCGGATGAGCGGCGGGTTCTTCCCCAGCCCCCGGGAGTACACCGTCGGCTACGGCCTGACCCGTGACCGGCTGGCGCTCCTCGGGCAGGACGTCCCGATCCTCCACCCCGGGCCGATGAACCGCGGCCTGGAGATCGCCGCCGACGCCGCCGACGCCGCCCAGTCGGTGATCCTCGACCAGGTCTCCGCCGGCGTCGCCGTCCGGATGGCCATCCTCTACCACCTGCTCGCAGGGGAAGGGAGCGCCGCGTGAGCGCCGCACCGCAGCGCCTGCTGATCCAGGGCGCCTCCGTCCTGGGGGAGACCACCGCGGACCTGCTGGTCGTCGACGGCACGATCGCCGAGGTCGGCAGCGGCCTGGAGGCGGCGGGCGCCGAGGTGGTCGACGCCGACGGGCTCGTGGCCCTTCCCGGCCTGGTCGACCTGCACACCCACCTGCGCGAGCCCGGCCGCGAGGACGCCGAGACCGTGCTGACCGGCTCCCGCGCCGCCGCCGTGGGTGGGTTCACCGCGGTGCTGGCGATGGCCAACACCAACCCCGTCACCGACACCGCCGAGGCGGCCGAGCGGGTCCACGACCTCGGGGTCGCCGCCGGGCTGGTCGACGTCGTGCCGGTGGGCGCGGTCACCAAGGGCCTGGCCGGCGAGGAGCTGGCCGAGCTCGGGCTCATGCACCGCTCACGTGCCCGCGTCACGGTCTTCTCCGACGACGGGAAGTGCGTCGCCGACCCGCGGGTCATGCGCCGGGCGCTGGAGTACGTCAAGGCCTTCGGTGGGGTCGTCAGCCAGCACTCCCAGGACCCGTCGCTGGCCGGGCCGCAGGCCTGCTGCCACGAGGGCGAGCTGTCCGGCCGCCTCGGGCTCCCGGGCTGGCCCGGGGTCGCCGAGGAGGTGATCGTGGCGCGCGACGTGATGCTCGCCCGGCACACCGGCTCCCGGGTCCACGTCGCCCACGCGAGCACGGCCGGCACCGTCGAGGTGCTGCGCTGGGCCAAGGCGCAGGCCGAGGAGGACGGGACCTGGGCCGTCACCGCCGAGGTCACCCCGCACCACCTGCTGCTGACCACCGACCTGCTGAGCGGGTACGACCCGACGTACAAGGTCAACCCGCCGCTGCGCCCCGAGGAGGACGTCGAGGCGCTGCGCGAGGCGCTGGCCGACGGCACCATCGACGCGGTCGCGACCGACCACGCCCCGCACGCGCGGCACGACAAGGAGCACGCCTTCGTCGATGCCGCCTTCGGGATGCTGGGCCTGGAGACCGCGCTGCCCGTGGTCGCGCAGGTCATGGTCGAGAGCGGCCGGATGACCTGGGCCGACCTGGCCCGGGTCATGTCCACCACGCCCGCGCGCATCGCCGGGCTCGCCGGCCAGGGGCAGGGCCTCGAGGTCGGCGCACCGGCCAACATCACCCTCGTCGACCCGTCCGCCGGCGTGACCGTCGACCGGGCCGCGTCGGTGTCGCTGAGCCGCAACAACCCCTGGCACGGCCGCACCTTCGGCGCGGCCGTCCGCACCACGTTCCTGCGCGGACGGGCGACCTTCCGCGACGGGGCTCTCACCTAGAGAGACCCGCGCACCACCCAGCAGCTGCAGGGGCGCGTCGCTGGTAGCCTCGCCCCTGCTCGAACATCCTTTAACCACCGTCCCGTGAGGCGGAGAAGGAGGTCGGCGTGCCGTCGCATGCCCCCGCGATCATGGTCCTCGAGGACGGTCGCACCTTCCACGGCGAGTCCTACGGAGCCGAGGGCGAGACCTTCGGCGAGGCGGTCTTCAACACCGGCATGACCGGCTACCAGGAGACGCTGACCGACCCGTCGTACCACCGGCAGGTCGTCGTGATGACCGCGCCGCACATCGGCAACACCGGCGTCAACGACGAGGACCCCGAGTCCCGCCGCATCTGGGTCGCGGGGTACGTCCTCCGCGACCCCGCCCGGGTGCCGAGCAGCTGGCGCTCCGTGCGCACCCTCGACGAGGAGCTGGCCGCCCAGGGCGTCGTCGGCATCTCCGGCGTCGACACCCGCGCGCTGACCCGCCACCTGCGCGAGCGCGGCGCGATGCGCGTGGGCATCTCCACCACCGAGACCGACCCCGAGGCGCTGCTGGCCCGGGTCCGCGCCTCCGGCGAGATGGCCGGCACCGAGCTCGCCGGCGAGGTCTCCACCACCGAGGCCTACCTCGTCCCGGCGCAGGGGGAGAAGCGGTTCACCGTCGCCGCGCTCGACCTCGGCATCAAGGCCATGACCCCGTTCCGGATGGCCGAGCGCGGCATCGACGTCCACGTCCTGCCCGCCACCGCCACCCTCGAGGACGTCCTCGCCGTCCAGCCCGACGGGCTCTTCTTCTCCAACGGCCCCGGCGACCCGGCCGCGACGACCTCGCAGGTCGAGCTGCTCCAGGGTGCGCTGGAGCGCGGTCTGCCCTACTTCGGGATCTGCTTCGGCAACCAGCTCTTCGGCCGTGCGCTCGGCTTCGGCACCTACAAGCTGAAGTACGGCCACCGCGGTATCAACCAGCCGGTCATGGACCGCACGACCGGCAAGGTCGAGGTCACCGCCCACAACCACGGCTTCGCGGTCGACGCCCCGCTCGAGGCCAGCACCACGACGCCGTACGGCGAGGCGACCGTGAGCCACGTCTGCCTCAACGACGACGTGGTCGAGGGGCTGGAGCTCCGCGACGCGGCATCCGAGGGGGGCCGCCTCAAGGCGTTCTCCGTCCAGTACCACCCGGAGGCAGCGGCCGGACCGCACGACGCCGCCTACCTCTTCGACCGGTTCGTGCAGCTGATGGCGGGGGAGCTCTGACATGCCGAAGCGTGAGGACATCAAGAGCGTCATGGTCATCGGCTCCGGCCCGATCGTGATCGGCCAGGCCTGCGAGTTCGACTACTCCGGCACCCAGGCCTGCCGCGTGCTCAAGGCCGAGGGCCTGCGCGTGATCCTGGTCAACTCCAACCCGGCCACGATCATGACCGACCCCGAGTTCGCCGACGCGACCTACGTCGAGCCGATCACCCCCGAGTTCGTCGAGAAGGTCATCGCCAAGGAGCGCCCCGACGCGCTGCTCCCGACGCTGGGCGGCCAGACCGCGCTCAACGCCGCGATGAACCTGCACGCCGCCGGCGTCCTCGAGAAGTACGACGTCGAGCTGATCGGCGCCAACGTCGAGGCGATCGAGAAGGGCGAGAACCGCGAGCAGTTCAAGCAGATCGTCGAGGGCCTGCCGGCCGAGTGGGGCGCCGAGGTCGCGCGCAGCGTGATCTGCAACGGCGAGGACCTCCCCTCCGACGCCGCAGGCGCTCCGACGAAGGAAGCCAAGGTCGCCCACGCCCTCCAGAAGGCGCTCGACGGCGCCCGCGACCTCGGCTACCCCGTCGTCGTACGCCCCTCCTTCACGATGGGCGGCGCCGGCTCGGGCCTGGCCTACGACGAGGCCGAGCTGCGCCGCATCGCCGGCCAGGGCCTCTCGGCCAGCCCCACCACCGAGGTGCTCCTCGAGGAGTCCATCCTCGGCTGGAAGGAGTACGAGCTGGAGGTGATGCGCGACAAGGCCGACAACGTCGTCATCGTCTGCTCCATCGAGAACGTCGACCCGGTCGGCGTCCACACCGGCGACTCCATCACCGTCGCCCCGGCCATGACGCTGACCGACCGGGAGTACCAGCGGCTGCGCAACATCTCCATCGGCGTCATCCGCGAGGTCGGCGTCGACACCGGCGGCTGCAACATCCAGTTCGCGGTCAACCCCGTCAACGGCCGGATCGTCGTCATCGAGATGAACCCGCGGGTCAGCCGCTCGAGCGCGCTGGCCTCGAAGGCCACCGGCTTCCCGATCGCCAAGATCGCCGCCAAGGTGGCCATCGGCTACACCTTGGACGAGATCCCCAACGACATCACCACCCGCGGGGGCTCCGCCCCCGCGGACCCCCAGCTGGGGGAGGACCCCCAGACCCCCCACCGGCAGATCCTGTCCACGCCGGCGGCGTTCGAGCCCACCCTCGACTACGTCGTGGTCAAGGTCCCCCGGTTCGCCTTCGAGAAGTTCCCCGGCGCCGACCCGACGCTGACGACCCACATGAAGTCCGTGGGCGAGGCGATGGCCATCGGGCGCAACTTCACCGAGGCGCTGCAGAAGGCGCTGCGCTCGCTGGAGGCCAAGGACGCCGTCTTCGACTGGGCCCAGGAGTGGGTCGACCTCGACAAGAAGACGCTGCTCCGCGAGATCGCCGTCCCGCACGACGGCCGGTTGAAGAAGGTCATGGACGCGATCCGCGCGGGCGCCACCCCGCAGGAGATCTTCGACGCGACCGCCATCGACCCGTGGTTCGTCGACCAGCTCGCGCTGATCAACGAGGTCGCCGTCGAGGTCACCGCCGCCGAGGAGCTGACCCCCGGGCTGCTGCGCAAGGCCAAGCGGCACGGCTTCTCCGACGCCCAGATCGGCAAGATCCGTGGGATGAGCGCCGACGTCGTGCGCGGTGTCCGGCACGCGCTGGGCATCCGACCCGTCTACAAGACCGTCGACACCTGCGCCGCGGAGTTCGCGGCCCGCACGCCCTACCACTACTCCTCCTACGACGAGGAGACCGAGGTGGCGCCGCGCGAGCGCGAGGCCGTGATCATCCTCGGCTCGGGCCCCAACCGGATCGGGCAGGGCATCGAGTTCGACTACTCGTGCGTCCACGCCTCGCTGGCTCTCTCCGAGGCCGGCTACGAGACCGTGATGGTCAACTGCAACCCCGAGACGGTCTCGACCGACTACGACACCTCCGACCGGCTCTACTTCGAGCCGCTCACGCTCGAGGACGTCCTCGAGGTGGTCGCGGCCGAGCAGGCGGCCGGCCCGCTGGCCGGGGTCATCTGCCAGCTCGGCGGCCAGACCCCGCTCGGCCTGGCCCAGGGCCTGGCGGCCGCGGGCGTGCCGATCGTCGGCACCAGCCCCGACGCGATCGACCTGGCCGAGGAGCGCGGCGCCTTCGGCCGCGTGCTCGCCGAGGCCGGCCTGACCGCGCCCAAGCACGGCACCGCCACGTCGTACCCCGAGGCCCAGCGGATCGCCCACGAGATCGGCTACCCGGTCCTGGTGCGGCCGTCGTACGTCCTGGGCGGGCGCGGCATGGAGATCGTCTACGGCGACGACGCCCTCCAGACGTACCTGGAGAAGTACGTCGCCGCCGGGCTGATCAGCCACAGCGCGCCGGTCCTGGTCGACCGCTTCCTCGACGACGCCGTCGAGATCGACGTCGACGCGCTCTTCGACGGCGAGGAGCTCTTCCTCGGCGGGGTCATGGAGCACATCGAGGAGGCCGGCATCCACTCCGGCGACTCCTCCTGCGCGCTGCCCCCGATCACGCTGGGCCACCGGGAGATCGAGCGGATCCGCGAGGCCACCGAGGCGATCGCCCGGGGCGTCGGCGTGCGCGGGCTGCTCAACATCCAGTTCGCGCTGGGCTCGGACATCCTCTACGTCCTGGAGGCCAACCCCCGCGCCTCACGGACCGTGCCCTTCGTCTCCAAGGCGACCGCCACCCCGCTGGCCAAGGCCGCGGCCCGGGTGATGCTCGGGGAGTCGGTCGCCGACCTGCGCCGCGCCGGCGTGCTGCCCGCCGAGGGCGACGGCGGGGACCTCCCGGCCGACCAGCCGATCGCGGTGAAGGAGGCGGTGATGCCCTTCAACCGGTTCCGCACCGCCGACGGCTCCCAGGTCGACACCGTCCTGGGCCCGGAGATGAAGTCCACCGGCGAGGTCATGGGCTTCGACCGCGACTTCGGCACCGCCTTCTCCAAGAGCCAGGCCGCGGCCTTCGGGCCGCTGCCGACCACGGGCAGCGTCTTCGTCTCGGTCTCCAACCGCGACAAGCGCTCGATGATCTTCCCGGTCAAGGTCCTGGCCGACCTGGGCTTCGAGATCCTCGCCACCCAGGGCACCGCCGAGGTGCTGCGCCGCAACGGCGTGGACTGCACGATCGTGCGCAAGCACTTCGAGGGCCCCGGCCCCGACGGCGAACCGACCACGGTCCAGCTGATCCACGACGGCCGGATCCAGCTCATCGTGAACACGCCGTACGGCGCGGGCACCGGCGGGCAGGCGCGCCTGGACGGCTACGAGATCCGCACCGCGGCGGTCATGGCCAACGTCCCGTGCATCACCACTGTGCAGGGTCTCGGCGCCGCCGTGCAGGGCATCGAGGCGATGCGTCGCGGCGACATCGGCGTCCGGAGCCTGCAGGAGTGGGCTGCTCGGTGACGCTCTACGACCACCTCTTCACCCACGTCGCGACCCGGATCGACCCGGAGCGGGCCCACCACCTGGGCTTCCGGGCGGTCCGGGCGGGGGCGCCGCTGCTGCGGGCCTCGCACGCCGCGACCGGGGTGGAGGGGCGGCCGGTGGAGGTCATGGGCCTGCGCTTCCCGCACCCCCTGGGGCTGGCGGCCGGCTTCGACAAGAACGCCGTCGGGATCGACGCGCTCGGCGCGCTGGGCTTCGGCCACGTGGAGATCGGCACGGTCACGGGGCTGCCCCAGCCCGGCAACCCGAAGCCGCGGCTCTTCCGGCTGCCCCAGGACCGCGCGGTGCTCAACCGGATGGGCTTCAACAACGACGGCGCCGCCGCGGTCGCCGAGCGGCTGCGCCGCCGCGCGCTGCGCGGTGACCGCACCTCCGGACCGGTGCTCGGGGTCAACATCGGCAAGTCCAAGGTGGTCCCGGAGGACGACCAGGCCGCGGTCGAGGGCGACTACGAGACCAGCGCGCGGCTGCTCTCGCCCCACGCCGACTACCTCGTCGTCAACGTCTCCTCGCCCAACACCCCGGGCCTGCGCGACCTCCAGGCCGTCGAGAAGCTGCAGCCGCTCCTGGAGCACGTGCGCCGCGTCGCGGACTCCGCCACCGGCGAGCGACGGGTGCCGCTGCTGGTCAAGATCGCCCCGGACCTGGCCGACGAGGACGTCGACGCGGTGGCCGACATGGCTGTGGCGGGCCGTCGCGACGGGGTGCTCGACGGGATCATCGCGACCAACACCACGATCTCCCGCGCGGGCCTGGCCACGCCGTCCGCCGAGGTCGAGACGATGGGCGCCGGTGGGCTCTCCGGCCGCCCGCTGACCGCCCGCTCGACCGAGGTGCTGCGCCGGCTGCGCGCGCGGGTCGGGCCCGACCTGGTGCTCGTCGGCGTCGGAGGCATCACGACCGTCGAGGACGCCCGCGAGCGGCTCGAGGCCGGCGCCGACCTGCTGCAGGGCTACACCGCCTTCGTCTACGAGGGCCCCGGGTGGCCACGGCGGCTCGTGCGGGGGCTCTCGGAGTGACCCGGAGCCGAGTGGACCCGCGCTGCGAGCGGGCGATGATCGGGCGATGACCCCGGTCCACGTCACCGCCGAGGTCCTGGCCAGCAAGCGGATCGGCGCCCACCAATACCTCACGCTGGTGGCGCCGGGCGTGGGCGAGCGGTTCCGCCCCGGGTCGTTCGTCGCCGTCTCCGTCGGCTCGGCGGCCGAGCGCTGGCACCTGGCGCGGCGGGCGTTCTGGATCCACCAGGTCCGCCCGCTCGGCGGGTACGCCGCCACCGTGACCCTCGTCGTGGAGCCGCGTGGCCCGGGCAGTCGTTGGCTGGCCGCGCGCCAGCGCGGTGACACCGTCGAGGTCACCGGCCCGCTCGGCGGTCGCGCCTTCGCCCTGCCCAAGGAGCCGGTCCCGGTCCTGCTCGTGGGGGAGGGGTACGCCGCCGCGCCGCTGTTCACCCTGGCCGAGCGGCTGCGCGAGCGCGACTGCCCCGTGAGCCTGGTCCTCGGCGCGGCCGACGAGGCGCACCTGCTCTCCGCGCTCGAGGCCCGCCGGATCGCCCGCTCGGTCACGGTCGTGACCGGCGACGGGTCGGTCGGGGTCCGCGGGAGCGTCGCCGACGTGCTGCCCGAGGCGCTGCGCCGTTCGGGCGCCGCCGTCGTCTACGCCGCCGGGAGCACCCCGACCCTGCACGCCGCGGCCCTGGCCGCCGAGGAGCACGGTGCGTGGAGCCAGGTCGCGCTGGAGCAGCGCACCACCTGCGGCACCGGCCTCTGCCTGGGCTGCCCGGTCCCGGTCGTGGGCGAGGAGGGCGTGGCCCGCACCGCCCGCGCCTGCGTCGACGGCCCGGTGCTCCGGGGCGACCGGGTCCGCTGGGGGGAGATCCGGTGACCGTGACCGTCGCCGGCCTGGTGCTCGCCTCCCCGGTCCTCGTCGCGTCCGGCTGCGCCGGCACCGGGCGCGAGCTGGCCGGTTACGCCCCGCTGTCGACGTACGGCGCCGTGGTGACCCGCTCGATCACCCGCGACCCGCGCCCCGGCGCGCAGGTGCCGAGCATCGCCGAGACCCCCGCGGGCCTGGTGCACGCCACGGGTCTTCCCAACCCCGGACTCGACGGCTTCCTCGCCACCGAGCTGCCGTGGCTGCTCACCGAGGGCGCACGCGTGGTGGTGTCGGTGGTGGCCCGCGAGCTGGGGGAGTACGCCGAGGTGGCCCGGCGCCTGGCCACCGCCCCCGGGGTCAGCGCCGTCGAGGTCAACCTCGCCCAGCCCGACGCCGTCGCCGCCGGGGTGCTGGACGTGCGCGAGCCCTTCCACGTGGGCGCGGCGGTCTCCGCGGTGCTGCGCGAGCTGCCCCGCGGGGTGCCGGTCCTGGCCAAGCTCCGGCCCGACACCGTGCGGGTCGCCGAGGCGGTCAAGGTCGCCGCGGACGCCGGGGCCGCGGCGGTCGTGCTCGGCGGCGCGCT
>CAEZYQ010000047.1_pt1 | contig 22265 bp, 25 predicted proteins | sample 7265561 | NCBI WGS metagenome assembly CAEZYQ01 (sample SAMEA6813939, study PRJEB35770) | uncultured Nocardioides sp. | biome: Freshwater; feature: Freshwater reservoir; material: water | place: Czech Republic | collected 2017-04-14 | depth 30m m | reverse complement strand
GGCGTTCCGGTTCACCCAGGTTGAACCGGAACGCCACACAGCGAGTTCACGGGCGAATGGACAACGCCGGGCAAGGTCGGAAGCGTGGCACCCGCACGACGGCGTACGCCGTCCTCAGCCCTCGGCGCCGGCCTTGTCGGCGCTGCGGCGCCAGCGGATGCCCGCCTCGAGGAAGGCGTCGATCTCGCCGTCGAAGACCGGCTGCGGGTTGCCGGTCTCGTAGCCGGTGCGCAGGTCCTTGACGATCTGGTAGGGGTTCAGCACGTAGTTGCGCATCTGGTCGCCCCAGCTGGCGGCGACGTCGCCCTTGAGGTCCTTCTTGAGCGCGGCCTCCTCGGCCTTCTTCTTCGCCAGCAGCTTGGCCTTGAGCACGATCATCGCGGCGGCCTTGTTCTGCAGCTGAGACTTCTCGTTCTGGCAGGAGACGACGATGCCGGTGGGGATGTGCGTGAGGCGCACGGCGGAGTCGGTGGTGTTGACCGACTGGCCGCCCGGGCCGCCGGAGCGGAAGACGTCGACGCGGACCTCGTTCTCGTCGATCTCGATCTCGTCGGTCTGCTCCAGCTGCGGCACGACCTCGACGGCGGCGAAGGAGGTCTGGCGCCGGCCCTGGTTGTCGAAGGGGCTGATCCGCACGAGGCGGTGGGTGCCGACCTCGACCGAGAGGGTGCCGTAGGCGTAGGGCGCGTGGATCGCGAACTCGGCCGACTTGATGCCGGCCTCCTCCGCGTAGGAGACGTCGTAGACCTCGACGGGGTACTTGTTGCGCTCGGCCCAGCGGGTGTACATCCGCATGAGCATCTCGGCGAAGTCCGCTGCGTCGACGCCACCGGCGCCGGAGCGGATGGTCACGATCGCCTCGCGGGCGTCGTACTCGCCGTTGAGCAGGGTCCGGACCTCGAGGCTCTCGACCGCGGTCTTGATCTTGCCCAGCTCGCGTTCGGCCTCGGCCAGCGAGTCCGCGTCACCCTCCTCGGTGCCGAGCTCGACCATGATCTCCAGGTCCTCGATCCGACCCGAGAGCGCCTCGAAGCGCTCGACCTGGCCCTGGAGGTCGGAGAGCCGGCCGGTGACGCGGGTGGCGTTCGCCTGGTCGTCCCAGAGGTCGGGAGCCGCGACCTGCTCGCCGAGGTCGGCGATCTCGGCCTTCATCGCCTCCAGGTCGAGCACCTGCTCGATGGTGCGCATGGTCGCCTGGAGCTGCTTGATCTCGACGTCGTAATCAGGGCCTGCCACAAGCAGGCAGCCTACGACCCCGCGCCGCGGAGCCCTACTTGCGGCCGAACACCTGCGCGACGTACCAGACGCCCTCGTCGCTCTTGCGGGCACCGACACCGAGCTGGCGGTAGCCCGGCTTCAGGATGTTGGCGCGGTGGCCGGGCGAGTCCATCCACGCCTTGAGCAGCGCGCCGGCCTTGGTGAAACCGAACGCGACGTTCTCCCCGACCAGACCCAGGTCGCACTTGTCCAGGATGGGCTCGAGGTCCTGGTGGAACATCTCGCCCTGGGCGGCCATCTTCTTGGCCTGGCGGTTGGCGAACCGGTCGACGCAGCTCTTCTTGCGGAGCTTCCCCAGGTCGTGGTCGACGCGGGCCAGGTTCGTCGCCGCGTGCACCGCGGACTCGAAGTCCGCGGCGGTGCGGGCGACGGCACTCGGTGCAGGGGCGAGCAGCGCCGTGAGGGCGAGGAACAGGGACACCGAGACGAGACGCACGTCACCACGGTAGGTCACGACGTGCGATCGCGCAGGCTCTCCGGCCGCCACCGGCAGCACCCGGACGTCGTACGCCGAGGAGGGCCGCTCAGGCGGGCCGAGCCACCACCACGACGTTGCTGAGGTACGCCGAACCGTCCCAGTCCTCGCAGGTCAGCAGCACCAGCCGGGACGGTCCCTCCTGGGTGAAGAGCTGCTCCGCACGCCGGGCGATCTCGCCCTTGCCGAGCACCTCCACCGACTCCACGACCCAGCGGGTGCTGCCTCCCCTGCTCCCCACGGTGACCCGGTCACCGCGCTCCAACGTCTCGAGGTCGTCGAGGGCTCCCCCACCCGCATTCACCGTGTGCCCGGCGACCAACGCGCGCCCGGGGTCACCGGGCCGGGCGCCCTCGGCCCACCACCCGAGCTCGGCGGGGTCCGAGGGCGGCACCAGGACCTCGCCGCGGGTGGCAACCGGCAGCACCGCTGCGACCACCCCGAGGCGCGGGATGCGCACCTCGGTCGGCGTCCCCGGGCGGCCCTCCGCCGCCCGGACCAGCCGCGGCTCCGGCAGTGGCGCCTGGCTCGGCACCGTGCGCTGCGTGCTCGCGGTCGTCGCCTGGCCGCCGCCCAGCAGGGCGACGGCGACCAGTGCCGCAGCGACCAGGCCGAGCAGCCCCGCGAGCACGCGTCGCACGGTGCGCCTCCCTCCGGTCTCGTCCCTCAGGCGTCGGCGTCGGAGGAGCGACGACCGACGACCACCGCAGCGGCACTCGCCAGCAGGGCCGCCACGAGCAGGCCCAGCGGCAGCGGGGAGTCGGTCAGCGCGGACAACCCGCCCTCGGCGCCGGCGTCGACCGAGGTCGGGACGGCGCTGGTGTCGGAGGCGACGCCGCGGGCGTTGCTGCCGACGGCCGGGTTGGTGAGGAGACTGGTCAGGGAGGCGATCGGGGCGCTCACCGCGGCGAGCTGGGTGCCGAGCACGCCGGAGGTCTGGGTGCCGGCGCCCTCGACTCCGGCGCCCTCGGAGCCGGCCTCGTCCTCGGTGGTCCCGCCCGTGGCGGCGTCCTCCTCGCACGGGGCGACCCAGAAGACCTTGGTCTTGGTGTCGTTGCCCAGCGAGTGCGGCGTGGAGACCGTGAGCTTGACGTGGTAGCCCTGCTTCGGGTGGGGCTCGCCGTCGAAGGTGAGGTCGTAGACCTGACGGCCGTCCAGGCCCGTCTCGGTGCCGGCGCCGGAGGCGGGGTCGCCCCCCACGAAGACCTCGCTGGGGCTGGTGCCGCCGATGACGACGTCGGCGGTCGGTGCGTGGGCGGCGAAGGTGACCGTCGAGACGACGTCCTCGCCCTCGTCGAAGCCGTACCACTCCACCTGGAAGCTGCAGCCGGGGTGCGGGGTGTTGTTCGGGATCGTGTCGAGGTCGCCGAGCGCCGCGATCTTCACGGTGCCGTTGTTGCCGGCAGGGTCGCCGTCCTGGGCCCCACCCTGGGTGCCGTCGCCGCCACCGGTGGCGTCCTCCGTGTCGCCGCCGGCCGTCTCGTCCGTGTCGCCGCCGGTGGGCGCCTGCGGCTGGGTGCCCGGCTGGCCGCCGGTCGAGCCCTGGCCAGCACCCTCCTGGCCCTTGCCGGTGGCCGGGCCGTCGCCCTTGACCTGGCCGGGGGCGTTCTCCTTGCCGGCCTCACCGCTCTTGCCCTTCTCGGGCTTCGCGGGCTTGTCCTTCTGCTGACCGGGAGCCTGGGCGGACTTGCCCTTCTCCGCGGCCTGGCCGTTATCGCCGGGGTCGGCGAGGGCCAGGGTCGGGGTGAGGACGAGCGCCGAGGCGAGCGTGGCGGCAGCAAGAGGGCGTGCGAGTACGCGGCGGGACATGGGGGACTCCAGGTGTCAGACGGGCCGGGTGGTGACCGGCTCTGAGGGAGAGGAACGCCGTACGGAAGTCGGCAGTGCCAGAGATGTCCCCCGCGGTGCACGACCGTTAACTCACCCCCGTGGGTGACCTCGCTCACGCGGCGGCCCGTACCCTCCCGCTTCGCCTCATCGAGCCAGGGGGTGCCCCTCGGAGGGGCCACCTGCATGCCCGCCGCGACGGCACTCCAGCCGCGCCATCACCGGTCCGGCGAGCGCGCCGTGCACGACGACGGAGAGCACGATCGTGAAACCGACCGTGGACCACAACCAGTCGTCCTGGAACGCCTCGACCTCACCGCCGGCGTATGCGAGGTAGTAGACCGATCCCACGCCGCGGACCCCGAAGAACGCCGTCGCCACGCGCTCCCCGCGCAGCAGCCGGCCGGGCTCCTGGCGGGCCGGCCGCACGCTGAGCGCCAGCCACGCTGCTGCCGGTCGCAGCACCGCGACCAGGGCTAACCCGACCAGGACGCCGCGCCAGTCCAGCGCCTCGAGCAGCCCGCGCGTGAGCGCGATCCCGAGCACCAGCAGCACGAAGAGGGTCAGCAGCCGCTCGAGCCGCTCGACGACCTCGTGCATGTCGCGGTGGTAGGAGTGGCGTCGCTCCGCGGCCCGGATCGTCATCGCGCAGACGAAGACCGAGAGGAACCCGTAGCCCTGGGCGACCTCCCCGACGCCGTACGCCGTCACCAGCGCCGCCACCGCCAGCAGGGGCTCCCCGCGGTCGGCCACGCGCAGCGCGGGGTGGTCGGAGCGGAACGCCACGCGCGCCAGCAGCGCACCGACCGCGATGCCCGCGGCGACACCGATCGCGACCTTGCCGAGCAGCTCCCACGCGACCCAGCGAGCACCCCAGTCCACGGCGCTGCCGCCGGCGAGCAGGATGGCGGCGTACACGAAGGGGAAGGCCAGGCCGTCGTTGAGGCCCGCCTCGGAGGTCAGCGCGAACCGGACCTCGTCGCTCTCGGTCTCGGCCGCGGTGTCCTCCTCGTCCTCGGTGACGCTGGGGCCGCCGACCTGGACGTCGGAGGCGAGCACCGGGTCGGTCGGGGCGAGGACCGCACTGAGCAGCAGCGCGACGGCGGGGGCCGCTCCGAGGGCCCAGCCGAGCAGGGCCACGGCCGCGATCGACAGCGGCATCGCGACCCCCAGCAGCCGCCACGTGGGCGACCAGGCCCTCCAGGACGCGCGGCGGCGCAGCGACAGCGGTCGGTCGATCGCCAACCCCACGCCCATCAGCGCCACGATGACGGTCAGCTCGGTGACGTGCTCGATCGCGGCGCGGTTGTCCTGCGGGTCCAACGGCAGTCCGTCGGGCAGCGGGGTCAGGCCCAGCAGCATGCCCAGGCCGATGAGCAGCATGGGCGAGGTGACGGGCGCGCGCTGCAGCACCGCCGGCAGGACGACGGCGAGGATGAGGCTCAGGCCGGCGACGAGGTAGACGAGGTCGGCGGCCATGACCGGACCACAGTGCCGTACCGGAGCCCGTCGCCTCCTCACCCGCATGCCGACTGGCCGGGCGGCGGGGCCAGCGCAGTGCGGCCAGGGCAGCGGGGGTCAGGCAGCGGGGCTCAGGGCAGGCGGATCCGCAGGAACGCCGGTCGGTAGAGGAGCGGGTCGTCGACGACCTCGGTGACGTCGAGCCGGTTCTGGCTGAAGGAGACGACCATCGTGCCGCGGCGCGGCAGCAGCCAGGGGTGGGCGAGGGGCATGTAGCGCACGGTGCCCGTGACGGCGTCCGAGGGCAGCTGGGCGACGGCCGGGCCGGCGCTGAAGGGGCCGGTGGGGTCCGGCGCGGTCCACACGACGACGTCCTGGCCGAAGACCTCGTCACGCTTGCTCAGCGCAGCCCACCCGTCGGTCGTGGCGAAGACGCTGAAGGTCTGCGAGACACCGTCGGCAGCGTCGATCAGCTCGACCGCGGCAGCGGGGTCGGCGACCCAGGACGAGCCGTCCCAGTAGCGCCAGGTCCCGGGTCGGCCCACGTCCTCCAGCCGGGTGCGCGCCACGCGCACCGCGAAGCCGGTGCCGAGCTCGGCGTCCGCGGCCCGCGAGGTGCCGTAGAGGTAGAGGTTCTCCCCGTCCACGACGGTCGCCGCGCCCCACACGGGACGTGCCGGGTCGGGATCGTCCGGCCCGACGTCGAGGACCGACAGCACCTGCGGCGTCCCACCCCGGGGCACCACGACCGAGACGACCGCGGGCCCGAGGCCCTCGAAGCCGAACGGGTCGCCGGGGTCGGTCGTGCGCACCCGCTGGGCGGTCACGGTCACCAGGTCGTAGCCGGGGCGGGGCAGGACCACGACGGACATCGGCCAGTAGCCCACGCCGTCGCGGCGGTCCGGGACGATCGCCCCGCCGCCCTCGGGCACCACGATCCGTAGGCAGCCGTCCTCCACCACGATCATCGAGTTCCGCACGAACTGCCCACCCGGCGCGTCGGCCGAGCGCAGCGTGTCGCCGAAGAGCCACAGCGCCCGCCCGTCCTGCAGCTCGGCGCTCGCACCGACGTCGCCGCCCTGCATGTACGCCGAGCCGCGCAGCCGCGCGATCCGGTTGAGGTCGTCGATGTCGCGCACCGGGCCCGACGGCACGCACCGCGTCTGGGAGGCCAGGCTCACCACGCCGAGCCGGTGCTCGCCCTGCCCGTCGGGCCACCAGGTCGAGGCCGCCACGGTCAGCACCGCGGCACCCACGACCAGCACCGCCAGGCTGCCCCGGAGCAGGCGGTCCTCGGCCTCGGCCTCCGCCGCCCGCCCCGTACGACGCAGCCGGGCCACCCCCGCGCGCGCCGCGCGCCACAGCACCAGGACGACCGTGGAGACGACCACCGTCCCGACCAGCACCAGGGCCGGCCGGTCCCCCGGCCCGGTGTCGACGGCGATCGACTCCGCGGTCGCACCGACCAGCGTCCAGCCGGTCACGGCGCGCACCGGTCCGGTCAGGAGCCACGCGTCCCCTGCGACCACCAGCGGCAGCGGGACCACCAGCAGCACCAGGACCGCCGCGACGAGCCCGCGCAGGCCGGCGAGGACCTCCAGCGCGAGGGCCAGCAACCCGGCCGCGACGACCGCCGTGCCCAGCGGGACCGCCCCGAGCCCCGCGTGGGGCGCCGCGACCTCGACGAGGCCGCCCACCGTCGTACCCAGCAGGACGAGGGCGCCCACGCGCAGCAGGCCGCGGGGCAACGACCGGGCGACCGGCCCGCGCCACCAGGAGATCGCCACGACGAGCAGCAGGCCCACCCCGACCGCGGCCGCCGCGATCGTCGGGGCGCCCACGCGGCCGACCGGGACCCGCGGCTCGTGGTCGGCCGAGCGCCCGTAGGCCGCCTCGAGGTCCGCGACCAGGCCCACGAGCGCGCGCTCCCGGGCCGGCGCCGCCCCGCCTGCTGTCTCCAGCCGGTCGACGGTGCCGGTGAGGTCGAGCTGCAGCACGGCCACGACCTCGCCGTCGGCCAGCGCCTGCGCGGCCCGGTCGGGGTCGTCGCTGCGGGTGGCCGTCAGCGGCGGGTCGTCGACGGCGTCCACCCGCGCGGCGATCGCGGACGTCACCACGTCGGGGCCGAGCAGGAGCACCGGGGCGTCGTGCAGCTCGCCGTCGGCCGCGCGGACCGCGAGGACGGTCCACAGGACCCCGGCGACCAGCAGGAGCGCTGCCAGCAGCGCGGTCGCGCGCGACGCGATCCGTCCCACCGCACCTCCCCGCGCTCGCGGCCGCGCACCGCGGCCCGCCTCCATCCTCGCGGAACACGAGGGCCCTGGATGTCGTTGGGTGGGTGTGACCACGACTCCCCCGACGCCCGTCGACCCGCCCTTCGACCCCGCCGTGCTGGGCACGCCCGAGCGACCCACCTTCGGCCTGGACACCTTCGGCGACACCGGCATGACCGCCGACGGTGGCTGGCGCTCGCAGGCCGAGGCACTGCGCGAGGTCGTCGCCGAGGGCGTCCTGGCCGACCAGGTGGGCGTGGACTACCTCGGTCTCGGGGAGCACCACCGCGAGGACTACGCCGTCAGCGCCCCCGACGTGGTGCTCGCGGCGATCGCCGGGCAGACCGAGCGGATCCGGCTCGGCACCGGTGTCACCGTGCTCTCCTCCGACGACCCGATCCGGGTCTTCCAGCGCTTCTCGACCCTCGCCGCGCTCAGCCGCGGCCGCGCCGAGGTGCAGCTGGGCCGCGGCTCGTTCACCGAGTCCTTCCCGCTCTTCGGCCACGAGCTGTCGGACTACGAGGTGCTCTTCCACGAGAAGCTCGACCTCTTCGCCCACCTGCAGCAGGAGGAGCCGCTCACCTGGCGCGGCAGCATCCGCCCGCCGCTGGAGCAGCAGGAGGTCTTCCCGCGCACCGAGGCCGGGCTGCCGGCGTGGATCGCCGTGGGCGGCACGCCCCAGTCGGTGATCCGCGCGGCGGCGTACGGCTTCCCGCTCGTGCTCGCCGTCATCGGCGGCTCCCCGGCGGGGTTCGTGCAGTTCGCCGACCTCTACCGGCGGGCCCTGGAGGAGTACGGCCGGCCGCTGCTGCCGATCGGCATGCACTCCCCCGGCCACGTCGCCGCCACCGACGAGCTGGCCCGCGAGCAGATGTTCCCCCACCAGGCCGAGGCGTTCGGACGGATCGGCCGCGAGCGCGGCTGGGGCCCCTACTCCCGCGCGACCTTCGACCAGGGCGCCTCCCCCGAGGGCTCGATCTTCGTCGGCTCCCCCGAGACCGTGGCGCAGAAGATCGCCTGGGCCGTGCGCTCGCTGGGCCTCTCCCGCTTCCAGCTTAAGTACGCCGTCGGCTCGCTGCCCCACGAGCAGCGGATGGAGTCGATCCGGCTCTACGGCACCGAGGTCATCCCGCGGGTGCGGGAGCTGCTGGCCGCGGGCTGAGGACCTCGCCCGGCACCCGCCGGGTCACGCCTCATGCGTCCCTCTCGTCCCAGCCGTCACGATCGCAGGTGCGACGCGTTATCCACAGATTGAGTCCGGCCCCGCGTGGGTAGTCGTTCGGCACCTAGCCTCGACGGCACCTTCATCCATCTCGGGAACGGAGCGGCCATGGCAGTGAGCCCTGCCTCGGCGTACGCCGGTCGGCGCGGCGACGCGCGCGACGACCGCCGCGGCGCCGTCCCTGGCGGCGGCACGCAGTCGACCCACGACGCGCTGGTCGAGGGCCTCGACCAGGAGCTCCGGGCGCTGGTGCGGGCAGAGGGCGTGGACCCCCAGCGCGACGCCGACGTCGTGCGGCGCCTCGCCGAGGGCGTCGTGCACCGCCACGACGACCGCAGCCTCACCGGCGTCGTCGCCCCGCTGGCCGACCCCGGCGCCATGGTCGGCGAGCTGCTCGCCCGGGTCAGCGGCTTCGGCCCGCTCCAGCCGCTCCTCGAGGACCCCACGGTCGAGGAGATCTGGATCAACGACCCGTCCCGGGTCTTCGTCGCCCGCCGCGGCCGCCACGAGCTGACCAACCTCGTGCTCACCCGTGCCCAGGTCGACGAGCTCGTGGAGCGGATGCTCAAGTCGAGCGGCCGCCGCATCGACCTCTCGCGGCCCTTCGTCGACGCCATGCTCCCGGAGGGGCACCGGCTGCACGTGGTGCTCGAGGGCATCTCGCGTGGCTTCTCGGCGGTCAACATTCGCAAGTTCGTGCTGCGCGCGGCGCGGCTGTCCGACCTCGTCGAGCTGGGCAGCCTCACGCCCCAGGCCGCTGCCTTCCTGGAGGGGTCTGTGCGCGCCGGCCTCAACATCCTGGTCACCGGGGGGACCCAGGCGGGCAAGACCACCATGCTCAACTGCCTCGCCGCGGCCGTCCCCGGCGGCGAGCGCGTGATCAGCGCCGAGGAGGTCTACGAGCTCCGCTTCCCGCACCCGGACCACGTGGCCCTGCAGACCCGACAGTCCGGTCTCGAGGGCACCGGGGAGATCCGGCTGCGCGACCTGGTCAAGGAGAGCCTGCGCATGCGTCCCTCGCGGATCATCGTCGGGGAGGTGCGGGCCGAGGAGTGCCTCGACCTGGTCCTCGCGCTGAACGCCGGCCTCCCAGGCATGTGCACCTTGCACGCCAACTCTGCGCGCGAGGCGCTGGTGAAGATGTGTCTGCTCCCCCTGCTGGCCGGCGAGAACATCTCCGACCGGTTCGTCGTGCCCACCGTCGCCACCTCCGTCGACCTCGTCGTGCACCTCGGCCTGGACCCGCGCGGCCACCGACAGGTCCAGGAGATCGTGGCTGTCCCGGGCCGGGTCGAGGGCGGCGTGATCGAGTCCGAGCCGGTGTTCGTGCGCCGCGACGGCGAGCTGCGGCGCGCCCACGGCAGCCCCCCGCGGCCCGAGCGCTTCGAGCGGGTCGGCCTCGACCTGCGGCTGCTTCTCGGGGAGGCCTGCTGATGGGTGCGCTGGTCGGGCTCGGTGTGGGGGTCGGGCTCCTCCTGGTCTGGTCGGCCTTCGCCGTACCCCGAGCGACGCGCTCGGGCGGCGCCGAGACTGCGGGGCCGGGGCGCTGGCAGCGCACCCTGGCCGAAGCAGGCCTCGGCGGCGTGACCCCGGGCGCCCTCGCGGCGCTGTGCGCGATCAGCGGCACCTCGGCGGCACTCGTCGTCCAGGTCGCCTCCCGCACCCCCACGGTCGCGATCGCCTTCGGGCTGATCGCTGCCTACCTCCCGGTGGCGGTCGTGCGCGGTCGCGCCGTACGCCGTCAGCGCGAGCTCGCCGAGGTCTGGCCCGACGCGGTGGACAACCTCGCCTCGGCCGTGCGGGCGGGGATGTCGCTGCCCGACGCGCTCGCTGCGCTCGGCGAGCGCGGACCGGTCCCGCTGCGCGACGCCTTCACCGCCTTCGGCCTGGACTACCAGGTGAGCGGGCGCTTCGGCGACTGCCTCGACCGGCTCAAGGTGCGGCTGGCCGACCCGGTCGGCGACCGCGTCTGCGAGAGCCTCCGGGTCGCCCGCGACGTCGGCGGTGGCGACCTCGGCCGCCTGCTGCGCAACCTCTCGGGCTACTTGCGCGACGACGCCCGCACCCGCTCGGAGCTGGAGTCCCGGCAGGCCTGGACCGTCAACGGTGCCCGGCTCGCCGTGGCCGCGCCATGGCTGGTCCTGCTGCTGATGTCCTTCCAGACCGAGGTGATCCGCCGCTACGCCTCGGGCGCCGGCGTCGTCGTCCTCGCCGTCGGTGCCGCGCTCTGCCTGGTCGCCTACCGGCTGATGATGCGACTGGGCCGACTGCCGGTCGAGCAGAGGATCCTCTCGTGACCCCGGCGTGGTGGGGCGCCCTGCTCGGTGCCACCGGCGGCGCCGGGCTGCTGCTCGTCGTGGCGCGGCTGCGCGTGATGGGCCGCGCCCAGCTCTCCGACCGGGTCCTGCCCTACGTGCGTGACCTGCCGCAGGTGGGCGCCCGGCCCACGCCTCGTCGTACCGACACCTCACCGCTCCTCGGCGCAGCCGTCGCCGTTTACGGTCCTGTGCTCCGCGCCCTCGCCGAGAGCGTCGAGCGGGTCCTCGGCGGCGCGTCCTCGGTGCGGCGGCGGATCGAGCGGGCGGGCCTCGACCTGACGGTCCAGGACTTCCGGGTCCAGCAGGTGGTCTGGGGCCTCGTGGGCCTCGGCGCCACCGCGGCCTGGGGCCTGCTGCGCACCCTCGGCGGCGACGGCGGCGTCCTCGGCCACACCCTCGTCTCGCTCGTCGCCTTCGCGTTTGGTGTGCTGGCCCGCGACACCCACCTCACCTCCCAGGTACGCACCCGCGAGCGCCGGATGGTCGCCGAGTTCCCCACCATCGCCGAGCTGCTCGCCCTCTCCGTGGCCGCGGGAGAGAGCCCGGTCGGCGCTCTCGACCGGGTCGTGCAGCGTTCACGCGGCGAGCTCAGCCGCGACCTCGCCGCCGTGCTCGCCGCCATCCGCACCGGCGAACCGATCGGCTCGGCCTTCGACCGGCTGGCCGCCACCACTGGCGTACCCGTGGTCGCCCGCTTCGCCCAGGGCGTCGCCGTCGCCGTCGAGCGGGGTACGCCGCTGGCCGACGTGCTCCACGCCCAGGCCGCCGACGTCCGCGAGGCCGGACGCCGGGAGCTGATCGAGACCGCCGCGAGGCGCGAGGTGCTGATGATGGTCCCCGTCGTCTTCCTCGTGCTGCCGGTGACCGTGCTCTTCGCCTTCTGGCCCGGCCTGGTCGGACTGAGCCTCACCGCCCCCTGAACCCCTCCTGCTCAGGCACTCTCGGAAGGAAGTCCTCATGACCCACCTGCAGCTGCTGGTGCTGACGCTGGTCGGCGTCTTGTCCCCCACCCGGTCCCGTGACGACCGCGGCGACGTGCCGGGCTGGGTGCTCGTCACCGTCATGACCGCCGGGCTCGTCGCCGCCCTCACGACCGTCGCCCAGGACGAGCTGGCCTCCCTGCTGCGCCGGGCGCTCAACCAGGTCCAGTAGTGCCCGGCACCCGACGCCGCACCCGGGCCGAGGGCGGCGCTGCCGTCGTCGACTTCGTGCTGGTGCTCGTGGTGCTGGTGCCGCTAGTCCTCGGCGTCCTCCAGGTCTCGCTGGTCCTGCTGGTGCGCAACACGCTGACCGCTGCGGCCTCCGACGGTGCGCGGTACGCCGCCACGGTCGGCCGCGGCCCCGCCGACGGGGTCGCCCGGACCCGCGAGCAGATCGCCGGCGCCCTCGCGGCCCGCTTCGCCGAGGACGTCGATGCCCGGGTCGTCAGCATCGACGGGGCACCGACGGTCGTGGTGACCGTTCGCGCCTCCGTGCCCGCCCTGGGGCTCGGTGGTCCGGGTGTCGAGCTGGAGGTCGACGGGCACGCGGTCCAGGAGATCCAGCCGTGACCGGACCGCACGACGGCCGGCTGCCAGGTCACGGCCGCGCCCGACGTACGGCAGGCGGACGGGGCCCCGGACCTGCCGACCGTCGGGAGCGCACGGGACTCGGCTCTCCGCTGGACCGGGAGGCACCCGGGCCGCTGGCTGGGTGCTGTCGCGGGCACCGGACGCGGCGCAGGGACGAGCACGGCAGTGCGCTGATCGAGGTGGTGTGGCTCGGCGTCCTGCTGCTGCTGCCGATGCTGTGGATCGTCCTGAGCGTCTTCGAGGTGCAGCGCGGCGCCTTCTCGGTCGAGGCCGCGGCCCGGTCGGCCGCCCGCGCGTACGCCCTGGCCGGCGAGGACGCGCTGGGCCGCTCCCGGGCCGAGGCCGCAGCCCGTCAGGCGCTGGCCGACCAGGGGCTCGAGGACGCCCCTCTGGACATCCGGGTCAGCTGCACCACGACGCCCGCCTGCCACAGCGGGACCTCGGTGATCACCGTGGTCGTCGGCACCCAGGTCGACCTGCCGCTGCTGCCCGACGTGCTGGGTGCCGGGAAGCCGAGCTTCGCCCTCGACGCCACCCACACCGTGCCGATCGGACGGTTCCAGGAGGTGGCGGCTCCGTGAACGACGCTGGACCCCAGGGTCGCGGCCGGGGTGGAGGCGAGGGTCGTGGCCCGGGTCGAGGCCTCAGCACGCGCAGGAGCGCGTCGTGGGGCCTCGACCCACACCTCGACCCACACCTTGACGCGCACCTCGACCCACACCTCGAGCCAGCCGCCCGGCGACGCACCGACCGCGGCTCGGTGACGCCGCTGGTCGTGGGGTTCGCGGTGGTGCTCGCGCTCGGGATCGCGCTGGTGACCGACGCGACCGCGGCGTACCTCCAGCGATCGGGCCTGAGCACCTTGGCCGACGGCGCCGCGCTGTCGGGCGCCGACGCCGGTGCGAGCGGCCGCAGCACCTACACCCAGGGCGTGCCCACCGACGAGCTGCCGGTGGACGTGGCGGCGGCTCGCGCCGGGGTGGCGGACTACCTGCGGCAGGTGCGCGCGTTCGAGGAGTACCCCGGCCTGCGCTGGTCGGTGCGGGTCGATGCCGCGACCAGCAGCGTGTACGTGCGACTGACCGCCCCGCTCGACCTGCCGCTCGCGATCCCGGGCGGGCCCGAGGAGGCGCTCGTCAGCGCCGAGGGCGAGGGATCGACCTCCGTCGACGACTGAGCCGGCGGGTCACGAGCCGGACCGGCGGCGAGGTTCGGGGGTGGCGATGCCTCAGGCGGTGTCGGCCGTGTCGTGCCGCACGGGGCAGCCGGCGACGCCGGGGACCGGGAAGGTGCCGAGCTGGGTGACGTCGTGGCCGTCGGGGTAGGAGCGGACCCAGCGCAGGTCGGCGACGCCCTGGACGCTCATCCGGGCGGGGAAGACCCGCAGCACGCGGCCGCGGGCACGCAGGGCACCGCGCACGATCTTCTCGACCCGCGGCGGGGGCGCGGCGTAGCCCAGGGCCTCGCGCAGCGGCTGGTCCATCAGCGCGCGGGAGAAGGTCTCGACGGCAGGGCCGGCGACCTTGGGGTACCACGTCAGCATCAGCCCGAGGGTGGAGTCGGCGACCCGGCGCGAGCCCTCGTCGTAGGCGAAGTGGGCCCGCTCGTAGGAGTCCATGAGGTGCGCGAAGGCGTCGTAGGTCTCGGGGATCCCGGGGATGCCCACGTGCTTGCCGAGGGCGCGGTAGTAGTTCACCGAGGCGCGCAGCTCGGTCTCGGTGAAGGGCCGCTTGCCGTAGGCGTCGAGCCAGCGCTTGGGCACCACCACGAAGGTCGAGAGCACGTAGCGCATCTCGTGGTCGGGGATGTCGTACGCGCGGTGCATCTGGTTGATCCGCCGGATCGCGGCCCGCGCCTCGGGGTCCTCGAACCCCTTCTCGGCGGGCACCTCGAGGAGCAGCGCGGTGTCGTCGTACCTCTTCTGGACCGCGCCGGTGAACTGGCCGGTCGCGTCGAGGAGCGCGCCGATGCCGGGCACGGCGTAGGTGCGGAACAGGGCGAAGGAGAGCGCCTGGTTCATGTCCCAGGGGAACTCGTGGGCCACGGCGTTGCGGTAGATCTCGCGGAAATCGGTCTCGGGGTCGAGCCGCTCGTTGACCCTCTGCCAGTGGTCCCGCGGCACGCCGCCGAACGTCTTGCCCCGCATCCTGAACTCCCGCATGACGACAAACTAGAGCAACCGCTCCACTCTGGCTAGGCTGTCGTCATGCGTACGCCGCTGCAGACCCGCTCCGAGTCCTCGGCCGACCGGATGCTCGCCGCGACCCTGGCGCTGCTCGACGAGGGGGGGCCGACCGCGGTGACCGTGGCGGCCGTGGCCCGCGCCGCGGGCACGAGCAACGGCTCGCTCTACCACCGCTTCGGCGACCGGCACGGCCTGCTGCTCGCCGCGCAGTCGCGGGTGCTGGGCACGATCGAGGCCGAGACGGCGCAGGCCTTCGCCGTGGCCGACACCGAGCCCGACGACGAGCGGGCGGTCGCGCTGCTTGCCACCGCCGCCGTGGACCTGTTCGTGCGGCACCGCGGCGGGATGCGGGCCTTCCTCGTGGAGGTCGACTCCCCCGACCTCGAGGCCGCGAGCACCGCCTTCACGCACCGGCTCGCCGCGACGGTGACGCAGTGGCTGCGAGGGCGCTTCGGGTGCCCGACCCCCGACGCGGAGGCCGCGTGGCGGCTGCTCTTCGCACTCGGCACGAGCCGGGCGCTGTTCGACGACGAGGCGGTCTCCCCCGTGCCGCTCGCTCCCGAGGCCCTCGCGGGCTCGCTGGCGAAGGCGGTCCTGGCGGTGGTGCGACCCGGCAGCGCCGGAGGCCCGCTCAGGCCGGGACCGACTCCAGCCTGAACCCGACGCCGCGCACGGCGACGACCTTCTCGCCGACCCCGGCACCCTCGAGCTTCTGCCGCAGGCGCCCGATGGTGACGTCGAGGGTCTTGGTCGAGCCGTACCAGTTCTCGTCCCACACGTCGGCCATCAGCCGGCCGCGGGAGACGACCTTGTCCCGGTTGGCGACCAGGATGCTCAGGACGTCGAACTCCTTGCCGGTCAGCGCCACCTCGGTCCCGCTGGCGTAGACCCGGCGGGCCGCGACGTCGACGTGCAGGCCGTCGGGGTCGCCGTGGGTCTCGTCGCGCCCGGGCACGTTGAGCCGGCGCAGCAGAGCGCGCACCCGCGCCTGCAGCTCGGCCAGGCCGAACGGCTTGGAGAGGTAGTCGTCGGCGCCGGTGTCGAGCCCGACCACCCGGTCGAGCTCCCCGGCGCGCGAGGTCACGATCATGATCCCGCCGGTGAAGCCGGCCTCACGAGCGCGCTTGCAGACCTCGAGCCCGTCGATGTCAGGCAGGCCGAGGTCGAGGATCACCAGCTCGGTGGGGGTGGCGGCCACGTCGTCGAGCGCGCGCTGGCCGGTGTCGACCCAGGCGACGTCGTACCCCTCGCGCTCGAGGGTGCGCACGAGGGGGAACGCGATGTCCTCCTCGTCCTCGACGACGAGCACCCGCTGAGCCATGGCCCGAACAATAGGACACCGGCCGGACGGGGACAGGGGATCTCGCAGGTCACCTGCCGATTGTCCGCCCCGGCGGGCCCTTGGTCCCGGGCGGTCGGGCCGGCAGGACGCGGCTGCGACCAGCGCTCAGGAGGCGGTCTCCCAGGTGTAGGACACCTCGGCCCGGGAGGCCAGCGGCGGCGCCTCGTCGGGCAGGGAGACGGTGAAGGTGAAGGTCACTCGACTGCCCCCGGCGATCCAGCCCTGGTCGGCAGCCACGTCGCTCATGGCACCCATCGGCCCGGCGTACAACCGCACGCCCTCGCGCTCGACGACCAGCTGCAGGGCGTCCTCGGCCGCTCCGCCGCTCGCGACCACGGCGTCGCCGTGCTCGGTCATCGACAGCCGGGTGGGCTCCGAGCCGGGGTTGCTGATCGAGATGCTGCGCTCGGCGGACTCCCCGGGCGCGAGGTCGGTGACGACCAGCGTCGCCTCGGTGCCCTCGGAGACCAGCCGCACGCCCTCGTCGGTGCCACCGGCGTTGCTCAGCGGGATGCCCGAGAGCCAGAGGACACCGCCCAGCAGCGCGGCGCCCGCGGTCGGGACGACCAGGAGTCTCACGTGGTGCGGCCTCATGCCTCCACGCTAGGCAGCCGGCTGCTCGGGGCGTTCACGTCGCCTGCACGCCCGTTCCACGGTCTGGTAACAGCCGAGCCGGCGCGTTCTTCCGGAAAGATGCGCCGGCTCGACCACACCCAGCCCGGCGCGGACCAGTCAGGCGAAGAGGTCCCCCAGGTCCGCGACCCGCTCCAGGACCTCCTCCATCCGCAACTGCTCCAGTCCGTCGTCGGCCTCGGCGCCGGCCTCGACCTCGGCCCAGGAGACGGGGGCGGCGACCATGGGCCTCTCGCGCCCGCGCAAGGAGTACGGCGCGATGGTGGTCTTGGACGAGGCGTTCTGCGACCAGTCGAGGAAGACCTTGCCGCCGCGCCGCGCCTTGGTCATCGTCGCGGTCACCAGCCGCGGGTGCTCGCCCTGCAGCTCCTCGGCGACCTCCTTGGCCAGCGCCGTGGACTCCTCGCCGGGCAGCCGCGCGGGCAGCGTGGCGTAGAGGTGCAGACCCTTGCTGCCGCTGAGCACCGGGCGCGCGGGCAGGTCCCGCTCGGCCAGCTTGTCGCGGACCAGCAGCGCGACCTGGCAGCACTCGTGCAGGCCCGCGGGCTCGCCGGGGTCGAGGTCGATGACGAGGCGGTCGGCGTTGCGCGGCCGGCCGTTGCGCCCGACCCGCCACTGGTGGACGTGCAGCTCGAGGGCGGCGAGGTTGACCAGCCACGTCAGCGTCGCGAGGTCGTCGACCACGGGGAAGACCAGTCGGTCGCCGTGCCGCGAGGAGCCCCGCGAGCCGGTCGTGGGGACCGAGACCGTGCGCACCCACGACGGCGTGCCCTGCGGGACGTTCTTCTCGAAGAAGCTCTCCCCCTCGACCCCGTGCGGCCACCGGATCCGGGTCACGGCCCGGTCGGCGAGGTGCGGCAGCAGCGTCGGCGCGACCTGCGCGTAGTAGTGCAGCACCTCGCCCTTGGTCGTGCCGGTGCGCGGGAAGAGCACCTTGTCCAGGTTGCTGATCGTCAGGGTCCGGCCCTCGACGTCGACCTGCTGCCGCTCCCCCTGCGGACTCACGACTGGTCCTGCAGCGCGGTCGGGTCGAGGTCGGCCCGCAGCCCCTGGTACGACGGCTGGCGCAGCCGCGCGTAGCCGACCCCGTGGGTGTCGACGTCGACCACCAGCACCGGCTCGACCCAGGTGGTGCCCGTCGCGTCGACCCGCGGCACCTCGTCGGCGAACGGGCTCGACCCCCGCGTCAGGTCCGCCACGGCCTCGGCCAGCTGGCGCGAGACCTTCCCGCCGATGCCGCTGCCGACCCGGCCCCGGTAGAGCAGGCCCTCGGGTGTCGGCTCGCCCACGAGCAGGCTGGCGAGCCGGTCGCTCGTCCCCTCCTGGGGGCGCCAGCCGCCCACGACGTACGACCTGCGGTGGCGGTGCGCCAGCTTGCGCCAGTGGGGGCTGCGCGAGTCCGGCACGTAGCGGCTGTCCAGCCGCTTGCTCACCACGCCCTCCAGCCCCTGGGCACGGGTCGCCTCCAGCAGCATCGGCCCGTCGTCGTACGCCGCCGGCACCTGCCACCCGCCCAGCCCCTGCCCCTCGGCCAGCCCGGCCAGCCGCGCGCGGCGCTCGGCGAGCGGGAGGCCCGTGAGGTCCTCGCCGTCGAGGCGGAGCAGGTCGAAGACCATGTAGGTCGCCGGGAGGGACCCCGCCAGCCGGGCTGCCGTGCGGGCGCTGCGCACGTGCATCCGGTCCTGGAGCACCCGGAAGTCGGGAAGCCCGCGGTCGTTGAGGGCGATGACCTCGCCGTCGACCAGCAGGTCGCGGGGGCGGTCGCGGTCGTCCGCGACGTCCGGCCACGCGGTGGTCACGTCGTTGCCGTTGCGGCTCCAGAGCCTCGTGCGGCCGTCGAGGACCTCGGCCAGGACCCGTACGCCGTCCCACTTCACCTCGTGCGACCACTCCGACCCGACCGGCACGTGGTCGGTCTTGGTGGCGAGCATCGGACGCGGGGCGGACACCCTCGCCATCCTGCCCCACGCGTCGGGGCGATGACTTCCACCCGTCGGAGCGGTCAGACTGTGCACCATGCGTGCGATCTGGAAGGGCTCGGTGTCGTTCGGGCTGGTGAGCGTCCCCGTGAAGCTCTATGCCGCGACGGAGTCCCACGACGTCTCCTTCCGGCAGGTGCACGTTAAGGACGGCGGGCGGATCAAGTACCAGCGGGTCTGCTCCCTCGACGGCGAGGAGGTGCCCTACTCCGACATCGCCAAGGGCTACGAGACCGAGGACGGCGAGATGGTCGTCCTGACCGACGACGACCTCGCCGACCTGCCGCTGACCTCCTCCCGCGAGATCGCGGTGGAGAAGTTCGTGCCGACCGAGCAGATCGACCCGATGCTCTTCGAGAAGAGCTACTACCTCGAGCCGGAGAAGAGCGGCGCCAAGCCCTACGCCCTGCTGCGCCAGGCCCTGCAGGAGGCCGACCGGATGGCGGTCGTGACCGTGGCGCTGCGCCAGAGGACGACCGTGGCGGTGCTGCGGGTGCGCGAGACGGAGGCCGGCGACGTGATCGTGCTGCAGACGATGATGTGGCCCGACGAGGTGCGGGTGCCGGACTTCTCGGTCGAGGTCGGCGAGGTGAAGGACGCCGAGGTGAAGATGGCCAGGATGCTGGTCGAGACCCTCGCCGGCGACTTCGACGCCTCCGAGTTCGAGGACGACTACGCCGGGGCCGTCGAGGCGCTGGTCAAGGCCAAGATCGAGGGCGGCGAGGTCGAGCGGACCCCCACGTCCACCAAGACCTCCGGTGAGGTCGTCGACCTGCTCGCGGCGCTCCAGCGCTCGGTCGACGCGGCGAAGAAGGGTCGCGGGGAGTCCGCGGACGAGTCGGCCGCCACCAAGAAGTCCGCCACGAAGGCATCCGCGAAGAAGTCGTCGACCACGAAGACCGCCGCGAAGAAGACGACGGCCAAGAAGGCGCCCGCGAGGAAGACGACGGCCAAGAAGACCGCCGCCAAGAAGACGGCGGCCAAGAAGGCGTCGTAGCCCCCGGCGGTCAGCGCCGCGAGTCGGGGATGCGCTGGTGCAGCTGGTGCATCACGGCGTCGAGCAGCCCCGGCGCGAGGAGGTTCATCGCCTCGCCGACGTAGCCGACGGGGTGCCCCCACGCGGGCGGTAGGTCCTCCATGATCCGCAGCACCTGCTGGCCGGCCTGCTCCGCGGTCATGGCGCGCTGGTTCTCGTACTCCTTGGTGGGCGCGATCATCGGCGTCTTCACCAGGCCGAAGCGCATGTTGGTGACGTGCACGCCGTCCGAGCGCGCCTCGCGGGCCAGGATCCGGCCCCAGGTGTCGATCGCGGACTTCGAGGCCAGGTAGGCGGAGAACTTGGGCGCCTTGATCTGCACGCCCCACGACACGACGTTGACCACGTGCCCGAAGCCCTGCTCACGCATGGCGGGCAGCAGCCCCATCGTGAGCCGCACGGGCCCGAAGTAGTTGATCGCCATCGTGCGCTCCACGTCGTGGAAGCGGTCGGCGCTCTCGGCGAGGGAGCGCCGGATGGAGCGGCCGGCGTTGTTGACGAGGTGGTCGACCGCACCGTGCTCGGCCAGCACCTGGACCACCAGCGCGTCGACGGCCTCGCCGTCGGTCAGGTCGCAGGAGTACGTCGAGGCGCGTGCGCCTAGGGCGCGTACCTGCTCCGCGACCCGCTCCAGCTCCTCGGCCCGGCGGGCGACGAGCAGCACCGTCGCACCGGCCCGCGCAGCGGCGTACGCCGTGTGCTCGCCGATCCCCGAGGAGGCCCCCGTGACCAGGACCGTGCGGCCGGCGACCGGCGACGGTGCGCCGCGCAGGCGGCGCAGCAGGCGGGCCGGCCCGGCGGTGACGGTGGCCGGGAGGGCGGAGGGCAGCAGGTCGAGCACGGGGGCATCCTCGCACCCGACCCGAAGGGTGGCCCGGGCGAGCAGGGACCGGCTCGGGGCGGGTGCTCGGCGGTGCCCGCGCAGCCTCACGGCGCGACCGCCAGCCCACTCCGGGTGAGGTAGGGGTGTTGTCCGCTCGGGGACGCTTGTCCGCAGAGTGTCGACGTGGGTCCCGGTGGGCCGATGGATGAGGAGTGGAGATGGAACGCGGGGAGTACCTCGTCGTCATGGGGCTGTGCCTGCTGATCACGCTGCCCCTCGAGCTGCTGCTCGGGGCACGCGTGTGGCGGCGGCCGCGTCGGCTGCTCGTGGCGATGGTGCCGCTGGTGGTGGCGTACAGCATCTGGGACATCGCGATGATCGCCGGGGGCTCGTGGTCCTACTCCGACGAGAAGCTGACCGGCATCCTGCTGCCCTTCGAGATGCCGCTGGAGGAGCTGGTCTTCTTCGTCGTGGTGCCGATCTGCGGCCTGCTGACGCTGGAGGCCGTGGGCAACGTGCTCACCGCCCTCGGGCGGCTACGCGCCGGTGAGCCGGTCGGCCGGGTCCTGCGCGACCTGCCGCACGGCGGCGGCCCGCGCCCCGCGCCGGCAGCGAGCACCGGGGAGAAGGTGGCCTGATGGGGATCTACACCCTGACCGCACTGGTGTCGGTCGTGGTCGTGCTCGCGATCGAGCTGCTGTGGCTGCGCACCGGCATCCTGCGCACCTGGCGCTACTGGCTGGCGATGGCCATCGTCATGGGCTTCCAGGTCCCCGTCGACGGCTGGCTCACCAAGCTGTCGGACCCGCTGGTGCTCTACAACGAGGCCGACATGACCGGCATCCGCGCGCCCTGGGACATCCCGGTGGAGGACTTCGCCTTCGGGTTCGGCATGGTGACCCTCGCGATGGTGCTGTGGGTGCACGCCGGGCGGCGCGAGGAGCGTCGCGCGGGTGCCGCTCCGGGCACGGCAGGACCACGACAGGAGCAGCGCGCATGACCGAGCTCGCCGGGGGCACCGTCCCCTCCGCCTTCGACCGGGTGGCGCGCAGCTACGACCTCATGGTCGCGCTCAGCCCGGGCTACCACGCCCAGCTGCGCTCGTCGGCGCGCGCGCTCGTGGAGGCGCTGCCCGACACCCCGGGCCGTCGCCCCCGCGTGGTGGACCTCGGCTGCGGGTCCGGCGCGTCGACGGCGGCCCTCGTGCGCGCGCTGGACGAGGCAGGCGTGGACGCCGAGGTCGTCGGGATCGACGGGTCGGCCGGGATGCTCGACCAGGCCCGCGGCAAGGCCGCGCTGGCCCGGGTCGACTTCCGCCAGGCCGACGCCGAGCGGCTGACCGGGGCCGAGCTGGGTCCCGTCGACGGCGTGCTGGCGGCGTACCTCGTGCGCAACGTGAGCTCCCGCGACCGCCTCCTCGGCGAGGTGCTGGACGTGCTGACCGACGGCGGTGCGCTCGTCGTGCACGACTACAGCGTCCGCGAGAGCCGGGTCGCCACGTGGGCCTGGCACCTGACCTGCTGGCTGGTCGTGATCCCGCTGGGGTTCGTGACCGCTCCCGGCAGCCCGATCTACCGCTACCTGTGGCGCAGCGTCCTGGACTTCGACGGCGTCCAGGGCCTGGCCGGGCGGCTGCGTGCGGTCGGGTTCACCGAGGTCGAGCACCGCTCCGCCGCGGGCTGGCAGCGCGGCCAGGTGCACACCTGGCGCGCCCGGAGGCCCCGATGAGCTCCTTCCTCCCCGCCCTCACCACGCCGTACGCCGCCGGCGGCCGGCTCCCGCGCGGTGCCTGGCGCCCGGGGCGCGACCGGCGCGCCGAGCACCAGCCCGCTCCCCCGGCCG
>CAEZYQ010000046.1_pt1 | contig 22785 bp, 21 predicted proteins | sample 7265561 | NCBI WGS metagenome assembly CAEZYQ01 (sample SAMEA6813939, study PRJEB35770) | uncultured Nocardioides sp. | biome: Freshwater; feature: Freshwater reservoir; material: water | place: Czech Republic | collected 2017-04-14 | depth 30m m | reverse complement strand
TCAAGATGAGGTTTCCCACCGGGTCAACCGGGTAAGGCCCCCAGCAGAACACTGGGTTGATAGGCCGGAGGTGTACAGCAGTGATGCCTAGCCGACCGGTACTAATAGGCCGAGGGCTTGTCCCACAACCACTCAACAAGCAACACAAAACGTGTGTGCTGGGTTGATGGTTCGATGAGATCCTTGCAGCGCACAAGAAACGAATGATTGTTCGCGTCCACGAACACACAAACCACTTGAGTTTGGCCACCCACCACCCCCACACACACAGTGTGTGGGCGGGTGTGGGTGAGTCGCTAGAGTTACGGCGGCCATAGCGAGAGGGAAACACCCGGTCCCATCCCGAACCCGGAAGTTAAGCCTCTCAGCGCCGATGGTACTGCGATCGCGAGGTCGTGGGAGAGTAGGACGCCGCCGGACATACACTCCGTAGGGGCCACCGCAAGGTGGCCCCTACGTGCATTTTCAGAGAGGAACGACCAGACGTGGCTCAAGAGCGCTCCGGCAACCAGAAGCCCGGTCGAGGCGGCCGTCCGTCGGCAGGAGGCAGCTCCTCGGGAGCGCCCCGAGGACGCGGCGGTGCCGGCGGCTCCAGGCCGAGCGGCGAGCGAGGTCGCGCTCGCGACGGCCAGGCTCGTGAGGGCCAGGCCCGGGACGGCCAGGGGCGTCGCGGTGCGGACCAGCGTGGCGGGGAGCGGCGCGGCGACGGCCGCGGTCCCGCGCGTAGCGGCCCCCGCGACCGGGGCGGTCGTGACGAGCGCGGCCCCCGGACCGCCGACCAGGCAGTCTACGACGGTCCGGAGCTGCCGGAGGACATCACCGGCAAGGAGCTCGACCGCGCGGTGGCCAACCAGCTCAAGGGCCTGCCGGAGAAGCTGGCCGCCCGCGTCGCCCGTCACCTCGTGGCCGCCGGCCAGCTGGTCGACGACGACCCGGAGACCGCATACCAGCACACGCTCGCCGCACGGGCCCGAGCCCCGCGGTTGGCGGTGGTGCGCGAGGCCGCCGGCGAGGCGGCGTACGCCGCCGGGCACTACGCCGAGGCGCTCGCGGACCTGCGTGCGGCGAAGCGGATGAACGGCGCCACCGACTACCTCCCGATCATGGCCGACTGCCACCGGGCGCTCGGCCAGCCCGAGCAGGCCGTGAAGCTGGCCCACAGCCCGTCGGTCGCCAACTTCGCCTCCCCGGCGAAGGCGGAGATGACGATCGTCGAGGCTGGTGCTCGGCGTGACATGGGTCAGCTCGACGCGGCCCTGCGCGTGCTCGAGCAGGCCCCGCTCATGTCCAAGAGCCGTGAGTCGTGGGTGGTGCGGCTGCGCTACGCCTACGCGGACACCCTCGAGGCCGCGGGTCGTCCGACCGAGGCGCTCATGTGGTTCCACCGCACGGACGCGATCGACGCCGACGAGCTGACCGATGCTGCTGCACGCGCGGTGCTGCTGGAGAAGGCGCAGGACCAGTCCGGCGGGTGAGCCCGGCCCAGCGGGTCGTGAGCGGCGGTCAGGACTCGGTCGGGGGCACGATCGCCACGACGGCGCGCGTGCCTGCCGGTTGCGTGCCGACCTGGAGCCCGCTGCGGAACGCCAGGGACACCCGGCCCACGTAGGCGGCTCCTGCCTCCTGCCCGGTCACGCGGACCACCACCGAGTCCCCAGGGCGCAGCTGCTGTCCGGTCGGGTCGAGCAGGTCGGAGCAGAAGGGGGCGGCGTCCGAGGTGACGCTCACCGAGCCACCCCGGCACAGGAGCGGCACCACCTCGACCGGGACGGTGGCCTCGGTGCGCACGTGGACGCCTCCGAGGCGGAGGGTGCGGTCGACCTCGCTGCCGGAGACCATCCCGACGTACACCGCGCGTCCCGGGGTGGTCACCGCGGTCACGTGTCCCTCGCGCACGGGCAGCGCGCCGGGGTGGGTGGCCCACCAGGACACTGTGACCAGGAGCACCGCCGTGGCTGCCAGGCCGACGGCGACTCCGCGCCAGCGGCTCCGGGCGACCCCCAGCGAGGGGGCCGGACCCGCAGATCGCTCCCGGTCAGCGCGGGAGTCGTCGGGCTCGGCCATGCAGGCAGCGTAGAGCCACCCCACCCCGGGGAGTCTTGACCGCTCGGGGGTCGGGCGTCTTGAATGCCGGGACCGCACCCACCCGTGGCATCGGGGTCACGGCCTGCGCAGCGGGGACGGAGGAGCCGTGCTGAGGTTCTCTGGTGCCGGGGTCAGCGACGTCGGTCGTCGCCGCAGCCACAACGAGGACGCGGCCTACCTCGCTCCCTACGTCGCCGTCGTCGCGGACGGGGTGGGCGGTGCGGCGGCCGGCGAGGTGGCGTCCGCGACCGCGGCGTACGTCGTCGCGGCCACGGCCCTCGCGCGCTTCGGCGCCCCGCCGGACATCGTCGTGCGGGAGGCCGTCGCCGCGGCACTGACGTCCCTGCGCGCAGGGGTGGCGCAGGACGAGGACCGCCAGGGGATGGCCACGACGCTGACGTGCGTCACCACGGACGGCACCACGGTCGCCCTGGCCCACGTCGGGGACTCGCGGGCCTACCTCTGGCGCGACCAGACCCTCGCGCGGATCACCCGCGACCACACCTACGTCCAGCAGCTGGTGGAGGACGGCACGATCACCGCCGAGGACGCGCTGGCCCACCCGTGGCGGCACGTCGTGATGCGCTCCCTCCACTCCGGCGCCGAGGTCCCGCCGGAGTCGGTGGCTGCCGACGTGGTGCTCCTCGACCTGGCCCCGGGCGACCGGCTGCTGCTGTGCAGCGACGGCGTCAGCGACCTGGTGCCGCAGCGTCGGATCGCCGAGGTCCTGCGGCTGGGGATGCCTGGCGCCGCTGCCGCGGTCCTGGTGCAGCACGCGCTGGAGGCGGGAGGTCGTGACAACGCCACGGCCGTGGTCCTCGACGTCGAGGACGGACCGCGGGTGGTCGGCACCGGCACGGCGCTGGGGTCGCTGACCGACCTCGCCAACATCGTGGATCCGGCCAGCGTGCACCTGTAGGTGGTGGCCTGCGAGCCCTGCCACACTACGCAGCGTGAAGGACGTGAAGAGGCCCGCGCTCGAGGGCAACGTCGCGGTGCGCGACGGTCGACGGCTCAGCTTCGCCGAGTACGGCAGCCCGCGTGGACCCGCGATCGTGTGGATGCACGGCACCCCCGGTGCCCGCCGGCAGATCCCGCTCGAGGCGAGGGCGTACGCCGTGGAGCACGGACTCCGCATCATCGGCATAGACCGGCCGGGGATCGGTTCCTCCACGCCGCACCTCTACCCGACCCTCGTGGACTGGACCGCGGACCTCGTGCTGCTGCTCGACGCCCTGGCGGTCGACACGGTCCGGCTCGTCGGGCTGTCCGGGGGAGGCCCCTACGTCCTGGCCGCAGGCGCTGCGCTGCCGGAGCGGGTCGAGGGCGTGGCCGTCCTCGGCGGTGTGGCGCCGGTGCTGGGTCCCGACGCCGCCGCCGGCGGGATCATCCAGCTCGCCCGCTGGCTCTCTCCGCTGCTGCGTGCCGGCCGGGTGCCGATCGGCGTGGCCCTCACCCAGCTGATCCGGCTGGCCCGTCCGGTGGCCGGCCCCGGCCTGGACCTCTACGCCGCGGTGCAGCCCCCGGGGGACAAGAACCTCCTGGCCCGTCCGGAGTTCAAGGCGATGTTCCTCGACGACCTGCTCAACGGCAGCCGCTTCCAGACCACGGCGCCCATCCACGACCTGATCCTCTTCACCCGCGACTGGGGCTTCACCCTGGCCGACGTGCGGGTGCCGGTGCGGTGGTGGCACGGCGACGACGACCACATCGTGCCCTTCCACCACGGCGCCCACGTCGTGGACCGGTTGCCCGATGCGACCATGCACGTCATCGACGGCGAGAGCCACCTCGGCGGTCTGGGCATCGCCGAGGAGGTGCTCTCCACGGTGATGTCGCTGCAGGGTGTCGCCCGGTCCTGAGCGCCGACCCTGAACGCCGCGCCGGGCCCGGCACTGGTGCTCAGCAGCCTCATCCGTCACAATGGGCACCGGAACCACCACAACTGCACACCCACACCGTGCTGACCTGACATCCGGGTCATCTCGACGGCGAGCCCGCTGGGGAAGGCGTAGCTCGCGCCGGAGATGAAGGAGGTCCAGGTGACCACGACGACTACTGCCACCCGTGCAGCCACGAGGGGCGTCCTCTACGTGCACTCAGCGCCGTCGGCGTTGTGCCCGCACGTGGAGTGGGCCGTCGGCGGTGTCCTCGGTGTGCCCGTGCACCTGGAGTGGACCCCGCAGCCGGCGCAGACCGGCGCCTACCGTGCCGAGCTGTCGTGGACCGGTGCCGTCGGCACCGCGGCCGACGTCGCCTCGGCGCTGCGCGGCTGGAACCACCTCCGGTTCGAGATCACCGAGGAGCCCACGTCCGGTTCGGAGGGCAGCAGGTACTCCTACACCCCCGAGCTCGGTGTCTTCCACGCCGTCACCGGCCTGCACGGCGACATCATGATCCCCGAGGACCGGCTCAAGGCCGCCGTCGTCAAGGCGGCCCTCGGCGACGTCACGCTGCTGCAGGAGATCGACAAGCTGCTCGGCAAGCCGTGGGACGACGAGCTCGAGACGTTCCGGCACGCCGGCGACGGGGCGCCGGTGCGCTGGCTGCACCACGTCGTCTGAGTCCTCGCGCTGGCGAAGGACCCGGGAGGTGCTCAGCGCAGGCTGAACCGGGTGGGGTTGATCCGCCCGTCGAAGGTGTCGAAGCCGACCTTGTAGGTGAACTTGCCGCGCAGGCGGAACTTCCCCGGCACGGTGTTCTCCCGGCAGAAGCGGAACCGCTCCTTGCCCCGCTTGGGGTCCGCGCCGTCCAGGATGCCGCCGGAGGCGATGGTCACGCCGCGACGGTCGACCAGGAAGGTCTCCAGCGCCCAGGTGTCGGCTTCCTCGGGCGGGGTGATCTTGTAGCGGTAGCGGTAGTTGGCGCAGCCCTCCTTGAGGGTGCCGTCACCACGGAAGGTCTTCGCGAACTCCGCGAACGGACGGTCCTTGGCGGCCCCGGCGGGGCTCACCGGCACCAGCGCGAGGGCGAGCAGCAGCCCGAGCAGCGCCGTGGCGACGGCGACGGGGGCGAGCATCCGCCGGGTGACCGGCTGGTGCGTCGTCATGGAGGACCTCCCTGTGATGGACGTCATGACAACGTCGCACACGGGTCCCGGGTTACGCACATGGCCGTCCGCTCCCCGGTCAGGGGGGACGGACGGGCGGGCGTCCCGGCCGGTGGGCTACAGCGGGATGTTGCCGTGGTGCCCCCGGCGCACGCCCTGGGACTGGACCGCCTCGTCGATGGCCCTGGCGATGGCGCTGCGGGTCAGCGCCGGGTCCACGACCTCGTCGACGACGCCGATCTCGACCGCCCGCTCGACGCCGCCGGCGATCCGCTCGTGCTCGGCGGCCAGCTCGGCCTCCACCTGGGGCCTGATCTCGGGGGAGACCTCCGCCAGGCGGCGCCGGTGCAGGATCCGGATCGCGGCCACCGCGCCCATGACCGCGACCTCCGCGCCGGGCCAGGCCAGCACGCGGGTGGCCCCGAGCGAGCGGGCGTTCATGGCGATGTAGGCGCCGCCGTACGTCTTGCGGGTCACGAGGGTGACGCGGGGGACCACGCACTCACCGAAGGCGTGGAGCAGCTTGGCGCCGCGGCGGACCACCCCGTCCCACTCCTGGCCGACGCCGGGCAGGTAGCCCGGGACGTCGACGAGCACGACGAGCGGGATGCCGAAGGCGTCGCACATGCGGACGAAGCGGCTGGCCTTCTCCGCCGACATCGAGTCCAGGCACCCGCCCAGGCGCAGCGGGTTGTTGGCGACGACCCCGACGGTGCGCCCGCCCAGACGGCCCAGCGCGGTGACGATGTTGGGGGCCCACCGGGCGTGCAGCTCCTCGACGGTGCCCTCGTCCAGCAGCTGCTCGACGAGGGGGTGCACGTCGTAGGCGCGCTTGCGCGACTCCGGCAGCAGGGCACCGAGGTCACGGTCCTCGACGTCGGCGACCTGGAGGCTGCCCTGCGCGGCGAGCAGGGTGGCGAGCGAGCGGGCCCGCTCCAGCGCCTCCTCCTCGGACTCGGTGAGGACGTGCACGACCCCGGAGCGGCGTCCGTGCGGCTCGGGTCCACCGAGCCGGCGCATGTCGACGTCCTCGCCGGTGACCGAGCGGACCACGTCGGGCCCGGTGACGAAGATCCGGCCCTCCGGGCCGAGGATGACGACGTCGGTGAGGGCGGGGCCGTACGCCGCGCCGCCGGCCGCGGGGCCGAGCACGACCGAGACCTGCGGCACCCGGCCGGAGGCCTGCGTCATGACCTGGAAGATCCGGCCCACCGCGTGGAGGCTGAGCACGCCCTCGGCGAGCCGGGCCCCGCCGGAGTGCCACAGCCCGATGATCGGGACCCGGTCGGTCAGCGCGCGGTGGTAGGCGTCGACCACGACCCGGCAGCCCAGGTCGCCCATCGCCCCGCCCATCACTGTCGGGTCGGAGCAGAACGCGACGACCGGCGTGCCGGAGACGGTGCCGACGGCGGCGAGCATGCCGGAGTCGTCGACGGGGGAGATCAGCTCGAGGGAGCCGGGGTCCAGCAGCGCGCCGAGGCGCTGCAGCGGGTGCCGCGGGTCCTCCTCGCGCGCAGAGGGTGCGGTGCCGGCCGGACGCGGCCGCGGCACCACCTGGGTGTCGAGGGTCATCAGATGCTCCCGAAGGCCACGGCGACGTTGGCGCCGCCGAAGCCGAAGCTGTTGTTGAGGGCCACGATGTCGCCCAGCGGCAGGTCGCGCTGCTTGGTGGCGATGTCCAGCTCGACGCGGGGGTCCTGGTCGTCGAGGTTGATCGTGGGCGGGCTGGTGCGGTGGTGGACCGCGAGCACGGTGGCGACGGCCTCGAGCGCGCCGGCGCCGCCGAGCAGGTGGCCGGTCATCGACTTGGTCGAGGTGACCACCACGTCGGTGGCGTGCGACCCGAGGGTGGCGTGGAGCATCAGGCCCTCGGCGACGTCGCCCTGCGGTGTCGAGGTCGCGTGGGCGTTGACGTGCGCCACGTCGGCGGGGTCGATGCCACCCTCGCGCAGCGCGCGGGCGATGGCGCGGGTGCCGCCGCGACCCTCGGGGTCGGGCTGCGCGATGTCGTGGGAGTCCGCGGTGACCGCGGCTCCCAGGACCGTCGCGTAGATGCGGGCCCCCCGGGCGCGGGCGTGCTCCTCGGTCTCCAGGACCAGGGCACCCGAGCCCTCGCCGAGGACGAAGCCGTCGCGGGCGGTGTCCCAGGGGCGGGAGACCGTCGTCGGATCCCCGTCGTTCTTGGACAGCGCCATCATGTTGGCGAAGGCGGCGATGTTGAGCGGGTGGATCGCCGCCTCGGTGCCGCCGACCACGACCACGTCCGCGCGGCCCAGCCGCAGCTGGTCCAGGCCGAGGGCGATGGCCTCGTTGCCGGAGGCGCAGGCGCTGACCGGGGTGGAGGCGAAGGCCCGCGCCCCGACGTACAGGCTGACCTGCGCGGCGGGAGCGTTGGGCATGAGCATCGGGACCGCGAGCGGGGAGACCCGACGCGGACCCTTCTCCAGCAGCGTGTCGTAGTTGTCCAGCAGGGTGGTGACCCCGCCGATGCCGGAGGCGAAGGCCACCCCGACGCGGTCGCCGTCGAGACCGCCCTCGCCGACCGCGCCCTCCAGCCCGGCGTCGGTCCAGGCCTGCATGGCCGCGACCATCGCGAGCTGGGAGGAGCGGTCCAGGCGGCGGGCCTTGACCCGCTCGAGCACCTCGGTGGGCTCGACGGCTGCCCGTCCGGCGATCCGGACGGGCAGGTCGGCCGCCCACTCCTCGGTGAGCGCCCGGATGCCCGAGCGCCCCGCGAGCAGGGCCTCCCAGGTGGAGGGCACGTCACCCCCGACGGGCGAGGTGGCCCCGAGGCCGGTGACGACGACGCGCGTGGAGGACATCAGGAGGCGGCGCGCTCGATGTAGGCCACGGCGTCGCCGACGGTCTTGAGGTTCTTGACCTCGTCGTCGGGGATGGAGACGCCGAACTTCTCCTCGGCCGCGACGACGACCTCGACCATGGACAGCGAGTCGACGTCGAGGTCGTCGACGAAGGACTTGTCCAGCTGCACGTCGTCGGTGTCGACGCCGGCGACCTCGTTGACGATCTCGGCGAGGTCGGAGCGGATCTCTTCGGTGGTGGCCATGCGTGGGTCCTCTTCGGTGGTGTGGGTGGTGCTGACGGGTTCTTCTGCGGGTGGTGCGGTCCCGGACCGGGTGGTCAGGGCACGACGACGACCTGGGCGGCGTACGCCAGGCCGGCGCCGAAGGCGATGAGCAGCGCGGTGTCGCCAGGACGGGCGTCGCCCTCGGCGATCATCCGGTCCAGCGCGAGCGGGATCGAGGCTGCGGAGGTGTTGCCCTGGTCGACGATGTCGCGGGCGATCCGCACGGTGTCGGGCAGGCGCATGGAGCGGGCCATGGCGTCGGTGATGCGCATGTTGGCCTGGTGGGGGACGAAGCAGTCGAGGTCCTCCACGCCCAGACCTGCGCGGTCCAGGGCCTGCAGGCCGACCTTGGCCATCGTGAAGGACGCCCACCGGAAGACCGCGCTGCCCTGCATCACCAGGTGCGGCATACGGGGGCTGTCGGAGGCCAGCACGTCGCGCCAGTCCTCGCGGCTGCGGATCAGGTCGAACTGCTCGCCGTCGGAGCCCCACACGACCGGGCCGATGCCCGGGGTGTCGGCTGGACCGACCACGGCGGCGCCCGCGCCGTCGGCGAAGATGAAGGCGGTGCCGCGGTCGGTCGGGTCGGTCATCTCCGAGAGCCGCTCGACCCCGACCACGAGCACGTGGCGGGCGCTGCCGCCGCGCACCAGGTCCGAGGCCAGGGCGATGCCGTGGCAGAAGCCGGCGCACGCGGCCGAGACGTCGTACGCCGCTGCGCCGTCGGTGCCGAGCTCGTGGGCGACCGCGGTGGCCAGCGCCGGGGTCTGCAGCAGGTGGCTGACGGTGGCGACGATGACGCAGTCGACCTGGCGGGCGTCCAGGCCCGCACGCTCGAGCGCCTGGCGACCGGCGGAGACCGCCATGACCTGCACCGTCTCCTCGGGCGTCGCCCAGCGCCGGCTCTCGATGCCGGAGCGCTGACGGATCCACTCGTCCGAGGAGTCGATGCCGGCGACGACCTCGCTGTTGGGCACGACCCGACCGGGGCGGTGGGCGCCGATGCCGAGCAGGCGCGCGTGGGCGGCGCCGCGATGGTCGCGCAGGCCGGTGGCGGGGACGGGCATCAGGCGGCGCCCTCGGGGTGCAGCCGCAGCAGCGGCTGCCCGGGGGAGACCAGGTCTCCGTCCTCGACCAGCCACTCCACGACCTGGCCGCCATGGGCGGCGGTCACCGAGACGGTGTCGCGCAGGCTGGCCACGCCGCCGATCGCGGCGCCGGCGGCCAGCACGTCGCTGTCGGCGGCCTCGGAGTCGAGGTGGAAGGTGCCCTTGGCGGGCGAGACCACCATCCGCCAGGTCGGGGAGGTCTCCATCCCGGCCGACTCGCCGTGGCGCTCGCAGAAGGCGCGGGCCCCGTCGAGCTGGTCGGGGTGCTTGAGGGCGAAGGTCTCCACCCCCGGGAGCTGGCGCTTGAGGATGCCGGTCAACGTCCCGGCGGGCGGCATCTCGAGCACCCCGGTGACGCCGAGGTCGGCCATCGTCTCCATGCACAGGTCCCAGCGGACGGGGGAGGCGATCTGGCCGACGATGCGGCGCAGCACCTCGCGGCCGTCGTGGACCACGCGGCCGTCGCGGTTGGAGATGACCCGGGTGCGGGGGTCGTGGACCGAGACCGAACTGGCGAGCGCGCCGAGGTGGTCGACGGCCGGCGCCATGTGGTGGGTGTGGAAGGCGCCCGCGACCGCGAGCGGCATGAGCCGCGCCTTGGCGGGCGGGTCGGCCTTGAGCGCCGCGAGCTGCTCCAGGGTGCCGGCCGCCACGACCTGCCCTGGGCCGTTGTCGTTGGCAGGGGTGAGCCCGTGCTTCTCGAGGCTGCCGAGCACCTCGTCGCGATCCCCGCCCAGGAGGGCGGCCATGCCGGTGGGGGTCGCAGCAGCGGCCCGGGCCATCGCCAGGCCGCGCTCGCGGACCAGGACCATCGCCTGCTCGGCCGTGATCGCCCGGGCACCGGCCGCGGCGGCGATCTCACCCACGCTGTGGCCGGCCACGGCGCCGATCCGCTCGAAGGCGTCGGCGGGGTGGGGGAAGAGCTGGAGCGCGGCGACCAGGCCGGTGGCGACCAGGAGCGGCTGAGCCACCTCGGTGGCGCGGATGGTCTCGGCGTCGGAGGTCGTGCCGTGCTCGACCAGGTCGAGGCCGGCGACGGTGGAGAGCCAGCGGAACCGGGCCTCGAAGGCGGGATCCTCCAGCCAGGGCGCGAGCATGCCGGGGGTCTGGGCCCCCTGGCCGGGGGCGACGATGACGAGCACGGGCTCCACTCTGCCTGGTGGGAGGTCCACGAATCGCGCGGGACCTGCACGAAGTTCCAGGCCGCGCAGTTGTGGGGTTCCTACAACGGGTGCCGGTCAGGCCCCGGCGCCGTCGGACGGGCCCGCGGCGTCGTCAGCGGCCTCGGTGGCCTGCGTGGGACGCAGGGGTACGCCGGGGCGCACGCGTCCGGACTGGCGCCCCAGCACCAGGGCCAGCTGCAGCACCAGGCCGCCGCGCGGGGTGGTCGGGTCGTGCCCGGTGAGCTCGGTGATCCGCCGCAGCCGGTAGCGCACGGTGTTGGCGTGCACGAAGAGCGTGCGGGCGGCGGCCTCGATCGACCGGGCACCCTCGAGGTAGGCGCGCAGGGTCTCGACCGCCCCGCCGGAGCCGAGCAGCGGGAGGTAGACCTCCTCGACGAGGTGCCGCCGCGCGTGTCCGTCGCCGCCCAGCACCCGCTCGGGCAGCAGCTCGTCGGCGAGGACCGGCCGCGGGGCGTCCGGCCAGCCGGGGGAGGTGCGCAGGGCGGTCTGGGCGGCGCGGGCGGAGTGCTGGGCCGCCGCGAGGTCGGAGACGACCGGTCCGACCACGACCGGTGCACGCTCGTCGAAGGAGGCCAGCAGCGCCGTGGCAGCGGCACGGGGGTCGGTGACCCCGCCGAGCAGCAGCACCAGGCGGTCGCCCTGGGCCGCGCACAGGGCGTCCAGCCCCTCGGCGCGGGCCAGGTGGCGGGCCTGCTCGAAGACGTCGGCCTCGGAGCGGCGGGCCGGGAGGTGCCCGATCACGACCGCGACGTCGCCGCGGGCCTGCCACCCGAGCGCGCTCGCGCGGGAGAGCAGGGTCTCGTCGGTCTCCGAGCGCAGCACGGCGTCGACGACGAGGGCCTCCAGCCGGGCGTCCCACGCACCGCGGGACTCCGCGGCCCGTGCATAGACCTCGGCGGTGGCGAAGGCGACCTCGCGGGCGTAGCGCAGGATCGCGGCGTGGACGGCGTCGGCGTCCTCGCCCTCGAGCACCTCGTCGACCGAGGCCTCGACCACGTCGATGGTCAGCCGCACCAGGTCCACGGTCTGCTGCAGCGTGATGACCCCGGTCAGGGCCCGCGGCGCCGCCCCGAACACCGAGGCCGCCAGCTCGGTGCCGCCCTCGGATCCTCCGGAGGCGCTGGCGGCGTCCGCGCCCGCGGCGTACCACTCCACGAAGCCCTGGACGCCCGCCTGGACGATCAGTCCCACCCACGAGCGGTCCTCGGCGCTCAGCTCGCGGAACCACGGGAGCTGCTCGTCCATGCCGGCGGTGGCCAGCGTGCTCAGCGCCCCCGCGGAGCGGCGCAGCCGGCGGGCCGCCGAGGCGCGGGGGGACTGGGGGGTGCGCGGCACGTCGCCACGGTAGGACATCGCCACCGACCGGCAGACCTGCCCCGAGTGGCCGCCGGGGCCCGCTGTGGTGTGCCCAGGGCGCTCCCGCGACCTGACACCGACGGGTGAGAGAAGGTCAAGATTGGGTGAATCCCCTTACTTGCAAGGGAAATCTAGGCAACAGTTGCCCCACGTAACCGTGGCCGACCGGCAGCTGCCGGCTGGTGGCGGACCGTGAGACGCGAGGAGGATGCAGTGCCGAGCACCCGCCACGAGGTCCAGTACCTCACGATCCACAGCCACCGCCGCGCCTTCGTGAAGGTGGGCACGGGCCCGGCGCTGCTGCTCCTGCACGGGCTCGGCTGCAACCACACGACGTGGGAGCCGGTCATCGACGACCTCGCCAAGCGGTTCACGGTCATCGCCCCGGACCTCCTGGGCCACGGCCTCTCCGACAAGCCCCGCGCCGACTACAGCGTCGGCGGCTACGCCAACGGCGTGCGCGACCTGCTCACCGTGCTCGGGATCGACAAGGTCACCGTGGTGGGCCACAGCTTCGGCGGCGGAGTGGCGATGCAGTTCGCCTACCAGTTCCCCGAGCGCACCGAGCGGCTGGTGCTGGTCGCCTCCGGCGGCCTCGGCCCCGAGGTCAGCCCCGCCATCCGTGCGATCACGACCCCCGGCTTCCACCAGGCCATGGGCGTCGCGACGCTGCCCGGCATCCGGCACGCCACCGTCGCCGGGATGCGGGCGCTCTCCGGGCTGCCGCTGCGCGACACCCGCGACCTCGCCGAGGTCGCGGAGATCTACGACTCCTTCAAGGACCCGGCTGCCCGCCACGCCATCCGGCACGTCGTGCGGGCCGTCGTGGACTGGAAGGGCCAGATCGTCACGATGGCCGACCGCGCCTACCTCACCCAGGCCATGCCCATGTGCGTGGTGTGGGGCCGCGAGGACCGGGTGATCCCGGTCAGCCACGCAGCCAACGCCGCGGCGCTGGCCCCCGACGCGCGGGTCGAGATCATCCCCAACAGCGGCCACTTCCCGCACAAGGACCACCCGCAGCGCTTCGCCAAGATCGTCACCGACTTCGTGCGCAGCACCCAGCCCGCGACGTACTCGCGAGCCAGGTGGCGCCAGCTGCTGAGGACCGGGTACGTCCCCGACGTCGCCGCGGTCCCCGCACTGGCGGAGGCGACGCCGGGGGCCTAGCCCCCGGCGTCCTCGTCAGGCGTCCCCGCCCTCCTGCTTGACCCCGCGCGTGGCGGTGGGGTCGTCGATCCGGTAGGTGTCGAAGGCCTTCTGCACCAGCGCCGGGTCGATCTCGCCGGCATCGGCGAGGGCCTGCAGGCTCCGCACGACCACGGACTCGGCGTCGATGTTGAAGAACCGGCGCGCAGCGGGGCGGGTGTCGGCGAACCCGAAGCCGTCGGCGCCGAGCACGCAGTAGTCCCCGGGGACCCAGCGCGCGATCTGCATCGGCACCGCGGTCATGTAGTCCGAGACCGCCACGAACGGACCACCGGCCCCGGCCAGCTTGTCCCCGACGTACGCCGTGCGCGGGGTCTCGCTGGGGTGCAGGAGGTTCCACTCCTCGGCGGCGACGGCGTCGCGGGCCAGCTCGTTCCACGAGGTGACCGACCAGGTGTCGGCCTTGACGCCCCAGTCCTCCTCGAGCAGCCGGGCGGCCTTGTCGATCCACGGGAACCCGACGCCGGAGGCCAGCAGCTGGACGCGGGGGCCCTCGCCGTCGGTGGTGGCGACCCGGTGGATGCCCTTGAGGATGCCCTCGACGTCGACGCCCTCGGGCTCGGCGGGCTGGGGGACCGGCTCGTTGTAGACGGTGAGGTAGAAGATGACGTCCTCGCCCTGGGGGTGCTCCTCGGACGTGCCGTACATCCGCTCGAGGCCGCTCTTCATGATGTGGCCGACCTCGTAGGCGAACGCGGGGTCGTAGTGCACGACCGCGGGGTTGCTGGCGGCCAGCAGCGGGCTGTGGCCGTCGGCGTGCTGGAGGCCCTCGCCGGTCAGCGTGGTGCGGCCGGCGGTGGCGCCGATGAGGAAGCCGCGCGCGAGCTGGTCGGCCATCGCCCACACCGAGTCGCCGGTGCGCTGGAAGCCGAACATCGAGTAGAAGATGTAGAAGGGGATCATCGGCTCGCCGTGGGTGGAGTACGCCGACCCGGCGGCCGTGGCCGAGGCCATCGCGCCGGCCTCGGAGATGCCCTCGTGCAGCAGCTGGCCCTGCTCGGACTCGGTGTACTTCAGCAGCAGCTTGCGGTCCACCGACTCGTAGCGCTGGCCCTGCGGGTTGTAGACCTTCGCGCTCGGGAACATCGAGTCCATGCCGAAGGTGCGGTACTCGTCGGGGGCGATGGGCACGATCCGCTGGCCGATGCCCGGGTCGCGCATCCAGTCCTTGAGCAGTCGGACGACGGCCATGGTCGTGGCGACGGAGTTCTTGCCCGAGCCCTTCTTCAGCTCGTCGTAGACCTTGTCCGCGGGCAGGGTGAGGGGCTTGCTGCGCACGACCCGCTTGGGCAGCGAGCCCCCGAGCACCTCGCGCCGGTGCCGCATGTACTCCATCTCTGGGCTGTTCTCGCCCGGGTGGAAGAACGGCGCGGCGCCGGTCTCCTCGTAGGAGCGCTCGAGGTCGCGGTCGGAGATGGGCAGGTAGAGACGGTCGCGGAACTTCTTGAGGTCGTCCGGGGTCAGCTTCTTCATCTGGTGAGTGGCGTTGCGGCCCTCGAGGGCGTCGATCGTCCAGCCCTTGACGGTCTTGGCCAGGATGACCGTCGGCTGGCCGGTGTGCTTGGCCGCGGCGTCGAACGCGGCGTACACCTTGCGGTAGTCGTGGCCGCCGCGCGGCAGCTTCTGGATCTGGGTGTCGCTCATGTGCTCGACCATCTTGCGCAGCCGCGGGTCGGGGCCGAAGAAGTTCTCCCGGACGTAGGCGCCGTCCTCGACCGAGTAGGTCTGGAAGGCCCCGTCGGGGGTGGAGTTCATCTTGTTGACCAGCACGCCGTCGACGTCACGGGCCAGCAGGTCGTCCCAGCCCTGGCCCCAGATGACCTTGATGACGTTCCAGCCGGCGCCGCGGAAGTTCGACTCCAGCTCCTGGATGATCTTGCCGTTGCCGGTGACCGGCCCGTCGAGCTGCTGGAGGTTGCAGTTGACGACCCAGGTCAGGTTGTCGAGCTCCTCGCGAGCGGCGACGCGGATCGCACCCAGCGACTCCGGCTCGGCCATCTCGCCGTCGCCGAGGAAGGCGTAGACGTTCTGCTGCGAGGTGTCCTTGATGCCGCGGTTGTGCAGGTAGCGGTTGAACCGGGCCTGGTAGATCGAGTTGATCGCGGTCAGGCCCATCGAGACCGTCGGGAACTCCCAGAACTCCGGCATCAGCCGGGGGTGGGGGTAGGACGACAGGCCGGCACCGGGCCCGTGCTGGACCTCCTGGCGGAAGCGGTAGAGCTGCTCCTCGGTGAGCCGACCCTCGAGGAAGGCGCGGGCGTAGATGCCGGGGGAGGCGTGGCCCTGGATGAAGACCTGGTCGCCACCGCCCTCGTGGTCCTTGCCGCGGAAGAAGTGGTTGAACCCGACCTCGTAGAGGCTGGCCGAGGACTGGTACGTCGCGATGTGTCCGCCCACCTCCAGGCCCTTGCGGTTGGCGCTGGAGACCATCACCGCGGCGTTCCAGCGCAGGAAGGCGCGGATCCGCTGCTCGACCTCGTAGTCGCCGGGGAACCACGGCTCGCGCTCGGGCGGGATGGTGTTGATGTAGTCGGTGCTGCGCAGCGCAGGCACCCCGACCTGGGTCTCGCGGGCCCGCTCGAGCAGCCGCAGCATGACGTAGCGCGCGCGGTCGCGTCCGCGCTCGTCGAGCATCGCGTCGAAGGACGCGATCCAGTCGGCGGTCTCCTCGGGGTCGATGTCCGGGAGCTGGGTGGGCAGGCCCTCGTGGATGACCGACGGGGTGGTGCCGGTGCGGGTGCCAGGAACGGTGGATGAGTCGTCTGTCACCCCGCCATCGTGGCACGCAGGGAGGGGTGAGGGTATCTACCCGTGAGTAGGGCCCGGAGGGCGTGCGCGGGCGTCCGCTGAGCGGTGCGGGGGGCCTGTGAGCGGCCCTCGTGCGGCCCTCGTGCGGTGGCCGGGCGATGCTTCGGGGGCGCTCGCGCAGCGGTCGGTGCGCCCACCTGTTGGGTAGAACGGGTTGCGCTCGGTCCGCGAGTCCGATGGACTACGGGCCGTACACGACCCTGCGCGACCACCGACGGTCGCGCGACGAGGAGGCGCTGGTGAGCTCGACCGCGGGTGGCGGGTCCACCCAGACAGGCCCTGCGAACGACGTCGGAGGCCGGCTCGGGCTGAGCGCCGGCATGGTCGTGCAGGAGCTGGGCTGGGACTCCGACACCGATGACGAGCTCCGCATCGCCGTCGAGGACGTCATCGACGGCGACCTCGTGGACGGCGACTACGGCAACGTCGTCGACGCCGTCCTGCTGTGGTGGCGCGACGAGGACGGCGACCTGGTCGACGGCCTGGTCGACGCGCTGACCGACCTGGTCGGCGGCGGCTCCATCTGGCTGCTCACGCCCAAGGTCGGACGACCCAACAGCGTCGACGCCTCCGAGATCGCCGAGGCGGCCCCCATCGCGGGGCTCTCGCAGACCACGACGGCCTCGGTCTCCAAGGAGTGGGCAGCCACCCGACTGGTGGCCCCCAAGACCCCCGCCTGACGCTAGTCTCCGGGCGTGCTCACCAAGATCGGTCAGTCCAAGATCGGCCAGGGTGTCGGCGCGGCCGGCACCAGCCTGAGGGTCCTCGGCCAGGCCGGGGTCATCCGGCCGTACTCGCCGGTGGTCCTGGCCCGGCTGCTGCGCACCCTGAAGGAGTGGGGGACCGGTCCCGCGGGCGGCTACGCCTCGCTGGCGATCCGCACCCCGGACGCCGTCGGCATCATCGACGAGCGCGGCCAGCTGACCTGGGGCGAGCTGCACCGACGTACGAACGCGCTGGCCCGCGGCCTGGCCGCCCAGGGCGTCGGCGAGGGTGACGCGGTGGCGATCATGTGCCGCAACCACCGCGGCTTCATCGAGGCCAGCGTGGCGGTCGCCAAGCTCGGCGCCGACGTGCTCTACCTCAACACCGCCTTCTCCGGCCCGCAGCTGGTCGAGCTGCTCGAGCGCGACCGTCCGCAGGCGCTGGTGCTGGACGAGGAGTTCACCGGGCTGGTCGGCAGCGCCGACGTCCCCGCGACCGTCATCGGCTGGTGCGACGCGGAGGACCCCGCGGACCTGGGCCACCCGACGATCGACGCGCTGGTCGAGCAGCACGACGACAGCGACCTCTCCGCGCCCGAGCGGCACGGGCGGATCATCATCCTGACCTCGGGCACCACGGGTACGCCGAAGGGCGCGCCCCGCTCGGAGGCCGGCATCGACGCGGCCGTCTCGCTGCTCTCGGGCATGCCGCTGCGGCACGGCTGGCGCACGCACATCGCCGCGCCGCTCTTCCACACCTGGGGCTTCGGGCACATGGCGCTCGGCATGCTGCTGGGCTCCACCCTGGTGCTGCGGCGCAAGTTCGACCCCGAGGGCTGCCTGAAGGCGGTCGTCGACGAGCGCTGCGAGTCGATCGTGGTCATCCCCGTGATGCTGCAGCGGATCCTCGCGCTGCCCGCCGAGACCCTGGACCGCTACGACCTGTCCCGGGTGGAGGTCGTGGCCTCCTCCGGCTCCGCGCTGCCCGGCGAGCTGGCCCTGCACTGGATGGACCGCTTCGGGGACAACCTCTACTCCACCTACGGCTCGACCGAGGTCGCCTACGCCGCGATCGCCGGGCCGCGCGACCTGCGCGAGTCGCCCTCGACCGCCGGCCACCCGCCGTACGCCACCGTCGTGAAGATCCTCGACGAGCAGGGCAAGGAGGTGCCGCGCGGGGAGTCCGGGCGGATCTTCGTCGGCAACGGGCTGCTCTTCGAGGGCTACACCGGGGGCGGCAGCAAGGAGGTCGTCGACGGGTTGATGTCCACCGGTGACGTGGGCCGGTTCAAGGACGACGGGCGGCTCTACGTCGAGGGCCGCGACGACGAGATGATCGTCTCCGGCGGCGAGAACGTCTTCCCCAGGGAGGTCGAGGACTGCATCGCCACGCACGAGGAGGTCGCCGAGGTGGCGGCCGTCGGCGTCGAGGACGACGAGTTCGGCAAGCGGCTGCGCGCCTTCGTCGTGCGCACGTCCGGCTCTGGCCTGGACGAGGCCGCGGTCAAGGCGTGGGTGAAGGACAACCTCGCGCGCTACAAGGTGCCGCGCGACGTGGTCTTCCTCGACGAGCTGCCGCGCAACGCGACCGGCAAGGTCCTCAAGCGCGAGCTCGCCGACCGGGACGACGCGTGAGCCCTGGGACCCCTGGCCTCCGGATCGGCGATCCGGCGCCCGACTTCACCCTGCGCGACCAGTTCGGCCAGGACGTCACGCTCTCGTCCTACCGCGGCAGCAAGGCCGTGGCCCTGCTGTTCTACCCGTACGCCTTCTCCGGGGTCTGCACCGGCGAGATGGCCCAGGTGCGTGACCGGCTGGCGGAGTTCATGACCTTCGACACCGAGGTGCTCGCCATCTCCTGCGACCCGATGTTCTCGCTGCGCGCCTTCGCCGACGCCGACGGGCTGAACTTCCCGCTGCTGTCGGACTTCTGGCCGCACGGCGAGGTCTCGCGCTCCTTCGAGGTCTTCGACGAGACCACCGGGGCCCCGCGCCGCTCGTCCTACGTCATCGACCGCGAGGGGGCGATCCGCTGGGCGGTGCACAACGCCATGCCCGAGGGTCGCGACCTCGACGAGCACCTGCGCCAGCTCACGGCCGCAGCCCTCTGACCGGCTCGCAGTCCTGGTCCAGACCACGGAGGGCAGATTTCCCCGTGTGCACAGGGTTTTCGCCGCTCACCCTCACGGATGGGACGGCGACGACCTAGAGTGGGGCCTGCCGAACCGCTGGTGACCCGAGACGCCAGCGGTTCGGCCTTTTCGTGCCCGGTGTGCGCTTCCGCCCGCCGCGGCCGCCGCCCGGTTTCCGGGTGTGTGCGCCACGTCGGTAGGGTCCGCCTGCACACGGGCGTATAGCTCAGCGGTAGAGCCCCTCGCTTACAACGAGGTGGTCGGGGGTTCGATCCCCTCTGCGCCCACCAGGCATCCCGGCTCCGCGTCGAAGCACTCCGTGAGGTTGTGCCGGGATCGTCCGGCCAGGGCGCTACGCCCTGCACGAGAAGGGCAGTCCCGAGGTGGCGATGAGCCGCCCCGATCCCGTCCGCACGGGGTCGGGGCGGTAGCCTGTGCGGCACGAGAGGGAGTAGTCCTCAACAGCCGTGTCGACACACTGGCGGTGCCCGGCCCCGGCCGAGCACCACCCGGTACGGCGGGCCACCGCGGTGGCGGACGAGACTTTCGACCGGTTGCACGAGAGATGCGCCCGGTCGAAGGCGCGTCCCCTGCGGCCGCTCTCCGACCGGGCCGGAGAGGGGACACACCCATGTACGCCTTCCTGCTGAGTACGGCCGTGATCTTCGTGGCCGAGCTCGGGGACAAGTCCCAGCTGATGGCGATGACCTTCGCCGCGCGCTACCGCGCCCGCGACGTGCTCATCGGCATCACCGTCGCCACCGCCGTGGTCCACCTGGCCTCGGTCGGCATCGGCTACTGGATCGGCGACGCCTTCGCCGACCACCAGGGGGCGATCTCGGTCGTGGCCGGCGTGGCCTTCCTGGGCTTCGCCGCCTGGACCCTGCGCGGCGACGAGCTCACCGAGGACGAGGCCGAGAAGGCCCGGCGCAGCACCGGTGCGGCGATCATCGCCGTCGGTGTCGCCTTCTTCCTCGCCGAGCTCGGCGACAAGACGATGCTGGCCACCATCACCCTGGCCACCCAGGAGGGCTGGCTGGGCACCTGGATCGGCAGCACCGTGGGCATGGTGGCCGCCGACGCCCTGGCGATCGGTGTCGGGGCGCTGCTCGGTCGCCGGCTCCCCGAGGACGTCATCAGGTACGGCGCTGCCACGCTCTTCGCGCTCTTCGGGCTGCTCCTGGTGCTGGACGGCGCCGGGGTGCTCTGAGCGAGCCCCCCGGCGCCGGCCGGCTCACGCCAGCAGCGACCTGCCCAGCCAGTCGCCCTGCTCGAAGCCGGGCAGCACGGCGAAGACCGCCGACCCGACCGCGGTCGTCCACTCGTTGAGCGAGTCGAGCTCGTCCAGCGAGCGTTGCAGCGGGACGAACTGGTCGGCCAGGTCGGCCTGGTAGGAGGAGAAGAGCAGCCCGCTCTCCAGCCGCGGCCCTCGGGGGCCCGGCACCTCCCGGGTCCAGCTGGCGCCCTTGCGGAAGATCCGCCGCCCGCCGTGCAGGGCCGGGTGCGAGCGTCGCACGTGCGCGTCGAGCGCGACGACCGGGCGCCCCTGCTCGTCGCGGGCGGCGAGGTCGACGTCGTCGCTCTCGCCGCCGCCGGTCAGCGGTGAGCCGTCGGCGAGCCGGCGACCGACCGAGCGCTCCTGCTCCTCGCGGGTCAGCCCGTCCCAGGTGTCCAGGTTCATCCGGATCCGGCGCAGCACCAGGGTCGTGCCCCCGGCCCAGCGGCCCTCGGGTACCCACACCGTGCGGTCGAAGAGCTCCGTGCCCGGCCGGGGGTTGGCCGAGCCGTCGACCTGGCCGAAGAGGTTCCGCCCCGTCTGCGGCGACCCGTCGGGGGCGGTGCCGTTCCACGCCCCCTGCTGGGTCCAGCGCAAGCGGGCGAAGGGGCGCGCGTCGGCCACCACGCGGCGTACGGCGTGGGCGACGGTGGTGGCGTCGCGGCCCGCGACCAGGACGCAGAGGTCACCGCCGCCCCAGCGTTCCTCGAGCCGGTCGTGGACCATCGGCGGGACGTCGGTGAAGCCGGCCGGCCCGGCGCCGAAGCGGTCGCTGCCCAGCGCGCCGGGGCCGACGCCGACGGTGATGGTCAGGTCGGCGCCCGGCACCGAGAGCCAAGGCGCCGGGTCACCCGGTGCCGGGCGACCGGCCGTGAGTGCCTCGATGTCGCCGGTCCACAGCCGCATCAGCCGTCCGAGCGCCTCGCGGTCGACGCCCGGACGCAGGTCGAGGGCGACCGCCTCGAGCACCGCGGGCGGGGCCTGGGCGACCCCCGGCTGGTGGGGTCCCCAGGGGGCGAGGGTGGTCCCGACGGGTGCGGCGGGGATGGACTCGGGCGGCCCGACGGGCGTGCCGGGGTCGACCGCCACGACCAGCCCGGCGCCGGTGAGGGCGCCGAGACCGGTCGTGCCGGCGTGCCCCAGGAGCCCGCGGCGCGAGACCCGGGGCACGGCCATCAGTGGTCGTGGTCCCCGGTGCCGGGGGCGTGGTAGTGCCCCTCCTCCTCCGTGAAGGCCTTGACCGGGACCACGAGGTCCTGGGTGCTGCCGTCGGAGAAGACCAGCGACAGGTCGACCTCGTCGCCGGGGGCCGGGGCGTCGCGCAGGCCCATCAGCATGACGTGGAAGCCGCCCGGCTCCAGGACCTTGCCGCGGCCGGCCTCCAGCACGATGCCGTCGTCGACGGCCTGCATGCTCATCGCGCCGTCGAGCATCGCCATCTCGTGCAGCTCGGTCGTCCCGGCGACCGAGGAGGACGCCGAGACCAGCGTGACCGGCTCGGCGCCCGGGTTGTCGAGGGTCATGAAGGCCCCGGTCATGGACGGGTCCTCGGTGCCCTTGGTCGCGCGGACCCAGGGGTCGCCGACGACGACGGCGCTCGTGACCTCGCTGGTCTCGCTGGACGGACTGGTGGCGGCGGACTCGGGGTCCGGCGCCGACTGCTCGCCGCAGGCGGCGAGGGCGGCGGTGAGGACCAGGGCGGTGGCGCCGAGGCCGAGGGTCCGCAGCGTGCGGGTGGTGGTGCTGGTGGTGCTGGTGGTGCGGTGGGTCGTGCTGTGGGCGTGCACAGGTGTCTCCTCGTGGGTCCGTGGGGTGCGTCCGGGCGCGCTCGTGCGGGGACGGCTCCGCCACCGTCGGTCGACGGGCGGAGTGAGTTGCTCAGGAACCGAGGAGCAGCGGGGGGCCTCGCCGGGTGACGGCCCGGGGGTGGTGGCGACCAGGAGGTCGCAGGACCGGCGGCGGCGCGACGGCCGGGCGCAGGAGAGCGGGGTCGGGGAGCGAGGCGTGGGCGGCGTACGCCCTGCGCAGGCGGGCGGCCGGCGCGGTTGCCTCGCAAGCGCGACGGGCGCGGACGGCGAGCAGCACCAGCAGGTCCCACAGCGCGCGCTCGCCGAGTGCGAGCCACAGCCCGACCGCCGCCGCGGCGGCAGTGTGCGTGAGCAGCATCGCGGGACCGCCGGCGAGGACGTGGGCGAGGAGGTGGGCCAGGGGGCCGTCGCCCGTGTCGCCAGCCGGGGGCAGGGCCAGGGACTGGTCCATCAGGGAGCCCACGCGCCGGCCGTCGACGATGTGCGGCTGCAGGGGGCTGGCGGGCGAGGCCCCTGTTGACAGGGCCGTCGTCGCGCGCTGGGGCCCGCCGTGGCCGGCGGTGGCACCGAGCACGAGGTGCACCAGCGCCTGGCCACCGACGGTGAGGACCACCAGGCGCAGCGGGCCTGCGGGGGAGCGGAGGAACGGTCCGAGGCCGAGCGTGGCCAGGGCCAGCAGGACCAGCATCGTGACGGGGCCGGGGAGCGAGCCGTCTGCCAGGACGTGCGAGACGGTGCCGATGCCCAGGACGGTGGCGGCGAGGACCAGCGCGCGCGGCCAGACCGGCACGGCACCCTCCTCGCTCGCGGGCGGTGCGGTGTTCGCGCGGGGGTGTCAGATGGTCTGTGTAAGCGGTCGGTCCTGAAGGAGGACCAAGATGACCGCTGTGACCACTGAGAACGATGAGGCTGACGTGACGACGACAGGCACCGGTGAGCGGCCGAGCCGTGCTGCTGCTCGTCGCGTCGCGCGGGCT
>CAEZYQ010000045.1_pt1 | contig 24455 bp, 21 predicted proteins | sample 7265561 | NCBI WGS metagenome assembly CAEZYQ01 (sample SAMEA6813939, study PRJEB35770) | uncultured Nocardioides sp. | biome: Freshwater; feature: Freshwater reservoir; material: water | place: Czech Republic | collected 2017-04-14 | depth 30m m | reverse complement strand
GAGCTGGACTCCCTCGTCCACATGCTGCGCCACCTGCTGGACGACCTGGCCCCCGACGGCCGGGTCGCGGTGGCCCGGTCGCGTCCCGGGTCGCACCCGGTCGACGCGACCGACCGGCGCTGGGCGGCCGAGATCCACGCCGCGTGCCGCCGCGGAGGCATCCACAGCGACCTGGTCCACCTCGCCCTGCCGGAGCGGATAGTCCCGCTCCCCCTCGACGACCTGCCCGCCACGGGCTGAGCGCCGAGGGGCCGCCAGAAGCAAGCCACCCGGCCCGGGCGCCCGGCCAGGCACTCCCGGGCCGGGTCACCTCCCCGACGGGCAGCAAACGAGAACACGTTCTACTACGCTGGGGCCGTGACGACCTGGCTGCCCGCGAGCACCCCGAAGGCGATGTTCCTCGTGTGGGGCGAGGACCTGACCTCGACCCTCACCGACCCGGCGCTGCGCGAGGAGCTACGAGCAGCGGGCGCCCTGCGGCTGCAGGTCAACCTCGACGACGAGCACGTCGCGCCGGCCCTGCGCTTCGGCACCGGCGACCCGATCGGGGCGGTGGTGAGCGTGTGGGGCCCCGAACTCGAGGCCGCCGCCCGGGTGCTGGCCGCGCGCGCCACGACGGCCGGCTGGCTGGTCGAGGAGCGCCGGAGGGTCGACCCGGCGGAGACCTACGACGGGTCGCGCGCCGACGTCCTGGCCAACACCGCCGTGCTGCGTCGGCCGGCCGAGCTCGACGAGCAGACCTGGCTGCACCGGTGGCTGGTCGAGCACACGCCGATCGCGATCCGGACGCAGGCGACCACGGCGTACCTCCAGCACCGCTGCCTGGCCGCGCTCCCGGGCTCGCACCCCGACCCGCCGCACGTCGACGCCCTGGTCGAGGAGCTCTTCCCGACCGCAGGGATGCACGACGTGCACGCGTTCTACGGCAGCGGCGGCGACGACGGGGAGCTGTCGCGGCGGATGACCGAGCTGATGGCCAGCGTCAGCCGGATCGGTGCCGACCGCGACCTGGACCTGGTGCCGGGCAGCCGGCACCTGTGGGACCTGTGAGTCGAGCGACGGCGAGCAGCACAGCGGCCCGCCACCTCCGGGAGGTGACGGGCCGCCGCGACGGGCCGGCTCAGCCCTGGGCGCCGAGCGACTTCCAGTAGTCGTTGAGCGCACCGTTGGTCTTGACGAACCAGATGATCGGGCCGACCAGGATGAAGATGCCCGGGAAGTACCACAGACCGGTGGCGCCGCTGACCGGCTCCTTCTGGCCGCGACGCTTGTAGAGCCCGCCGACCTCGGCCGAGGTGAGGTAGGGCATGACGATGCCGATGAAGAGCGCGAGCACCAGGGCGACGACCCCGCCGATGCCCTGGCCCGAGTGGCGCTTCATCTCCTCGTGCACCTTGTACCAGTAGTAGATGCCGTAGATGCCGAAGGTGACGATGTAGAGCAGGATCGCGACGCCGGTGCTACGCACCTCACCGATCGGGCCGGCGCCCACCTGACCGGGCATCACCGGGGGCGCGGCGGCGTACGCCGGGGCGGGCGGCTGCGCGGCCGTCTCGCCCAGGCCCGGGGCCGGCGGAGGCGGCGGCGTCGAAGCGGTCGGCTCCGAGGGCGGCGGGGGCGGCGGCGGGTACTGGTCGGACACGGGTCCTCCGGGTGGTCGTGCGTCGGGTGGTCGGGTGGCGACCCCGACCCTTGCGTCCCTCGAGGGACCCGGACGGGTGAGGCGCACGGCGACGCTAGTGGCACGAGGGCCGCGGACACCAGGCACCACGCGGGCCAGGCAGCGAGCAGTCCACGTAGTCCTTTCGTGTCAATCTCGCTGACCCAAGGGGTAGGAGCGGCCCGATCGCGCGACAGCACCGGCCCCAGCCGCGACAGTGGGTGTCGCTCCCGGCGCATCCCTGGTCGGGTCGCTCTCGGACCCCCCGCCGTGAGGAACGCCCCTGTGCCCGCTCCACGCAAGAAGTACCGCCCTGCCCGGTACACCGCCACCCCGGTGCTCAGCGCTGCCGACCGCCACGTGGTCAGCCGCTTCAGCTACGGCACGACCCCCGGGCTCGTGGCGGAGGTGCGCGCCGCGGGTGGCGGCCTCGCCTGGTTCGACCGGCAGCTGGCGACGGCGTACGACGACCCGGCGGCGGACGCCGCCCTGGGCGACTGGTGGCCCGACCTGCACCTGGACGCCGCGACGGTCTGGAAGCGCCAGGTGGAGGACGTGCGCGGGTCGTGGGAGGTGATGTGGGACTACGGCCGCCGGCTGCTGGTGCGGCGCATGACCTCGCCGCGCCAGGTGCTCGAGGTGATGACGGAGTTCTTCGAGTCCCACCTGCACGTGGCCGCGATCGGCGACGCCCACGCGACCTGGCGCTCCTCCTACGGCGACGTCATCCGCCGCCACGCCCTGGGCCGTTTCGACGAGATGCTGCTCGAGGCCATCACGCACCCGGCGATGCTGATGTACCTCGACCAGGCGACCTCGACCAAGCGGGCGCCCAACGAGAACCTCGGCCGCGAGCTGCTCGAGCTGCACACGGTCGGTGTGGGCTCCTACACCGAGGACGACGTCAAGGCCTCCGCGCGCATCCTGACCGGCTACCGCGTCGACGTGTACCGCTCCTGGCAGGCCTCCTACCGCCCGGAGGACCACTGGACCGGGCCCGTGCGCGTGGGGGACTTCTCCGACCCCAACACCGACCCCGACGGCCGTGACCTCGTACGTCGCTACCTGGCCCACCTCGCGCGGCGACCCGAGACCGCGCGACGGCTGGCGCGGCGGCTCGCCGTGAAGTTCGTGCGCGACGACCCGCCCGCGGCGCTGGTCGAGCGCCTCGCGCAGGTCTACCTGGCCAGCGGCACCGCGATCGCCCCGGTGCTGCGCGAGCTCGTGCGCTCGACCGAGTTCAAGGGCGCGCGCGGTGCGAAGCTGCGCGACCCCTCCGAGGACCTCGTCGCCACCTACCGCGCCCTCGGCGCCGAGGTGGCGCGCCCCCGGGGTGACGAGGACGCGGCCAACGCCGTGCTGTGGCAGTCCTCGACGATCGGCCTGGCCCCGATGGAGTGGCCGCGACCCGACGGCCAGCCGATGGACAACCGGGCATGGGCCACCCCGGCCCGGGCGCTGGCCTCGATGGAGGTCCACTGGTCGCTGGCCGGGGGCTGGTGGCCCTCGAAGGGCGTGACCTACCGCCAGCCCCTGGACTGGGTCCCCGAGCTGCCGATCAGCTTCGCCGAGCTGGTCGACCACCTCTCGCGCCGCCTCCACGGCCGCCCCTCGAGCTCGGGCGTGCTCGAGGCCATGTGCACCGCCCTGACCCTGGCTCCCACCGAGGTGATCACCGCCGACCACGCCCTGGTCAAGTGGCGCTTCAACCGGCTGCTCGGGGCCTTCCTCGACCACCCCCTCCACTACGAACGGTGAGCGCGGTGACCACGACCTCCCACTCCCCAGCCTCCGCCGGCGCCTGCGGCTGCCCCGAGTTCCTCGGTACGGACGTCAGTCGACGCGGCTTCCTACGCGGTCTCGGCGTCGCCGGGGCCTCCTTCACCGTCGGCTCCGCCGTGGTCTCGATGGGCCGCAGCGCCGCGGCCGCCGACGCCACCGGCAACGTGGTCGTGGTGCTGTCCCTGCGCGGTGCCGCCGACGGGCTCTCCCTCGTGGTCCCCCACGGCGACCCGGTCTACTACCAGGCGCGCCCGCGGATCGCCGTCGCCGCCGACCAGCTGCTGGTCCGCGACGACTTCTTCGGCCTCCACCCCGCCCTGAAGGCCCTGGTGCCGCTGTGGACCGCGGGCAAGGTCGCGGCCGTCCACGCCACCGGCATGGCGGTGCCCAACCGCTCGCACTTCGCCGCGATGGAGCTGGTCGAGGACGCCGCCCCCGGATCGACGCAGCGGATCGGGTGGCTCAACCGGCTCCTCGGGGAGCTCCCCGGCTCCTCACCGCTGCAGGGCCTGGCCGTCGGCGACACCCCCGGGGCGTTCTACGGCCCCGAGCCGATCATGGGCTTCCGCCGGCTGGACCGGGTGGGCATCGCGGGCGACGACACGTGGGACCCCACCGGGGAGCGGGTGCGCTCGCTCAGCACCATGTGGGGCTCCTCCCGCAACCCCCTCGCACCTGCCCTGCGCGCCGCGATGGCCGCGGTCGAGGACATCGCGCCGGCACAGGCCCAGGCCGACCGCACCTCGTCGTACCCGAACACGGACCTGGCCAAGGCGCTCTCCTCGGTCTCGCGCACGATCCGCGGCGACGTCGGCGTCTCGCTGGTGACCGTGGACCAGGGTGACTGGGACATGCACACCGACATCGGCACGCTCTCGTGGGGCCGCATGCGCACCAACGCCTCGCAGCTCGCCGAGGCGATCGCCGCGTTCTTCACCGACCTCGGTGCACACGCGGACCGGGTCACGCTGGTGACGGTCTCCGAGTTCGGCCGTCGCGTCGTGGAGAACGACAACTACGGCACCGACCACGGCTGGGGCAACGTCATGTTCCTCGTCGGTGCCGGGGTCAAGGGCGGCTACCACGGCACCTGGCCGGGGCTGGTCAAGGCGCACGACGCCGACCTGGCCGTCACCACCGACTACCGCTCCGTCCTCGCCGAGGTGGTCCGGGCGCGCACGAGCGCCTCCACCGCCGCCGTGTTCCCGGGGTTCAGCCCGGCCCGGGTCGGGGCGATGGTGGGGCAGTAGGGCGCAACGCGGGGTAGTCCGAACTCCTTCTCACCCTCAGCTCGAGCTGAGGGTGACATCTCGTTCGGAGTATCCCGCCGCAGGGCCGCTCAGCTCTCGGAATCCTCGGCCGCGGCCAGCCGCTCGCGGAGCCGGTCGCGGACCTCGTCGGGCGACATCTGGGTACGCCGGCGATGGTCGCGCGCGACGACGACCCCGGTCGCGGCGACCCCGGCGAGACCGGCGACGCCGAGGACCTTCCAGAGACGGCCGCGACCCGTGCCGCCGACCCGTCCCCCGCCGTCCCGTCCCCCACCCAGCAGACCCATGGCCCAGACTCCTCCCATGCGACCCGACAGCCGGATCGACCTCGACCGGGCCGTGGACCTGACCCGCACCGGCGACCTGTGGCTCTTCCGCGGCCGCTCGACCGCCGACCACGCTATCCGGGTCCTCACCAACGCCCCGGTCAACCACGTCGGCATGGCGGTGGTCCTCGACGACCTGCCGCCGCTGATGTGGCACGCCGAGCTCGGCAAGGGCCTGGTCGACGTGTGGACCGGGCAGCACCAGCGCGGGGTGCAGCTGCACGACCTGCGCGCGGCGGTGCTGCAGTGGCACGACCGCTACGACCAGGAGGCCTGGCTGCGCCAGCTCGACCCGGGTCCTGACGGCATCACCCCGGCGATGGAGGACGCGGTGCTGCGCACGATCGCCCGCCTCGACGGCACGCCGTTCCCCAGCACCGCCAAGCTGGTCGGTCGCTGGGCCCGCGGCCGCGTACGCCGCCAGGCCCCCGCGGAGTTGACCTACTGCGCCGAGGTCGTCGCAGCGACGTACGTCGCGATGGGCCTGCTGCCGGACCACCTGCCGACGAACTACTACGACCCCGGCATGTTCTGGTCCGGCGACGACCTCCCCCTCGCGCCCGGGGTGAGCCTGGGCGCGGAGGTCGCGGTGGAGGTGGGGCGCTCGGCGGGGTAGTCCGAATCACTTCTGATGCTCGACTCGAGCTGAGCATCAGAAGTGATTCGGACTACCCCGGCTACAGGCTCCGCATGCCCGCGTCGGTCAGCGCCCAGACCCCCGGCTGCGGGGCGACGAGGAGGCCGTCGTCGGCGAGCTCCTTGCGGGCCCAGCGGGCGGCGGTGCGCCAGCGGACCTCGCCGGTCGGGCCGGTCTCGTGGTCGCCGGGCTTCAGCACCTCGGCGAGCCGCTCCTCGAGCGCGGCGAGCACCAGGTCGGCCTCCTGCTCGCCACCGGCCTCCTGCAGCACCTCGACGATGACGGGCTTGAACTCCGCCTTGTCCGTACGCCGTCGCGGGGCCGTCCGGACGGGCGCGGGCGCCGACGCGGACCCGGCCGTGGTGCCGCTCGCCGAGCCGCTCGCGCTGGCGGTCCGCCGCCGTACCGGCGAGGCCTTCGGCGGCGCCTTCACCGGCTCTGGGGCCGGCGGCCGCCCGTGGATGCACGTGGAGAACGGGAGGTCGCAGTGCTCGCAATAGTCCTCGGCCACGGGTGCGAGACTACGTCGCCGTCCGACCCCGCGGCACCCGGGTCGACGGGGTCACCAGCGGCTGTGGACCTGCTCACGCAGCCGACGGTCGTAGAGCTCCTGCACGCCGCTCAGGAGCGCGGGCGAGAGCGGCGGAAGCGAGCCGGCCGCGGCGTTGGCCCGCGCCTGCTCGGGGTTGCGGGCGCCGGGGATCACCGAGGTCACGCCGTCGGCCTGGGCGCACCACGCCAGTGCCACCTGGGCGGGGGTCGCGCCCTCGGGACCGTGCTCGCGCACGAGCGCGGAGAACTCCCGGGCCGCCTCGACCCCGGTGCGGTAGTCGACCCCGGAGAAGGTCTCGCCGACGTCGAAGGCGCTCCCGTCGCGGTTGTAGTGGCGGTGGTCGTCCTCGGCGAAGGAGGTGTCCTCGTCGTACCTCCCGCTCAGCAGGCCCGAGGCCAGCGGCACCCGGGCGAGGATGCCGACCCCGGCGGCCCGGGCCGCGGGCAGCACCTGCTCCAGCGGCTTGAGCCGGAAGGCGTTGAGGATGATCTGCACGCTGGCGCAGCCGGGCCGGGCGATCGCGGCCAGCGCCTGGTCGCAGGTCTCGACCGAGACCCCGTAGGCGGCGATCGCACCGTCGGCGACCAGGGTGTCCAAGGCCTCCCAGGTGGCGTGGCCGGTGATCGTCGCCGAAGGCGGGCAGTGCAGCTGCACCAGGTCGAGGGTGTCGACGCCGAGGTTGCGTCGCGAGCGGTCGGTCCACTCCCGGAAGTGCTCGAGCCGGTAGTTCTCGGGCACCTGGTCCACGCGGCGGCCCATCTTCGTGGCCACGGTCAGGCCGTGGTCCGCACCCCGGTCGCGCAGGAAAGAGCCGATCAGCTGCTCGCTGCGCCCGTCGCCGTACACGTCGGCGGTGTCCAGCAGGGTCACGCCGGAGTCGACGGCCGCCTCCAGGACCGCCCGGGCGTCGGACTCGCTCACCTCGCCCCAATCGGCGCCCAGCTGCCAGGTGCCGAGGCCGATGGCCGACACGGTGCGGCCGGTGCTTCCGAGGGTGCGCTGGTCCATGCCCGAGTCGTGTGCTGCCATGCGGTCGACGCTACCGACGGCGCAGCAGCACCAGCACCTCGTGGTGGGTGGTCTGGGGGAACATGTCCAGCACCCGCACCCGCTCCACGGCGTAGGACGGCATCGCCGCGAGGTCGCGGGCCAGCGACCCGCTGTGGCAGCTGGAGTAGAGCAGGTGCGGCACCCCGGAGCCCTCCACCCACCGGCTGAGGTCGGGGCCGAGACCGCGGCGGGGCGGGTTCACGACCAGCAGGTCGGGACGGCCCGCCTGACCCTGCGCCCACGCCACGGCGTCGCCGGCCACGAACTCGGCCCGCAGGTCGGCCAGGCCGGCCGCGCGCTGCGCACCCCTCACCGCCTCCTCGCTGATCTCGACGCCGGTGACCGCGCGCCCCTCCCCCGCCAGGTGCAGCGCGAACCCGCCGACCCCGCTGTAGAGGTCCCACACCTCGCCCGGCCCCAGGCCGACCACCCACCGCCGGGCGGTGGCGTAGAGCTCAGTGGCCACGAGCGTGTTGGTCTGGAAGAACGACTGCGGCCGCAGCTGCAGCACGACGGCCTCCGCGCCCGGCACCCCGAGCCGCATCGGCAGCGTCTCCTGGCTGGTCAGCACCAGCTCCTGCGGCCCCTCGAGCACCGCCTTGTGCTCGGGCTGGATGTTGGCCGAGGCCACCGCGACCGGCAGTGCGTCGAGCAGCGCGGGCAGGTGCTTGCGCAGCCGGGGCAGCGCCTCGGTCGAGCGCAGCACCCAGCGCACCATCAGCTGCCCGTCCGGCGACACGGTCACCACGAGGTGCTTGAGCTCGCCCCGCCGCGCAGGCACGTCGTACGGCGTCAGGCCGGCCTGCCGGACGTGGTCGGCCAGCACCGGCAGGGCTGCGTGCAGGCCGGGCTCGTGGAGGCCGCAGTGCCGCAGGTCGACACCCTCCCCGAGGGGGCCCAGGATGCCCAGTGTCGGCTCCTCGACGCTGCCGGCGACCACCATCTTGGCCTTGTTGCGAAAGCCCTGCTCGAGGCTGGCGGCCGGGTCCTCCCACACCGCGAGCGCCACGGCAGCGCCGTCACCGACGGCCTCGAGGGCCTCGCGGGTGGCGGCGGTCTTGCGGGCCAGCTGCTCGGTGTACGGGTCGCCCATCCACGTGCACGAGCGGCACGCGCCCGCCTCGAAGTACCCGCACCTCACCGGCTCATCATCGCCGCCGCTGCCCTCCGGTCGCGCTCGCGGGTGGTCCGCGCCGGGGACGTCCCGCGTAGCGTCGGGTCCATGCAGATCCTCGGACTCCTGTTCATCGGCATGGTCATCGGCGTGCTCGCGCGTCTCATCAAGCCCGGCCGCCAGGCCCTGGGCATCCTCGGGACGCTCGGTCTCGGCGTGGTGGGCGCGCTCATCGGCGGCGTGCTCGCGAGCATCATCGGCACCGGCGACATCTGGGAGCTGGACTTCCTCGGCTTCGTCTTCGCCGTCATCGCGGCCGTGCTCCTCGTCGGCACCGCCGAGGCCGTGGTCGGCAAGAAGAAGGTCTGAGCACGGTCCGGGCCCTCACGCCCCGAAGAGCGCCCGCACGTCGTCGGCGGTGACCGCGCCCGAGAGCGCCCCGTCGCCGTCGACGACCTGCTGGAAGAGCGCTGCCTTGCGCGCCTTCAGCTCCATCACCTTCTCCTCGATGGTGTCGGTGGCGACCAGCCGGTAGACGTGCACGGGTCGCTGCTGGCCGATCCGGTGCGCACGGTCGACGGCCTGCGCCTCGACCGCAGGGTTCCACCAGGGGTCCAGGACGAACACGTAGTCGGCCTCGGTCAGGGTCAGTCCGACCCCGCCGGCCTTGAGGCTGATGAGGAAGACCGGGGCGTCGCCGGTGCGGAACTCCTCCAGCACCGCGGCCCGGTCGCGGGTGCTGCCGTCGAGGTAGGTCGAGGCGATGCCCTCGGCGTCCAGGCGCGCGCGGACCCTCGTGAGGAAGCTGGTGAACTGGCTGAACACGAGCGCCCGGTGCCCCTCGGCAGCCAGCTCGTGCAGGTGGTCGACCAGCACGTCGGTCTTGGCCGAGCCGACCCCCTCGTGCGCCGTGTCCACCAGGGCCGGGTCGAGGCTGAGTTGGCGCAGTCGGGTGAGTGCGCCGAAGATCGCGATCCGGTTGCGCTCGAAGTCCTCGACCAGGCCCAGCACCTCCTGCCGCTCGCGCTGGAGGTGAGCGTCGTAGACCTTGCGGTGCTTGGTCTCCAGCGCCACCTCGAGCACCTGCTCCTGCTTGGGCGGCAGGTCGGCGGCGACCAGCTCCTTGGTGCGGCGCAGCAGGAACGGCCGGATCCGGCGACGGAACCGGGCCAGTGCCTCGGCGTCGCCGCGCTTCTCGACCGGGTTCACCACCTGGTCGACGAACGTCCGCGGCCACGGGTAGAGACCCGGCGTCACGATCGAGAGCAGCGACCACAGCTCCATCAGCCGGTTCTCGAAGGGGGTGCCGGTCAACCCGAGCCGGAACGGCACGTCGAGGGAGCGCACCGCCTTGTAGGTCTTGCCCTGGTGGTTCTTGACCTGGTGAGCCTCGTCGAGCACCAGCCCGCCCCACTCGAGCGCCGCGTAGGCCTCGGACTCGAGCCGCAGCAGCGTGTACGACGTCACCAGCACGTCGACGCCCTCCGCCTCCTCCGCGATCGAGGTCCCGCGCTTGCGCGCCGTGCCGGTCACGGCGCGGACCCGCAGCCCGGGCACGTGGCGGGCCGCCTCGGAGACCCAGCCCGGGACCACGCTGGTCGGCGCCACGACGAGGAACCGGCCCGCGCCGCGCGCCGTGGCGTGGCTGACCAGGGCCAGGGTCTGCAGCGTCTTGCCCAGCCCCATGTCGTCGGCGAGCACCCCGCCCAGGCCGCTCTCCCACAGGAAGGCCAGCCAGCGGAAGCCGTCGAGCTGGTAGGGCCGCAGCGCGCTGGCCAGCCCGGTCGGTTCCACCTGCGGCAGCTCGGTGAGGTCGCGCAGTGCCCGTGCCGAGCGCACCCACTGCTCGGCCTGACGGTCCACGATCCCGAGCTCGGCCAGCTCGCCCCAGCTGCCGAGGTCGTGGTGGGACACACGGAGGCGGCCGTCCTCCTTCGGGCTCGGGACGATCTCCCCCGCGGCCCGCACCGTCTCGGCCAGCCGGGTCAGGGCCGGGTGGTCGGTGCGCACGTAGCGCCCGCTGGGCAGGAACACCACCTCGTGCTCGAGGGTCAGCGCCTCGAGGACCGTGGCCAGCGGCACCTGCTCGTCGTCGACCTCGATCACCACCTCGAGGTCGAGCCAGTCGGTCGGGCCGTCCGCGTCCGGTCCGTCGTCCTCGGTCCGCTCGACCACCTCGAAGCGGATCTGCGGGTCCTCGACCGCCTCGCGGTAGTCCGGCCGCTCCCCGTGCTCCTCCACCAGCACCGCACCGCCGGCCTCCAGCCCGGGCAGCACCTGGTGGACGAAGGTCAGCACGTCGCCGCGGCCCAGCAGCACGTCGGCCAGCAGCGGCGAGCCCGCCCCGGCGCGACGCAGCAGCCGGTGACCGTGCTCGTCGAGGGCGAGCGACGCCAGGACCGCGCGCTCGGCGGCCGGGTCGCGCAGGTCGTCGAGGGTGTCCTCGGCGTGCAGGCCGCACTCCCGGGTGCGCCCGGCCGCCGCGTAGCGCCAGTGCCAGGACAGGCCGACCCGGTCGGCGGCGCGCCAGGTGACCCCGAGCACGAGCCGCGGCACCGGGACCTCCGGCAGCGCCACGGACTCATCGCTGGAGACGACCGGCGCCCTGCGCCGCAGCCGCGGGAGGTACGCCGAGCGGAACCGCTCACGGTCCGCCGCGGGCACCCGCACCGGCTCGGGCTGGTCGGCGAGGCGGCGTACGGCATGGGTGGGGCGGTGGGACAGCGGTGCGAGCCGGGCCGTCCAGCGACCGCGGCCCTCCTGGGCGGGCTCGACCAGCAGCACCCCGTGGCCGGGCTCGCCGTAGACCCGCAACCGGCTGCCGGGCGGGCGCTCGCGGCCGCGCACCACCACCTCGACGAGCGTCTCCTCGCCGACGTCGCGCACGTCGAGGTCGAGCGCGACCTCCTCGTCGAGGACGAGCGAGTGCAGGGGTGCGACCGGCACGACGACCAGGCCGGACTCGCGCACGCGGCGCAGCAACGGCCACAGCGCGGAGCCGAGGTCGGCCACGTCGAGTCCGTCACCGGCCCGGGCGTAGTGCGCACTCATGCTGCGCAGGTCGCGCAGCTCGTGGAGCACCGCGACCTGCTCGGCGTCGAAGCGACCGGAGAAGCGCAGCGACGGCACGTCGTTCCAGGTGGCGCCGGTCTTGACCCAGTTGTCCCGGGCTCCGCGACGCAGCGGGCGGAGGAGCACCGTCGGGGGCAGGACGTAGCCGCGACCCGGGCCAATCGGGTCGGGTGCGCGCAGCTCGACCTGCAGGGCCAGCGGTGAAGGCTCGCCGACGTCGGAGCCCCGCGGGTCGGCGAGCGCACCGTCGAGCAGCTGGCCCCAGGTGGGCGGCGAGGGCGGCGGCGGTGGCGGCGGGCGCCACGCGGGCACCGGGACAGGCACCCGGGCCACCGGAGGTTGGCTCGGGACCTGCCGGTCCTCGCGGGCGTCGCGCGCGTCGCGTGCGGTGAGCAGGACGGCGACCACGTGCTTGCAGTTCCACCCCACCGGGCACGAGCACTCACCGTCGACCCGAGGCCGACTGGCGGAGCCGTGCACCGTGATCCCGACGAGGTAGTCGTGCGTGCCCGCGACCTGGCCGTCGAGGTGCAGCAGGTCGCCGTCCTCCTCGAGGCCGACCTCGTGGACGTGGCCCGCAGCGGCGTACTGCCGCCCGCGGCTCCAGCTGCCCCCGTCGAACTCGCGCGCCAGCACGGCGTCGTCGAGCAGGGCGAGGGTGGCGAGGTCCATGGGCGTCCCGGGGTCCTGGGTGGTCGGGCAGGTGCGTCCGGAGCAGTCTGCCCGCTCGGACCCCCCTCCGCGTCCTCCCCTCCACAGCACGGCCTCCGGCGTCCCGGCGGTCGCGCCAGGGCCCGCCAGTCGTCCACCGGCCCACCGTCGAGCAGTTGTCCACAGGCCGCCGCCGACCCGGTGGCGGCCGTCCCGACCTCCGCGCAGACTGCTCCGCATCGTCGCCCACACATCTCGGGAGGTGTCGACCCATGACGGAGCTGCGCATCGGAGCCGACCTGGAGAGCCAGGTCGCCGCACGCCACCACGCCGCCGCGGAGGAGCTGTCCGCGCTCCCCGGCTTTCCCGTGCTCGGTCCAGGACCGGGCACGCTGGCCATGCTGAAGATCTTCGCCGCGGTGCTCCAGGGCTCCGACGGCCTGGCGGCGACGAACGCGGTGACCGCGGACGCGGTGCGCCAGGTCGCGCACACGGTGCGGGAGACCGACGCGGAGGTGGGACGTCGGCTCGAGCGCGTCCTCCCCGACCTGGGTCCGGTGGTCCCGTGAGCTTCTCGCTGACGAGCGCCGGCTCGCCCGACGTCCCCCGCGCGGCCGAGGGCTGGCTGCGCTCGACCGGCGTGGACGCGCTCGATGCGTGCGCTGACGAGGTCGTCGCCGCGCGCGACCGGGCCCTCTCGCAGCTCGTGGGGTCGAGCGGTCTGGCCTACTCCCTCCACGTCGGGCAGCTGCTGCACCACCTGGAGGGGCTGCGGTCCCGGTTCGTGCGCGCCGCCGACCTCTTCGGCTCGTACGCCGACCGGCTGGTCGCCCACGAGACGCTGCTCGCCGGCGTGCGAGCCCGTGCGCTCGCCGCCGGCCTGGAGGTCGCCGGCGACCTCGTGCTCCCGCCGGAGGACCCGTCCGACCTGGTCGCCGGGAAGACCTGGTCTGACCTGGCCGGCCTCGTCGCCGACGAGCAGCACGACCTGCTCGCCTGGGTGTCGGCACACCTCGAGGGCGCGGTGGAGTCGTTCGCCGACGAGACGCTTCTGGCCTGGGTCCGCGGCTTCGTCGAGAGCTACCACTCGACGCTCATCAGCGCCGGGGGCGAGGGCCTGCTGACCAAGGCCGGACAGCTGGCCAGCCGGTACGCCGACGACCTGACGCGCCTCGGCCGGTTGCCCGGTCCGATCGGCCTGGCCTACGACGCGGTCACGGCCCTGGAGGGCGACACCCCGGCGGAGGGCCTGTTCGTCGCGGGCGTCGGTTTCGCCACGGCGACGGTCGCGGTGGCGACCCTGCCCGTGACCGTCCCGACGGTGGCGGTCGCCGGGGTGACGGTGCTGGCCACCGTGGGAGGGGCCCTCGTCGCGCAGAAGGCCTGGGACCGGATGCCCGACGAGGCCACCGACGTCCTGGACCAGGCGGCGAGGGACGCGTGGGTCGCGACCACGGACATCGCCGCGGACGCGTGGGACGAGGCCACCGACATCGCCTCCGATCGGTGGCCCGAGCTGACCGACCTGGCCTCCGAGGGATGGGACGAGGCGACGGACCTCGCCTCCGCCGGCCTGGACGAGCTCCGCTCGTGGCGCTGACGGCAGCGCCCCAGGCATGCCCGCACCAGCGCCACCATGAGGGACGTGCCGGCACCGCAGCCGCCTCGAGCCGCTCCCCGCCTGAGCGCCACCGCCCTCGCCGCTCGGCGCGCTACCGCCCGGACGGCGTGAGTGGTCCGCACCGCCCTGGGTACAGGTCGACCATGAGCTCCGACGAGACGACCGGCCAAGGCACGGATCACCAGGACCACGAGCACGACGAGCGGCGGGACCACGAGCGGGCCGCGAGCCGGGCCGACTCCGTCCCGGAGGAGTCTGCGGCGCGAGCCGACGATCCCGAGCGCCAGGCCGAGGCCGTGCTGGCCGACTCCGACGAGCGGGTCGAGGACCCCGCCGGGACCCAGGCGACCAGCACCCAGACCCCGGGCCCCTGACCCCCTCCTGATCCTCTGCCGGTGCGGGATCAGCCCGCGTCGGACTCGAACAGGTCCGGCTCGTCGCCGATCAGCAGGCTCTGGACCGTCGGCCGGGGAGCGACTCGCCGTCGGGCCCGCCGTCGGGCGTCGGCGACCCGGTCGGGCTCGTCGACGATCCAGCGCAGGCCCGCGCGGAGCGCGTCGAGCAGACCGTCCAGGTCGTCGGAGAGGACCGCCAGCCGGCCCTGGCGCAGCCCGACCAGGCGGCGCACGAGCGCGCCGCGGTCGTGGCCGAAGACGGCCGCGACCACGCGCGGCTGGACCGGCCCGTCGACCAGCAGCTCGGCGACGACGGCGAGCTGCTCGTCGAGCTCGACCTCGGCCCGGCTCGGCGCGGGGGCCTCGGCCGGTTCGTCCTCGAGGAACCGTCGTCCGCCCATGAGCACCGCGGCCTCGGTCGCGACGTCGTCGATCTCCACCGCGAGGCGGGCGAGCCAGGCCACGAGGTGCTGGGGCACGAAGGGCATGGCGCACAGCTCGTGGTGGACGACCAGCCGGTCTCCGGCGAGCCGCACGGCCAGCCACGGCAGCCGTCCGCTGACCAGGTCGAGCGCGGCCAGCCCGCCGTCGGGCAGGGTGCCGTCGACGACGAGCACGGAGAACAGGTGGACCGCGGGACGCTCCTCGTCGACGTGGACGTAGGCCACGGACGCCTCGCCACAGGTCCAGAGCAGGTCGCCGTCCTCGTCGTCGTCGACCTCCTCCCCCAGGGCCGCCACGGTCTCTCGCACCAGCCGGGCGAGGTGCTCGGCGTCGTCGGGCCGCACCACCGGCAGCGCGTCGACGGCCGCGCGCCGCTCCGCCGGGTCGCGGGTCTCGCGCGGACGCGGCGGCAGCGGGCGCCGCGCCCGCAGCCCGTCGAGGTCGAGGGCGCTGGAGTCGAGGAAGGCCGGGTGGACGACGCCGTACACCTCGCGCAGCGTCCGGACCAGCAACCAGGCTGCGCGCTCGAGGTCGTGCGCCGGCAGGTCGAGGTGCCAGTTGGCGGAGCCGTCGGCACCCTCCTCGCCGGGGAGGTACGTCGGCGGCGACCAGCCCAGGGCGCACAGTGCCTCCTCGGCCGCTTCGTCGAGCCGGTGCCCGCTGTCGAGATAGCCGTTGCTCACGGCTTCCAGGCGCCAGCCGTCGGCACCTCCCGCGGGGCTGGAGACCATGACGTACGGAGCGGGTCCGTCCTCGGTCGCCGCGACCTGGGCGGAGACCACCAGCGTCTCCCGGGGCTCCATGCCGGCCGCGTGGTCGGCCAGCCTGCGGCGCAGCTCGCGCCACGCCTCCTCGACGCCCGGCACCGCCGACGTCCCCGAGCCCTCGACACCCACCGCAGACCTCCCGACCGGCGACCACGACGACCACCTGGACCCAAGGTAAAGACCGGCACCGACAGTCCACGTCGGTCGCTGACAGCGGTCCAGACCGGCGCGCAGGCGCGGTCAGTCCGAGTGTCGCCGCAGCTCCTCCAGGACCTGCTCGGCCGGCACGTCGAATGCGGCGACCGGGACGACCGCGCCCTTGACCGCCCCGCCCCGCAGGTCGATCTCCACCCCGGCGGGGTGCCGCAGGTGCACGATGCCGCCGGTGACGTCGCGGCGGCGGTATGTGACGTCGGTGCGGTAGCCGCGGTAGCGCACCGTCTCGGGGCCGATCTCCAGGCGCCAGCGGTGCAGTCGCCCGGTGAGCAGCCGTCCCACGTCCGGCAGGAGGCCGACCGCTCCGACGACGGTCACGAGCGCCGCACCGGGTGCCTCGATCGCGTCGAGGTCCGTGACGGCGACGTACCCCAGCAGGACCGCACCCACCATCAGCGCCGCCCAGGCGACCAGGACGGCGACGACGACCACGACCGGTCCCTCCAGGACGCGGGTCCCGTCCGGCCGCACGGGCAGCTCGCGGCGGCGCTTCGGCAGGACGAGGGCAGGGACGGCGGCGACCACGACGGCACCCGTGGCCACGGCCAGCGCCCAGACGAACGGGACCATCGGGCCGGACGCGAGGAGCCCGAGCGCCACCGCGCCCAGGCACAGGGTCGAGAAGAAGAGCAGGACGCCGACGGCGTACCAGCGGGGGATGAGCCTCAGCGGCTCGTCGTCCTGGCGGTGGGAGATGACCGCCGAGGGGCGTCGCCGGACCTTCACGGGCTGGGAGGCTACCCCCGTCGGGAGCACCTCGCCCAGGCCCGACCGGCTCGGCAGCGGGACCCGCTCAGCAGCGGCGCTGGACCCGCCGGACCCCCTCCCCGACCTCGATCCGCTCGGTCCCGCGGGGGCCGGCGAGCAGCACGACCGCCGGCCCGTCGGACGTGACCTGGAGGGTGCCGCAGGTCCACCGCGCGCGGACCAGGTCGACAGTGACCCGGGAGACGTTGGTCAGCCCGAGGCTGAGCACGTCGGAGACCGGAAGGGCCGGACCGGTTTGCCACGTGGTCTCCTGCAGCAGCGCCGGCAGCGGCGACACCACCGGAGTGGGGCCGGAGGTCACGACCTCCACGTCGGTGCCGGGCAGCGCCTCGGAGACCGCCTGGACCCGGGCGAGCGAGCCGGGCGAGGAGTCGCGGGCGGCCAGGCCGCGCAGCCAGTACGCCGTGGTCGCGCCGATCCCGAGGCCGGGCCGGGTCAGGTGCGGTCTCCAGGTGAGGTCGACCTCGCGCGGGTCGCGCTCCACGACCGGGAGGCCCAGCCCGTCGAGCACGGTGTCGAAGCGGTCCTGGGTGGCGAAGACGAGGTGGTCCTCGGCGGGGTAGCGGACGAAGCGGTGCCGCAGCCCGAGCGCGGCGAACCGAGCGACGTGCTGCTCCACCGAGGTGAACGGGACGAGCTGGTCCAGGGCGCCCTGGCCGATCCGGAACGGCAGGTGCAGGGCGTTGCCGACCAGGTCGTAGGCGGTGCCGTCGCTGGTGCAGCGACCGCCGAAGGCGGGGTTGACGATCTGGTCGGCGTCGACCGAGACCCCGCACTGGGGCGGCCCGGCGAGGGAGACGACCTCGGCGTACAGGTCCGGGTGGGCGAGGCCGAGGTGGTAGCCGGCCCATCCGCCCATGGAGTAACCGGTCATCACGGTGCGCGTCGGGTCGAGGTCGAAGCCCTCGGCCAGGGCGCGCCAGACCTGCCAGTAGTCGACCTCGGCCTCGTCGAAGTACCAGCCGTCCGGGCCGCGGCCCAACGTGCCGGCGCAGATGGAGTCACGGTCCTCGCAGAGGCTCTGGACCAGGCTCGGGTCGTAGGCGCCGTACTGGTTGTGGTTGACGCCCAACGAGTGCAGCGTCCAGGTCAGGGGGGCGTCGTCGCCGCGACGGTAGGAGGTCGGGACGTAGACCGAGTAGGGCTGCAGCGGGGAGAGGTAGTTGGCGTCACCGTCGCCGGTGACCCCGCCGGTGTTCGCCACGACGCCGTCGCCGAGATCGAGGCGGGAGAGGTACCACCGGTTGCTGTAGCCGCGCACCAGCGGCTCCGACGTACGCCGTCCGCGCAGCAGGTCACGCCACCGCACGACGTGGGAGAAGTCGGCGGCGTCGCCGGCGGCGAGCGCGTCGGCCTGGGCGTCCTCCATCCAGAAGTTGCCGGTGACGAAGCGGGCCAGGCCGTCGGCGCCGAGCTGCCCGGTCACCGGGTTGCCGGCCGCGAGCGCCTCCATCGCCGCGACCAGCCCCGCGGTCTGGCTGTCGCGGACGACCGGTGTCTCCTGGTCGGGGGTGCGGAAGGCGAGGTTGAACACGTGCGGCAGGCCGGGCGGCAGCGGCGCGCCCCCCGTCATCGTCGGCGCGGCCATGGCCTCGCCGGTCGCGTCGGCCAGCCCAGCCCCGAGCCGGACGCGCCAGGAGCCCCGCGCCGGGAGGAGCCGCTTCGGGACGCGCAGGACGAACGAGCGCGTCTGCTCGTCGACGGTGAGGCGCCCCCCGCGCTCGAGGACGTCGACGACCAGGCCGCGACGCGGGTTGTGCAGCCACGCCCCGCGGCTGGACACGACCAGCGCTCGGTCCAGCCCCGGCGAGGTGACGCCCGCCGCGGCGGGCCACTCGTCCTTGCCGGTGCTGAGGTCGCGGTCGGTGTCGAGGGCCCACACGGCGATCGGCACGTCCGGGTCGGCCAAGGTCGTCCAGTCGACCCGCCAGTACGTCGCCCGGCGGTCGGCCCCGGTCGCCGCGACGAACACGTCGGCCCCGTTGCCCGCCGCCTCGGCCGGCTGCTCGTAGACACCCTGCGTCGGCGCCAGGTAGGCGGTGTTGTCGAGGGTGAAGCCGCTCGGGATCGCCGCCCCGTGGTCGTCGTAGACGAAGTCGGTCCAGTAGGACGCCCCGCCAGCAACCGCCCGGTGCCGGAGGTCCGGCTGAGCCGCTGTGCGAAGGGCCAGCCGTCCGGCGTGGCCAGCTGCGGTTCGGGGAGCGTCGCGGCGGCGGGTACGCCGTCGGGCAGGTCGGACGGGACGTCCCTCGCGGTGGTCGGCGCGGCCTGGGCGGGCAGCAGCCCGATCGCCCCGGTGACGGGGGCGGCGCCGCAGGCGAGGGTGGCGAGACGTCGTACGTGCACGGAGGTCCAACGCGGCAGCGTGACGGCCGTTACTCCCCCGGCCGGATCGTGCCGCCGGCCGGCAGACCCCCACCGCTGGTCGAGGTGCGAGGAGCCACGATCAGGCGCGACCACCTCGCTGGTCGAGGTGCGAGAAGCGCCAGCGACGAGCCACGAGACCCCGCCGCCGGCGACGACCTCAGACCGAGGCGGACTCCTGGGCCACCGCGGCACGCTCGGCCTTCTCCCGACCCCAGGCCTTGAAGGCGACCTGGGCGACGAGGACCAGCCAGCCGATCATGAGCGCGAGGTCGACACCGAAGGGCAGGTCGGTGAGGGCCGCGACCACGGTGATGCTGTTGACCAGGATGATCAGGCCTCCGACCATTACGCCCATCGGGGCGTGCGGCAGCCGGCCGGCGAGGCGGGCGGCGATCGGGGCCACGATGACGCCACCGATGACCAGGCCGAGCACGGGGATCCAGGGGATGTCCTGGTGGGCGGCACCGGTGATGAAGCCCAGCGAGACCGACACGGCGACGGCGAACTCCGCCGCGTTGGTGGTGCCGACGACCTTGCGGGGCTCGTGCGAGGTGACGGTCATGAGGCTCGGGGTGACGACCGGGCCCCAGCCGCCACCGCCCGTCGCGTCGACGAAGCCGCCGAGCAGCCCGATCGGGCTGAGCCACTTCGCGGTGTGACCGCCCTTGGGCGTCGGGATGATCCGCAGGCCGAAGCCGAACCGCACGAGGATGACGAGGCCGAAGAAGAGCAGCAGCCCGGCCATCCCGGACTTGGCTGCCTCGAGGCTGATCGAGGTGAGGACGACGGCGCCGAGGAAGCCGCCGATCGCGCCGGGGATGGCGACGCGCAGGAAGACGGCCTTGTCGACGTTGCCGACCCGCCAGTGCGAGAGCCCGGAGATCAGGGTCGTCGGCAGCTTGGCCGCGTGGGTCGCCGCGCTGGCGGTCGCCGGGGCGACCCCGAGGGCGAGCAGGACGGTGGCCGAGGTGACGCCGAAGCCCATCCCGAGCGTGCCGTCGACGAGCTGGGCCAGGCCTCCGGCCAGGGCGAACGCTGCGACCAACCACATGGTGCGACTCCTCAAAGCCATCTGTCACGAGTGAGTCGTCAAACTAACCTAAATTAGTCGGGTTTGGAAAGTTGGCTAGACATCCGCGCGTCGCTGCGCGGAAGTCAGGCGTCTCGCCGAGGGCAGCCGACCCCGTTCCGGGCCGTCAGTGGACGAGCTTGAGCCCGGCCACGCAGCCGATCAGCCCGAGCAGGAGCAGGACCTTGACTGCGGTCACCTGCTCCTCCCCCGCGACCATGCCGACGAGCACGGTCCCGGTCGCGCCGATGCCGACCCACACGGCGTACGACGTCCCGACCGGCAGGGAGCGCATGGCGTACGCGAGGCCGGCCATGCTCACCGCCAGCGCGCCCGCGAAGACCACCGACGGACCGAGCCGGGTGAATCCCTCCGACTTGCCGAGGGCCACCGCCCACACAGCCTCGAACAGACCCGAGACGACCAGCACCAACCACGCCATGACGGACTCCTCCGTGGCCGTCTTGTCGCTGTCCGGGTACGGCTCCCTCGTCCGGTGGGCTCGTGGGGCCCGCCGCCAGCCTAGCCACGCACGACCGGCGAGACCCGGCGCGATTACGGCCGGCCGTCCCCCAGACTTCGGTGCCATGAGCCTGCTCCGCGAGCGCACCGACGGCATCGAGGTCCTGCGCCTGGACCGCCCCGACAAGCGCAACGCCCTCGACACCGCCACGATCCGCGCGCTGGTCGACGCCCTCACGTCTTTCCGGGAGGACGGCGAGGTGCGCGTGGTCGTCCTCTCGACCACCTCGACGGCCGGCCTGTGCGCGGGCGCCGACATCGGCGAGCAGCTCGACGCCGCCGGCGGCGTCGCCCGGATGGAGGCCTTCGCCGAGCTCTACGAGGCCGTCGAGCTGGTCCCCGTCCCGACCATCGCCGTCTGCGTCGGCAGCTGTGTCGGCGCCGGCGCCGAGATCGCCGCCGGGTGCGACCTGCGCGTCGCCGGGGACAACCTCAAGCTGGTCTGGGCCGGCGCCCGCCTCGGCGTGCCCGTCGGGCCGGCGCGGCTCACTCAGCTCGTCGGCCTCTCCCGCGCCAAGGAGCTCGTCTACACCGGCCGTCCGATCGGCGGCGAGGAGGCCGTCGCCCTCGGGCTCGCCACCCGCGTCGTGCCCGCCGACGAGGCCGAGGCCGCCGCCCTCGAGCTCGCCCGCGCGCTGTGTGCCCAGTCGGCCCCTGGGCTGCGGGCGCTCAAGACGATGTTTCGCGACCTGGAGGGCACCACCGCCCGGATCGCCCACGAGAACGAGCTGCTCGTCGACTTCCAGCGGCACGGGGCGGGGCTGCCGCAGGGCTGAGCCCATGGACTCAACGAGTCCTTCTCAGCATTGACCTGCCTGTCTTTGCCTTCACCGGCGATTCGCCGCACACAGCACGAGGCGTGAGCCAAGCTGAGCGCAATGAGCAACCAGCTGCCCGAGGGCCTGTACGAATCTGTCCTCGACCGAGCCCTGGAAGTGCGGCTCGACAGCCTGGTGGGGCTGGAGCAGGACGTCGCGGCCGTCGATCCGGCCGAGCACTCACACGTGCTGGGTCGGCATGTGGCGGCGGCAGTCCAGCAACGCCTCGAGGCCGAGAAGGACCCCGCCCGCAAGCTCGAGCTCGCCAATGACATCCTGCGTTTCGTCCAGGAGACCCGTCCCAGCGTTGACGGCCCGCTGCGGCAACTGCATGCGATTCGTCGCCCGCCAGGTCCGGGTCAGGTGCTGCGCTACCTCGACCGGCCGAAGACACCGCTCAACGATGCCTCGCTGTTGACCAACGCCCATGGCGAGCCGGCGCTCGCCTCTGAACTACGAGCCGAGATCGACTCCGCGGACACCGTCGACCTGCTCTGTGCCTTCGTCATGTGGCGCGGCCTGCGGCTGCTGGAAGCACCGCTGCAACGAGCCGCGGAGGCTGGCGTGCCCATCCGAGTCATCACCACGACCTACATCGGCGGCACCGAGCGCGAGGCCCTGGACCGGCTCGTGCGTGACTTCGGCGCCGAGGTGCGGGTGCAGTACAACGCCGCCCGCACTCGCCTGCACGCCAAGGCGTGGTTGTTCCGCCGCACCACCGGCTTCGACACGGCGTACGTCGGCTCCTCCAATCTGTCCACGAGTGCACTGCTGGACGGTGTGGAGTGGAACGTGCGACTCTCGCACGCCGCGACTCCGGCTCTCCTGTCGAAGTTCGAGGCGACGTTTGACTCCTACTGGAACAGCAACGATTTCGAGCGCTACGACCCCGACCTCGATCGGGACCGTCTCGACGATGCGCTGGCCGACGCCCGCGGAGCGCGCAGCGGTTCTCGGGTCACGCTGTCGATCTCCGGCCTCGAGGTAACGCCGTTCCCCTACCAGCAGGAGATCCTCGACGCCGTCGAGGCTGAGCGCATCGTTCACGACCGACACCGCAACCTCATCGTCGCCGCCACAGGCACCGGCAAGACCGTCATCGCCGCCCTCGACTACCGACGGCTGTGTGCGGACGACAGGCGGCCCCGGCTGCTCTTCATCGCCCACAGGCGGGAGATCCTGGAGCAGTCACAGCGCACCTACCGCGAGGTGTTGGCCGACGGCGCCTTCGGCGAGTTGTACGTCGACGGCAAACGCCCCGAGCGCTGGCAGCACGTCTTCGCCAGCGTCCAGTCGCTGACGTCGTACGGCATCGAGTCGATACCCCGCGACGCCTTCGACATCGTCGTCATCGACGAGTTTCACCATGCGGAGGCCCGCACCTATAGACGCATCATCGACCACCTGCGTCCGATCGAGCTGCTGGGGCTCACGGCGACACCGGAGCGCACTGACGGCACCGACGTACGCCGGTTCTTCGACGGCCGCACGGCTGCGGAGTTACGTCTCTGGGACGCACTGGGCGCCGACCTGCTCTGCCCGTTCCACTACTTCGTCGCCGCCGACGGCACCGACCTGCGGCAGCTCAGTTGGACGCGCGGCCGTTACGACGAGGGGGAGCTCGAAAACCTCTTCACAGGCAATGACGCGCGGGCCCGCATCGTGCTGCGCGAACTCCGCGACAAGGTCGCCGACGTCGGCGCCATGCGGGCGCTGGGCTTTTGCGTCAGCGTGGCGCACGCCGAGTACATGGCACGGGTCTTTCGCGACGCGGGCATCCCGGCACTCGCGGTCAGTGGTGAGACACGGCGCGAGGACCGTGCCGACGCCCTCCGTGCGCTGCGGGAGCGCGAGGTCAACATCCTCTTCGCCGCCGACCTGTTCAACGAGGGCCTCGACATCCCGAGCGTCGACACGGTCCTGTTCCTGCGTCCCACCGAGAGCTCCACGGTCTTCCTTCAGCAGCTGGGCCGAGGACTCCGCCGGACTCGCGACAAGGCGGTGCTCACCGTGCTCGACTTCGTCGGCTTCCACCGCAAGGAGTTCCGCTTCGACAGCAAGCTCCGGGCCCTGACCGGCACCCGGCGGACCGACCTAGTGCGCGCGGTCAAGGACGGGTTCCCGTTCCTTCCCCCCGGCTGCTCCATCCAGATGGACCGGCAGGCGCAGGAGATCGTCCTGGACAACGTGCGCTCGCAGATCTCCAATCGCTGGGCGCAGATCGTCAGCGAGCTGCGCCTGACCGGCGACGTGCCGCTGGCCGACTTCCTCGAAACATCGGGCGTGGCACTGAGTGACGTGTTGCGCCGGGGCAGCCACTCCTGGACACGCTTGCGCCGCGACGCAGGCCTTCCCGCCCCCACTGGATCTGCACTCGAGGACGCGCTGCTGCGCCGGGTCCGCGCCTTCGCGCACGTCGACGACCCTGATCGGGCCGCGGCGTACCGCCGCATCCTCGACGACCGGACTCTCGGCTACGACCAACTCAGCGCCCAGGACCAGGCTTTCGCCCGGATGCTCTTCTTCTCGCTCTGGAACGACGGCGGTGGCCACGCAGATGTCGCCGCAGGCCTGGACGCCCTTCGCCAGGAGGTGGCCACCCGACGGGAGATCGCCGCCGTCGTCGACATCTCCTTCAGCGCTGCCCGTCACGTCTCGGTCGCGCTCGAAGGGCCCCTGAGCCGTACGCCGCTGCGCGTGCACGCGCAGTACCAGCGCGAGGAGATCCTCGCGGCACTCGAGTTCCCCCGCATGCCGAACAGCTTCCGCGAGGGCGTCTGGTACTCCCCCGAACTCAACACCGACGTCTTCTTCGTGACCCTCAAGAAGTCCGAGGCGGACTACTCCCCGACCACGATGTACCGCGATTACCCGATCTCCCCGACGCTCTTCCACTGGGAGTCGCAGTCCACGACCTCAGTCGCCTCGAAGACCGGCCAGCGCTATCTGTCGAGCGCCAGCACCGTCCTGCTGTTCGTCCGACACGAGGCCAAGGACGAGTTCGGCACCTCGCCCTACCTGTTCCTCGGCCCCGCTCACTACGTCAGCCACACCGGGGACAAGCCCATCGCCATCACCTGGAAACTGGAGCACGCGATGCCAACCGACCTCTTCACGCTGGCCACGGCGGTGGCTCAATAGATCGAACCGCGGTCTCCAGGTCCGGCTGCTGACCACGAGGTGCGCGCGGCCTGCGCTTATCAGGCTCTTCGTACTTCAGGTGGGGATGAGGGTGTCGAGTCCTCCGCCGATGAGCAGCATGCGTAGCCGGTAGTTGTCGTAGTTGCGGAAGCCGCGGGCGACGCGGCGGTGGAGTTCGATGAGTCCGTTGATGGCTTCGGTGCCGCCGTTG
>CAEZYQ010000044.1_pt1 | contig 24970 bp, 22 predicted proteins | sample 7265561 | NCBI WGS metagenome assembly CAEZYQ01 (sample SAMEA6813939, study PRJEB35770) | uncultured Nocardioides sp. | biome: Freshwater; feature: Freshwater reservoir; material: water | place: Czech Republic | collected 2017-04-14 | depth 30m m | reverse complement strand
AGTTGAGTCCCCGATAGTGGTGTAGCGCGGTCGCCGAGATCGTCACCGGCGAGTACGGATGACGAAGCAGCGGCCACCGCGTGATCCTTCGAGTGAACCTCTCACAGCACTCTCGAACGGAGTCATCACGATGACCGCTCCTCACATTGTCGACCCTGCACGCCTGCTCGGTGAAGCCCTCGCCGAAGCGTCGCCAGATCTGATGCGCCAGCTGCTGCAGACGATGATCAACGCCCTGCTGTCCGCGGACGCCGACGCCGTGGTCGGCGCCGAGTACGGCCGCCCCACCCCAGGCCGGGTCGCGCAGCGCAACGGCTACCGCCACCGCGACCTCGACACCCGGGTCGGCACGATCGATGTGGCGATCCCCAAGCTCCGCAAGGGCACCTACTTCCCCGAATGGTTGCTCGAGCGCCGCAAGCGAGCCGAGACCGCGCTGATCACCGTGGTAGCGGACTGCTACCTCGCCGGCGTTAGCACGCGGCGGATGGACAAGCTGGTCAAGACCCTCGGCATCGACTCGCTGTCGAAGTCGCAGGTCTCGCGGATGGCCGCCGAGCTCGACGAGCACGTCGAGCAGTTCCGCCACCGTCCCCTCGATGCCGCTGGCCCGTTCACCTTCGTCGCCGCCGACGCGTTGACGATGAAGGTCCGCGAGGGCGGCCGGGTGATCAACGCCGCGGTGTTGCTGGCCACCGGCGTGAACGGCGATGGCCACCGCGAGGTCCTGGGGATGCGGGTGGCCACCGCCGAGACCGGTGCGGCGTGGAACGAGTTCTTCGCCGACCTGGTCGCCCGCGGCCTGTCCGGGGTACGGCTCGTGACCAGCGACGCCCACCCCGGTCTGGTCGAGGCGGTCGCAGCGAACCTGGCTGGCGCGGCCTGGCAACGGTGCCGCACCCACTACGCAGCGAACCTCATGTCGGTGACGCCGAAGTCGATGTGGCCGGCGGTCAAGGCGATGCTGCACAGCGTCTACGACCAGCCCGACCGGCCGGCGGTGCACGCCCAGTTCGACCGGCTGCTGGACTACGTCGACGGCAAGCTCCCCGAGGTCCACGACCACCTCGACCAAGCGCGTGCGGACATCCTCGCGTTCACCGAATTCCCCAAGGACGTGTGGACCCAGATCTGGTCCAACAACCCCGCCGAACGACTCAACCGCGAGATCCGCCGCCGCACCGACGCCGTCGGGATCTTCCCCACCCGCGAAGCCATCGTGCGCCTCGTCGGCGCGGTCTTGGCCGAGCAGACCGACGAATGGGCCGAAGGCCGCCGATACCTCGGACTCGAAGTCCTCGCCCGCTGCCGCGTCAACCCCGTCCCCACCACCGACACCGAGATCGGAGCCGACCAACTGCCAGCACTCACTGCCTGAACCCCCCAGCGAAGGAACACAGCGCTACACCACTAGCCGGGACTTGACCGAGGGGCAGCCGGATGGCAACGGGTACACATGCCCTGGGAGTAGTAGCCGACGCCGAACGGGTACCCGAGGGGGCCGATGCCAGAGTCGCAGCGGGTGCAGCCGGGCGGTCGGAACGGACCGCCGGGCAAGCACTGGTAGCAGTAGTCGACGCGCGGGTTAGTCCACGCGGCCGGACGTTCGCGACAGCCGATGCAGGGCTTGGGCGGCTTGCCCCCGCTCACGCGGGCGGGCGGGTGCGGTTGCGCCCAAGGCGCGGCTGGACTGTCGAGGCTGACGGCTGCCCACCGGCTGGCTGGTCGGCACCGTCGGCTGTCTTCGCGGACCGACGTGCGGCGACCTTGGCCGGTTCACGGACCAGCAGCGTCGACGGCTCGCAGTCCAGGACCGCACAGATCACGTCGAGGTCCTCGAGCCGGATCGTGGTCGGAGTTCCGGTCCACAGCGCCGACATCTTCCCCGCGGAGATCTCGAGCCCGGCATCGGCCAACCTGCGGCGTAGTTCGGTTGACTTCCAGATGCCGCGTTCGGCCGCGGCCATGCGCAAGTTCCACTGCATCGGATCATCGCTCCATCGGATCAGTTGGCAGGTCGAAGCGGTCCGTGAGGCGCTTGTTCGCTTCGGCCCAGGCGTGCTCGATGTGGTCGTCATGGACGTGGACGTAGACGGTGGTGGTCTTGAGCCACTCGTGGCCGAGGAGCTCTTGGACGGCCTTCAGGGCCAGGCCGCGGTGGTAGAGCGAGGTGGCGCAGTAATGCCGCAGAACGTGCGGGGTGAGGCGTTGTTGCCAAGCGGGCAGCCAGCGTTCGACGGCACCGACCAAACCGGAGCGCAGGGTGTCAGCCCCGGCCCTGGTGGGGCGACCGGTCATTGGGTCGTGTCGCTCGCTGGGCAGCAGCGGCGCATCGGGGGCGTCCCAGTCGTCCCCGAACTGGTGGCGTACGTCGGTCAGCCACCAGGTCAGCAGGTCGTCGATGCCGTTGATGGCCGGCACCAGCCGGGTCTTGGGCCCACGGCCACGGGCGCCCTTGCCGAACCGGACGTGGAGTTTGCCGTGCTCACCGAGGTCGGGACGCCAGTCGCGAAGGTCGAGCATCACGGTCTCGTTCAGCCGCAGGCCCACCCGGCGCCACAGCGAGGCGGCCATGTAGTCCCGGGCCGCGGTGAGGTACTTGCGCTGATCGGGCAGCGCGTCGCCCCAGCGGGTGAAGAGGAGGTCGACTTCCTCGTCGCTGGGCGGAACCCGCACCCCACGTGTCCATGTGCTGGCCGGACGGTTGAACTCGTCGATCGGCTGGTCGACCACGACGCCGGTCAGGGCATGGATGTCACCTTGGTAGCGGGCGATCATGAACTCGAAGAACCGTGCCACCGAGCCCGCCCTGCCTTCCACCGTGGATCGCGACAGACCACGGTCGCGTCGCAGCCAAGTCAGGTACCTGTCGGCTTCCGCTCCCGTCGCTGTCCATACGGGCCGACCAATGAACCGAGCGAACTCGATCACCGCGGAGCGTTCGGCGTCGATGTAGCCGTCGGTCAGGCCGGCGCCCACCATCGCCAACGCGTGCTGGTCGACGATCTCCTGCTCGAACTCCTCGACATCGGCCGCCGATGTGAGTCGGCGCGGCGAGTCGAGCGAACGCACCACCGCCAGCGTCATGCGCTGCCCTTGAGATCACGAATCCGATGCACTTGCCATGAATATCACGACACGTTCAGGAATCCCGAACTCTTGTCGAAGATTCGCGGGGGCGTCGCATGGACTGGCTAAGCAGGAACAACGGCCCCGGTGGGAACTCAGCGGACGAACGAACTCACGGCAATAGGGACATGACCAGGTGGACCAGCTGGCGGCGCAGGCGCCGGGACGAGCGAGGATCGGTGGCGATCGAGGCCGCGATCGGCGTCCCGGCCTTCGGCCTGTTCATCGCGATGATCATCCTCGGCGGCCGCGTGGAGATCGCCAAGCAGTCGGTGGAGGCAGCCGCCTACGAAGCAGCCCGAGCCGCCTCCATCGAGCGGACCCAGAACGAGGCGATCAGCTCCGGCAAGTCCGCGGCCACCAGCAGCCTGCACGACCAGGGCCTGCAGTGCGCGACCACCAACGTCACGGTCAACGCCGCGGCATTCAACGCGCCACTGGGCACCACCGCCCAGGTGACCGCCACGGTGACCTGCAAGGTCGACGTCGCCGACCTGGCCATCCCCGGCCTGCCGGGGACCAGGACGATCACCGCGACCGCCAGCAGCCCCGTCGACGCCTACCGGGAGCGCCGATGATCAGCCAGCTGCGCCGCCTCCTGCCGCGTCGGGCCCGCGACGAGCGCGGCTCCATCAGCGTGTGGTTCGCCACCGCCTCGTTCGCGATGATCATCCTCGTCGGGATGGCCGTCGACCTCGGCGGCAAGGTTCACACCCAGCAGCAGGCCCGCAGCGCCGCCGCCCAGGCCGCCCGCACCGGCGCCCAGGAGGTCCAGGGCTCGACCGCGGTGCGCGGCGAGGACCTCCGCGTCGACATCAACGCCGCCAAGGCGGCCGCGATGGACTACCTCCACGCCGCCGGCGTGGAAGGCAACGCGCGCGTCGTCGACGGCGACACCCTGATCGTCACTACCACCGACACCTACACCAGCAAGTTCCTCGGGATCATCGGCCTGGACACCATGCAGGTCACCGGGGAGGCGTCCGCGCGGCTCATCCGCGCCGAAGGAGGCATCGAGAGATGACCACGCCCACCCACCCCACTTTGGGCCAGCGGCTTACCGGTCTCGCGGCCGTGGCCGCCGTGCTCGGCATCCTCGTCGGGCTCCCTGCCCTGTTCCTCGCCATCGGCGCCAGCCCGATCCCCGACCAGGTCCCGACCCTGGACAGCATCAAGAACGCGCTCCTGGCGCCCGACGACGGCACGCTCGTGCTCGGCCTGTTCAAGGTGGTCGGCTGGGCCGCGTGGGCCTTCATGGCGCTCAGCCTCGTCGTGGAGGCCATCGCACGGCTCCGCAACATCCAGGCGCCCCAGCTGCCGGGCCTCCGGCTCCCGCAGGCCGGCGCCCGCAACCTGATCGGGCTCGCGGCCCTGTTCTTCATCGCCGCACCCATTGCGACGCAGGCAGCCACCGCCGCTCCCGCCGCTGCCGCCCCGGCCGCGGTGGGTCATGTCCACGCCGGCGCCGTCGACCAGGCGCCCGCGCAGCAGGACGTCACGGTCGAGACGAAGCAGGAGCGCCAGGCGCCCAAGACCGTCGACCACGCCGTGAAGCCGGGGGAGAGCCTCTGGTCGATCGCCGAGGACCACTTCGGCGACGGAGCCAGGTACAAGGAGATCGCCGAGCTCAACCGCGACCTACTCGGCACGCAGCCGAACTTCCTTGAGCCCGGTTGGGTGCTCAAGCTCCCCGCGCACCAGGTCAAGGACGCCCCCGCACACCAGTACGGCGTCCAGGCCGGCGACACCCTCAGCGAGATCGCACAGGAGCAGCTCGGTGACGCCGACCGGTGGCCGGAGATCTACCAGGCGTCGGCCGGCATCGATCAGCCCGGCGGAGTGCAGCTGACCGACCCCGACGTCATCGACGTCGGCTGGACGCTCAATATCCCCGGCGCCGCCAACCAGCAGCAGCCGCGTGAGGTCGAGCCCGAGAACCCCGCCAGCCCCGAGGACCAGAAGCCCGTCGACCCGCCGGCGGAGGAGAAGCCGCCGGTCGTGCAGGAGCCCGACGTGCCTGAGGTGCCCGAGACTGCGGCACCTGAGACTGAGGCACCCGAGGTCGCGCCGCCCCAGGCCGCGGAGCCGGCGGCGGCCGCTGCCGATGTCGACCAGGTCGACGACAGCGACGACTCGATCCTCGAGGCACCCTGGGTCCTCGCCGGTCTCACCGGCGGGGGCGTGCTGCTGTCCGGGGCTCTGCTGATGGCCCTGCGCTCGCGCCGACGCGCCGCGTTCCGCAACCGCCCGCCCGGCCGTGCGATCGCCGCCCCGTCGCCAGAGCTCGCGCCGGTGGAGATGACCCTGAACGCCACCGGCGCCGCCGCGGCCGCCACCGTGGAGTTCGCCGACGAGGCGCTGCGTCGCCTCGCGGCCGCCGTCGGCACCCAGGGCACCACGATGCCGCCCCTCGCCGCGGTGGAGCTCGGGCACGGCAAGCTCACCCTGCACCTCAGCGCCCCGGCCACCGTCCCCGCCCCCTGGGTGGGCAGCCCCGACCAGACCCACTGGCACGTCACCACCGACACCGATGTCGACCAACTCGGTCCCGACACCGACAACGTCGAGCCGCCCTACCCGCTCCTGGCCACCATCGGGATGAGCGACACCGGCGAGACGTGGCTGCTGAACTGCGAGGAACTGTCGACGCTGACCATCAGCGGAGACCCCACCTACGGCCGCGACTTCGCCCGCCACCTCGCCGCCCAGCTGGCTGTGAACCCCTGGTCGCGCCGGGTGCAGGTCGACTGCATCGGCGTGGCCGAGGAGACCGTCGCCATGGACGAGCGGATCAGCTTCTACCCGACTGGGGCAGCCGGGTCGCCGGCAACCGCGGAGATCCTCGCGGCCGCGGTCACCACCGTCGACCGGGCCAAGCGCCACGACACCGACGTCTCCACGGCCCGCACCGGCAGCGTCGACGACGACACCTGGCCGGCCCGGATGCTCCTGGTCGACGCCGCCGCCGGAGATCCAGAGGACCTCGAGCAGCTGCTGCAGCTGGTCAACGATCACGTCGGTCAGTCCGCGACCTCCATCGTGGTCGCCGGCGAGCGCCCCAACACTCCTGGCGCCGTGCTGCACATGACCAACACCGGCCGCGTCGTCCTCGAGCACGCCGGCCTCAACCTGATCGCGGTCGGGCTCACCAGCGACGAGGCTCGCGGCTGCGCCCTGGTCTACGCCCAGAGCGAGACCCCGGAGTACGTCGACACCCCGGTGGACGAGACCGCCACCGACGGCTGGGAGGCCTACACCGACGAGGCCGGCGCGCTGCGCCGGGAGTACACCCTGCCGCGCAACACCCCCGAGGACGCCGTCGACGAGCCGATGTCCTCCCTGCTCGAGGGTGAGGACGAGGAGTACATCCGGGAGAGCGCGATCCTCCAGGAGGACCTCGAGGTCCTCGCACCCAAGGTGCCCGCCCACGTCCGCGCCGAGGTCGAGGAGAAGGACCCCACCCTCGACCAGGACATCGCCGACTGGTTCTCGACCGACTGCGACCGTCCGCGGCTCATCCTGCTCGGCCCGGTCACCGCCCGCACCCACGGCAAGGCGCTGGCCAAGCGCAAGCCCTACTTCACCGAGCTGCTGGCATTCCTGGCCCTGCACCGCAAGCAGGGCGCCACCCGCGCGCAGATCCGTGAGGCGTTCTCGATCTCCGACGGCAAGGTGCGCGACTACACCAACATCGTGCGCGACTGGCTCGGCACCAACCCCCGCACCGGCGAGGACCACCTGCCGTACGCAGACAAGGCGCCGGCGGCCAAGGTCACCGGGGTCAACGTCTACCAGGTCGACGACGGCCTGCTCGTCGACCTCGACCTGTTCAAGCGGCTGTGTAAGCGCGGCCGAGCCCGCGGTGGCGCGGAGGGTCTCGCCGACCTGTGCACCGCGCTCGAGCTGGTCGGAGAGGCCCAGCCGTTCAGCCAGCTGCGTGAGGAGGGCTGGGAGTGGCTCGCCACCCTGCCGAACCGCCTCGACCTGATGGTCCCCGGCTGGATCGCCGACGTCGCGCTCATCGTGGTCACCGAGGCCCTCGCCGCCGGCGACCTCGTCAAGGCCCGCTCGGCCGCCTACGTCGCCAACCATGCCGATCCCGACGGGGAGAGCACCCGCCTGTGCCTGGCCGCCGTCATGAAGGCCGAGGGCGACGAGCTCGGGGCCGACCGGATCCTGCGCGAGGAGATCTGCAACCGGTCCGACGACGGCGACGCCCCCATGGAACTGTCGGAGCGCACGAAGACAATCATCCGTACGCACGGCTGGCTCGCGAGCTGACTCGGGGAAGGGAGCACCAGCACATGGCAACGTTCGACCAAGAGCTCACCGGCCGCTACGCCGCGGCCGGCGCCGACCACGCCGACCTCGACGCCCGCCGCATCGCCCGGGCCGTGTTCGTGCGCGACACCATCCGCACGCTCTACAACGCCGACAAGAAGTTCGGGTTCGACCCGGCCGACAACGGCTCGCTCGCCGAGCTCGTCGACGCCGCCGAAGAACACCTCGAGCACATCGCCAACGACGTCAGCCAGCGATCCGTCATGGCCCCGCCCACCACAGGAGGAGACACCGCATGAGGAAGCACCACTCCGCACTCGGGGGAGTGGCCCTCGCCCTCGCCCTGGCTCTCACGGGCTGCGGCGGCGACGACAACGAGCCCACGGTCCAGGAGACCCCGAGCCAGTCCCCATCACCGACGACGCCCGCCGCCTCGCCGACTCCGAAGACGGATGAGGAGAAGGCGGCCGCGCAGCTGACGGCCTACCTCGACGTGCGGGACGACTTCTACCGACAGGCGACAATCGACTTCAAGCGCCTCAACAAGGTGGCCACCGGCAGCGAGTTCCTGAACGTCCAGCAGCACGTCTCAGCGATCGAGCGCTCCGGCGGCAAGGTCACCGGGGAGTACGTCCACACGCTCGGGGAGCCGCGCGACCGAGGCGCGTACATCCTCATCATCGACTGTGAGGACCGGTCGGGGGTCGAGCGCACCAACAAGGCTGGCCAGCTCGTCCCAGAGCCGACCGGCCCCGACGGCAAGCCGGTGCCGAACCCGCTCCCGATCGAGTACACGCTCGTGAAGGAGAAGGGCCGCTGGCTTGTCAGCGAGCAGAACGGCCTCCTGGAGGAATCGTGCTAGCGCGAGTCGTGGCGGCCGCGATCGTGGCCCTGGTCGGGCTCGTGGTCGCTCCCGTGCCGTTGGCGGCGGCCGAGGGCGATGGCCAGTGCACTCAGGTGGTAGACCCCATCACCAACGAGGTGAAGTGGGTGTGCGAGAACGGCGGCGGCGATCCTGGCGGCGGCGGCCAGAACCCCGGCGGCGGCTCGTCGACGTGCACGTACGCAGGCAGTGAGATCCCGTGCTCATTGGGTGGCGGGCAGTGGAGTAGCAAGAACGCCTGCTACGTCATTCCGACGCCCGTGTCGCCTCAGCCGGCTCCGCCGCCGGGACAGACTGACCAGGACGGGGACTGGCATAACTGCATCCAGCCGGCTGGCTACCTGGGATCGAATCAACCGGTATGGGTGGAGGCCGGCGAGACACTGATCGACCCCGCGGTCCTCGCCCAACGTGCTATCGCCTCCATGAACCTGGACCCGATCACGATCGGGATCGTCCCGGAGCCCGGGCCCGATCGCGTCGGCCTGGTCGGCCTGCCGGTGTGGATGTGGGTCGAGGACCAGGCGCCGAACACCTACGGGCCGATCACGGCCTCAGCCAGCCAAGGCCCGGTCTCGGTCACCGCCACGGCGAAGGTGTCGAGCATCGTGTGGGACATGGGCGACGGCACCAAGAAGACCTGCACCGGCCCCGGCACCCCGTACGAGGACCGCTACGGCAAACAGGACTCCCCGACGTGCGGGCACCGCTACGAGCAGATGAGCGACGACCAGCCAGACGACGCCTACCAGGTCACCGCCACGAGCCATTGGGTCGTCGAGTGGAGCGGTGGTGGCCAGTCCGGAACCATCGAGTTCGACATCACCACCGAGCCGCTGCCGATCCGCATCGGTGAGGCCCAGGTGCTGACGCAGTGATCGTCGGCGCGAAGCGCTGAGCGCCCAGAGACAGGTCCCCGGCCTCGAGCAGGACGGGGACCTGTTCTCGCTCCGGGCGGATCAAAGCCGGGACGGCTGGGCGATAGCCGGCCCGGTGGGGTGCCTGACCCTAGGGGAAAGCCCCAGGCGTCTCGGGTCACCTGGGGCTCGGGATGCAGTAGAGCATGCGTCGCTGCGGCCGCGCAGGAGATTCGGAAATGTGACTCGGGTGGGTGCCCTAGTAGGCCATGCCCTCGCGCGTGAACAGCGATTCCATGAGGTCCTTGTTGGTCGCTGCGGCGACCTGCTCGCGGATGCCGTCCTTGGTGAGGTCCAGCGCTCTGAGGTTGCCGGAACCGTCCCGGATCACGGCCAGGACGCGACGTACCAGAGTGCTGTGATCGGAGGCGTACTGGGAAAGGGCAGCCCACTTGGGTGCTGCGTCAACCAGGTCGTGGCGGTGCGGGTCGATGATGTCGAGGACGTAGTCGCCGGCGCCGTCGTCGTGCCAGAACAGGAAGTCTGGGTGCATGAGGAGCGTCTTCTCGCCGAACTCGTAGGGGATCGCGAGCGCGTAGCGCCCGGACGACGGGTTGCGGTACCAGCCGACGAGTGTCTGGGCCGTGACCTCGAGCTTGAGGACCTCGGCCTCCCACGCTGACCGGGAGGTGTCGACAGGGAACCGGCCGGCGCCCTTCGTTCCGGGCGGGATCACGTAAAGGTGCTTGGGGTAGGTCGTGAGCTCGACAGTGGTGTCGCCGACGATGCGCTCGGTGGCAGCGGCGTAGGTCTGTCGGGCTTCCACTGTGGTGGGGTGCATGGGGGAGGAGCCCAGGTACCAAAGCGGCTCGATCAGGTCGCGGGCTGCTCGGGGCATGCGGGAGACGGCTGAGGCGTGGGCGTCGCGCCAGGCCTTGATCTGCTCGGCGGCCTGGCGCTCGATGACGTCCTTGAAGCCGAGGCCGGCCATGGCGGCCAGGCGGACGCCGGCGTCGATCTCGTCGTACCCCCGGTCGCATAGGTCGTTGAAGTACCAGGAAGCCGACCCGTCGGGGAGGAGTCGTTGGGCGCGCGTGTAGTAGCCGTCAAGGTCGCGCTCGACGGTGGGGGCCTCGCTGGTGCTGGTCGACGTGGTGAGATCGGCTCCGAGGCCGACCGTGAGGGTGCCGACAGTGAGAGCGAGGGTGTCGGTGACCTTGGCGTCGATCTCGTCTTGCTGCTGGGAGTCTGCGGCCCGCATCTGGTCGACGATCCACGCGCGAGCCTTCTTCGAGGCGTTGGTGACAAGACTGTGCTCGTTGAGCGTGGCGGCCAGGCGCATGAGCTGAGCGGTGCGGGTCGAGAAGGTGGCCTTCGGGCGCATGTAGGACGGCAGAGTGTCGAGCAGCTCGAACAGTTCTGAGGGGACGTCGCTGGAGCGCTCGCACACGACGGGCGCGATCAGCACCTCCATCTCGACCGTCTCGTCCTCGGTCAGTGCCTTCACGACGCGGGTGACGTGCTCGGTTTTGAAACCGGGCAGGTAGGCGACGACCTCGTTGAGCCGGTCGTCTCCGCCGTCGACGCGCTGCGCGAGGGGAGTACGAACGAGCCGGCCGATCAGCTGGGCGATTTCGGTGAAGGAGTCCTTGCCCTGGAAGGAGACCAGCACCTCGGCGCGGGGACAGTCCCAGCCGGTGGTGAGGGCGGACTTGAACAGCACGACGCGTGCGCGGTCGTCGGCGGCGATCGCCTCGGGGGGCAGGTAGCGGACCGTCTTGTCGCCGATCTTGAGCGGTCCATGGGGGTCTCCGAAGGCGTGCGCGATCGCGTAGTCGCTCAACTCGGGCCACGTCGACTCGATCACCGCGAGCATCTCCGCCAGACGGGCGTCGGTGACCTTGGGCGGCACTTGGACGACGAGCAGGGGGTCGACCAGGCGACCACCGGTGTTCTCGTGATGGGCCTTCCAGGCCGCGGCGGCGTCCCTCAGGTCGGCCACCGCCAGGGCCAGCATCGTGTTGTCGGCGGTCTGGTCCTCGGCGATGTTGCGGAGCAGGATCCGGTCCTTCAACAGACCGGACTGGCGCACCTCGTTCGCGGGGACCTCGACCAGCCGCATGGTGCGGCCCGAGGCGCTCATGGCCGCCTGGAACTTCTCGGGCGTCGCCGAGATCCCGAGGACGATCGGGGCAGCCGGCTGCTGGGTGCCGATGTTGGTGGTGCCGCCGTTGACGATGGTCCCGGCGATCGTCTTCCGGTCGGTCGACGTCGTGCCTGCACCGCGGTGCGCCTCGTCCCAGACGACGACGAAGTCACCGCCGCGCTCGCGGGCAGTGTTGGCGATCATCTCCCAAGCGCCGTAGGTTCGCTTGTCGGAGCGGGAGCCGTCCGCCCGGGTGGCGTGCAGGTTCGAGTTCCGCTGCAGTGCCTGGATGTGAACGAAGTAGATGAACCCTGGCTCGAGGGTGCGCTCATCGGTGTCGGCGAGGAACCGGATCCGGTTGGCATCGAGGCGACCGCCGGAGGCCTGGAGAATCTTGTTGATCGTCTGCCGATTCAGGGCCGGGTCATCGGTCAACCAGAGAACGGTCACGTTGGGGTCGGCCGCACGGGTCGCGGTGCCGAAGTAGAGCCCCTCGAGCACAGCCGTGGCGATCACGGTCTTGCCCGCTCCGGTAGGCGCGGTCAGACCCACCGCGGTGCGTTCACCGTCCTCGCGGTAGTCCCGCCGAGCGCGGGCGATGCCAGTCAGAACCCTCTCGGTCGCGGCGACTTGGTAGTCCTCAAGGGTGAACCTCATCGCACACTCCCGAGCACGTTGATCGTGTAGTTGGCCAGGTACGACTCGTAGAGCCTGACGGCATCGACCCCAGCCGGGAGGCGCTCGGCGGCCGCCTGGAACTCGGTGGGGGAGTCGGTGATGATGAACACGACCCGAGGCGCTCGATCGACCTGGGCAGCATCGCTCACGGCCGCCGCGAAGGGAGCCATGGCATCGACGCTGAACAAGATCCCGTAGTACTCCGTCAGCGCCCACCCGTCCTCTGGCTCCTGGGCGATGCGCTCGCCTTGTGCGCCGCCCTCGAGCCACAGCAGCGGGGCGATCGCCTCGAACTCGCGGCCGCGGCGCACCATGCCTGGGTCCAGGTAGGTCAGCTTGAGGAACTCGACGTTGGCAGCCAGGCCATCGGAGTAGACCGACCCGTCGGGCCGCTTGCCGGTGACAACGGTGGTGATGCGCGGCCGGGTGACGTACTCGAATACCCCCATGGTTTCCATTCGGAGTCGCCTGGGTGATGGCCGGCCTTGCGGAGCGCCTTGGCCTGTTTGGCGCCGAGCTCGTTGTTCGTGACGAGGATCGACTGCCTGGTGCCGCCGTCCTCGTCATTGAGCCGCAGCACTGCCTCGGTAGTGGTGCCGGAGCCGCCGAAGAAGTCGAGGATCAGGCCGTCCGGAGGGCAGGTCATCCGAAGCCAGCGCATCAGCACCTCGTGGTCCTTGGGGAATGGGAACCGTTTCTCCCCGAGGAGGCGCTCCAGGTGTGCGTTGGCGGTGTTGCGGGAGTGGTAGAAGGTCGGGACCGGCATGTTGTAGGCGTAGTCCCGAAGTGACTTCTTCTTGCGCGGTCGCTTGCCGAACGCGATGAGCTCGGCTTGGACCCACTCCTCCATGAGCTCGCGGTTGACTGTCCAGCCGTTCTCGGGCGGCTCGTAGACCCGTCCGGTGTCGGGGTCGGTCACGGGGTATCGAAGGTTTGGTCTCGGGAGGCGGTTGGTGAGGTCGGCCGTCTCGAAGATGATCCCGTTCGCGTCGACGTTGTTGAAGCGCGTCACGCCCTCGGGCATGTCCTTGGAGTTGGCCTTGATGAACTCCCGGAGGCGCTGTTGGGCCTCCTCGGCGGTGGCGCCCGCTGCGAGGGTTTCATCGACAAGGCGGAGCATCTTGGTACTCCGAGTCGGGCAGCCCTGGCCCCAATCAATGGGATCTTCGCTCAATTGTGACGCACGAAACGGGGCACGCAACCGGGTTCTTGGGTGGACCCAACAACGAAGGACACTTTGGGAACAACTCAGCCCGATGCCCTGTGCCGCGCACCTCGGCGACCGCGACTATGTGTCCCGGCTCCTCGGGCGTCATCGGGACCACGTGGTTGCGATCGCTAGAGCCTGATGACCTAAGTGCTATTCAAGATGCCTACTAAGTAGTTCACTCGCTGGGACAACTACGTGGATGCGCACGTAGTGCGCCACCGGATTCCAACGTCCGCAGTGCGGCAGTTTTTGCGCCGCACTGCGGACGTTCCTATTTCCGATCAACACAGGGCGAAGCCAGTGATGAACCAGGACGCTGATTGCGCACCCGATCGCGTCATGCGCGCATCTAGGACTGCAATTAAATCTGCAGCCTCGTTCGTTACTGTGACAGTGGCTACGTCTCCATCCGTCGCCTCGGCGAATGAAAGTTGGCTGTCATCAAGGTCAGGGCTTGCGAAACGCAGGGCGGCTTTCGCTGCGGCCGTTGGTGAAGAATGGCTAGCGTTTTCGTTCGCCGCGAAACCGCCCGAGATGATACTGGCGGTCGCGTCAGGACAATCTGAAACGCCCCAATTTCGCGATGCGGAAGGCGACTGTTGCGCGATCCCTATATCCCGCGACGCCTCCCTCTCAGGGGTCAGCACTGCGAAACCGGCCATTGCAGGTGCGGCGACCAACAAAGTACACGCTGTTGCGCCGATGGCGAATCTACGACGGCTACGACGCTTGGCGGCTCCAATGACTGGTGAGGCGCTCAACGGAACCGGCGGCCAATCCTCTGTTGACGCTTCAAAAACGTCCTGTGACTTATTCAAGCGTAAAAATCCTTTCCTTACTTAGTTTTTCAGTGGCCCTGAAAAGTTTGGATTTCACCGTGCCGATAGGGAGATTGAGGAGTTCCGCAACGTCGGCGATCGACAGGTCTTCAAAATGACGAAGTATCAGGACCGCGCGGTCCTCCTCGGTGAGCACGGAAAGTTCTTGAGCGAACTCTTGAAGACTGACTGGCGGCGTCGACTGAGGGCTGCGCTCCTTCGTCGCTCGCCCCAGCGCTCGTCGCTCTCGTTCGCTGGCGCGCCAACTGTCTATGGCGAGTCGCCACGCCACTTGGGAGACCCAACGACGTGGCTCAGACGCCTGCAGATTTCTTCGCTTCATCCATGCGCGGACGAACGCCTCTTGCACGCATTCCTCTGCGCGGGTGGCGTCCCCGGTAGCCACATATATCTGGCGCACGAGCGCCGAGAAGGTGGATTGGTAGAAGTCGGTGAACTCCGCTTCGTTCAACGTCGTGTCTCCTTCGCGGTACTCATCGCTTGTGCGTCACCACCACTACATACGCTGCTCCGGGCATGGAAGGTTCCATCCAGGATCGAAAAGTTTGCGGCCCGGCCCGGCGAAGACTCCAAAGCCGTTGCCGGAGGGGGTGCTGCCAGCGGCTTGAGAGCCCCGGGCGCGTCAGCATTTGTCTGAGAACCTCCTCCGATGGGGACCACTGGCCAGCACCAACTCGCGAGGTCCTTCTGCACCATGGCTCTCATCCGACCTGAGTTGGCTCAATTGGTTAGTGCGTGAGGTCAGACCTGTTCGAGCGCGTCAAGGATGGTCTGCTGCGGCTCGGGGATGACGGGCGCGAAGGTCTGCTGGCTGCCGTTGATCGCGATGGTGGCCGACCGCAGTGGTCGTAGCTGTCGGACGACGTTTCGGATCGCGAGCCCGGTGCGGGCCTGAACCTCGCGGGATACCGCGAGTGCGGTGAACACGATGGTGAGGTGGGCCTCGATCGCGTGACGGGTGTGGTGGAACATCGGCCGCGCACGCAGGTCGGTCTTCGACATCCGGAAGGACTGCTCCACGGTCCACAGGTCGTGGTAGCTGGCGATGACCTCACCGGCTGGCATCACCGAATGGGCGATGTTGGTGACGTAGCCCTTCAGCCCGACCAGCCGGCGTGCCCGCGCCAGCGATGCTTCGTCGAGCTCGGCGGCACCGTTGCGGGTCTTGACGAACCGCGGGGTGCGGGCGGCCTTCTCCCCGGCGATGACCGCGCGGGCCTTGTTCTCCTGCAGGGTCAGCGTCTTGTTGTCGCGCACGGCGCGCTTGGCCGAGTAGGCCCACACCGCCCGCCACGAGCCGGGATGGGCCTGCGGGTCCCAGAGGGGTTCGGTCTTGTGCTTGGGGTCGTTCTCGATCTTGCGTCCGGTGCGCGGGGTGATGGTGTCAATGACCTGGGCGTCGGTGAAGGCATCGCCGTGCCAGCGGAAGTGGGACTCCAGATCGACTGGTGCCTTGGTCACCCGCGACCCGACGATGAACCGAAGGTCCGCCTCGTCGAGGTCGCGCAGGTTCGAGGCCGACAACATCCCGGCGTCGGCGACGATGACGATGTCGGCCAGCCCGTGGCGGTCTTGGAACTGCTTGACGATCGGAATCAGGGTCAGCGTCTCAGCCTTGTTGCCCTCGAAGCAGCCGATCTCCAGGGGGAACCCTCGCCGGTCCACCAGGAGCCCGACCACGATCTGCGGATCGACGCGGCGCTCTTTGCTGTAGCCGACCTTGCGCAGGTCGTCTGACACCTCCCGGGGTGTCCGGAGACTCGGTTTTCTGAGTCACCCGGCGATTGCCGGTGTGCTCCAGTGAATGTAGTGGAGCTCTTCGGCCTTGGCGGGGGTGAGGTCGTCGAGGTACTCGTGGGGTCGCTCGGTGTTGAACCAGTCGACCCAGTTCAGGGTCTCGATCTCGACGTGCTCGACGTCGCGCCAGGGGCCTTCGCGCCAGATCAGTTCGTTCTTGAACGACCCCACGGTGGTCTCGGCCAAGGCGTTGTCCAGCGCATCGCCGACAGAGCCGACTGAGGGGTCGACTCCGGCCTCGATGAGGCGGGTGGTGAAGGCGACCGAGGTGTAGACGCTGCCGGCATCGGAGTGACTGACCAGCCCGGTCAGGTCGGTGATGCCTTCCTGGCGCCGGGTGAAGATCGCGTGCTCCAGGGCGTCGAGGACCAGAGCGGTCTTCATCGACCGCGCGGCACGCCAGCCGATGATGCGGCGAGCGAAGGCGTCGATGACGAACGCGACGTAGACCGTGCCGGTCCAGGTCGCGACATAGGTGAAGTCGGCTACCCACAGGCGGTTCGGGGTCGCGGGGGCGAAGTCGCGATCCACCAGGTCCGGGCTGCGCTCGTGGCGCTCGTCGGGTCGGGTGGTGGTGTGTTTGGACCCGTAACGGGCGCCTTCCCAGCCGTTGTGGCGGTAGAGCCGTTCCACGGTGCAGCGGGCCACGTCGTGGCCGGCCTCGCGGAGCTTGATCCACATCTTGCGTGAGCCCAGCCGGGCGTTGAGCTTGTTGCGCTCGCGCATCGCCACGATCAGGCCAGTGACTTCCTCATCGCGCAGCTGACGGCGCGTCGGCTTCTTCTCGACCCACTCGTAGTAGGTCGAGGGGCTGATCTTGATGCCGTGCTCAGCCAGCACGGCGCACATGGGCTCGACACCCCAGCGCAGCCCGACCCCGCCGGTGGCGGGGTCGGGCACCTGGTGGTCCTTGTGCTCGGTGATGAACCTGACTACCGCTTCGCGGGCCGGTCGAGCTCGGCCGCGAAGAAGGCCGAAGCTGCCTTCAAGATCTCATTCGCCCGTCGCAGTTCGGCGTTCTCCCGCTTCAGCCGCTTCAGCTCCTCAGCCTCCGCGGTGCTCACGCCCGGTCGCTTGCCGGCATCGACCTCGGCGCGGCGAACCCAGGTCCGCACCGTCTCGGGTGCGCCGACGCCGAGCTTGCCGGCCACCGCGCAGATCGCTGCCCACTGCGAGCCGTAGTCCGGGGCCACCTCGTGGACCATCCGCACCGCCCGCAGTGGAGTCCAGCAGAGTGGTGTACGACGGACCTGAGTGAGCGCGTGCCTGCAACGTAGGCGCGGCCACCAGGTGGATCCTTCGAGTGATCTCTCACAACCGACTCGAAGAAGGACACCTTGATGACCGCTGTGCCCAGTATCGACCCTGCCCAGTTCCTGAACGAGCAGCTGTCCCAGGCGAGCCCCGACCTGATGCGGCACCTGCTCACCACGTTCGTCAACGCCCTGCTCTCCGCGCAGGCCGACGCGGTGTGCGGCGCCGGCTACGGCGAACGAACCCCCGAGCGGGTCAACTCCCGCAACGGCTACCGACACCGCGACCTCGACACCCGCGTCGGCACCCTCGACGTCGCGGTCCCCAAGCTCCGGACCGGCAGCCTGTACCCGGAGTGGCTGCTCGAGCGCCGCAAGCGGGCCGAGCGGGCCCTGACCTCGGTGGTGGCGACCTGCTACCTGCTCGGCGTCAGCACCCGCCGTATGGACAAGCTCGTGCAGACCCTCGGGATCACCGGCCTGTCGAAGTCCCAGGTCTCGGTGATGGCCAAGGAGCTCGACGAGCACGTCGAGCAGTTCCGCACCCGACGCCTGGAGGAGTCCGGGCCGTTCACCTTCGTCGCCGCCGACGCCCTCGTCTTGAAGGTCCGCGAGGGCGGACGCGTGGTGCCCGTACACGTGTTGGTCGCGACCGGTGTCAACGCCGATGGGCACCGCGAGATCCTCGGCGTCCAGGTCACCACCAGCGAGGACGGCGCCGGCTGGCTGGGCTTCTTCCGCGACCTGACCGCCCGCGGCCTGACCGGGGTCAAGCTCGTCACCTCAGATGCCCACGCAGGGCTGGTGGCCGCGATCGGCGCCACCATCCCGGGCGCAGCGTGGCAGCGGTGCCGCACCCACTACGCCGCGAACCTGATGTCCGCGACACCGAAGACCAGCTGGCCGTGGGTCAAGGCGCTGCTGCACTCCATCTACGACCAGCCCGACGCCGACGCGGTCCACGCCCAGTTCAACCGCGTCCTCGACGCCCTGGCCGAGAAGCTGCCCGCGGTGGCTGAGCACCTCGAGGGCGCGCGTGCGGACATTCTCGCGTTCACGCCGTTCCCGAAAGAGGTCTGGCGCCAGATTTGGTCCAACAACCCCAACGAACGTCTCAATCGCGAGATCCGACGCCGCACCGACGTGGTCGGCATCTTCCCCGACCGCGCCTCCATCATCCGGCTCGTCGGAGCAGTGCTGGCCGAGCAGCACGACGAATGGGCAGAAGGACGCCGCTACCTCGGACTCGACGTGCTGGCCCGCGCCCAAGCCGTCGACACCATCGTCGAGGAGGTGACCACCGAACCCGACCTCCAGGCCCTCACAGCCTGACCGACACCCCCAACCGAGGGATCAACCTCGTACACCACCCCAGCGGACTTGATGTTGAGATGCAGTGAAGGTTGATCGGCCGACCGCGGGGAAGTTCTAACGGACCAGACCTCGACGTCTTTCCCGTCAGAGTGAGTGCCGGTTGTCGGCTGGACTGTCGGGTGCCACCGAGTCGCGTGCTGAGCCTGGTTCTCGACGAGCGCGGCGATACGCGGTGTGGGCCGCTCGACAGAGGTCGCAGCGGCATCCGCGACCGTATGCGGCGACCGTGCCGCACGGGCGGAGGCTCGGCTTCTTCGCCTCGTACAACCGGTCCAACGTCGCTTGCTTGGCCTCGGGCGACTTGGCCTCCCATGTCCGCCTCCATGAGTCGCTCCGCTTCGCGAGGGCCTCTGGCGTAAAGGCACGGTCTCGGAGGGCGGTCATGTCGACGCCGGCGGTTCCGTCCGCCTTCCCCTTGGCGCCGGCACGAGTGACGCGGTACTTCCCGTGTCCCTGCTTGTGCGCCTCGTGGAGTGCGGTCTTGTCTTGTGCTGCGGCCCGTTGCCTCGAGGCCTCGCTGAGGTCAGCGTCGGCTACAGACTCCTTCACCTTCAGCCCACAGATGTCCCGCATCGTGAACTTGTCGATGCCGTGTTTGAGCGCGACGTGGTTGAGCGGCGACTTCCAGGGTCCGCGGCCGCAGATAGGGCACATCTGATGACGCAGGAGTTCGCGCGCGTCGCCCGCGGAGACGCCCCACGATTCGGGGTCGGGGATGGCGTCTTCTCCGGACTTGGGCACGCCGTGACGCTACCGCTGACTGAGGGAAGGTCAATGGCCGTTACGTGGATACGGGGGGATCAACCGCGCGCAGCGGCAGCATGACGCGCGCCCCGTGAAAGCCGACGGGTTGACGTAATCAGACAAGGCAACCTTGTCGTGGGCAAAGTCAGAATTCGCTGCATCTCGACACTTGATGTCGAGATGCAGGGAAGACGGATGAGTTCAACGCTGGCGATGTTGACGAGACCGATGCCATTAGAGGCCTTCGTCAAAGTGCGCGGACCGCGGCTACTAGGAGACTTTCCGCAGGATCGGTGTCTGGCCAGACTCTGATCTAGGTGATCGGCGGGACGCTCTCATTCGCGGCTGCCCACCCGCTCTTGGGTGTGGCTCTCATCTGGAATGCGACCCGTCGTTCACCGTGACGAGGCGTGGCTCAAGAGGGGTCTGCCCAGCTCGTAGTAGCACTGCCCACCTCGCCGTCCGAGTGGATGCCAGAACACAGATGAGGTGAGTAGATGAGCAAGACGAAGGGCGAGATCATCGGGGTCGACCCCCACAAGATGTCGGTGACGATCGAGGTCGTCGACACCCACGAACGGCTCCTCGGCAGCGGACGGTTTGAGACCACCAACGCCGGGTACGCCGCGATGCAGCGGTACGTGAAGCAGTGGCCCGACCGACTCTGGGCCGTCGAGGGAGCCAACGGCGCCGGTCGTCCACTGGCCCAACGACTCGTCGCCGCCGGCGAGCAGGTCGTCGACGTGCCAGCCAAGCTCGCCGCACGCGTGCGGCTCTTCGACACCGGCCACAACCGCAAGACCGACGCCCTGGACGCCCACTCCATCGCGGTCGTCGCGGTCCGCACCGAGGGCCTGCGGGTGCTGGTCGAGGACGGTGAGCTCGAAGCCTTGCGGATGCTCACCGACCGCCGCGACGAGCTCGCCCACCAACGAGTCCAGACCGTCAACCGGCTACAACGACTCCTCAGCGAACTACTGCCTGGCCAGCGCAAACGCGACCTGTCCGCCGCCCAGGCCAAGGCGATGCTCGTCACCGTGCGACCCCGTGACATCGCCGGCAAGACCCGCCGCCGGATGGCCGCCGAAGAGATAGCCGACCTGGTCGCAGTCGACGCCAAGCTCAAGAAGATCAAGGCCGAGCTGGAGGCCGCGGTCACCGCCCGCGGGTCGCACCTGATGGACATCTACGGCATCGGACCGGCAGGCGCGGCCCGCGTGCTGGCCGACGTCGGCGACGTAGCCCGGTTCGCCGACCGCAACCGGTTCGCGTCCTGGACCGGCACCGCGCCACTGGACGCCTCCTCAGGCGAGCAAGCCCGCCACCGGTTATCGCGGGCCGGGAATCGGCGGATGAACCACGTCCTGCACGTCGCCGCGATCGTGCAGATCCGCCACGACACCAAAGGCCGCGCCTACTACCGCCGCAAGCTCGCCGCCGGCAAGACACCGATGGAAGCACTGCGCTGCCTCAAACGCCGCCTGTCCGACGTCGTCTACCGCCAGCTCATCGCCGACGCTCAACAGCAGGATGGAGCGGATCCGGGAGGGCACTGCGGAGCGGCTCTTCAATCCAGCGCGGTCGACTCGCACCCGCTCATCGACACTTCGGATCAGCCACTTCCCGGACCCGCGAACCCGACGCTACGCCCAGAGAGCGACCCCGTGAAGAACCTCGTTCCAAGCACCCGTTGACACAGAGGGGTGCCAGATCCGGGTGTTCCGATCAGTCGCCTGCTCTCGCGACTGCTTCGACAGTCGGCGCATCGCCGGAACGACTCGGCATCACGAACATCCACCAGCCCTGATCGGTGCATTCGACTGTGTGCCTGGCGGCCTGAAACTCAACCGTGACCATGGCTCGCGGAGTTGCCCGCCCCCATGCAACTGCCATGAAACCCGTCGCGAACGCCCCCGTGTCGTCACAGTTGCTACTGGCCACCTCGACCCAGCACCCGTCCGCTGCCTGCTCGTACTGATCGAGGTCAACATCGGCACCGTCGCCGTTCGTGTCAACGAGAGCCGCAGCGACGCCATCGCGAGCAGACGTCGCCAGCACCACCGCGTAGCGAGGGTCCCAACCACCCAGACGCAGGGCCGACTCGTGATCGAAGTCCATGACGGGGAGTCTCGCCGAGACCCGCTGACAACGCACGGTTCGCGGCAGAAGAGGACGCCTAGCCACCGGACCGGTGCAGCACGAACCGGCGGAGCCCGAGCGAGTCCATCTGTCCCTGTTCGCGCATACCCAGCCTGCGGAGTATCGCGACCGACCGCTCGTTTGCAGCGGCAACCTCGGCGGTGATGGACGTCAGCCGCAGTTCCTCAAACCCGTACGCACAGGCTGCCGATGCGGCGGCGAAGCCGAGACCCCGTCCCCATCGCGACCGGTCCCCGATGACGAAGCCCAACTCGCGTTCGACGTTGCGGGCACCATGCAAGTCCACGTACCCGACAAGCAGGCCACCGTGCTGGACCCCAAGACGCAACAGGTCGAAGGGCGGGTCTTCGATGAGGCTGCGGAGGCGCGAGACGCGGTCACGGTGTGTGCCTTTCTCCGACCAATCAGCCGCTCGCCGGAACTCCGGGTCGCGACCCCACGCAGCGATGGTCTGGGCGTCTACAGGCACCAAGGGCCGTAGCGTGACCGCCGCCATCGACGCAGGCATAGAGCCACGCTACGTGCTTGGCCATCCGCTCATCGGCTGCTTGTTCCATTGACCTCAGGACCGGTGCCTGGCGAGGCTCGGTTCAGGCGTCCGGGTCGTCGCTCTCTCATCGGCTGCCCACGCTGGTCGTGTGGCTCTCATTTGGCCTGCGCGGCCCGGGCGTCGCCAAGGGGTCAGGAGAGGCTCAAGAGGGGTTTGCCTAGCTCGAAGCAGCGTTGCCCTCCCGACTCGACAACCGTCAGGGATCGAGCAGGAGGACAGTGCCAGTGAAGGCAACGGACGCGCGGGTCGTGATCGGGATGGATCCGCACAAGCGGTCGGTGACCATCGAGGTCATGGCCGCTGATGAGGAGGTGCTTGGTGGTGGCCGGTTCGGCACCGATACCGCCGGCTTCACCTCAATGCTGGAGTACGTCACCCGGTGGCCGGACCGGGTCTGGGCTATCGAGGGCTGCAACGGGATCGGTCGCCATGTCGCGCTGCGTTTGATCGCCGAAGGACACGACGTCGTCGACGTCCCGCCGAAGCTCTCTGCTCGTGCGCGGGTCTTCGCCACAGGTCAGGGCCGCAAGACCGACGCGACCGACGCCCACTCCGTTGCCCTGGTCGGCACCCGGATGGCGGGCCTGCGTCCGGTGGTCCACGACGAGCAACTCGCCGTGCTCCGACTCTTGGTCGACCGCCGCAGCTCACTGGGCGATGACCACACGCGGATAATCTCCCAGCTCCACCAGCTGCTGCTGGAGCTGATCCCCGGTGGCGCGAAGAAGGACCTCTCCGCCGCGCAAGCCAAGGCGCTGCTGGCCAAGGTCCGTCCGCGCGACACCGTGGGCAAGGCACGCCGCCGCGTCGCCGCCGAACTGGTCGCGGACCTGGAGCGGGTCTACGCGCGGAAGAAGGCCGCGGACAAGGAGCTCAAGGAACTGCTCGCCGCGACCGGCACGACCCTGATGGACCTGCACGGCATCGGCCCCTCGGGGGCTGCGCGGCTGCTGGTCGAGGTCGGCGACATCACCCGCTTCCCCAACCGCGAGCACTTCGCATCCTGGAACGGCACCGCACCCATCGACGCCTCCTCCGGCGACAACGTGCGGCACCGGCTATCGCGCGCTGGGAACCGGCAGATCAACCGGGTGCTGCACATCATGGCCACCGTCCAGCTACGCAACGACACCGAAGGACGCGCCTACTTCGACCGCCGCACGAGCGACGGGAAGACCTCGATGGAAGCCATGCGAGCACTCAAACGACGGCTCTCGAACATCGTCTATCGGACCCTGCTCGACGACGCCATGCGAGCAAAGGCGACGGGCCCGGGAGGGCAACGAGGTAGCGACTCTGACTCCAGCGCGACCGGCTCACAACCCCCACACCGGCTCTTCGGACAAGCCACTCCGGGGCCCGTCACGCCCCAGCCTAGAACGCCCCTGCCGAAGGTGTCTTGACACAGAGGGGAGCCATGACCGGGCTGCGGCAGAAGAGCGCGCGCTGCCGCGCACACTAGGCGGCAGATGTGCGCATGTTTCCTAGAGGACGCCACTCGACTGAGAGACACTGGACCCATGCCCTCAGGAGTCGTGCTCGCGATGCTGCTCCTTGCCGTCCCTGTCCTGGCGCTGGCTGCTCTGACGGCGCAGGGCGAGCGTCGTCGTGGGGCGTCTCTTCCGGTCGTAGTGGGTGCCGGTCTGTTCTTTCCAGTCGCTTGGGTCAGTTGGTACCTCCGTGACCGACGTGCCGTCGGTCGCTGAGCCGCCACGCGGCAGATGAGTGCGTTCAGGCGTCAGGTTCGTAGGGTTTCTCGACCTCGATGGACTCCGGCAACTCCTGGCGGAGTCGACGCAGCAGAGCAGCCTTTTCGGTCGCGTCGCCCGACCAACGCATGCAGGCGTCGTAGGTGTCGCGCGTGATAAGAAAAGCGACGCGCCGCTGTCTCTGGCTCGTCCGCACCCATGACCCCACCTAACCACGAGAGCAGCACACCGCTAGCGGCAGAAGAGCGCGCGCTGACGCGCACACCAGGCGGCAGATCCGGACGTTGGATGGGCGTCAGTCGGAGAACAGCGTCCTGTTCTTCTCGATCCACTCGATCTCTGCCAACTCCTCCTGCTCGACGCTGCCCTCGGCGATCCACGTCTTCTGCGGTTCCTGCCCTTGGTCCGCGAGGAACCGGACGTGCTCGATGGTGTACCGGCGCCGTCGCACGACTGCGTCGACGACGTCAAAGTCGGTCGCAATGCCGTACTCATCGAGGAAGGCCCCGATGCGGGCGCGTCGATCGGGGACCTGAGGGAAGTGGTGCCAATTCAAGGCTGCATCGTCGTCTCGTAGCGGAGCGAACCACAGCAGGGCGTAGGCCACATCGCTGAGTCTGGGCGCGCGGTGGAGGAAGTCCCAGTCGATCAGTGCGACGGCCTCACCGTCCCGCCACACGAAGTTCCAGGGCCCGGGGTCGGCATTGACGAAAACGTCGCCGCCATCGACCGCCGGTGCGGCGAAGACTGCGTCGTCGGGTGGGACCCAGTCAGCGGAAGCGTCATGTATACGTCGCAGGAGGCGTGCCGCAGACCGCAACCCCTGCTCGTCGTGCTGGTGCTTCCACCCGTCACCGCCGCTCTCGCCCTCGATGAAGCGGAGCGTCTCAGTCTCGCCGTCCAGCGACACGGGCTCGGGAACGCAGTCCAACCCCTTCGCGCGAAGGTGCCGCAAGAACGAGTGCACAGTCGCGGTGTGCGTCCCGGCCGGACGAGTGACCGTCTCGGACGTCAACTCGATCTGCCGGAACTGCTCGTTCACTTCTGCTGCTCGGTTGAGTGCCGCGTCGTTCGCCATGCTGGCACCCTCGCACGACCACCGGACTGGACCCCAGCGAGTTTCGTGGAACGCGAACTCATCGGCAGATCCGGTAAACGGCGCCGTCCTCCTAGAGGGCCTCCCCCGGCTCAGTCTCGGCAGCGTTCATCGTTGTCAAGGGACAGTAGGAACTGCCCAGTGGCGGACATAAGACCTGCCCGCTGACGGTCACGAGAACTGCCCGGTGGTGGCCATGGGATCTGCCCAAAGGGGGCGGCGGCCACCACCGACCAGGTCGGTCAGCTCAAGGGGCTCACCCCT
>CAEZYQ010000043.1_pt1 | contig 25567 bp, 17 predicted proteins | sample 7265561 | NCBI WGS metagenome assembly CAEZYQ01 (sample SAMEA6813939, study PRJEB35770) | uncultured Nocardioides sp. | biome: Freshwater; feature: Freshwater reservoir; material: water | place: Czech Republic | collected 2017-04-14 | depth 30m m | reverse complement strand
TAGCCAGTCGGCCATGTTCGGCGGGAGCAGGAACTCCTGATCCCGCACGACTGGGCGATACGAACGAGCCATGCCCAAGTATTTCGCCCCAGCCGCAAAAACGGGCCGATCTCGCCCGGCGATTTGCAACAGCCACCTGCTTGAACCGGAACACCACACAAGCCGGTCGACCACGGGCGCTGGGCCGGTCGCTGCCGGCGTCCGTCGGAGGACAGGCCGACGCCGGCCCGACCTGGGTGGTCGGACCGGCGTCGGTCGTCACCGCTCGCGCGGTGGGGTCAGGTCAGAGGAAGGCAGCCATCGGCCGGCCCCCACCGGTCCGATCGGCCTTCTTCCCCTTGCCCTTCCGGCCCTTCTTCTTCTCCTTGACCTTGAGCGTCCCGGCCTCGTCGGAGGAACCCTCGGTAGCGTCGTCACCGGAGTACGAGACGGACACCTCATACTTCCCGGGCTTGAGCTTGGGCAGCGTGACCTTGACCTTGCCGTTGTCGGCCTCGGTCAGCTCCACCTCCACGCTCTTGCGACCCGCGGTCACGGTGAGGGTGCCGGTGGGGACGGACTCGCCCTCGCTCGTCACCTTCACACGGACCTGGCCCCGCTCACCCTGCTCGACCTTCTCGCCGAGCAAAGTGGCCTTGGTCGTCGAGGCGGCCGGCTCGACCGGCTCCTCCTCGTCCGGCACGGTCAGGCCGCTCGCCAGGGCAGATCCGTCCTCGTGGCCGGCCTTGGTGGCCGTCACGCGGGCGGTCAGCTCGGCACCCCGGTCACCCTCGGTCACGACGTACGTCGCAGCCGTGGCTCCCTCGATCGGCTCGCCGTCGCGCAACCACTGGTAGGCGAAGGTCAGCTCGTCAAGGTCCCAGGTGCCATTGGAGACGTTCAGGGACTCCCCGACCTCCGGGGTGCCAGTGACGAGAGGCTTGGCGCCCGTGTTCTGCGGTGCCGCACCCTTCCCGACCGTGACGGGGTCGGACGTCGCCGTCCCAGAAGTGAGGCCGGACTTCGACGCCGTCACCGTCAAGGTCACGGACTTGTCGAGGTCTGCGACCACGGGGGCGTACGTCGCGCCGGTGGCTCCGGCGATCGGTGCGCCGTCACGCAGCCACTGGTAGGCGAACGTGAGGCCCTCGGTGCTCCAGGTGCCCGGGTCGGCCGCGAGCGAGCCCGAGACCTTCGCGGTTCCGGAGATGCTCGGCTTGGTGGTGTTGCTGATGGTGGTCGGCGTACCACCACCGGGGTTCCCGGGGTTGGCCACCGTCACCGCACCGCCACCCACAGCCGCCGAGGTGAAGGGCGTGAAGCTCACCAGAGCGCCGGAGCCGTTCTCCTGGACGTAGTTGGGTCGCTGTGCCGTGACCCGAGCCGTCACGGTGGTGCCGGCGTCGTCCTGGACCAGCGTGTACTGCGACCCGGTGGCTCCGGCGATGGGGTTGCCGTTGCGGAGCCACTGGATGCCCGTCTGGACGATCCCGTTGTCCCAGGTGCCCGTCGCCACCGACAGGACCCGACCGACCTCGCGGGTGCCCGTCACCTGCGGAGCCGACTCGGGCACGGGGGTGGATGCACCCTCGCACTCCGTCTTCACCACCAGGTCCACCCGCTCCGGCGGCACCGACATGGTCGGCGTGGTGACGACGGCGCACGCCGCACCCCCGCTGGTGGCGGACGTGACCGAGACCCGGTAGTCGCCCTCGGCGACGTCCCAGCGGAAGAAACCGGTCTCGTCGGTGAGCGACGGGTTCGAGTCGTTGACGTTCGGGTCCATGACCGTGGTGTTCCCGTCGGTCACGGGGGCGAAGTTCGCGCCCCCGAGGTCGCGGAGCAGCGTCACCTCGGCGCCGGCGATGGTGCGACCGAACTGGTCGGTCACGTATCCGCTGGGGTCGATGTAGATGGTGAAGCTGATCGGTCCGTCGCACTCGAAGTTGGTCGTGATCGTGGCGTGACCGGAGCTGGTCAGGTCAGGGATCTCGATCGTGTAGTCGACCTTGGTCGGGTCGTCCGCGTTCTCCACCGTGGCGGAGACACCGCCCGTCATCGGCGTGGAGCCGTTGGCGAAGGTCAGCGTCCAGGTCGGCGTCTCCTCGGGCGTGCATCCCGTAGCGGTGAACGGCGTCAGCGGGGAGCCGATGAAGCCCATCGGGATCGCCTCGTCACCCTGACCGCGGGTCGGCGACGTCCCCGGGAAGCTGATCGACGGCGGCGGGGGCGCGATGGCGTCGAGCTTGACCGTCACCTCCTGGGGTGAGTCGTCGTCCTGCGCGGCGTTCCGCACCGAGACCGAGGCGCTCTTAGTGAGCAGGTCGCCGGCGTAGGGGTAGACCGACACCTGGTAGGCGATGCCGTTCTGAGAGGACGGGACGTCGAACTCGAAGGCACCGTCGCGCAGCGAGGCCGAGTAACAGCCGCCGGTGTCGGAGCACATCCACACGGACGCCTCGTTTACGGCGTCATCCGCGACGCCCTCGTCATTGCCGTCCGGTCGGGTCACGTTCACCCGCACCACCCGGGAGCGGTCGTCCTCGCCCTTGATGCGCGCGGCGTAGGCGTAGGCATAGCCGGGGAGGAAGCCCTCCTTGGTCGCCAGCAGCTCGACCTGGATCCACTTGCCGACGTCGGCAGCAGTGGGCGTGAAGATGGCTCCGTCCTCCGAGAGGCGGTCGTCGTCGCTATTGAGGAGCTCGCCGCCGACGTTCCAGCGGTAGCTGATCGCATCGGGGGTCTCGGGCTGGTCGTCATTGCCGTCCCACGAGGCCCACTCAGCGCCCTCCAGCGAGACCGGCAGGTCCTGCGTCGGGGTCCTGGTGAACTCGGGGTAGGCGGTCGCGTACAGCTCCGGCACGCCCTGGACGACATCGGTCGGCTCGCTCGTGCTCGAGACCGGCTTGAAGCCTGCGGCCTTTGCCGTCTCGGTCACCGTCACCGTCGCCCCCGAAGCCCACGAGGGAAGCTCGACCTCGGTGTCGCTGCCGCTCCAGAACAAGTACGGCGACGAACCGAAGTTGAGATACCAGTCGTAGGTCCGGGTGAGCGTCCCCCGCTCGTCAATGTACGTCGCCGGAGTGACCTCGAGGACGTCGCCCTCGATGAGGTCACTCGACGGGGTGATGACCGGCGGGTCATCTACGACCGCGGATTCCGGCGCCTCCGTGATCGTGATGTTCACGCGTCCTACGTCGGTCCGGCCCGCGGAGTTGCGGATCGTGTAACGGAAGGAGTCCGACGTGGCCGAACCGCCGTCGTGCTCGTACGAGCAGGACGTCGTCGAGCACATGACTGCGCCGTGCACAGCACCCTCCGCGCCGAGGACCACGAGGTCACCGTCAGCGTTGGCCACGTCGTTCACCAGCACGGGGATCTCGACCGAGCCGTCGACGAAGACAGCAGCCTCGTCGGTGTTCGCGACCGGTACGTCGGTCACGCCGTCGTCATCCACGCCGTATGCGATGAAGTACGACGTGTCCTGGCTCGGGTCCGAGGCCGTGGCCATGGAGTAGGCCTGGGCATCGAGACCGTTGAGGATCGATTCCGCTTCGTCCTTGGAGGGTGCACCCCCGAAGGCGAGCGTGAAGGTCTTGGTCTCACCCGCGAGCAACTGCCCGAAGTCGAAGTCCAGCAGCGTGCCCTGGTCCTTCGGGCCGAACGTGAAGTTGCCCGTCACGCCGCGACTGTCGCGTCGCGACAGGGGGTTCGGAGACGCGAATCCGTCATTGGACGAGAACGCGATCTCCGGGAGAGCACCGGTGTCCGTCGTGACGATCTCGTCGAACTGCGTGGGCGCCACGTCCCAGTCGACCGTGCGTCGGTAGCGCAGCTGCGCCTCCTCGTCGCCCGTGTTGGTGATCGAGACACGCACCAAGTACGCGCTGGAGGAGGTCGACGGAAGCGACTCGTGCATGACCTCGAGCGCCGGGTCTCCCCCGTCCTCGATCCCGACCGCCACGGTGGACGCGGCGCGGGTGCCGTCCTCGCTCACCGAGAAGGCGCTCAGCCGGAGGTTTCGAGTGTCCTCCTGCGAGGCGTACCCGGCCACTCCCGAAGCTGCGTCGGCCACGCCCCAGCCACCGCACCAGCAGCCCTGGGTGATCGCGTCGGGCTGACCATTGAGCCGAAGGCCGACCCAGCCGCTTTCGTCCTCGGTGTCGTAGTCCTCGTTGAACACCACGTGGTCCCCGAAGCACGCGGCACCCATGGTCAAGGTCCCGTTGTCGAGCACGGCTCCATCCCCGAAGCTGGCGCCGCCGTGGAAGCTCGGGCACGCAGCCGAGCCGGAATAGCCGAGGACGATGTCCGCCACCTGGATCGGATTAACGGTCCCATCGACGGCCACGAACGTCGTGCCATCCTCCTCCGGATTCTGCGTTCCCCCAAGGCAACCCCGGAAGCCATTGCGCTGAGCGCACGCGGTGATCTGCTCGTCGGAGGCAAAGACAGGGATTGAGTAACTACCGTCTTCCTGCCCATCGCCGTAGCCGACATATGGCAAGAAGCTGCCGCCTTCGTGTGTGACTAGACTGCGGAACTCTAGGAACGGGTACGGCACCGGTTCACCGTCTCGGTCCACGACCTTTCCCTCAAACATCACGGGCTCGGGTACCGCAATCTCCCCTAGTGGAAGCAACTCGTCCGACTCGTCGACGTCGATCGGGGTTCCGAAGTAGTTCTCCTCATCAGCTCCGATGCAGGACAGATCCTGTCGTCCGTTCAACTGGAGGCAGAAGCGGTAGTCGCCTGGCTCGGTGAAGCGCGCGGTGATCGCACCGTCGGGACCCGAGGTAGAGCCCTCTACGTAGTCGAAGTAACCCAATTCCTCGTCGAAGCGAAGAACAATGGCACGGACATTCTCGACGGGCGCTCCCTGAGGATCGGCCACGGTGGCGGTAAACGCTCCTCCGTACGGAAGGCCGAAGTCGGGAAGGCTGACCGAGAGAGCACCTCCTGGAACGGCGAAGAACGCCGCCTCCTGCTCGGCCTGGACTGGCGGGACACCTGTGCCGGCAAAGCAGTAGGACCGGTAGGGGTAGGCGCACAATTTGTGGTCCCCCGGAAAGACGTCGAAGACGACGGCGCGTCCCTCGTCGTTCGTCACGTTGCCGAATCGCGAACCGTCACGGCCGATGAGAGAGACGAAGACATCCTCGAGAGGCTGGCCCTTGTCGCCCTTGAGCGTGACTGTGACATCAACCGTGGGGTCCACGAGGAGCGGCTCCTCGGCAGTGAAGCCCGTCGAGTCCACAGGAATCTCAAAGGCACTATCCACCGCCTCGAAGAGACTGCGCTTCCCGTCGGCACAGATCTGGTAGCCGAAGCCTCGGCTGTAACCACAGACGATGAGCGGCTTGCCCACCGGCGCGGCCTGGAAGGTGAAGAAACCCTCGTCATCGGCATCCATCGCATCGATGAAGTCGAACGACTGGTTGGCGCGGACCCGCCAGAGCTCGACATATTCGAAGCCCATGCCATCGCCTGCCGCGTCGACAGCCTTACCTGTGAGCGCGACAACCGGCACCTCCGGCTGCGACGGCAGCGTGCTGTCCGCAAGCTCGTAGTGGCGACCCGCCTCGGTGGTGATGACCTCGGGCGAGTCGTCGCCGTAGAAGAAAGTCTCACCCTCCTCCGTGGTGAAGAGGATGCGGTACTGGCCTGGAGGAAGGATCAGGCGGTAACCGCCACGCGGCTCGTGGTTGCCGTTCTGTGAGAAGTCGTTCGTGTAGTCGGTGTAGACGACGTACTCGTCCTCGTCGGGCGTCCCCGGCACGACCCGCGTCGCCGCACCAGGCTCTGCAGCGGTCAGCGCCTCGACCTTGACGTACGGAATCGGGTCGCCCTCTTCGTCCAGGACCAAGCCGACGACCTCGGCATCCTCGGTCTCGGGGTCGACGATCGACACGAGCGCGACGTCGAGCGAGATCGGGTCACCCGAGACCCCGTCGAAGGCGAAGGTCCCGGGCGCACCGGGTCCTTCCGGCTGGGTCGTCCCGCCGAGCCCGAAGCCGGGCTCGAACTCGCCGTTGGGGTCGACGAACCCGAGCATGTAGTCACCTGCGTCGGTGACCTGGAAGGCTGCGGCTCCGTCCTCGTCGGTCGGGTCCAGCTCGTCGGAGGTCGCCACCCACTCGCCGGCGCCCTCGGTCGATTCGATCCACTCGAAGAGCGTGAGCTCGATACCGCCGAGCACGAACCGGCCGTCGTCGGACTCCACGGTCACGGAGACGCCGAGGGCTGGTGTCACCTCCTCGACGGCCATCGCGGAGGCTGTCAGGGGGGACAAGATCAATGCCAGCACCGCCATCGCGACAGCGATGACGGCGTGGAGGGAGCGACGCACCACGGCATGGCCTTTCACAGGAGATGAGGTGCGCGAAAGTAAAAGGAGTCCTAGGACTGACGGGCTACTACGTCAGAATGAGATAGCCCGTTCGGACTAGACGGGGCCATAGTCCACCCAAAGTAAAATAGTTAAGAGATAGTCACTGTCGTACCCCGCCCTGTATCCCCGGGATAGTCCTTACCGGTTCAGAGCGCATCGACCGTGCGGACCCGCACCACCCCGTCCACCCGCACCCCCCGCAGGTGCCCCGGGAGGTCGATCCACTTCTGCCCGCGCCAGGCGGTGACGAGGGCGTCGAGGGCGAGGACGTGCTCGTGGAACAGCTCGGCCGGCGGCGCCCCGGCGTCGAGCGCGAGGCGGCGGAGTAGCCGGGTGCGCAGGGCGGAGGGCAGGGCGGCGAGCGCGTCGACAGGGAGCCCGTCGGGAGTCAGGAGGGCGGCGTACCGCTCGTCGGCGAGGTCGTCGAGGCAGTCGGCGTCGGCGCGCAGCTGCTGCGCCGTGCGGGCCAGGGCGGCAGCGACGCCGGGGCCGAGGTGCTCCTCGAGGACCGGGAGGACGGATCGGCGCACGCGGACGCGGGCGTAGCCGGGGTCGGAGTTGTGGGGGTCGTCCCAGGCGTCGAGGCCGAGCACCTGGCAGGCGGTGACGGTGTCGTCGCGTGACAGGTCGAGGAAGGGGCGGCGGTAGACGTCGAAGGCGCGGCGCATGCCGGCCAGCGAGCGGGCGCCGGAGCCGCGAGCCAACCCGAGCAGGACGGTCTCGGCCTGGTCGTCACGTGTGTGCCCCAGGAGTACGACGACAGCCCGGCTGTGCTCGGCGACCTGCTCGAGCACGGCGTACCTCGCCCGGCGCGCGGCGCCCTCGGGCCCCTCGCCGCCGGGCTCCCAGGCGACCGTGACCCGGGCGGTCAGCGTCTCGTCGACGCCCAGCGCGGCCAGCTGCTCGACGACCCGCGCGGCCTGGTCGGCCGAGCCCTCCTGCAGCTGGTGGTCGACCGTGGCCCCCACGACCCGCCAGCCGCCCGCCCGCGCCTCGTGCACGGTGGCGGCGGCGAGCGCGAGGGAGTCAGCGCCACCGGAGCAGGCGACGACCACGGTCGAGCCGGCCGGCATGTTGGCGAGCTCGCGGCGCACCGCGACCCGGGTCGCGGCGACCGAGGGGTGGGGGCCGGCCATGTCAGGAGGAGCGGGCATCAGCCCAGGACGCGCGCGACCCAGGCGTCCGGGTCGTTGATCTCGGCCTTGGTCGGGAGGTTCTCCGGCCCGGCGAAGACCGCGTTGAACTCCTCCATGCCGACCTTGTCGACGACGTGACGGACGTACTTCGCGCCGTCGCGGTACTGCGCCATCTTCGCCTCGAGACCCAGGAGCCGCCGGATCAGCCGGTCCAGCGAGCCGGCGCCCTTGCGCCGCTCCGTGAACCGCTCGCGGATCTGCGCCACGGACGGGATGACCGTCGGGCCCACGTCGTCCATCACGACGTCGGCGTGGCCCTCGAGCAGCGACATCACGCCGGTGACCCGGTCGAGCACCTCGCGCTGGGCCGGCGTGGAGAGCAGCTCCATGATCGAGCCGGACGTCTCGCCCCGCCGCTTGACCGCCTCGAGCACCCGCCCGAGACCGTCCTCGAGCAGCTCCTTGGAGTCGAGGGAGTCACCGAGCTGGCCGACCAGGGAGTAGATGTGGTCGCGCATCCACGGCACGGCGGTGAACTGCACGCGGTGGGTCTCCTCGTGCAGGCACACCCACAGCCGGAAGTCGTGCGGGTCGACCTCGAGCTCGCGCTCGACGTGGACGATGTTGGGCGCCACCAGCAGCAGCCGCCCGGACGGCTCGTGGAACGGGTCGAACTGGCCCAGCACCTTCCCCGACAGGAATCCCAGCAGCCCGCCCACCTCGACCCCGGTCACCCGGCGCCCGACCGCCAGCGACAGCCCGCTCGGCGGCTTGCGCTCCGACAGCTTCTCGGCGATCGGCGACAGCACCGTGCGGAAGCCCTCGGCGTTGGCCTTGACCCACCCGGGCCGGTCGACCACGAGCACCGGGGCGGTGCCGTCGCCGCCGTCGAGGCCGGTGAAGTCGCGCACCAGCGGGGTCGAGCGGGCGGCGCCCTCGCGCAGCTCGGCGACGGCCGCGGCGGCCTCCTCCCGCGAGACCTGGGGACCGTCGCCCGCGAGCCGCGAGCCCAGCGAGACCGCGAGGTCCCAGTCGACCATCTCGGGGGCGGGTCCCGGCGCCGGCTCAGTCATGGACCGAACCTATCCCCCGGCCCCACCCGGTCCGCCGCGCCCGACGGGGTGCGGCCGGGTGCGGCCGGGTGCGGCCTGGGCAGCGGGGAGGAATCCCCGGATATCAGGCTCTCCTGCCGCTTGTCAGGGATTGCAACCCTCCCGAAGTGCCAGAAAGGCCTGATATCCGGGGATTCCTCCCACTCGGACTGCCCTCACGCGACCCGCCCGCACCGGCAGGCGGCGAGGGCGGCGGCGGCCCGGTCGAGCAGCGCCTCGGCCTCCTCGTCGCGGTCGCCGGGGATCCGGTCGGCCATGAGCGCGAAGACCATCGGCGTCCCGTCGCGCGCGACGACGACCCCGGACAGGCTGCGTACGCCGGCGAGCGTGCCGGTCTTGGCGCGCACCCGCCCCACGGCGGCCGGCGGAGCGTCGTCGAAGCGGAAGGCCAGCGACCCGGAGAACCCGGCCACGGGCAGCCCCGGCAGGAGGCCGCGCACGGGGTCGTCCGAGGCCGATCCGGCCACCGCCTGCAGCAGCCCGACCAGCGTGTCGGGGCCGATGAGGTTCTCCCGCGACAGGCCGCTGCCGTCACGCAGTTGCAGCGGCGCCGGGACGCCGCGCTCCTCGAGCACCTCCCGCACCCCGGCGACGCCGTCCTGGGTCGAGCCGGCGCCCCCGGTGGCGAGCCCGACGTGGCGCAGCACGGTCTCCGCGGTCTCGTTGTCGCTGACCCGCACCAGCTGCTCGACGAGCGACCCGATCGGCGCGGACTCGACCTCGGCCACCAGGTCGGCCCCCGCCGACGCCGCCGCCGGGCTCGGCACGCCCAGCACCTGCACCCCCGCGCGGCGCAGCGCGGCGGCGTAGACCTCCGCGGCCGCGCGGGACGGGTCGGCCACCCGGCCGAACCCGTCGGGGTCGCTGCCGTCGTCGACCATCAGCGCGGTGATCGGGGCCTGGAAGTCGCGGTAGGTCGCGGGCCAGGTGCGGTTGAAGGCCGGCCCGGAGAAGAGGCCGTCGTCGTACCCCAGCCGCACCCGCCGCACCCCGCGGTCGGCCAGCGCCTCGGCGGTCCGCCGCGCGAGCGTGGTCAGGTCGGCGCCCTGCGTCTCCCCGGGGGCGGCGTCGAGGTCCGGAGCGCGCTGGAGCAGCGGGTCCCCTCCCCCGACGAGCACGAGGTCGGTCCCGTCGAGCAGCGCCCGCGTGGCGAACCTCGTGCCCGGGTCGATCGTGTCCAGCGCTGCGAACGCCGTCAGCAACTTGGTGGTCGAGGCCGGCACCAGGCCCTCCGGGCCCGCGTCGTACGCCGTCTCGCCGGTCAGCCCGGCGACCGCGACGCCCACGCGGCGACCGAGCACGGGTTGGCCGAGCGGACCGCTGACGGCCCGCCGGACGGCCGTCGCGCTGACCGGACGGGCCCCGACCGCGACCGCGGGTGCCGCCGGGGGCTCGACGTCCGGGAGCCCGAGCCCGTCGGGCGGCTCGACCTCGGCGGGCTCGGTGCGCGGGTCGGGGTCCTCGCCGAGCAGGTCCTCGCCCCACGCGCGGACCCGGTCGAGCGTCGGCTCGGCCTCGCCGCTGAGCACCACGCCGCCGGCCGCCACGAGGGCGACGACGGCGAGCGCGGCCGCCGCCCGGCGTACCTTCCGGGGACCGCCCGGGGAGTGGCGTGTGTCACGTCGTCCCACATCTGCCCCCTCCCGGTGCGCGTGCCGGGCCATTGTGCGCGAGACTGTCCCCCGGCTCCCGCGCGGGGGCCGCACCCGCCCCGAGCCGGGCGGCGGGTCCGACGACACAGCAGAGCGGCGATCCAGATCGCCCACGGAGGCAGACGTGCTCGAGTTCGACGTCCTGGTGGAGATCCCCAAGGGGGAGCGCAACAAGTACGAGGTCGACCACGAGTCGGGTCGCCTGCGCCTGGACCGCACCCTGTTCACCTCGACGCAGTACCCCGCCGACTACGGCTACATCGAGGACACCCTGGGCCAGGACGGCGACCCCCTCGACGCGCTCGTGATCCTGCAGCAGCCGACGTTCCCCGGCTGCCTGATCAAGTGCCGCGCGATCGGCATGTTCCGCATGACCGACGAGGCCGGCGGTGACGACAAGGTCCTGTGCGTCCCGTCCTCGGACCCCCGTCTCGAGCACCTGCGCGACATCTCCCACGTGTCGAAGTTCGACCGCCTGGAGATCCAGCACTTCTTCGAGGTCTACAAGGACCTCGAGCCCGGCAAGTCCGTCGAGGGTGCCGAGTGGGTCGGCCGCACCGAGGCCGAGGCCGAGGTCGTCGCCTCCTTCGAGCGGTTCAAGAAGACCGGTCACTGAGCGGGGCGGCCGTTAGCGGGTAGCCGCCGCGGCCGGGTTTGTCGGGTAGCCGACAAACCCGGAAGCGCGACGACAGAACTTCGTCGTCGGACTTCCGGGTCCTGACCACAACCCGACCTCACGCTGCCTGCCTGAGCAGCACCCGCTCGAGCCGCGATGCCGTCTGGGACCAGCGGTAGAGATCAGCCCAGACGAACCTGATCATCGGCAGTCCGGTCAGCTCACGCATCCGGTCCTCACGCCGCTTCTCGCGCATCACCATCTGGGCGATCGACTCACCGGGCCGGCGGAACCGGTGGTACTTCTCGTTCCCGTCCGCCTCGCCCAACGCCCTACCCCGCCATCCGAAGTCCGAGCGCCCCACCAGCAGACCGCTCGGCTCGTGCACCTCGTACTGCAGCTCGGGCATCGGCAGGGACGACTCCCCCATCCGCAGCCTCAGCAGCGTCTCCAGCACACTCTCAGCGCGGCCGTCCGCCAGACTGACTTTGAGGGCGAGGTCGAGGTGGTCCGGCCACGAGATCCTCCTGGCGAGGTGGTGCTGGAGCTCCTCCTCGGTGACGCCTCCGAACCTGAGGAACCAGTCGAGCACGCAGATCGCCCCGTCGTGGCGCGACACCGAGGCAGCGTCCAGCGCCGTGCGTACGGGGCTGGTCACCCACCGTCCGTCTCGGCGCGTCACATCGTCCACCAGCACCGCGCCTTGGTGGTGGACGACGGAGGCCCGGATGCGGTCACCGCGGCCGTACAGGCTCGTCAGGTGGGCGCGCGACAGGTCCAGGTCGTGCGCTGGTGCGCCCAGCGACAGAGCCCCGCTCACATGGGACAGGGCGACACGCTCGTCGTAGAGGCGCCACGTGCCGTGCGCCAGCATCAGGTGCCTCTCGCGGGGGTCTGCTGCGTGCCAGCGCTCGCCCAGCGCATCGACGCCTTGGCGGAGGCGCACGAGGGTCCCTCGTCTCCTCAGCTTGCTGATGGTGGAGTCGTCCACGCCCGCCCGCACCAGCTCGCGGCGGAGGACGACGCCATGGCCGTCTGCCAGGTGCTCGATCATGGGCGGCAGCCTGCTGCTCCGAGGAGCCGATGAGTAGGCGGAGCGCGGGCGCTGGGGACAGTCGCGCGAGCGAAGGGCCTGTGGATGACTCGCGGGCCGCCGCGCCTAGGAGCCCGGTCGTCGTGCCGCGCCGACGGCGCGCTCGTCAGCGTCAGCCGGGTTGTGGCACGAACCCGGGAGCTCCACGACAAAGTTTCGTCGTGGCACTTCCGGGTTTGTCGGGTAGCCGACAAACCCGGCCCGCCCCACCACCAGGCCCAGCCCGCCTCAGCCCGCCTTGACCCCCGCGAAGTACCCGAAGGCCCCGGCCAGCTCCACGTCCAGCGGTACGCCGGCGGCGGCCGACCAGGAAGCCAGCTCGGTCGAGGTGCAGCACGGGCCGATCAGCCCGCCGAGCCGGCCGCCGCGTCGCAGCGGCTCGAAGGCCAGCCCGGTGTCGTTAAGCAGCGCCGACCCGACCAGCCGGCCGCCCGGACGCAGCACCCGGGCCATCTCCTCGACGGCCCGGCGCGGGTCGGGGAAGCAGTGCAGCCCGGTGAGGGACAGCACGAGGTCGAACGAGTCGTCCTCGAAGGGCAGCGCCCCCACGTCGGCCTGCCGCGTGGTGACCAGGTGCATGACCCCGCGCCGGAGCGCGGCCTGGCGCGTGCGCTCGAGCATCTCGGGAGCGAGGTCGGCGGCGACGTACTCGATGCGTTGCGAGGGCCGCAGCCCCCGCAGCGCGACGCCCCCGCCGCACGGGACGTCCAGCACCCGCGAGCCGTCGGGAAGCCGACCGACCTCGTCGGCGGTCGCGTGCAGCCGGCGCAGGTCGCTGTGGGTCCCGGCGAACCACACCGGCCGTCCCACCACGGGGTGCTCGACCAGGAAGTCGTAGACCACGCCCCACAGCGGGTCCGCGCCCCAGCCGCCGCGCAGACGGGACAGCAGGCTCACGCCGGCACCGACCGGCACGCGGGGACTCCAAGGGTTGTGGACAAGACCCGGAAGCTCGACGGCAAAGCTCTGTCGTCGCATGGCCGGGTTTGTCGGGTAACCGACGAAACCCACAGCCGGGTCTGTCGGCTACCCGACAAACCCGGCCACCGTCGCGCCCTCACGCCCCCGACGCCCCCGGAGCCATGGGGACCAGGTCCCCGATGAGCTCGGGCGAGCGCAGCATCTCGACCGGAACCCCGAAGCCGTCGACCAGGTCCCCGGCGAGCGGGCGCACCTTGCGGCACAGCGAGGAGACCTCGCGGCTGATCGCCTTGGAGCGCTGGACGGTGAGCCGGCCGTGCTCCATGAACCAGGCGCGGTCGGCCTCGATGCCCGACAGCGCGTGCAGGTCGCACAGCAGGTTCATCGCGACCTTGAGGTCGCCCTCGGGCAGCTGGCGGCAGCGGTCGATGAAGGCCTCGAGCACCAGCCGCTCCATGTGGGCGCGGGCGGCGCCGATGACGTGGTCCTGCACGCGGGAGAAGACGACGCCGGGGTTCATCCCGTTGTCGACACCGCGCTTGAGCCGGCGGGCGACGCCGCTGACCATGTGCTCCTCGCGGAAGCGGTACATCGCCAGCTGGTACTCCGGGTCGAGCAGCCCGGCGTCCTGGTCCCAGTCGTCGCCACCGGGCAGCAGGTCGCGGAAGCGCTCGATCAGCCCGTGCACGCGGGTGCGCTCGACGACGGTCTCGACCGCGAGGCCGGCCACGAAACGCACCATGTCGAGCTGGTCCATGTCGTGGAACTCGCCCGCGTAGTCGGTGAGCAGGCCCTTGGCGACCAGCTGCAGCAGGACGTGGTTGTCGCCCTCGAAGGTGGTGAAGACGTCGGTGTCGGCCTTGAGCGCGGCGAAGCGGTTCTCCGCGAGGTAGCCCGCACCGCCGCAGGCCTCGCGGCACTCCTGGATGGTGCGGGTGGCGTGCCAGGTGCCGAGCGCCTTGGTGCCCGCGGCGAGCGACTCCAGCTCGCGCTGGGCCTGCTCGTCCTCCTTCACGCCGGTCAGCACGTCGTGCAGGTTGGCCGAGAGGATGTCCTGGGCGAAGTGCAGGGCGTAGGTGCGCGCGAGCAGCGGAAGCAGCCGGCGCTGGTGCATGCCGTAGTCGAGGAGCAGCTCCTCCTCCTCGCCGCTGGCCTCGAACTGGCGCCGGCGCTCGGCGTACTTCACCGCGATCGTCAGCGCGACCTTCGAGGCGTTGATGCCCGCGCCGCCGACGCAGACCCGGCCCTGCACCAGGGTGCCGAGCATGGTGAAGAAGCGGCGGTTGGGGTTCTCGATCGCGCTCTCGTAGACACCCGAGGGCGTGACGTCGGCGAAGCGGTTGAGCAGGTTCTCCCGCGGCACCCGCACGTGGTCGAAGTGCAGCCGGCCGTTGTCGACGCCGTTGAGGCCCATCTTCAGCCCGTCGTCGGCGATCGTGACGCCCGGCGCCGGCACCAGGTCCCCCGAGCCGGACTCCGAGCGCACCCGGATCGGCACGACGAAGGCGTGCACGCCGCGCCCCTCGCCCCCGACCTCGAGCTGGGCGAAGACGACCGCGAGCTCACCGTGCTCGGCGGCGTTGCCGATGTAGTCCTTGCGCGCGTCCTCGCGCGTGGTCGTGATGACGAACTCCTGCGTGGCCAGGTCGTAGGTCGCCACCGTGCCGAGCGCTTGCACGTTGGAGCCGTGCCCGGTCTCGGTCATCGCGAAGCAACCCATGAGCTCGCCGGTGACGATCCTGCGGAGGTACTGCTCGTGGTGCTTCTCGGTGCCCAGCTGGAGGATCGCGCCGCCGAAGAGCCCGAACTGGACGCCCACCTTGACCAGCACGGACAGGTCGCCGAACGCCAGGGTCTCGAAGGCCGCGATCGAGGCGCCGATGTCGTCGCCGCCGCCGTACGCCGCCGGGAAGCCCATGCCGGTCTGGCCGGTCGAGGCCATCTCGACGACGAGCTCCTTGACCCGCTCGCGGTACTCCGCGGTGGTCATCGTCTCGGCGTCGGTGAGGATCGAGGCGTACGTCGCCAGGTTGCTGCGCACGAGGTTGCGCACCTCCGCGTAGCGACCGTCGAGCAGGCGGGTCAGCGCCGGCACGTCGAGCGTGGGCTGGCGGTAGCCGCTGCTCCCCTCCGCCGCGGGCTCCGTGCCCGCGTCGGGGCCGGCGCCCGTGGGCGCGTCGTCGGTGGTCGGGGGGACGGTGTCGGTGGCCACGCTTCGAGGCTAGCCCTGCGACCGCCCGCGCTCACCCCCCTCGGGGCGAGAGCCACCTCACCGGGTCACGTGCAGGGGCGGTGGGTACTGACGGGGAATCGGTCCCGACACGCGGGTCGCGACCTCAGTCCTGGGAGACCGGGATTTTCGAGGTCGTCGACGTCGGGTGCGAGGCCAGCCCGCCGTGGTCGAACTTCTGGCCCGTAGCCAGGCCCGCGAGGTAGAAGGACACGAAGGCGATCGTGATGCCGGCGATGTCGTCGGCGATGTAGTGCCAGCCGAAGTAGAGGGTGGCCACGACGGTGAGCCCGAAGTTGACCCAGAAGGCGATCCGGATCCAGCGGTTCCGCACCGTGAACTGGACCATCAGCGCCCACAGAAGCGAGATGCCGGTGTGGAGGCTGGCGAAGCCCGCCACGGTCTGGGTCTCGCCGTCACCGAAGCGGAAATCCTGGCGCGCGTTGACCAGCGCGTTCATCAGGTCGGTGGTGCCGGTGTGGGCGAGGTTGTCGTAGAGCCAGTAGTACTCCAGGCCCGGACCCAGCGTCGGCAGCGCGTAGTAGGACAGCGTCCCGAGCGTCCACGCGAAGCCCTGCGAGGTGACGAACCACCAGCCGTGGGAGATGTTGCGCGCCCACACCAGCCAGACGGTCACCAGGATCGCGACCATCGGGATGAAGAGCAGGTAGAAGGCGGAGAGGAAGTGCGCCACGACGTTGGTGCCGAGCAGCTCGTGGAAGACGGGGCCGGGCTCGCGGCCGAAGAACAGCGCCCGGTCGAGCAGGTGCAGCTCGCGGTCGTAGATGCGGTCGCTGACCAGCGGCAGGAACGACTTGAGGTTCCGGTAGGAGACGTAGATGACGTAGAAGCCGACGATGCCGAGCATCACCAGCAGCAGCCGCTCGCGGGTCCAGTGCGTGCGCCAACGCTCCTTCATGACCGCCGCTGCTGCGCGCGGGCGGCCGCCGGAGCGCCACAGCGCCCGCGGCACCAGGTCGAGGGCCAGCGCACCCAGGCAGAGGATCGGCAGCCGCAGCCACGACGGCCCGAGGAAGCTGCCCTCGGGGTCGATCAGCGGGCGGTCGACGACCTGTGCCGTGACGATCGCCCACACGCCGATCGCGAGCGCGGTCGCGACGAGGGCGGTATAGGCACGGCGGTACACCCGGGTGATTCTAGGGGTCCGCGCCACCCCTGTTGAGCACCCCGCTCAGTCGCCGGCCAGCGCTGCGACCCGGGTCACGTCGACCCCCAGCCGCACCCGGTCCCCCGGGGAGGTCCGGTGGTCCAGGGGTGCCACGGCATCGAGGTCACCCAGGCCGTCGACGGCCACGACCAGCCGCTGCAGCTGCGGCGTCGACCGGATCGAGCGCACCTCTCCCTCGAGCGGGCCGCGCTCGTCGACCACGACCGCCGAGCGTCGTACGGCGACGGCGGCCGCGGCCGGTGCACCGGCCGCCGCCAGCACGCGCCGCGCGGCGTCACCCTCGAGCACCCGGGCGTACCCGAGGAACAGGGCCGTGCCCGCGTCGACCGGGGAGCGCCAGACCTCGTCGATGGGCCCCTCCTGCACGAGGCGCCCCTCGCGCATCACGGCCAGCCGGTCGGCGACGCTGAACGCCTCCTCGTGGTCGTGGGTGACCATCAGCGCCGTCGTGCCGGCCCGGGTGAGGATCTCGCGCAGCTCGCCGGCGAGGTGGCGGCGCAGCCCGGCGTCGAGGGCGGAGAGCGGCTCGTCGAGCAGCAGCAGGCGCGGCTGGTGGGCCAGGCTGCGGGCCAGCGCCACCCGCTGGCGCTCACCCCCGGAGAGGGTGCGGGGCAGCCGGTCGGCGTACCCCTCGAGCCCGACCAGGGCGAGCAGCTCCTCGACCCGGGCGTGCTCGGTCGCGCGGGCGGCACGGCCCCGGGAGCGCAGGCGCAGCGCGTAGCCGACGTTGCGGCCGACGGTGAGGTGGTCGAAGAGCTGGCCGTCCTGGAACATCAGCGCGAAGCCGCGGCGGTGGGTGGGCAGCCGGGTGACGTCCTCGCCGTCCCAGGCGACCGAGCCGGTCGCCTGCTCGAGCCCGGCGACCCCGCGCAGCAGCGTGGACTTGCCGCAGCCGGAGGGCCCCAGGACGGCCAGCACCGAGCCGTCGGGCACCTCCAGGGAGACACCGCGCACGGCCGGCACGTCGTCGTAGGCGACCGAGAGGTCGCGGATCGTCAGGGTCATCGGTGCTCCCAGGTCGGGTGCTCGGGCCGGGTCAGATTTGTCGGGTGACGTCGGGACCCGGCAGTGCGACGACGAAGTTCTGTCGTCGGACTCCCGGGTTTGTCGGGTAGCCGACAAACCCGGGACGACCCGCCCCTCACAGCGCCCCCAGCGACGGGACGCGCAGCCGCTCGACGGCCAGCATGACCAGGGCCGTGGTGGCGGCGAGGACGACGCAGGCCGCGAGCGCCATCCCGTAGTTGAGCCGGCCTGGGTGGCCGATCAGCCGGAAGATGACGACCGGGAGCGTCGGTGCGTCCGGCCTGGCCAGGAACGAGGTCGCGCCGAACTCCCCCAGCGACACCGCGAACGCGAAGCCGCCCGAGGCCAGCAGCGGGCGCCACACGACCGGCAGGTCGACGGTGAGCAGCGCCCTGACGGGGCCGGCGCCCAGCGACGCCGCGGCCTGCCGCAGCCGGTCGTCGACGCCCGCCAGCACGGGCACGAGCGTGCGGACCACCAGCGGCAGCGCCACCAGCGCCTGGGCCAGCGGGATGAGCAACGGGCTGTCGCGCAGGTCCAGCGGCGGCTCGTCGAGGGTGATGAGGAAACCGAACCCCAGGGTCACCGCCGAGACCCCCAGCGGCAGCATGAAGAGCCCGTCGAGGACCGAGCGCACCCGGCGCTCCGTGCGGCTCCGGGAGCGCCGGGTCAGCAGCACCGCGAGCAGCCCGCCGAGCAGCAGCGCCATCCAGGTCGCGTCGACGGCGACCCGGATGCTCGTGACCAGCGCGTCGGCGACCGGCACGAGCAGGGCCTGGTTGTCGCCCTGGCCGGTGAGCGCGCGGTAGTTCTCCAGCGACCAGGTCGACCCACCGCCGGGGAGCGCCTCGCGGAAGGAGCCGACGACCAGCGACAGGACCGGTGTCGCGATCGCGAGCAGCAGCAGGGCGGTGGCGCCGAGCGGGGCCAGGTCGCCGCGCCGCGGGCGGCGGGGCGGTGCCGTCGTGCGCCGCACGGTGGGGTCGGGCACCGCGCGCAGCCGCCCGGCCAGCACGAGGAGCCCGGTCACGGCCACGAGCTGCACCAGCGACAGCGCGGCCGCTGCCTGGAGGTCGAGCAGGTCGGTGGTCAGCAGGTAGATCTCGGTCTCGACCGTGCTGAACGCCAGCCCGCCCAGCACCAGCACCACGCCGAAGCCGGTCGCGCAGAAGAGGAAGACCACGCTCGCGGCCGAGACCACGGCCGGGCGCAGGGCCGGCCAGGTGACGGTGCGGAAGACCTGTGCCGGCGAGGCGCCGAGCGCGGCGGCGGCCTCGCCGGGCCGGCTGTCGAGCGACTCCCACGCCGAGCCGACCACCCGGATCACGACCGAGACGTTGAAGAAGACCAGACCCGCGAGGATCGCCCAGGCCGTGCCGTCGAGCGCCAGCGGACCCAGCGGCCCGGACTCCCCGATGAGCTGGCGGAAGGCCACCCCCACCACCACGGTCGGCAGCACGAAGGGCACCAGCAGGCACGCGCGGACGACCCGGCGACCGGTCCACTCCAGGCGGTGCAGGGAGTACGCCGCAGGCAGGCCCAGCAGCACCGCGACCAGCGTGGCGACCGCCGAGGACCAGACCGTGAACCAGACGACCCGGCCGGTCCGCGGGCGGGTCAGCACCTCGAGCACCGCCCCGGGCTCGAACGACCCGTCCACCACCAGCCCGCGCGCCACCATGCCGCTGACCGGCAGCAGGAAGAACACGCCGAGCACGGCGGCCGGCAGCAGGCCGAGCGCGCCGAGCCCGAGCAGGCGGCGGGTGGTGGTCACGGGTGCGGTCGCGCTCGGGGCCGGGGTCGGGGTCGCGCGGTCAGCGCGAGACCAGGTCCTGCCACTCGCGCAGCCAGGTGTCGCGGTTGGCCTCGATGTCGGCGGGGTCGACCGCGAGCGGCTCCTCGGGACGGGGGGCGAACCGGGCCCAGTCCTCGGGCAGCTCGACGCCCTCGCGCACCGGGAAGACGTACATCGACTCCGGCAGCGCCGCCTGGACCTCCTCCGAGAGCATCCACGCGATCACCGCCTGGGCACCCTCGGGGTTCTCGGCGCCGGCCAGCGCCCCGACGTACTCCACCTGCTCGAAGCAGGTCTGCAGCAGCGCACCCGTCGTGGTGCCGCCCTCGCCGTCGGTGGTGAAGGCGGGGCTGGAGTCGTAGGACAGCACGATCGGCCGGTCGCCGTCGCCGCCACCGGCGGTGAAGTCGACGAAGTAGGCGTCCTCCCAGCCGCGGACGACCTTGGCGCCGTTGGCCAGCAGGTCCTCCCAGTAGCCCTGCCAGTCCGAGCCGAACTCCGCGATCGTCGCCAGCAGGAAGGCGAACCCGGGCGAGCTGGTGGTGGCACCGGAGGTCACGAAGAGGTCCTCGTACGCCGGGTCGAGCAGGTCGTCGAGGTCCTCCGGCGGGGCGATGCCCTCGCGCTCGAACCAGTCGAGGTCGACGTTGACGCACACGTCGCCGTTGTCGACGGGCACGAGCGCGCCCTCGTCGTCGCCGGGGAGCGCGAAGTCCTCGACGCCGGGCGGCAGCTCGCCGTCGTACGCCGTGAAGACCCCGCCCTCCAGGGCCCGACCGCCGAAGGTGTTGTCGACGCCGAAGGCCACGTCGCCGAGGGGGTTCTCGGCGTTGAGGACGAGCTGGCTGGTGAGGCTGCCGGCGTCGCCGTTGCTGCGCAGCTCCAGGTCGTAGCCGGTGTCGGCCTCGAAGTCCTTGATGAGCTTCTTCGGCAGGCTGAAGCTGTCGTGGGTCACCAGGACCACGGTGCCCCCGGCCTCGGCGGCGCCGGGCTCGGCACCTCCGGCGTCGGTGGCCGATCCGTCGTCGTCCCCGCTGCCCACGAGGGAGCAGGACGAGAGCAGGAGCGCGCCCAGCGTGGTGGCCAGGGCGGGCTTGAGGGTGGGCAGGAACGCGGTACGTCGCACGGGACGACTCCCTTCGCCGGTGCTAACCGGTGCAGGTTCGTAGGGTCTGCGTCCACCAGGTGTCCTGGTCCCGCACTCTCAGCCCGCTCGGCAGTGCTGCCGCCCGTGCTCCCCTGTCTTGTCGAGGCGAGGGTAGCGCGGGCCCGGGAGCGCCCCAGCCGGTGGTCGAGGTGCGAGCGGAGCGAGCCACGAGACCCCGCTCGACCGGCAGTCTGGTGGGATGGGCCCGTGCCCAGCCTCCGTCACGACGTCCTCGCCCGCGGCATGCCGCGGCTGCGCAAGTCCAGCGAGCTCGACAGCGAGGAGCGCGAGCGCGCCCGCATCGAGCGCTGGCACGCCGACCTCGACGCCCAGGGGCGGTTGCTGCCCACCAACGCGGTGGTCCGGTTCCGCCAGCGCTACGAGGTCCAGCAGTTCGAGGCCGAGGGGCCCGTGCCCTTCGCCGTGCACCGGCTCCGGGCCCGCGGCACTCGCCCCCGGCGCCGGGTCCTGTACCTGCACGGCGGCGGGTTCGTCGCACCGCTCGACCCCTTCCACGTCCGGTACGCCGCCAGGCTGGCCTCCGCCCTGGACGCCGAGGTCCTGCTCCCCGACTACCCCCTCGCCCCCGCCCACACCTGGGCCGACTCCCACGACGCGCTGGTCGACCTGGCCGCACGGCTGGCCAGCGAGTGGCCGACCGTGCTCGCGGGCGACTCCGCCGGCGGCGGGGTCGCGCTGGCGGTGGCCCAGTCCCTGCGCGACCGCGGCGGCCCCACGGCGACCCACCTGCTGCTGCACTCGCCCTGGGTCGACCTCACGACCTCGACCCCGGCGACGACCTGGTTCGCGAAGCGCGACCCGTGGCTGCGGATCACCAAGCTCGAGGCGTACGCCCGCTGGTGGGCCGGCTCGACCGACGACCTCGGCCGCCACGAGGTCTCCCCCGCGCTCGCCGACCTCTCCGGACTGCCGCGGGCGCTGATGTTCTGCGGCACCCGCGACCTGCTCGTCCCCGGCTGCCGGCTGCTCGCGCGCCGCGCCGAGGAGGCCGGCTGGGACCTGACCTACGTGGAGGAGCCGGGACTGATCCACGTCTACCCGCTCATCTCGGTCGTCCCCGAGGCCAAGCGGGCCTGGCGCACGACGGTCGAGTTCCTGGGTCGCTCATGAGCGTCGCCACCCGGTCCCTGCGCTTCGACGAGCTCGACGCCCGCACCGCCCACGACGTGTTCAGGCTGCGCCAGCAGGTCTTCGTCGTCGAGCAGGGCGACCCCTACGACGACCTCGACGGCCGCGACACCGAGCCCGGCACCGTGCACGTGCTGCTCGAGGAGGACAGCCGGCTGGTCGGCGTCGCCCGGGTCCTCGACGAGGGCGACCACCGCCGGATCGGCCGGGTGGCGCTGCTGCCGGAGGCCCGCGGTCGCGGGTTGTCCGGGCCGCTCATGGAGGCCTGCCTCGGTGCCTGCGGGGACGGGCCGGTCGTCCTGGCGGCCCAGACACCACTGGCGGGGTGGTACGCGACGTACGGCTTCGAGGTCACCGGGCCGGAGTTCCTCGACGGCTCGATCCCGCACCTGCCGATGCTCAGGTCCGGAGCCGACCGAGGGACGAGGTCGGGTCCGACGACCTGAGGGTCGAGCGAGCGCGCGGCTGAGCCCGCGAAGCCGCGACCGCGGGTCGAGACACCAGTCGACCCCAGGCAGGTCTGCCCCAGGCGGCTGGCCGCGCCCGGCGGTCGAAGTGCGGCTCGTGGTGCGGGTCGCGGTGCGGGTCGAGGTGCACATCCGCGCCCCAGCGCGTCCCCGGGCCTCGACCCAGGCCTCGAGTCCGGCCTCGACTGCGTCCGGGTCGAGGTGCGCGTCGAGGTGCAGACACGCGCCCCAGCGCGTCCCCAGGCCTCGACCCAGGCCACGACCCGGGCCTCGACTCCGTTCGGGGTGAGCCGGCCGAGCTCGACACGGACCGGCACCAAGCGCGACCCGCCCGACGCCGTACGACGTCAGGAGGCGACGCGCGTGTAGCGGACCCCGTCCTCGTGCGGCTCGCTGGTGGCCTCGCCGCGGGCGACGAGCAGGTCGAGGTGCGCCTTGGTCTCCATCGCGGCCATGCCGCGGCTGAACGGGTCGAGGCTGTCGTAGCGGTGCTCGTGGCGGGTCCAGCCGAGGTGCCCGGCGACGTCGTGGGCGGTGGCCGGTCCGGCGGTGAGCGCGGCACGGCACTGCTCGAGCCGGGTGTCGTGGTGGGCCAGCAGCTCGTCGACCCGGGCGTGCGTGGAGGCCGCGACCGGGCCGTGAGCAGGGAGGATCCGCAGGTCGGGCAGCTGGCGGACGCGGGTCAGCGAGGCCATGAAGTGCCCCAGCGGCTGGTCGTCGGGCGGGACGGTGAACCCGATCGACGGGGTGATCGTGGGCAGCACGTGGTCACCGGCGAAGAGCACGCCCTCGGCGCGGTCGGCGAAGACGAAGTGCCCGGGCGTGTGGCCGGGGGTGTGCACCGCCTCGACCGTGCGGTGGCCGACCTGGATGGTGTGGTCGCCCTCCATCCAGCGGGTGGGGTACTGCCAGTCCGACTTCGGCGGCGGCGGGTCGTCGCCGGCCCCGGCCGCCCACTGCTCGGCGACCTCGAGCGCTCCCGAGGAGCGCAGCACCGCGAGGAACGGGCTCTCGGTGATCTGGTCGACGTTGTTGAGCATGTCGAGCGCGGGCTCCTCGCCGCGCCCCAGGGCGATCTCCGCGCCGACCTCGTGGCCCAGCACGGTGGCGAGCGTGAAGTGGTCGCGGTGCACGTGGGTGACCAGGAAGCGACGGATGTCGCCGAAGCCGGCGCCGATCTGCGCCAGGCACTTCTCCAGCAGCTCGCGGGCCACCGGGATCGCCCAGCCGCCGTCGACCAGGGTCAGCCCCTCGTCGGTCTCCATCACGTAGACGTTGATCGCACGCAAGCCGTCCATGGGCAGCGGCAGCGGGATCCGCCAGAGCCCGGGCGCGACCTGCCAGGCGCCCTCGGCGGTCCAGTGCTCGCCGGAGTCGGGCGAGACAGCGTACGCGGTCGGGGTGCCGGAGTGGGTCACCCGGCGACCCTAGGACACGTGCTCACAGGTCCCCGAGGGGGCATGCCCGGGACGGACCCGTCGCGCACCCGCTCAGACATCCGGGAAGCCGAGGTCGAGGGTCGGCTGCTGGATGCCGCCGTCGATCTCGAGGAGCTTCCCGGTGAGGTACTGGCCCGCCCGCGAGGACAGGTAGAGCACGCCGGCCGCGATGTCGGCGGGCTCGCCGACCCGGCCGAGCGGGGTCTTGCCCTCGAGCTGGCCCATCAGGTTGGGGTCGCCCGCGACCATCTCCAGCGCGCTGGTCATGATCGAGCCGACGTAGATCCCGTTGACCCGGATGCGCGGCGAGAGGTCCTGGGCGGCCATCTTCGTCCAGTGCGCGAGCGCCGCCTTGGCGGTGCCGTAGGCGACGAACCCGCGGTCGGCCGAGCGGCCCATCGTGGAGCTGATCGTGACGACGGACTTCTCCGCGGCGGTGGCGCGGTCGCCGCCCTCGGCCTCGAGGGTCTCGAGCAGCAGCGGCACCGCAGCCTTGGTCAGCACGTGGGCGGTGCTGACGTTGAAGGAGAAGGCGCGCTCGAGGTAGCCCGGGCTGGTGTCGAGGAACCCGCGCGGACCGGTGCCGCCCACGTTGTTGACGACGATGTCGAGACGGCCGAAGGCGTCGTACGCCGCCTGCGCGAGCCCGGCGACCTGGTCCAGGTCGCTCAGGTCGGCCACGACGGTCTCGCAGCGCCGACCGGTCGCGCGGACCTGCGCAGCGACCCCCTCGAGCTGCTCGGCGGTGCGGGCGGAGATGAGCACGTCGGAGCCGGCTTCGGCCAGCGCGACGGCGGTGGCGGCGCCCAGGCCACGGCCGGCGCCGGTGACGACCGCGGCCGTGCCGGGGACGCCGAAGCGATCGAGGACCGTCACGAGCGGGCCGCCGTCGTACCCGTGTGACCGGCGCCGGTGACCAGGCCGCGGCCGGTGACGAGCGGGAGGTCGAGGACGGTCAGCAGGCCGGGCTCGCCGGCGACGACCGCGGGAAGGGCGTTCACCAGGCGCTGAGCCGTGGTGATCATGCCGCTGACGTTGTGGTCGCCGTGCTCGCCGTGGTGGACGAAGTCGACGTTCATCATCGGCTCGCCGGTGATCTTGACCCGGTAGCAGCCGTCGGTGCCGGCGGGCGGCTTGTCCCAGTCGGGGTCGGACTCGGCGTCGGTGCGGGTGATGTGCTCCAGCACGACCCGCGGCACCCCGTCGACCTTGCCGACCACGGCGAACTTGACCGAGCCCATGGTCCCCTCGGCGACGTCGCCCGAGACGCTCTTGGTGTCGCGGGTGGCGGGGCGCCGCTCGACCTCCTCGGTCAGCGGCTCGTCGAGGGTGATCGAGAGGCCCGCGGCGATCTGCTTGACGACCGATCCCCACGCCATCGTCAGCACGCCCGGGTGCCACAGGAAGCCGAGCTCGTCCATCGGCTTGCCGAAGCCGAACAGGTCGCCCATCACGACCGGCTGGTAGTACGTCGAGTAGTCGCAGACCTCCATGACCCGCACCTCGTCGATGCGCTGCGACAGGCTGGTCATCACCAGCGGCAGCACGTCGTTGGCGAAGCCGGGGTCGATGCCGTTGACGTGCAGGCTCGCGCCGCCCTTGCGACCCGCCTCCTGCACCCGCTCGACGATCTCGTCGGGAAGGATCCCGTGCGGCCACTGCAGCAGCACCGGCCCCGAGGAGACCACGTTGACGCCGTGCTCCAGCATCCAGATGAGGTCCTCGATCGACTCGAAGACCCGGTCGTCGGTCATCGCCGTGTGCACGACCGCGTCGGGCGCCAGCGCCATCAGCGCGTCGCGGTCCGTGGTCGCGGCGATCCCCAGCTCGCGCCCCAGCTCGGCCAGCTCCCCCACGTCCTTGCCGTCCTTGGCGGGGTTGGACACCCACACGCCGACCAGCTCGAGGTCGGGGTGGGCGTCGACACCGGCGATGGCGTGCCGGCCGATGGTCCCGGTGGACCAGACGACGACGCGCAGGGGCTTCTGGGGGATGACCTGTGACATGCGCCGCAGACTAGAACACGTTCTAGTCTTTGGGAAGGGTGCTCACACGCCGACTCGGCGCTGGTTCAAGGGTGACGGCGGATTCAGGGGGCGGTCGCAACACCGGCTGTCTGGTTGTCGGCGAGCAACTTAGCGAAGACCTCGGCGGGGGTGTAGAAGCCGAGTCGTTTGCGGGGGCGGTCGTTGAGTTGCTTGGCGATGGCCTGCAGGTCGTCGTGG
>CAEZYQ010000042.1_pt1 | contig 26340 bp, 26 predicted proteins | sample 7265561 | NCBI WGS metagenome assembly CAEZYQ01 (sample SAMEA6813939, study PRJEB35770) | uncultured Nocardioides sp. | biome: Freshwater; feature: Freshwater reservoir; material: water | place: Czech Republic | collected 2017-04-14 | depth 30m m | reverse complement strand
TCGACCCAGGTCTCGTCGGTGACCACGCGGCGAGTGAAGCACACACTTAAGCCAGAAAATGGCGTAAGAGTGCTTGTATCGATCCAAAAGTCCTGGGACCGTTGACCCATGCACACCTCGGCAGACCCGACCGCCGTGACCGCGACCCTCCCGCCGGTCTGCGACTTCACCGTCTTCGGCGGGACCGGCGACCTCGCCCTGCGCAAGCTGCTGCCCGCGCTCTACCACCGCGACCTCGAGGGCCACCTGCCCGCGGACACCCGGATCATCGGCGTCTCCCGCTCCGAGATCGACGACGCCGGCTATCGCCGCGAGGTCCGGGCCGCGCTGGAGCGCTTCGTCGAGCCCGCGCTGCTGGAGGAGGAGGCGATCACCAGGCTGCTCGGCCGCCTCCACCACCTCTGCCTGGACTCCGGCACCCCGGACGACTGGCACCTGCTGCACGGCCTGCTCAAGGACCGGCCCCGCGAGGACGAGACGGTCCGCGTCTTCTACCTCGCCGTGGCGCCGCGCCTCTTCGGCCCGACCTGCGAGCGGCTCGCGGAGATCGACGTCGTCGACGAGCGCGCCCGCGTCGTGATGGAGAAGCCGATCGGTCACGACCTGGCCTCCGCGCGCGAGGTCAACGACGCCGTGGGCCGCGTCTTCGCCGAGCACCAGGTCTTCCGCATCGACCACTACCTCGGCAAGGAGAGCGTGCAGAACCTCCTGGTCACGCGCTTCGCCAACACCTTCCTCGAGCCGCTGTGGAACTCCCGGTGGATCGACCACGTGCAGATCACCGTCTCCGAGACCGTCGGGGTCGGGTCGCGCGGCGGCTACTACGACCACGCGGGCGCCCTGCGCGACATGGTGCAGAACCACCTCCTCCAGCTGCTGTGCCTCGTGGCGATGGAGCCCCCGACGTACGTCGGGCGCGAGAACGTCCGCGACGAGAAGCTCAAGGTGCTCCAGGCGCTGAAGCCGCTCGGCCCGGCCGACGTGGACCGCGACACCGTCCGGGGCCAGTACGTCGCCGGGCTGGTCGAGGGGGAGCGGGCCGCCTCCTACCAGGACGACCTGGGCGAGCACGGCGGCGCCGGGAGCGGCACCGAGACCTTCGTGGCGCTGAAGGCGGAGGTGCAGAACTGGCGCTGGGCCGGTGTGCCGTTCTACCTGCGCACCGGCAAGCGGATGGACCGCCGCGTCTCGGAGATCGTGGTGGTCTTCAAGGAGCCGCCGCACGCGATGTTCCCCGGCTCGGAGGGCACGACGACGGCCAACCGGCTGCACATCTGCGTCCAGCCCGACGAGGGCATGCGCCTGCACCTGACCGCCAAGGAGCCCGGCCCCGGCGGCATCCGGTTGCGCCCGGTCTCCCTGGACCTGTCGTACGCCACCGCCTTCGACCAGCGCAGCCCCGACGCCTACGAGAGGTTGCTGATGGACGTCGTGCGCGGCAACCCGACGCTCTTCATGCGCCGCGACGAGGTCGAGGCGGCCTGGCAGTGGGTGGCGCCGATCCTCGACCGGTGGGCGGAGTCGCCCGAGGCCCCGCGCCGCTACCCCGCCGGCACCCCCGGCCCCTTCGCCGCCGCCGCGCTCCTGGAGCGCGACGGCCGAGCCTGGCAGGAGACCGACCAGTGAGCAGCGCACGCCAGGGGCCTCAGGGCCTGCACCCCGTCGTCGCGGCCGTCACCGAGCGCGTCGTCGAGCGCAGCGCCGCGACCCGGGCGGCCTACCTCGCCCGCACCCGCGCCGCCGCCGAGACCGGCCCGGCGCGCGGGCGCCTGGCCTGCGCCAACCTCGCGCACGGCTTCGCCGCAGCCGGCCCGGTCGACAAGGCGGCACTGCGCGGCACGGTCAAGCCCAACCTCGCGATCGTCACCTCCTACAACGACATGCTCTCGGCCCACCAGCCCTTCGAGACCTACCCGCCCGCCCTGAAGAAGTCGGTCGTCCGCGCCGGCGGCATCGCCCAGGTCGCGGGCGGCGTGCCGGCGATGTGCGACGGCGTCACGCAGGGCCGCGCCGGCATGCAGCTCTCGCTCTACTCCCGCGACGTCATCGCCATGTCGACCGCGATCGCGCTCTCCCACGACATGTTCGACGGCGCCCTGCTGCTGGGCGTCTGCGACAAGATCGTGCCCGGCCTGGTGATGGGGGCGCTCTCCTTCGGCCACCTCCCGACCGTGCTCGTGCCGGCCGGGCCGATGGAGTCCGGCCTGCCCAACAAGGAGAAGGCCGCGGTCCGCCAGCGGTACGCCGAGGGGCTGGCCTCCCGCGAGGAGCTGCTCGAGGCCGAGGCGGCGTCGTACCACTCCGCCGGCACCTGCACCTTCTACGGCACCGCCAACTCCAACCAGCTGCTGATGGAGGTCATGGGGCTGCACCTGCCCGGCGCCTCCTTCGTCAACCCCGGCACCCCGCTGCGCACCGCCCTCACCGATGCGGCCGCCGCCCGGGTCACGGAGCTGGCCCACCGCCAGCAGACCGGGCAGCAGGGGGCCGCGCCGATCGGGGAGCTGGTCGACGAGCGCGTCCTGGTCAACGCCTGCGTGGCGCTGCTGGCCTCCGGTGGCTCGACCAACCACACGATGCACCTGGTGGCGATGGCCCGCGCGGCAGGCATCGAGCTGACCTGGCAGGACCTCTCCGACCTCTCCGCCGTCGTGCCGCTGCTGTGCCGGATCTACCCCAACGGCTCCGCCGACGTGAACCACTTCCAGGCCGCCGGCGGCATCGCCTTTCTGGTGCGGACCCTGCTCGACGCGGGGCTGCTGCACGAGGACGTGCAGACCGTCGCCGGCCCCGGACTGCGCCGCTACACCCAGGAGCCGCGGCTCACCGTGGACGGCGGCGTCGAGTGGTTCGAGGGTCCGAGCACGAGCCTGGACCTCGACGTGCTGCGTCCCGCCGAGGACCCCTTCTCCGCCGACGGGGGCCTCCGGGTCCTGACCGGGCCGCTGGGACAGGCGGTCATCAAGACCTCCGCCGTGGCGCCGGAGCACCGGGTCGTCACGGCCCCGGCCCTGGTCTTCGAGGACCAGGCCGACTTCCTGCAGGCCTTCGCCGACGGGGCCCTCGACGGGCGCGACCTGGTGGCGGTGATCCGCTACCAGGGCCCGGCCGCCAACGGCATGCCCGAGCTGCACAAGCTGACCCCGGCGCTGGGCGTGCTCCAGGACCGCGGCCAGCGAGTCGCGGTCGTCACCGACGGTCGGATGTCCGGGGCTTCGGGCAAGGTCCCGGCCGCCATCCACGTCACCCCCGAGGCTGCGCTCGGCGGCGTGCTGGCGCGGCTGCGCGACGGTGACCTCGTCACCGTCGACGCCGACCGAGGGGTCCTGACGGTCGAGGACGTCGACGCGGTGCTGGCCCGGTCCTCCACCGGGGCCGCCCCCACCGCCGAGGAGTTCGCCGGCACCGGCCGCGAGCTCTTCGCGACCTTCCGTGCCACGGTCGGCCCAGCCGACCAGGGCGCGAGCGTCTTCCCGCCCGTCTCCGTCCACCACGGAGTCCCTGCCCATGCCTGAGTCCCTGCTCGACCTCGTCCCGGTCGTGCCGGTGGTCGTCGTGGAGGAGCTCGACCACGCCGTCCCGCTGGCCCGTGCCCTGGTGGCCGGCGGGCTGCCGGTCGTCGAGCTGACCCTGCGCACCCCGGTCGCCCTCGACGCCGTGCGCGCCATTGCCGCCGAGGTCCCGGAGATCACCCTCGGCGTGGGCACCGTCTGCACCCCGGCGCAGGCCGAGGCCGCGGCCGAGGCAGGGGCCGGCTTCCTCGTCTCGCCCGGCACCACACCGGCCCTGCTCGCGGCGATGCTCGGCACCGGGCTGCCGTTCCTCCCCGGGACGGCCACGGTGTCCGAGGTCCTCGCCGTGCTCGAGGCCGGCGTGACGGAGATGAAGTTCTTCCCCGCCGAGGCGTCCGGCGGCACGGCGTACCTCTCCTCGCTGGCCTCGCCGCTGGCCGCCGCCCGCTTCTGCCCCACCGGCGGCATCACCGCCGCCTCGGCCCCCGGCTACCTCACGCTGCCCAACGTCGGCTGCGTCGGCGGGTCCTGGCTGACCCCTCGCGACGCCCTGGCGGCCGGTGACTGGGAGCGCGTCGAGCGGCTCGCACGCGAGGCCGCCGCTCTGCGCTGATCCGTCGCTCGGGAGGGCTCGCCGACACGCACGACGACCCCGCCACGGGGGCGGGGTCGACGGGAGCCGCTGCTCCGGTGTGCGTTGCTGGGCCAGCCGGTCAGCAGGCGATGCCGTTCTTCGGCACCTTGACCTTGGTCTGCAGCGGGGCGACGGCGATGTCGGCGATGACCTGGCCGCCGAGCGACAGCACGGCGCGCAGGGTGACCGACTTGGCCTTGGCCATGCGGCCGTTCTCGGTGACCTTCTCCTTGATGACGCCCGGGAACTGCAGGGTCAGGCCCAGCAGCGGGTTCTCCGGGAAGGAGATCTCGGCCGGCGCGCCGTCGGTGGGGATCGGGACGGGCTGGCCGTCGGGGCCGGTGATCTCCAGGACCGCCGGGGTGTACTCGATCTTCGCGCCGCCGGGGCGACCGGTCGCGCGGGCGACCATCTTCGGGTCCGAGCTGACCTCGACGCCCACGGCACCGCCGAAGAGCTCGAGGTCGGCGAGACCGGTGGTCGCGACGCCCTTGAGGCCAGCCCGGTCACCCCGCGGGAGGTACTGCGTGCTCTGGATCGCCGAGGCCGTCCCGTCGAGCGCCAGCAGCGAGCCGGTGCCGGGGATGGCGCCGGGCAGCACGGTCGCGTCGGTGGTCGAGGACATCGACGAGGTCGCGTCCTGGCCGCCGGGCACGCACGAGCGCTTGCCGGCCCACCGGGCCATGGCCTCGCCGCTGCTCGCTCCCAGGGACAGCAGCGGCTCGGCGGGGACCGGCACGAGCGTCTGGCTGGGGATCTTGTCGGTGCCCTTGCTCGGGCCGGCCTTGGCGACCAGCGCGGTCAGGAGGCCGGAGAGGTCGTTGTCGGCGAGGCCGCGCCCACCGAGGCTCTTCGAGGTCGAGATGGACGGGGTGGGCTTGCGGGTGTTGAGCATCGACGACGCGCGACCCACTCGCAGGTCGACCACCTTGCCCCCCTCGATGCCGGGCGTCTGGTCCAGCACCAGCACGCGGAGGATCTGGGCCCCGACCTTGGCGCGGTGCTGGTACTTCTGGGTGCCGGCGGCCTCGGCCGGAGCGGCGTGGAAGGCGACCAGGGGCAGGGCGGTCGCGACCGCCGTCGCCATGGCCATGGTCATCCGTGTCGTGCGTCGCGTTCTCATGTCGACCCTTCTCGTGGGGGATGGTCCGGGGAGGCGGCGTTCTGGGTGAACGTCCGTTTACTCACCCGCCTTCTTTACCCACGGGGGGCTTCTGCCCAATCGTCGTTCACCCGGAGGTGTGACGGGTCTCTCATGGCTGTAGCCGGAGCCCTGACCTGCGGCGACGGCCGTGCGCAGGGCCCGTCGGGGCGCCCTGCGCACGGTCGCTCGGCAGTGTCAGCGCACCACCGTGCCGCCCGTGAGCGTGCGGTAGGTGTAGGCCGTGCCCAGCAGCACCACCGGCAGGCTGACCAGGGCACCGATGCCGCAGGCGAGGAAGCCGGCGAAGGCGACGATCGCGCCGACGATGTACCAGACCAGCGTGTTGCCGAGGTTGTTCTTGGTCAGCTCGAAGCTGGCCTTGACCGCAGCCATCGGCTCGAGGTCGCGGTCCACGACGAAGTAGAGCGTGTAGGACAGCATGAAGCCCGCGATGATGCCGGGGAAGTAGCACAGCAGCGTGCCGACGAAGGTGATCGCGGCGACGATGAGCGCGGCCACGACGACCTTGCCGATCTTGTCGGTGCGCAGCACCTCGGAGAACTCCCAGGACCCGCCGTCGGCCACCTTGAGCGCCGCCCGGATCAGCCCGGCCGCGATGATCTGGAAGACCACCAGCAGCACGGCGGAGAGCACGGCCTGGATGACCAGGCCGGCGAAGAAGCCGGTGCCGCCGTCGCAGACGAACTCCCCGTTGCTGTCGAAGGCGCACTCGACGTCGCTGCTCAGGGCGCCCGAGACCAGGCCGCCCAGCACTGCGACGACGCCGACGCCGACCAGCAGCACCAGGGCGGAGAGCAGGATCGGGCCGACGTTGGCCTGGAACTTCGCCCAGCCGAACGAGAGCGCATCGCCGACGCTGTACGCCGGAGCGGGCGGGCCGCCGTACGCCGGCTGGCCGCCGTACCCGGGACCGCCGTCGCCGGGGCCGCCGGGGCCGTAGCCACCGGGTCCGCCCGGGGGCGGCGGCGGCGGAGCGCCGTACCCTCCGTCCCCGCCCGAGGGCGGGTCGCTGGGCGGCGGCGGGGGAGGCGGTGGGGTGGTCGACATCGGTGGTCCTCCTGGAGGGGGCCGGGCCTCGGTGACCCGGCAGGTGGGTCGGTCGTGCCCAGCACGCTAGCGGTGCGAGGAGGTCGCCGAGAAGGGATTCGCGAGCCGCGCCGTGACTGGTCCGTACCCCGTGGGTGGGCTGCCACCTGGGTCGGTCCGCGCATGATGGGGCCATGCCTCTCGGATGGTCCTTCACCGCTCCCCGCCACGACGTCGACGAGCGCGAGCTCGAGGTCGGGCACCCCAAGGACGCGGCCGCCGGCCCGACCGCCGTCGCCGTGGCGATGAAGCGCGCGGTGGAGCAGATGGGCCCGGTCCGCACGGCCCGCACCCTGCTGCGGCTCAACCAGGTCGACGGGTTCGACTGCCAGGGGTGCGCGTGGCCGGACCCCGAGGCCGGGCACCGGCACACGGCGGAGTTCTGCGAGAACGGCGCCAAGGCCGTCGCCGAGGAGGCGACCCTCCGCCGGGTGGACCGGGCGTTCTTCGCCGAGCACCCCGTCGCCGAGCTCGCCGAGCGCACCGACTACTGGCTGGGCCAGCAGGGCCGGATCACCGAGCCGGTGGTGCTGCGTCCGGGCGGCACGCACTACGAGCCGGTGTCGTGGGAGGAGGCCTTCGCGACGATCGGTCGGCACCTGCGCGGGCTGTCCAGCCCCGACGAGGCGGTCTTCTACACCTCGGGGAAGACCTCCAACGAGGCCGCGTTCGTCTACCAGCTGTTCGCCCGCTCCTTCGGCACCAACAACCTGCCGGACTGCTCGAACATGTGCCACGAGTCGACCTCGGTGGCCCTGGCGGAGTCGATCGGCATCGGCAAGGGCTCGGTGAGCCTGCACGACGTCGAGACCGCCGAGCTGGTCGTCATCGCGGGGCAGAACCCCGGCACCAACCACCCGCGCATGCTCTCGGCGCTGGAGAAGGTCAAGCGCAACGGCGGGAAGATCCTCGCCATCAACCCGCTGCGCGAAGCCGGGCTGGTGCGGTTCAAGAACCCCCAGGTGCCGCGCGGCGTCGTCGGCAACGGCACCGCACTGGCCGACCTGCACCTCCCGGTGCGGATCAACGGCGACCTCGCGCTCTTCCAGGCGATCGGTTCGCTGCTGCTGGAGTGGGACGCCCTGGACCACGACTTCATCGAGACCCACACCGTCGGCTTCGAGGAGTACGCCGCGCACCTGCGCACCCTCGACCGCGACGCCGTCGTGCGGGCGACCGGGCTGACCTGGGAGCAGATCGAGGGGGCGGCCCGGCTGTTCGCCGACTCCTCGGCGACCGTGACCTGCTGGGCCATGGGCATCACCCAGCACCGCAACTCGGTGGCCACCGTCAAGGAGCTGGCCAACGTCGCCTTCCTCCAGGGCAACATCGGCAAGCCCGGCGCTGGCCTGTGCCCCGTGCGCGGCCACTCCAACGTGCAGGGCGACCGCACCATGGGCATCTGGGAGCGCTCGCCGGAGCACTTCCTCGCCGCGGTGGAGCAGGAGTTCGGCATCTTCGTCCCCCGGGAGCACGGCCTGGACACCGTCGCCTCGGTGACCGCCCTCCACGAGGGCGACGCCTCGGTCTTCATCGGGATGGGAGGCAACTTCGTCTCGGCGGTCTCCGACACCGCCGTCACCGAGGAGGCCTTCCGTCGCGCGGCACTGACGGTGCACGTCTCCACCAAGCTCAACCGCTCCCACGTGGTGCACGGCCGCGAGGCCCTGATCCTGCCGGCGCTGGGTCGCAGCGAGCGCGACCTCACGGGGGGCCGCAAGCAGCGGGTCACCGTCGAGGACTCCATGTCCGCCGTCCACGCCTCCCACGGGCCGCTCGAGCCCGCCTCGGAGCACCTGCGCTCGGAGGTCGACATCGTCTGCGGGATCGCCCTGGCGACCCTCGGCGCGGACTACCCGGTCCCGTGGGAGGAGCTGCGCGCGGACTACACCGAGATCCGGCACCGCATCTCCCGCGTGGTGCCCGGCGCGGCGGCGTACGCCGAGAAGGTCGACCAGCCCGGCGGCTTCGTCCTGCCGCACCCGCCCCGCGACAGCCGCACCTTCCCGACCCCGCAGGGCAAGGCCGTCTTCGCCGTCAGCCCGATCGACGTGCTGCACGTGCCGGAGGGGCGGCTGCTGCTGCAGACCATGCGCAGCCACGACCAGTTCAACACCACGATCTACGGTCTCGACGACCGCTACCGCGGCGTCAAGGGCGGGCGTCGGGTCGTCTTCGTCCACCCCGAGGACATCGCCGCGCTCGGGCTCGAGGACGGTCAGCTCGTCGACCTGGTCAGCGAGTGGCGCGACCCCGACGACGAGACGGCCTCGGTCGTCGAGCGGCAGGCCCCGGCGTTCCGGGTCGTCTCCTACGACCAGCCGCGCGGCTGCGCGGCGGCGTACTACCCCGAGACCAACCCGCTCGTGCCGCTGACCAGCACGGCCCTGGGCAGCAACACCCCGACCTCGAAGTCGATCGTGGTCCGGCTCGACCCGGCCACCCACGACTCCACGACGCTGTGGGCCAGCGACGCCGGCCACGTGGTGCCCTCGGGTCGCGGCGACGAGGACAAGCGGGCGGTCTCGCCGGAGCAGCTGTCGTGACGCGCTTGGACCGGCCCAGCGAGGAGGTGGAGTGCGCGAGCAGTGACGAGTCCGGGGTGAGCGTCATGACCGCGCGCGAGGTGCCGCTCGGCGGTCCGCGGGCGATGACCGTGCGGCGTACCCTCCCGCAGCGCGGCCGCACGATGATCGGCGCCTGGTGCTTCGTCGACCACTACGGACCCGACGACGTCGCCGAGACCGGCGGGATGGTCGTGGCCCCTCACCCGCACACCGGCCTGCAGACCGTCTCCTGGCTCTTCACGGGGGAGATCGAGCACCGGGACTCCGCCGGTCACCACGCGATGGTGCGCCCCGGCGAGCTCAACCTCATGACCGCCGGTCGCGGCATCTCCCACTCCGAGGTCTCGACGGCGGCCACGAGCGTCCTGCACGGCGCACAGCTGTGGGTGGCCCTGCCTGCCGAGGCGCGGGGCGCCGACCCCGCCTTCCGCCACTACGCACCCGACCCGGTCGCAGGCGAGGGGTGGGTGGCGCGCGTCTTCCTCGGCTCCCTCCTCGGTGCGACGTCCCCGGTCGAGACCTTCTCGCCGCTCGTCGGTGCCGAGCTCCTGCTCGAGCCCGGCACCTCGCTGGAGGTGGCGGTCGACCCGGCCCACGAGCACGGCGTGCTCGTCGACGCCGGTCAGGTCGAGGTGGAAGGAGTCCTGGGGACGCCCTCGGACCTGGTCCACGTGCCCACCGGTTGCGCCACCGTGCGGCTGCGGGCCGGCGAGGAGCCGGTCAGGGCGCTGCTGCTCGGCGGGGAGCCGCTGGGGGAGTCGATCGTGATGTTCTGGAACTTCATCGGCGCGACGCACGAGGAGGTCGCGGGCTACCGCGAGGAGTGGCAGGCCCAGATCACCCGTGACGGCACCGTCGTGGGCGACTCCCAGGACGTCGCCGAAGGCCGCTTCGGCATCGTCCCCGGCGACCACCTCGCCCCCATCCCCTCCCCGGCCCTCCCCAACGCCCGCCTGCGCCCCCGCTCCTGACGGGGGCTTCGGTCCTCCGTTGGTCTCTCCCGCCCTCGCTGGCGCTCGCCTGCTCGACCAGCCGAGACCCGGCTGTCGGCGTGCCGTGGCACGCTGCCGCCCATGGGACCCCTGACCGGTGAGGACGGCCTGCTCCGCTGCCCGTGGGCCGGGGCGGAGCCCGGGCTCATGCGCGACTACCACGACCAGGAGTGGGGCCGCGCGATCGACGGTGACGCCGCCTGGTTCGAGCGGCTGACGCTGGAGGCGTTCCAGTCCGGGTTGTCCTGGGCGACGATCCTGCGCAAGCGACCGGCCTTCCGCCAGGCCTTCGACGGCTTCGAGCCGGCGCGCGTGGCGGCGTACGACGACGCCGACGTCGCCCGGCTCATGGCCGACGCCGGGATCGTGCGCAACCGGGCCAAGGTGCTGGCGGCGATCACCAACGCGCGGGCCACCGTGGGGCTCGTCGAGGTCGAGGGCGCCGGGGCTCTGGAGCGGCTGGTGCGGTCCCACGCCCCTGCCGTCGCGCCGGCCCCGCGGGATACCGCGGAGATGCAGACGACCTCGCCCGAGTCGCTCGCCCTGTCCAAGGCGCTGAAGCGGCGCGGCTTCACCTTCGTCGGCCCGACGACGATGTTCGCGCTCATGGAGGCGACCGGGGTCTTCGACCCCCACCTGCTCGGCTGCCACCGGCGCGGCTGAGCGCGCCTCTGGCCTCGACACCGAGCAGCCGCGTTTGCGTCGCGTCCCCGCCCGGCTGCCACACTCGCCGGCGTGCGTGTCGTCTCCGGCCTGACCTGGCTGCTGGGCTGCCAGCTCGTGGGCGAGGTCGTCGTCCACGCCCTCGACGCCCCCGTGCCCGGCCCGGTCGTCGGGATGGTCGTGCTGCTGCTGGTCCTGCTCGTGCGCCATCCGCCGGAGGGCAGCTCGGTCCACCAGGCGGCCGACGCGCTGCTGCCGCACCTGCAGCTGCTCTTCGTGCCCGCCGGGGTCGGGGTGGTGGTCTACGGCGCGGTCCTGCGCCAGGACGGCCCGGCGATCCTGGTCGCCCTGGTCGTCTCCTGGCTGCTCGGGCTGGCCGCGGTCGGCTGGACCGCCCAGCTGCTGACCCGGGAGCGTGCCGGGTGAGCTGGTTCCTCTCGCACCCACTGACCTGGCTGGTCGCCACCCTGCTCGCCTACCGCCTCGGCGTGCACCTGCGCGACCGCACCGGGCACCCGGTGGCCCAGCCCGTCCTGGTCGGCGTCGTGCTGCTCGCCGCCGCGCTGGTGCTGCTCGACGTCGACTACGCGACGTACGCCGAGGGCACCACCATCGTGACCTTCCTGCTCGGCCCCGCGACGGTCGCCCTCGCCGTGCCGCTGCACCGCCAGCTCGGCCGCCTGCGGGGTTACGCGCTGCCGCTGGTGGCCGGGCTCCTGGTCGGGGTGGTCGTCTCCGTCGGCTCGGCGATGCTGCTGGTACGGCTGCTGGGCGGCGACGAGCTCCTCGCCCGGACCGTCGCTCCCAAGGCCACGACCGCCCCGGTGGCGATCGCCCTGTCGCGGACCATCGAGGGGGTCGCCCCGCTGACCGCCGCCATCGGCATCACCGCCGGCATCCTCGGGGCCGTCGCCGCTCCGACGGTCCTCACGTGGCTGCGCGTGCGCGAGCACCGGGCCCGGGGCCTGGCCACCGGCGCGGTCTCCCACGGCATCGGCACCTCCCGGATGCTGCACGAGCACCCGGTCGAGGGCGCGTTCTCCGGCCTGGCGATGGGGCTCACCGCGCTCGCCACCAGCCTGCTGCTCCCTCTGCTGGTCCCGCTGTTCCTGCGCTGACGCCGCCTCCCGCTGGTCGGAGTGCGAGGCGCGCCAGCGCCGAGCCACGAGACCCCGTGCACACCGCGAGGGTCTCGTGGCTCGCTCCGCTCGCACCTCGACCACCGGCTCCGCCGACCCCTGCCGGACGCTAGCGTGCGGCGGCATGCCACGCGTGCACGCCTTCACCGACGACGCCCTCGGGACCCACGACGCCGTCGGGCTGGTCGAGGCCCTCCACCGCGGCGAGGTCTCCGCGCCCGAGGTCGTCGAGGCAGCCGTCGCGCGGACCGAGGCGGTCGACCCGGCGCTCGGCGCGGTCGCCTGGCGCGCCTACGACCGGGCCCGTGCGGAGGCCCGCGCGCTGCGGGGCGGCTACTTCGCCGGCGTACCCGGCTTCGTGAAGGACAACGTCGACGTGGAGGGCCTGCCCACCCTCCAGGGCACCGACGCGTACGTCGGCAGGCCGGCGCCCCGGGACGGGGACTTCGCCCGGATGTACCACGCCACGGGGCTGGTCACCCTCGGCAAGACCCGCCTCTCGGAGTACGGCTTCAACGCCGCCGTCGAGCACCCACGGCTCGGCCCCGTGCGCAACCCGTGGGCACCGGAGCGCACCGCGGGCGCCTCCTCGGCCGGGGCCGCGGCCCTCGTTGCCGCCGGTGCCGTCCCGATCGCCCACGCCAACGACGGCGGTGGCTCGATCCGGATCCCCGCGGCGGTCAACGGCCTGGTGGGCCTCAAGCCGACCCGCGGCCGGCTGGCCCAGGACGCGATGCTCCGCGGCCAGCCGGTGCGGATCGTCAGCGACGGGGTCGTGACCCGGTCGGTGCGCGACACCGCGGCGTTCCTGCGCGAGTCCGAGAAGGTCTACCGTCCCCTGCGGCTGCGCCCGGTCGGCGACATCACCCGCCCCGGGCGTCAGCGGCTCAGGGTCGCGGTCTTCACCTCCGGCGCGGGCCGCACCGCCGGCCCCGACGCCGTCGAGGCGACCTGGCGCACCGCCCGGGTGCTGGAGGACCTGGGTCACCACGTGGAGGAGGTCGCGGCCCCGGTGCCGGACACCTTCCCCGACGACTTCCTCCTCTACTGGTCGGTGCTCGCCGGCGCCCTGGTGGCCGGTGGCCGGCGCAACCACGGCCGCACCTTCGACAAGGCGCGGCTCGACCCCCTCACCCTGGGCCTGGCGCGGCACGCGCGCCGCAACGCCCACCGCGTGCCCGGGGCGATCACGCGCCTGCGCCGCACCACGGCGATCTCCGCGCAGTTCCACCAGCGCTGGGACGTCACCCTCTGCCCCACGCTGGCCACGGCCACGCCGCCGATCGGCCACCTCTCGCCCGAGCCCGGCTTCGACAAGGTCATGGAGCGGCTGCTGGAGTGGGTCGTCTTCACCCCCTGGCACAACGCCTCGGGCGACCCGGCCGTCTCGCTGCCGCTGGCGACCACCCCCGACGGGCTGCCGTTCGGGATGATGCTGGGCGCCGGCTCGGGCCGCGAGGCGCTGCTGCTGGAGCTGGCCTACGAGCTCGAGCAGGCCGTCCCGTTCCCCTCGCTGGCCCCGCGCTGAACCAGCCCCGGGCGGCTGTCCCGTCGCCGAGCCGGCGCGTTGTTCCGGAAGGATGCGCCGGCTCGGCACCCCCGGCCGAGGCGTCAGCGGCGTACGACGAGGAGTGCCTGCGCCGAGCGGGCGACCGGTCCGAGCCGGTCGTGCACCGTGGAGGTCGCCACCCCGACGGAGCCGGGCCCGAGGGTGGTCTCGGCGTCGAGGCAGACCCACTGGCCGACCGGCTCGCGCAGCACGTGCACGGTGAGCTCGGTGTTCTGGAAGCCCCACTGGGTGACGTCGAGCGCGGCGCTGACCCCCGAGGCGGAGTCGACGCACGTCATCATCCGCGCCAGCGGCGAGGTGGTCTCGCCCTCGACCAGCTCGGGCGCGCGCATCCAGGCGGTGCCGGGGCCGAGGGTGTCGACGGACCCGGAGACCCACCGCCACTCGACCGCCTCGACGTAGCCCGGGTGCCAGGTCCCGGGGGAGGCCTTGACCACGCCGTCGGCCGGTCCGTGCGCGGGAGCGGGCCCGACCTCGGCGGGGCCGGTGCCGCGGGGGAAGAGCCATGCGCGGGCCGAGGCCACGTCGCGCCCGGCGGACGGGTCGTGCAGCACCGACTCGGCCATCAGCACCGACCGGCCCCGCCGCAGGACCCGGGCCGAGGACAGCAGCGGCGCCACCGGGACCGGCCCGAGCAGCTCCATCGTGAACCGCCCCACCACCCGGTCGGCCGCCTCGGGCAGCCGCTCGAGCGCCCGGGTGAGCAGGCCCGCCGGGGGCCCACCGTGCTGGGCGCCGGGGGCCCACGGACCGGCTGCGGAGAGGGTCGTGGTGAAGCGTTCGGAACCGTCGTCGAGGGTGCCGTCGGGGACGAAGAAGGGCTGGGCCATGCCCCGATTTTCTCCTACGCCGAAGACTCTGTATGGTTCTGCGTCGTTGCCCCTTTAGCTCAGTCGGCAGAGCGTCTCCATGGTAAGGAGAAGGTCTACGGTTCGATTCCGTAAAGGGGCTCTGGGTCGGGTCGTCGCCGGTGCAGACCGGGGTCGACCCTCATCCATGTGGCGGGGTAGCTCAGGTGGTTAGAGCACACGGCTCATAATCGTGGTGTCGCGGGTTCGAGTCCCGCCCCCGCTACCACAGATCCCGCACCGCCTCCGATCAGCAAGGACATCCCGTGGCCAGCAAGAGCTCTGACGTTCGCCCCAAGATCACGCTCGCCTGCGTGGACTGCAAGGAGCGGAACTACATCACCAAGAAGAACCGTCGGAACAACCCCGACCGCATGGAGATGAAGAAGTTCTGCCCGCGGTGCCGCACCCACACCGACCACCGCGAGACCCGCTGACCCCAGCGCACTCGCTCCGCACGGCCCGCCAGGTCCTCCTGGCGGGCCGTCGGCGTTTCCCGGGGGTACGCCGACAGCGACCGCCGCGACGCGCGACCGGCCCGTGCCGGGCCCGACCATCGCCCGGGCCCGGCGTGCCGTCAGTCCCCCGGGTCGCAGGTCGGCTCGGGCCACGCCCGCAGCCGCCCGGTGTCGAGCCGGCTCAGCGTGGGGACGACGGGTCGCCCGCCCAGCCGCCAGAAGCTGCGCGCCGCGGACTCGCTGACCGTCCACAGGCTCGACCCGGGACCGGCCGCCATGCCCTCGGCGCCCGGCAGGAACGCCCGGCGGACCCCGCCCGGCCCCTCGAGCACCCCGCAGCGCGTGTGCGAGCGGGCGAACCACACGCCCGTGCGCCCACCCATCCGGGCCCACACCGCGCCCTGGGCGTGCGAGGGGACCTTCCTCGTGGCGACGGCGTCCTCCGACCCGAGCTCGACGACGCCGGGCGCCAGCACGCTGTCGAGGTCGAACCAGTCCAGCGCCGCGCGGCCCGGGTGCACGCGGCTGGGACGGAAGCGACCCAGCCCGATCCGGCCCCGGTCGTCGAGCAGCCCGAAGGACCCCTGCACGGGGTCGGCCAGCCGCCAGCCCCGCAGCACCTCGAGGCTGCGGGGGTCCATCAGCCACAGCCGCGCGCTCTCGGTCAGCCACAGCCCGTGCCGGTCCAGCGCGACGCCGCCGCCGTGGCGGCAGGAGACCTCGGGACCCGCGCCCACCTGTCCGCTCACGCGCCTGCGGTCGGCCAGCAGCGCGCCGGTGCGCAGGTCCACCCGCACGACCCGGCACCACAGGCTGCCGGGCTCGCCCTCGTCGTACCCCGTCAGCCAGGCGGTCCCGCCCCGCACCGCCACGCCCTGCGGCACCAGCGCGGCCGCGGCCCGCGGCGCCCAGACGCCCGCGCAGACCGCGTCGGAGACCGGCAGCGGCGTCAGTCCCACCCCGTCCGGGAGGTACGCCGGCAGCCGACCGCGCACGGACCCCGCCTGCAGCGGGCGGCAGTCGGAGAGCCGCGACGGACCCGCGGCGGGCTCGTCGCCGCCCGTCCCGCCGGGACCCGGGCCGACCGGGTCGGAGGCCACGCCGCTGCACCCGACGAGGGCCGCGACCAGCAGCAGGGCGGTGGCACGAGATCGCCTAGGTTGGAGCCATGCCCGTGGACCCCTCGATCGTCGGTCGGAGCTTCCCACCCACCCGACCCTATCCCGTGACCGCCGAGGCGCTGCGCGCCTTCGCGGCCGCGACGGGCGGTGCGTGGACCGGGGGTCCGGCGCCGGCGACCTTCCCGATCGTGACGGCCTTCGAGGCGATGAACGCCTTCCTCGAGGCCGAGCAGGTCGCGCTGCACCGCATCGTCCACGGCGAGCAGCGCTTTGCCTACGAGCGCCCGGTGGTCGAGGGCGACGAGCTGACCGCGACCCTTACCGTCACCTCGCTGCGCCAGATCGGTGGCAACGACATCATCGGCACCACGAGCGAGGTCACCGACGCCACCGGGGCCCTGGTCTGCACGACCGGCGCGACCCTGGTCCACCGCGCGGACGGGAGCGAGGCATGAGCCTGGAGCCGCGCACCTTCACCATCACCCGCGCCGACCTCGTGGCGTACGCCGCCGCCAGCGGCGACCACAACCCGATCCACACCGACGAGGCCGTCGCCACCTCGGTCGGCCTGCCCGGCGTGATCGCGCACGGGATGTACACCCTGGCCCTGGCCGCCCGCGCCGTCGCCGACTGGTTTCCCGAGCACGAGGTGGTCACGCTGGGCTGCAAGTTCACCTCCCCGGTCGTCGTGCCCGCCGAGGGCGGCGCCGAGGTTGTCGTGGCCGGAGAGGAGAAGGGCGGCGAGGACGGCCTGACCACCGTCGCACTCACCGTCACCCACGAGGGGCAGAAGGTCCTCGGCATGCCGAAGGCGGTCCTGCGCCGTGCCTGACCTCGCCCCGGCGACCGAGCGGCTCCTGGCCGAGCGCACCACCCTGCGCCTCGGCGGCCCGGCGCGGCGCTGGGTGGTCGCTCGCACCGACGACGAGCTCGTCGCCGCGGTCCGCGCCGCCGACGAGGCCGGCGAGCCCCTTCTCGTGCTCGGCGGCGGCAGCAACCTGGTCGTGGCCGACGAGGGATTCGCCGGCACGGTCGTCGAGGTCGCCACGCGAGGTGTCACCAGCGACGTCGACGGTGACGACCCGACGTGCGGCGGTGCGATGGTCACCGTCGCCGCGGGGGAGTCCTGGGACGGCTTCGTCGCCACCGCGGTCGAGCGCGGCTGGGTCGGCGTCGAGGCGCTCTCCGGCATCCCCGGGTCCGTCGGGGCCACGCCCGTCCAGAACGTCGGCGCCTACGGCCAGGACGTCTCCCAGACCGTCGCGTCCGTGCGCACCTGGGACCGGGCCGAGCGCGCCTGGCGCACCTTCGCCCACGCCGACTGCGGCTTCGGCTACCGCCACTCCCGCTTCAAGGCCGAGCCCGGCCGGTACGTCGTGGTCTCGGTGACCTTCCAGCTGCGCCTGGGCACCCTCGGCGCCCCGGTCGCGTACGCCGAGCTGGCCCGCGCCCTCGGGGTCGAGCCGGGCGCCCGTGCCCCGCTCGCCGACGTGCGCGCCGCGGTGCTGGCGCTGCGCCGCGGCAAGGGGATGGTGCTCGACGAGCCCGACCACGACACGTGGAGCGCCGGCTCCTTCTTCACCAACCCCGTCCTCGACCCCGCCGACGTGCCCGCGGGTGCGCCCGCCTGGCCGCAGCCCGACGGCACCGTCAAGACCAGCGCCGCGTGGCTGATCGAGCACGCCGGGCTCGGCAAGGGCTGGGGCGCGGAGGTCACCGGCGGCCGGGCCACCCTGTCGACCAAGCACACCCTCGCGCTCACCAACCGCGGCGGTGCCACGACCGCCGACCTGCTGGCCCTCGCCCGCGAGGTGCGCGACCGGGTCGAGCAGCGCTTCGGCGTACGACTCGTCAACGAGCCGGTGCTCCTCGGCTGCGAGCTCTGACCCGCCGAGCAGTCAGGAACGAACCGCCGACCCGTCAGGAACGCACTGCCGGGTCGTCACTTCCGGTCGATGAGCTAGACCGACGTGCCGGCCGCGATCGCGATGACCACCACGATGGTGAGCACCGCCAGCGCCAGCAGCGAGGTCGCCACGATCCCGAGGATCATGCCCGCGTTGGCCTCGCCGCGGCCGCCGTAGCGCATCGGCTCGGCGTCGATCTCGCGCTTCACCTTCGCGCCCACGTACCACGCGAAGGGCCCGGCCAGGATCGGCAGGCCGCACACGAAGCCGCCGCCGAGCGCGACGATCCCCAGCACGAGCGCGGTGTTGGCGGAGGGGTGGTTGGGCGCCGAGGGGAACGGCTGCGCGTACCCCTGCGCGTACCCCTGGCCGTAGCCCTGCTGCGGGTAGCCGGGCTGGGCGTACGGCTGCTGGTACGGCTGGCCGGGACCCGCCTGCGGGTCGCCGTAGGGGTTGGTGGGGTACGCCGGAGGCTGCGCCTGCTCGGGCTGGCGCGGCGGCTCCTGCGGGCTGCGGTCGGGCTCGCCCGGTCCGCTGCCGTAGGGCTGGTGGGTCCAGGGCGTGTTCTGGTCGTCCGACTCGCTCACGTCGGCATCCTCTCACCGTCCGCGCCGGGGCGTCCGCCCGTGGGGTTGCCCGCCGGGGCCCGGGCCGGGCCGGCTCCCGACCCGCCGGGCGACCCTCAGGTCCGCTCGCCCGAGGTGTCCTCGGCGGCGAGCCAGGCGTCGATCTCGGCCAGCACCCGCTGCCGCACGTCCGAGGGTGCCCGCGAGGCCCGCACCGACATCCGGGCCAGCTCGGCGAGCGTCGCGTCGTCGAGGTCGTGGGCGGCACGCATCGTGGCGTACTGCGCGGCCAGCTGGGACCCGAAGAGCAGCGGGTCGTCGGCCCCCAGCGCGACGGTCGCGCCCGCCGCCAGCAGGTCCGGCAGCGGCACCGAGGTGAGGTCGGAGTAGACGCCGAGCGCCACGTTGGAGACCGGGCAGACCTCGAGCGCCACCCCGGCCGCCACGACCCGTTCCAGCACGGCCGGGTCCTCGGCCGAGCGCACCCCGTGGCCCAACCGGTCCGCGTGCAGGTGGTCCAGGCAGGTGCTCACGTGGTCGGCTCCGAGCAGCTCGCCGCCGTGGGGGACCAGCGCCAGCCCGGCCCGCTCGGCGATCGCGAAGGCCGGTCCGAACTCCGAGGTCGTGCCACGCCGCTCGTCGTTGGACAGCCCGAACCCGACGACCCCGCGACCGGCGTACTGCGCCGCCAGCCGCGCCAGCGTCCGCGCATCCATCGGGTGCCGGGTGCGGTTGGCGGCGATGACCACCGCCATCCCCAGCCCGGTCGTGCGCGAGGCGTCGGCGACCGCGTCCAGCACGAGGTCGGTGAACGCGGTGATCCCGCCGAAGCGTGCCGCGTAGCCGCTGGGGTCGACCTGGATCTCCAGCCAGCGTCCGCCGTCGCGCACGTCGTCCTCGGCGGCCTCGAGCACGAGCCGTCGCACGTCCCCCTCGGTCCGCAGCACCGAGCGCGCCACGTCGTAGAGCCGCTGGAAGCGGAACCAGCCCTTCTCGTCGGCCGCCGACAGGTGCGGCGGCCACTCCTCGACCAGCGAGTCCGGCAGCGCGATCCGGTCGCGCTCGGCCAGCTCCAGCAACGTCTGGTGGCGCATCGAGCCGGTGAAGTGCAGGTGCAGGTGCGCCTTGGGCAGGGTGTGGAGGTCGCGCACGGCGCCACCCTAGGCGGCACACGCCGACGGCCGGCCCCGCCTCCCCGGCACCGGTCCGACGGCACCTGCACGACGGCTCCCGGCGCGAGGCGTTTGGACGGCGCGCGGAGCCGACCCGTAGACTCCCCGCTTGGTGGTCTCCCCGCATGCTTCGGCATGCCCCCGGGGAGGTCGTCGGAGGGCACTAGCTCAACTGGCAGAGCATCGGTCTCCAAAACCGAAGGTTGGGGGTTCAAGTCCCTCGTGCCCTGCTCCACGTCACCGGTCCCGGCCGGTGGCGCAGCAGCACCAGCAGCACCGATCGAGCAGGACCAGGCAGCACCAGCCAGCAGCACGAGGACAGGGAGAGGTGACCGGCGTGAGCGAGCAGAACGCGGTCCGCGACGAGAAGCCCGCGCGCACCAGCCCGGTGACCTTCTACCGGCAGGTCGTCGCCGAGCTGCGCAAGGTCGTCTACCCGACGCAGGAGCAGCTGGTCACCTACTTCTTCGTGGTGATGGTCTTCGTGCTGGTGATGATGGCCATCATCGCCTCCCTGGACCTCGGTCTGGGCCGCCTGGCCTTCGCCGTCTTCGGCGGCAACGCCGAGTAGGGCCCCACCGACCACCCGCGGGCAGCCGCCCGCACCGTCCCCGGCCGCAGCGCCGGGAGCGACGTACGACGTGATGGAGCAGGACGTGACTGAGCAGTTCGACCCCGCCGAGACCGACGAGTCCCTGGACGCGGGCGCCGCCGACACCGACGCCCCCGAGGGCGCCGAGGACGCGACCGCCCTGGCCGACGAGGTCGACGGCGACGGGGCGGACACCGACCTCGACGTCGAGGCCTCCGACGCCGAGGACCACGCCGACGCCGACGCCGACGACGAGGATGCCGCGGACGAGCCCGACGAGGACGACCCGCTCGAGCGCTTCCGCCGCGAGCTGTGGGCCAAGCCGGGCGACTGGTTCGTCGTGCACACCTACTCCGGCATGGAGAACCGGGTGAAGCAGAACCTGGAGAACCGCGCCATCTCCCTCAACATGGAGGACTACATCCACGAGATCGTGGTCCCCACCGAGGAGGTCGCGGAGATCAAGAACGGCCAGCGCAAGATGGTCAAGCGCACCGTCCTCCCCGGCTACGTGCTGGTCCGCATGGACCTCACCGACGAGTCCTGGTCCGCGGTGCGCCACACGCCCTCGGTCACCGGCTTCGTCGGCAACTCCCACCAGCCCGTGCCGCTGACCATGGGTGAGGTCGAGGACATGCTCGCCCCCGCCGTCGTGGCCCGTGCCCAGGCCGAGGCCGTCGCCGCTGGCACCGCCCCCGCCGGCAGCGCCACCACCGCCAAGAAGCCGGTCGAGGTGGCCGACTTCGCCGTCTCCGACTCCGTCATGGTCGTCGACGGGCCCTTCGCCACGCTCCACGCCACGATCACCGAGATCAATGCCGAGAGCCAGCGCGTCAAGGCGCTCGTGGAGATCTTCGGTCGCGAGACCCCCGTCGAGCTCTCCTTCAGCCAGGTGCAGAAGGTCTGAGCCGGCCCCGCCCGGATTTGGGTCGGGGAACCCTCCCGTCCCACACTGTTCGCTGCGCCCCGCGGGGCGCAGGTGGCAGAGGACGCACACGGCGTCCTCGACATGACCACGAGTAGGAAAGAGAAGCAGCATGCCTCCGAAGAAGAAGATCGCTGCCCTGGTCAAGGTGCAGCTCCAGGCCGGCGCCGCCTCGCCGGCCCCGCCGGTCGGTACCGCCCTCGGTCCCCACGGCGTCAACATCATGGACTTCTGCAAGGCGTACAACGCCCAGACCGAGTCCATGCGCGGCAACGTCATCCCGGTCGAGATCACGATCTACGAGGACCGGACCTTCGACTTCATCACGAAGACGCCGCCGGCCTCCGAGCTGATCAAGAAGGCCGCCGGCCTGCAGAAGGGTTCCTCGGTCCCGCACAAGGACAAGGTCGGCTCGCTGACCAAGGACCAGGTGCGCGAGATCGCCCAGACCAAGCTGCCCGACCTCAACGCCAACGACGTCGAGGCCGCCATGAAGATCGTCGAGGGCACCGCCCGCTCGATGGGCATCACGACCGACTGACGTCCCCGGGCTCCGCCCGGTCGGACACCGACGTCAGCCGACGTCGTACCCCTGTGGCAGGGCCGCGCTGGCCCGAGCGACCACACCTGGATCACAGAAGAAGGAACCCAGACATGCAGCGCAGCAAGACCTACCGCGCAGCGGCCGCCTCGTTCGACAAGAACGAGGTCTTCGCCCCGCTCGCCGCGATCAAGATCGCCAAGACCTCCTCGAAGAAGAAGTTCGACGAGACCGTCGACGTCGTCATGCGTCTCGGCGTCGACCCCCGCAAGGCCGACCAGATGGTGCGCGGCACCGTCAACCTGCCCCACGGCACCGGCAAGACCGCCAAGGTCCTCGTCTTCGCCGTCGGTGACAAGGCCCAGGCCGCCCTCGACGCCGGTGCCGACGAGGTCGGTGGCGACGAGCTGATCGAGAAGGTGGCCGGCGGCTACCTCGACTTCGACGCCGTGGTCGCGACCCCGGACCTCATGGGCAAGGTCGGCCGCCTCGGCCGCGTGCTCGGTCCCCGCGGCCTCATGCCGAACCCCAAGACCGGCACGGTCACCCCCGACCCGGCCAAGGCCGTGACGGACATCAAGGGCGGCAAGATCGAGTTCCGCGTCGACCGCCACGCCAACCTGCACTTCATCATCGGCAAGGCGTCCTTCTCCGAGGTCGACCTCGCCGAGAACTACGCCGCCGCCCTCGAGGAGGTGCTGCGGCTCAAGCCGGCCAGCTCCAAGGGCCGCTACATCAAGAAGATCACCGTCTCCACGACGATGGGCCCCGGCATCCAGGTCGACCCCAACCGCGTGAAGAACGTCGCCGTCGAGGACGAGGCGCCCAGCGCCTGAGTCCACCCGGACACAGCAGTACGCCGAAGGCCCGGCCCCCTCGCGGGGGCCGGGCCTTCGTGTCGTTGGTGGGAGGGGGGGCGGGCTGGTCGCTTGGGCTCGTGGGTTGGGGTGGGTCGCGGTGGTGGGTAGGGGGTCGGGACCGGTGCGCCGCTGCGCGGCGCCGTCGGGCGGGCTCCGGTGGACGTGGGGCAGGCCCGAGCCCACCCCCTTCGTCGCACCCACCCTTCTCGTTCGTCCCTCACGAGAAGGGGGCCAGTCCCATCCACGCTCCTCCGGGGGCGCGCTCGGGCCTGCCCCACGTCCGTGCGCCCGCCCGACGGCGCCGGGGGCGACGCACCGGCCCCGACCCCCGCTGTGCGCGGTGGTCGGGGCCGGGTGGGCTGTGTCGCGGGGTGGCTGTGGTCTACCGCTTGGTGAGCGCCTCGGCGGCGGCGAGGGCCACACAGGTGGCGACGCCGGCCATGGCGGTCTCGACCTGGTCCAGGGGCGGGAAGGTGGGGGCGAGGCGGATGTTGCGGTCGCGAGGGTCCTGGCCGTGGGGGAAGGAGGCGCCGGCGGGGGTGAGGGCGATCCCGGCTTCCTTGGCCAGCTGCACGACCCGGGTGGCGGTGCCGTCCATGACGTCGAGGTTGACGAAGTAGCCGCCGGTGGGCTGGGTCCACTCGGCGACCTCGAGGCCCTCGAGCTCGGCGGTGAGGGCGTCCTGGACGGCGGCGAACTTCGGGGCGATCAGCTCGCGGTGCTTGCGCATGTGGGCGCGGACGCCGTCGGCGTCGCCGAAGAACTCGACGTGGCGCAGGTGGTTGACCTTGTCGGGGCCGATGGAGGCCATGCCGAGGTGCTTCAGGAACCAGGCCTTGTTGGTCTCCGACATGGCCATCACGGCCACGCCGGCGCCGGCGAAGGTGATCTTCGAGGTCGAGGCGAACATGATCGGGCGGTCGGGGTGGCCGTTGGCGGCGGCGATGGACAGGGCGTCGGCGCTCTTGACCTCGGTGTCGGTCAGGTGGTGCAGCGCGTAGGCGTTGTCCCAGAAGACCCGGAAGTCCGGCGCGGCGGTGGGCATGGACATGAGGGCGGTGGCGACCTCGACCGAGCAGACCGCGCCGGTGGGGTTGGCGTAGGTCGGGACGATCCACAGACCCTTGACGGCGGGGTCGTCGGCGACCAGGGCGCGGACGGCGTCGACGTCGGGCCCGTCCTCGTCCATGGGGACGGTGACCATCTCGATGCCGAAGTCGGCCAGCATGGAGAAGTGGCGGTCGTAGCCGGGGACCGGGCAGACGAACTTCACCACCGGCTCGTCCTTCCAGGGGCGCTCGGAGCCGGGGCCGCCCCAGAGCAGGAGGTCGACGAGTGCCTGGTGCATCATCGTGAGGCTGGAGTTGCCGCCGCAGATGACCTGGGTGGTCTCGACCCCGAGCAGCTCGGCGAACATCTCGCGCAGCTCGAGCAGGCCCTCGAGGCCGCCGTAGTTGCGGACGTCCGCGCCGGCCCGGTCGGTGTGGCCGGTGGGCAGCGAGAGCAGTGCCTCGGAGAGGTCGAGCTGGTCGCTGGCCGGCTTGCCGCGGGTGAGGTCCAGCGTCAGCCCGCGCTCCTTGAGGGCGGCGTACGCCGCCTGCTTCTCGGCCAGGAAGGCGGCGAGCTCGTCGGCGGACAGCGAGGACAGCGGGGCGCGGTCGGTCATGGTGACGATCCTGCCAGCCCGGGGGAGGGGCGACGGATTTGGTGGGCGAGCGTGGACCGCCGTACAGTTCACGCTCGTAACCAGAGACCGCCGGTCGGCGGGCTGCTTCGGCAGCCGGTCCGAAGGCCCCGCGAGAGCGGGCGACCTGCGCAGGTGAGCAGAGCCAGACCCGGTCCGCCGGTTCCACGCCCTGAGCGCCCGCGCTCGGGGCGTTCGTGATTTGCACGGGTGCTTGGCGCGGTCTCTCCAGCAGAAGTGAGGAGACCCATGGCGCGGGCAGACAAGCAGGCGGCCGTCGCGGAGATCGTTGAGTCGTTCAACGCCTCCGCTGGTGCCGTGCTGACCGAGTACCGCGGTCTCACCGTGAAGGAGCTGCAGGACCTCCGCCGCTCCCTCGGCGAGAACGCCACGTACGCCGTGGTCAAGAACACGCTGGCCAAGCTGGCCGCCAACGAGGTCGGCATCTCCGGCTTCGACGACCTGCTGACCGGCCCCACCGCGATCGCCTTCATCAACGGCGACGTGGTCGAGGCCGCCAAGGGCCTGCGTGACTTTGCCAAGGCCAACCCCACCCTCGTGATCAAGGGTGGTGTCCTGGACGGCAGGCCCCTCGACGCGAACGAGATCGCCAAGCTGGCGAGCCTCGAGTCGCGTGAGGTGCTCCTGGGCAAGATGGCTGGTGCGATGCTCGCGTCGCTCAGCCAGGCCGTCTACCTGCTCAACGCCCCCCTGGCCCAGGCCGCCCGCCTCGCGGGTGCGCTCCAGGCCAAGGCCGAGCAGGACCCCTCGATCCTCGCAGGTGGTGCCGGTGCGCCGGCCGCCGCCGAGGAGGCCCCTGCCGCGGACGCCGCGGACGAGGCCCCCGCTGACGAGGCCCCGGCTGCCGACGCCGCCGAGGCCTCCGACGAGGGCGACACCGCCGAGGCCTGAGCACCCGCTCACCCCGGCACACCACCACCTGAAACCCGGTGGCGACCACGAGGTCGCGACCACCACACGGAAGGAACGCCACCATGGCGAAGCTGAGCACTGACGAGCTCCTCGACGCGTTTAAGGAGATGACCCTCATCGAGCTCTCCGAGTTCGTGAAGCAGTTCGAGGAGACCTTCGGCGTCACCGCCGCTGCCCCGGTCGCCGTCGCCGCCGCCCCTGCTGCCGGCGGTGCCGGCGGTGGCGAGGCCGCCGCTGCCGAGCAGGACGAGTTCGACGTCATCCTCGAGGCCGCCGGTGACAAGAAGATCAACGTCATCAAGGAGGTGCGCGCCCTGACCTCCCTCGGTCTGAAGGAGGCCAAGGAGCTCGTCGAGGCCGCCCCGAAGCCGATCCTCGAGAAGGTCGCCAAGGACGCTGCCGACAAGGCGAAGGAGGCCCTCGAGGCCGCCGGCGCCACCGTCTCGGTCAAGTGACCCATCGGCCGTAGCCCGACTCCTCGGGCGCCGGCCACCACCTCGGCCCCGTCCCCCTCGTGGGGGCGGGGCCGAGGTGCATTTGTGCAGGTCATCGACGTGCCGTGGAACGTCGGTCAAGGTTGTGTCCCAAACCACCGAGTCACAGTGACGTGCGTGACAAAGTGCCGTAACCTCGCGGCGACAACGGCGTTGTTACTCGTGGGTGTGCGCAGCTACGAGGGAGGCAGCGCCGGGAGCAGCAGGACGAAGGAGTACACGTACATGGGCGTGGAGATCAAGGTCGAGCACCTGAGCAAGTCCTTCGGCAAGCAGCTCATCTGGGGTGATGTCACCCTGACCGTCCCCGCGGGCGAGATCTGCGTGATGCTCGGTCCCTCCGGCACCGGCAAGTCGGTGTTCCTCAAGACCCTCATCGGTCTGCTCAAGCCCGACCAGGGCTCGATCATCATCGAGGGCACCGACATCGCCTCCTGCTCGGAGAAGGAGCTCTACGAGATCCGCAAGCTGTTCGGCGTGCTGTTCCAGGACGGCGCGATGTTCGGCTCGATGAACCTCTACGACAACGTCGCCTTCCCGCTGCGCGAGCACACCAAGAAGTCGGAGTCGGAGATCCGCTCGATCGTCATGGAGAAGATGGACCTGGTGGGTCTGCTCGGTGCCGAGGACAAGCTGCCCGGTGAGATCTCCGGCGGCATGCGCAAGCGCGCCGGTCTGGCCCGCGCGCTGGTGCTGGACCCCGAGATCGTCCTCTTCGACGAGCCGGACTCGGGTCTGGACCCGGTGCGCACCGCGTTCCTGAACCAGCTGATCGTCGACCTGAACGCCCAGATCGACGCGACGTTCCTGATCGTCACCCACGACATCAACACCGCCCGCACGGTGCCGGACAACATCGGCCTGCTCTACCACAAGCACCTGGCGATGTTCGGTCCGCGCGAGATGCTGCT
>CAEZYQ010000041.1_pt1 | contig 26657 bp, 25 predicted proteins | sample 7265561 | NCBI WGS metagenome assembly CAEZYQ01 (sample SAMEA6813939, study PRJEB35770) | uncultured Nocardioides sp. | biome: Freshwater; feature: Freshwater reservoir; material: water | place: Czech Republic | collected 2017-04-14 | depth 30m m | reverse complement strand
GGGTCGACTCGGGGCCGCTGCCGACGTCGAGCCGCTCGCGCGGGCGGCGCAGCATGGAGTCGGCCCGCGCGCGCAGCTCGCGCGGCCGGAACGGCTTGACGAGGTAGTCGTCGGCGCCGGCCTCGAAGCCGGTGACCACGTCGATCTCCTCGGCCAGAGCGGTGATGAAGATGAGGTAGGTGCTGCTGAACTCCCGCAGCCGCTTGGCGACCGCGAAGCCGTCCATGCCGGGCATGTTGACGTCGAGGGTGGTGATGAGGGGGTTGTGCTCGCGCACCGCCTCCACGCCCTCGAAGCCGTCCTCGGCGAGCACCGTGCGGAAGCCGGACTGGGTGAGCACCACGTCGATGAGGTCGCGGACGTCGGGATCGTCCTCGATGATCACCGCAGTCCAGTCGGAGTCGCCCACCATGCGCGGGAGCCTATAGCAGCAGGGGTGCTCACCAACCGGCAGCACGAGCCATGGCGAGCGCCTGGTCGAGGTAGACCTCGCCGGCCTGGGGCCCGAGGTTGCAGGTGCCGTCGGACTCCGCCGGTGGCTTGACCCACAGGTAGGCGTCCAGCCCGGTGCCGTCGTCGACGAAGCCGGGAAGCCGGCCCAGGGCCCGGCCGGGCGGGTTGCACCACTCCTCGGTGGCGCCGTTGCCGTTGCGTCCGCGGTCGACGACCCAGTGCGTGCCGCCGCCCAGCGCGCGGTCGAGGCGCTCGGCGTAGGCCAGCTCGGCCTCGTCGGTCTGGTAGTTGGAGACGTTGGTGCTGAAGCCGCGCACCCGGTCGATCCCGACCTCCTCGAGCATCGAGGCCATCTCGTCGACGGACACCCAGTCCGAGTGCCCCGCGTCGACGTACGTCGTGATGCCGGCCGAGGCCAGGACGTCGACCGCCTGCCCGACCAGCCGCACCCGCTCGTCGCGGTTGCCGCACTCCAGCGAGGAGGCCAGGGCGTCCGGCTCGACCACCACGGCGACGTTGTCACCGGCGCGCACGTCCAGCACCGACTCCGCGATCTCCTCCACCCACGGGCGGTAGCCGTCCGCCTCCAGCCCACCCGCGGAGAACCCACCCGAGCAGTCGCGGTCGGGGATGCCGTAGAGGACGAACACGGGGATCTCGTCGGCGGCCTCGGACTTCTGCACGACCGAGACGACGTACTGGTCGACGCGGCCGGGCGGGTACTCCTCCGGGGTCAGCCAGATGCCGGAGGGCACCGCGGCCATCTCCCGCAGGATCGCCGCGTCCTCGGGGCGACCCTCCGCCTCCATCCGCCCCGCCGCCTGCAGCGTGCGGTTGGCGGGGTCGGTGAAGAGCGCGCGCTCGGCGAAGACGTTGCCCCCGAGTGCGGGCCGGTCGAAGGGACCGAGGTTGCGCGACGCGGCGACGGCGACGAGCCCCGCCGCGAGCGCCAGCACCGCCACCAGGGCCAGGAGGATCCGCATGCCCTTCATCATGCCGGTACGGTCCGAGCGTGCTGCCCTTCGTCCTCGCCTCCGCCTCCCCCGCACGCCTGTCCACGCTGCGCAACGCCGGTCTCGACCCGCTCGTCGTGGTGTCGGGCGTCGACGAGTCCGTGCTCGACGGGCTGCCCCCGGCCGAGCTGGCGGTGGGCCTGGCGGAGCTCAAGTGCCGGGCGGTGGTCGACCGGGCCGAGGTCCCGACCGGGGCGCTGGTGCTGGGCTGCGACTCCGTGCTCGAGCTCGACGGCCAGGCGCTCGGCAAGCCCGGCACCGCCGAGGAGGCGGTGTCGCGCTGGGAGGCCATGCGCGGGCGCACCGGGGTCCTGCACACCGGTCACTGCCTGCGCATCGCCGGCGACGCACGCGAGCTCGCGACGCTGGCCTCCACGACGGTGCACTTCGCCGAGCCCAGCGACGCCGAGATCGCGGCGTACGTCGCGACGGGCGAGCCGCTCCACGTCGCCGGCGCGTTCACCGTCGACGGGCTCGGGGGCGCGTTCGTGCGCGGCATCGAGGGCGACCACCACAACGTCGTGGGGGTCAGCCTCCCGGTGCTGCGCGAGCTGGTCCGCGAGCTGGGGCGCGAGTGGACCGACCTCTGGGCCCCGCGTGCCGACCGCGCCTGAGCGCTTGCGCAGCCGGGGCTACTCGACCGGCAGCCCGAGGCCCCGGGCGATGAGCATCCGCTGGACCTCCGAGGTGCCCTCGCCGATCTCGAGCACCTTGGCGTCGCGGTAGAACCGGGCGACGGGGTACTCCTCCATGAAGCCGTAGCCGCCGAAGACCTGGGTGGCGATCCGGGTCGCGGTCACCGCGGACTCGGTGGAGTAGAGCTTGGCGACCGCCGCGGCCTGCTTGAACTCCTGGTAGGTCGCCGAGCCGTCGCGGTCCATCGCGTCCTTGATGGCGGCCGCGCGGTAGGTCAGCATCCGGCTCGCGTGCAGCATGACCTCGAGGTCGGCGATCTGGAAGGCCACGCCCTGCTTGCGGCCGATCGGGCCGCCGAAGGTCTGGCGCTCGCCGGCGTAGGCCACCGACATGTCCAGGCAGGCCTGGATGCAGCCGACCGACAGCGCCGAGATGGCGACGCGACCGTCGTCGAGGGTGGCCAGGAACTGGGCGTAGCCGCGGCCACGCTCGCCGAGCAGGTGGTCTGCGGGCACCCGGACGCCCTCGAAGGAGAGCGGGTGGGTGTCGGAGGCGTGCCAGCCGAGCTTGTCGTAGGCCTTCTCCGCGGCGAACCCGGGCGTGCCGGCCGGGACCATGATCGCGGAGATCTCCGGGCGGCCGTCCTCGCGGGTGCCGGTGCGCGCGGTGACCGTGACCAGGCTGGTGATCGAGGAGCCGGAGTTGGTGATGAACTGCTTGGCGCCGTCGACGACCCACTCCTCGCCGTCGAGGACGGCCTTGGTGCGGGTGGCGCCCGCGTCGGAGCCGGCGCCCGGCTCGGTCAGGCCGAAGCCGGCCAGCCGCTCGCCCGCGACCAGGGCGGGGAGCCACTCCTTCTTCTGCGCCTCGGTGCCGTAGGTGAGGATCGGGTTGATGCCCAGGCCGACCCCGGCCTGCAGCGTGATGCCCATCGACTGGTCGACGCGCCCGATCTCCTCGATCGCCACGCAGAGGCTGGTGAAGTCGCCGTCCTCGCCCGCGCCGCCGAACTCCTCGGGGGCGGTCAGGCCGAAGAGGCCGAGCTGCCCCATCTTCTGCACCACGTCCACGGGGAAGTGGTGGTCCTTGTCCCACTGGGCGGCGTGGGGGGCGATCTCGGCCTCCGCGAACTCGCGGACGCTGCGGCGGAACTCCTCGTGCTCGCGGGAGAGCTCGAACGCGGTGCTGGTCATGGCGGCCAGCGTACCCCCGTGGTTAGCGGTTGTTAACCGGCCTGGCGGAGAGGCAGTCGGAGGCGGCCGCGGCGTCCCGCGGGCCCCCCGGTGCTCGCTCCCCCGGCACGCGGGGCGGGGACCGCGGGGGTGGGCAGGTCGGTGCCGACCAGGTGCAGCAAGCCGTCGCGCAGGCTGGTGTCGAGCTCGAGCAGGGCGACCACCGCGGAGGAGCATGGCGCGCAGGACCCGCCGTGGATGGCGAGCGCACGCCGCTCCTGGCGGGCGAGCCGCTCGCCCGCGCTGTCGGCCAGGCGCAGGACCAGGGAGCCGCACTCGGCGTCGTACCCGGTGCCGAGGCCGAGCACGACCTCACGCCGGAGGGCGAGGGCGGTGGTGCGCACCAGGTGCTCGGTCTCGGACTCCGAGCGCCCCAGCCGGTCGGCGAGCGTGGCGAGGGGCTCGCGCTCCACGATCCGCGAGTGCAGGACCGTCCTGCGCAGCGGGCTCAGTGCCTGCCAGGCCTCGGCCCACGGGTGCTCGGTCGCGTCCATGTCCTCCTCAACGCCCGCGGCGTGCCGAGGTCACGCGTGGGCATCCGGAGTCTGGACCACGGACGTGCCGGTGTCCGCAGCGCGTACCCCGACCGATCGGGTACCCCACTGGCGATACCCTGCGTCGCGGACCGGCGCCCGTCGGCCCCACAGCCCCTCGCACACCCCGCCAGGCAGGAGTCAGCGTGCCGGAGATCAAGCCACTGCAGAAGGTCCTCATCGCCAACCGCGGTGAGATCGCGGTCCGCGTCATCCGGGCCTGCAAGGACGCCGGCATCGGGTCGGTGGCCGTGTACGCCGAGCCCGACCGGGACGCGATCTTCGTGCGGATGGCCGACGAGGCCCACTCCCTGGGTGGCGCGACGCCGGCCGACTCCTACCTCGACATCGAGAAGATCATCGCGGTGGCGCAGAAGTCCGGTGCCGACTCGGTGCACCCCGGCTACGGCTTCCTCGCCGAGAACGCCGACTTCGCCCAGGCCGTCATGGACGCCGGGCTGACCTGGATCGGCCCCCCGCCGGCCGCCATCGAGGCGCTGGGCGACAAGGCCAAGGCCAAGCACATCGCCGACCGCGCGAACGCCCCGCTGGCCCCCGGCACCAAGGACCCCGTCGCCGACGCCGACGAGGTCGTGGAGTTCGCCAAGGCCAACGGTCTTCCGGTCGCCATCAAGGCGGTCTTCGGCGGTGGCGGCCGCGGCCTCAAGGTCGCCCGCACGCTCGAGGAGATCCCCGACGCCTACGAGTCCGCGGTGCGCGAGGCGGTCACCGCCTTCGGTCGCGGCGAGTGCCTGGTCGAGAAGTTCCTCGACAAGCCGCGCCACGTCGAGACCCAGTGCCTGGCCGACCAGCACGGCAACGTCGTGGTGGTCTCCACCCGTGACTGCTCGCTCCAGCGCCGCAACCAGAAGCTGGTCGAGGAGGCCCCCGCGCCGTTCCTCACCGACGCCCAGCTGAGCGAGCTCTACGAGTCCTCCAAGCGGATCCTCAAGGAGGCCGGCTACTACGGCGCCGGCACGTGCGAGTTCCTCGTCGCCCAGGACGGCACCATCTCCTTCCTCGAGGTCAACACCCGCCTCCAGGTGGAGCACTGCGTCTCCGAGGAGGTCACCGGCATCGACCTGGTGCGCGAGATGTTCCGCATCGCCGCCGGCGAGGAGCTCGGCTACGACGACCCGGAGATCCGCGGCCACTCCATCGAGTTCCGCATCAACGCCGAGGACGGCGGCCGCAACTTCATGCCGGCCCCCGGCACGCTCTCGGCCTGGACCCCGCCGCAGGGCCCCGGCGTGCGCGTCGACGGCGGCTACGAGAACGGCCAGACGGTCCCCGGCTCCTTCGACTCGCTCATCGCCAAGCTCATCGTCACCGGTCGCGACCGCACCCAGGCGATCGAGCGCTCGCGCCGCGCGCTGAGCGAGTTCGTCGTCGACGGCATGCCCACGGTCATCCCCTTCCACGAGGCCGTGCTCCGCGACCCGGCGTACGTCGGCTCCTCGAACCCCACCGGCGAGGGCGAGTTCACCGTCTACACGCAGTGGATCGAGACCGAGTTCGACAACCAGATCCAGCCCTACTCCGGCGAGAACGCGGAGGCCGAGGAGGCCGGCGAGCGCCAGTCGGTCGTCGTCGAGGTCGGCGGCAAGCGGCTCGAGGTCGTCCTTCCCGCGGGCCTGGCCTCCATCGGCGGCGGCGCGGCCGCTGCGGGTGGCGCCAAGAAGCCGAAGCGTGCCGGCGGCAAGAAGGCCGGTGCGGCCGCCTCCGGCGACGCGGTCACCTCCCCGATGCAGGGCACCGTGGTGAAGGTCGTCGTCGAGGAGGGCGCGAGCGTCGCCGAGGGCGACACCGTGGTGGTCATCGAGGCGATGAAGATGGAGCAGCCGCTCAAGGCGCACAAGGCCGGCACCGTGACCGGGCTGTCCGCCGAGGTCGGCGCCACCGTCACGAACGGCCAGGTCATCTGCGAGCTGAAGGACTGACCCACGTCGCTCCTCTCGGGACTCGGCCTGCTCCTCGCCGCAGCGGGGACGCAGGCTGACGCCTACCCCGACACCGTCGACGAGCTCGCCGACCTGCTGCGCCGCGACCCCGTGCTCGTCCAGCAGACCTGGGGCTCCGGCGACGCCGCCGGCACCGACGAGCGCATCACCGCGCTGCTCCCGCAGGCACCCTTCGACGTCCGGGTCGCCGTCGTCGGGACGCCCGAGGACGCCCAGTCGGGCACGGATGCCTCGCGGTACCTCGCCAGCGCCCTGGCACGACGCATCGGCGAGCCCGGTCTCTACGTCGTCGTGGCCGACGGCGCACCGGTCGCGATCAGGGCGGTCGACACCCCGTGGGACGAGACCCTGCTCAGCCTCCAGCGCTACCAGGACCTCGACGCGGTGGAGGCCGCGAGCGGTGAGGACGTGCTCTCCCCCGGGGTGCAGGCCGAGGTGGTGGTGCGCACGGCGGTGGAGGCGACCCCCACCAGCGAGGGCGAGTCGGCGACGTCCACGAGCCTGTCCCCCGGGACGGTGCGCGACCTGGCCGAGCGCGAGGCCCAGCTGCAGCCCTTCGAGCTGCCCGACTACGACGACCGCCCCGATCCGTGGGGTGCCGGTGCTCGCTGGGCGGCCGGCACCACGGTCGGCGCCGGCCTCCTCGTGCTGCTCCTGCAGAGCCTCGCCGGCTGGCCCGGCTGGCGCCGCCGCACGTCGACGGCGGGGCCCGCCCGGCCCGCTCCACCGGATCCGGCGACCGCCCGCGCCGAGGCCGAGTCCTCGCTCGCGGCCCTCTCCCGGCAGCTGCCCTCCTCGACCGGCCACCCCCGGCACGAGCAGGCGGCACGAGCCCGGGACGCGGCGGACCTGCTGCTGGCCTCCGACGACGCAGTCGACCTCGTGGGTGCGCTCGTCCTGGCCCGTGCGGGACAGCGCGTGCTGCGGCGCCGGCCGGGTGCGCCCCTCGCCGCGTGCTTCTTCGACCCGCGGCACCCGGGCCCGCACCAGCAGGTCGAGGAGAGGTACGGCGACGCCGACCTCACCCTCACCGCCTGCCGGATCTGCGCGCGCGACGTCGCCGCCGGGCTGGAGCCCGACGCCCTGCTCGAGCCCGGGCGCGGTGTGGTCCCCCGGTCCCGGCCGTACTACGAGGGGGACTCGGTCTGGGCCCGCACCGGCTTCGGCACCCTCTCCCCCGACCTGGACACCTTCGCCGGCGACGTCCTCGCGGACCTGGACCGGCGCCGGTGAACCGCCTGGGCGTCCGCTCGGCGGCACTGGCCCTGCTGGTGAGCGTGCTCGCCGGCCTCGCCGCCGGGCTGCTCCCGGGCCGGGCCGAGCGTCCCACCGACTACGACTCCGCCGGCCTGGCAGCGGCGGAGGCCAGCGCTCCCGGTGACCGGGTGCGCGCCGCGATCGAGGGCGTCCTCGAGGACGGGCTGCACGTCGCACCCGAGCTCGAGGGCGAGCTGGGCCCCAGCGAGCTCGCGCCCGTCGAGCAGGTGGTCGCCGACTCCCCCGTGCCGCTCTTCGTGGTCTGGTGGGAGCCCTCCTACGACGCCGGCTACAGCACCGACTACGCCGCCATGGCGCAGCTGCGTGTGGGCGTCGGCGAGCAGGGGTACTACGCCATCGTGAGTCGGGGCAGCGGCGTGCTGGTCGAGGCCAACGGGCTCAGCAGCCCCTTCGTCGACGCCAACGGCATGGGCCGACCCGGCGACGCGCTGCTGCGCCTGGTCGAGGAGCTGTCGCAGGTGCCTCCCGAGCCGCCGTACGACGGCGAGGGGTCCGACTACTGGGGCGGCCCAGGGGGCGGCCTGCTCGCCGGCGTCCTCTTCGTCGGGCTCGGGTACGCCGCGCTGGTGCCGGTGGTGTGGCTGGTCGGAAAGGTCGTGCGGTGAGCAGGATCGACGAGCCGACCCTGGCCGACCTCGAGGCCGAGCTGGGGCGCGACGGCGTGTGGGTCGCCCCCGCGCTGCGCGAGGTGGTCACCGCGCGGGACGAGGCCCGGATCGAGGAGGCGGTGGCGGACCAGCCGACGCCGACGTACGTCGCGCTCGTCGAGCTGTCCTACGACGACCCGCTCACCGGGGGCCGGCCCGAGGAGCTCGCGTTCCTCGTGCGCGACGACACCGGACGGGAGGGCACCTACCTCCTGCTCGGTCCCCGCTACGACCAGAGCACCTACGAGCTGCAGGTCCAGGCCTTCCCCGACGAGTACGACCTCTACCCGGCGCCCGCGGTCGCCGCCGCCGAGCTGCCACAGGACCTCCCGGGTCAGGTGCTGCGGACCCTGGAGCTGCTGCGCACCGAAGAGGCCGACACCCTCTACGACGAGCTGCGCGAGCAGGAGGCCTCCGACGGGTCGGGCGACGGCACGGGGACCGGCGTGCCCGCGCCCGGCGCCGCGGAGGACGCGGGGTCCGGTACCGACGTCGGCGTGGTCCTGGCGGGCGTCGGGCTCGTGCTGGCCCTGCTGGCCGCCGTCCTGCTGCTGCGGCGCCGACGGCCCGTCCCGCGTGCGCGCGGCACCGCCTTCGTCCTCCCCGACACCGTCGTGCGGACCGTGCGGGAGGCCGAGGACAGGCGGCACGAGGCACTGGCCGAGGAGGCCGTGCTCGCGCTCGGCGAAGCCATCGACGCAGCCGACCTCGATCCCCGCCGCGCCGGTGGGCTGGCTGCGTGGCAGGCGGCGCTGGACCACTACGACGTCGCCAGCCGGATCCTGCACCGCCGGCACTCCGCCGCCGACGTGGTGGGGGCGCTCGTCCTGGCGCGGCGCGGCCGGGAGGCCCTGACCGCTGCCGTGCGCGGCCGCGACTGGCAACCGACGCCCTCGTGCTACTTCCACCCGCTGCACGGCGGGGCTCGCTCACGGGTGCGGTGGGACCACCTGGACACGTGGGTCGACGTCCCCGCCTGCCGCGACTGCGAGGTCGCCGTGGCGCGCGACGTGGAGCCGCGCGACGTGCTCGACTTCGTCGAGGGCGACCGGCCCGCGCACTACTTCCGCCTCGACCTCGGGGCCTGGAGCCGCACCGGCTACGGCTCGCTCGACACCGACCTGCTGGGCGCACTGCTGCGCCCGTAGGGTCGAGGGCGTGACGACGCTGCGCCCGCCCGCCCACCGCGTCGATCCCCGTGCCCGGCTCATGTGGCAGCTCGGCGCGGCCACCGAGGTGGTGGTGCTGGTCACCGCGCTGGTCGTCACCTCACCGGTGCTGGACCTCTACGACCTGCGCTGGTGGATGCCCGCCCTCCTCGCGACGTACGCCGTGGGGCGGGTCGGCCTGGTGCCGGTCTGGCGCTACCGGGTGCACCGCTGGGAGGTCACCGAGCACGCGGCGTACACGCAGACCGGGTGGTGGGCCCGCGAGCGCCGACTGGCCCCGATCAGCCGGATCCAGACCGTCGACTGGGACCAGGGGCCCCTCGAGCGGGTGCTGGGGCTGGCCAACGTGACGATCACGACCGCCTCGGCGGCCGGCGCGATCGCGATCGCGGGCCTGGACCAGGCCACGGCGGAGTCGCTGGTGGCCGAGCTGACCGTCCGCGCGGACGCCGCCCCCGGGGACGCCACGTGAACGAGCCGCTCGACGACGCGACCTGGCACCGCCTCGACCGCCGGATGCTGGTCGTGCAGCCGGTGCAGGAGCTGCGCCGGTTCCTCCCGCTGCTCGTGGGGGCCTTCCTTGCCGGTGGCACCGCCCGCGGCGGCGGGCTGGGCTGGGAGCTGGTGGCGGTCGCGGTGCCCGTGCTCCTGGGCGTCGCGCGGTACCTCACCACGCGCTACCGCATCCACGACGGCCGCGTGGAGCTGCGGCGCGGCCTGCTGCAGCGCACGCTGCGCACCGCCCAGCTGGACCGCGTGCGGACCGTGGACCTGACCTCCGGGCCCGTGCACCGCATCCTGGGGCTGTCGACCGTGCGGATCGGCACGGGTGCCGGCGCCGACCAGGACCTCGACCTCGACTCGCTCGGCCGTGACGACGCCCAGCGGCTGCGGGTGGCGCTGCTGGACCGCGCGGCCCTCGAGGGTGCGCCGCTGACCGACCCAGGGGCGGATCCCGGAGCGGCGGACGGTGCCGCTCCCCCGGAGCCCGACCGGGTCGTGCTCCGGCTGGATCCCTCCTGGGCGCGCTACGCACCCCTCACCAGTGCCGGTGTGCTGGCCGCTGCGGCCCTGCTCGGCGTCGCGACCCAGGTCGTCCCGGACTCGGCCTGGCGGCTCGACCGGCTGCCCGACCTGACCCCCGAGGGCGGCGGGTGGGTGGTGCTGCTCGGCGTCGGCCTGGTCGCGGCTGCCGTCGCCAGCGCCGTGCTCGCCGTCGCGGGCTACCTCGTGGCCCACTGGGACCTCACGCTCACCCGCACCCCGCGTCAGTGGCGGCTGGTCCGAGGCCTGCTCACCACCCGGGAGACCACCGTGGAGGACGCCCGGCTCGCGGGGGTCGTCGTTCGCGAGCCGCTCGGGCTGCGCCTGGCCGGCGCCGCGGAGCTCGGAGCCGTCGTGACCGGGCTCGGCGGCGAGCAGAAGGGCACGCTCACCCTCGTGCCGCCCGCCCCCGCCGCGGTCGTCGCCGGCGTCGCGACCGAGGTGCTCGGGTCCCGCTCCCCGGCGTACGCCCCGCTGCACGGGCACGGGCCGGCGGCGACCCGGCGCCGGTGGCTGCGCGCGCTGTCACCCGTGCTGGTCCTGCTCGTCGTGGCGGCCGCGGGCGTGCTGCTGGCCGACGTCCCGGCGCTCGTGCTGGTGCCGGTCGCGCTGCTCCTGCTGCCCGCCGCGGCGCTGGCCCGCGACCGGTCCCGCTCGTTGGGCCACGCGCTCGTCGAGGGCCACGTCGTCGCGCGCTCGGGGAGCCTCGTACGCCGTCGCGAGGTGCTCGGGGTCGGTCACGTCATCGGCTGGACCGTGCGCGACACCTGGTTCCAGCGCCGGCAGGGCCTGGTGACCCTCGAGGCGACGACTGCGGGCGGACGGCAGCGCGTGACGGTCCTCGACGTCCCCGAGGGCGCCGGCCTGGACCTGGCTTCCGGGTCCAGCCCTGGGCTGCTGGCTGCGTTCGTGCGCGACGGTCGGTAGGTTCTGCAGCCATGCCCCCGCTGACGTCGACCGAGCGCATGCGCCCCGGGCACGTCACCGCACCGTTCCAGGGCGTCGTGAGCATCCAGGTCCGCGAGGGCCAGCAGGTTGCGGCCGGCGAGGTCCTGGCCACGATCGAGGCCATGAAGATGGAGGCCACCATCACCGCCCCGCGCGCCGGCACGGTCGCGCGGGTGGCGCTCCGCAACGCCCAGGCCGTCGCCGGAGGCGACCTCGTGGTGGTCCTGTCCTGACCCGGTCACGCCTGGCGAGCGAGGCCGTGCTGGCCGGGGTGGTCGCCGCTGTCGTCGGCTTCTCCAGCAGCTTCGTCGTCGTGCTGGCCGGCCTGGTCGCCGTCGGCGCCACCCCGGCGCAGGCCGCCTCGGGCCTGGTGGCGCTCTGCGTCGCGCAGGCGCTCGGCATGCTCTGGCTCGCGTTGCGCCACCGCACCCCGGTCTCGCTGGCCTGGTCGACCCCGGGCGCCGCGCTCCTGGTGACCACCGGGACGGTCCAGGGCGGCTGGCCCGCCGCGGTCGGCGCGTTCGCGCTCACCGGAGTGCTCGTGGTGCTCACCGGCCTGGTGCCCCGCCTCGGCGACCTGGTCGCCGCCATCCCCGTGCCGCTGGCCCGGGCGATGCTCGCCGGGGTGCTGCTCCCGCTGTGCGTGCAGCCGGTGCTCGCCCTGGCCGACTCCCCCCTGCTCGTCGGACCGGTCGTGCTGGCGTGGCTGCTGCTGGTCCGGCCGGCGCCCCGCTGGGCCGTGCCGGCGTCGTTGGCCGTCGCCCTGGTCGTCGTGGTCGTGGAGGCCGGCGACACGGTGGCCGCGCAGGACCTCCTGCCGACGCTGTCCCTCACGCTGCCGGCGTGGAGCACCTCGGCCGCCCTCGGCATCGCCCTCCCGCTGTACGTCGTCACGATGGCGTCGCAGAACGTCCCGGGCGTGGCCGTGATGGCGACCTTCGGCTACCGCGTGCCCTGGCGGGAGTCGCTCGGCGTCACCGGCCTGGGCACCCTGCTCGCCGCACCGTTCGGCGGCCACGCGGTCAACCTGGCCGCGATCACCGCGGCGCTCATGGCCGGACCGGCCGCCGGGGCCGACCGTGCCCGCCGGTGGCAGGCCTCCGTAGCCGCCTCGCTCACCTACCTCCTGCTGGCCGCCGCGGCCGGTGCGCTGACCACCCTGGTGGCGGCCGCGCCGGACGGCGTCGTCCAGTCGGCCGCGGGCCTGGCCCTGCTCGGCACCCTCGCCGCCTCGCTCGGCGACGCCCTCGCCGAGGAGCACGAGCGGTTGCCGGCCGCCGCCTGCCTGGTCGTGGCCGCCTCCGGCGTCACCGTGCTCGGCATCGGTGCGGCGTTCTGGGCGCTCGTCGCCGGGCTGGTGCTGCGGTGGGTGCTGCGGACCGGGGAGGTCAGGGCAGGCGCAGCGTGACCCAGGTGGAGCGCAGCCCGAGGCCGAACCGGAAGGCGTCGCCGGTCACCGTGACGCTGCCGCCGGACCCGGTGAGCCGCAGCGAGCGGATCCGCCCGCCCCACTGGCCGTTGCCGTCGCGCGAGAGCACCTCGACCGAGCGCAGGTCGCCGACCTTCGGCCAGGTCGACTCGATCCGGTCGTCGGTCACGGTGACCGACCAGGAGTGGACCGTGTTGCCGTCGTACCCGTCGTAGGGGTCCTCCTGGGCGACGAGGTAGTCGACGGAGCCCTGGGAGGTCCAGCCGCCGCTGCTGGCGGAGAACTGGGTGAAGGCCGGCTCGCCGTCGACGATGCGGGCCTGCCCCTTGGTGGCGCGGATGGCCGCGTCGGAGGCCGGGTGCTCGGCGTCGGCGCCGCCGTAGACCTGGCAGGAGGTCGTGTCGCAGACCTGGTAGTGCTGCGCGCGGGGGTGCGCCCGCTCGTACGCCGCGTAGGTGCGGGCGGCGACCGACTGGGCCTGGACGGCCGCCGGGCTCCACAGGGCCGGCATCTCCAGCGGGACGACCCCGCGCAGGTAGTCCTCCAGCCGGACCCGGTTGACGGTGTCACGCGCAGGGCTGCCCGGCGTGGGCGCCGCGGCGTGGAGACGACCGCGGTAATTGCGCTCGGCGCCACCGGGCAGCACGAGGGTGACCGGGGCGTTGCGGGCGTCGAAGGCGCCCTCGCCCTGGAGCACCAGGTGCTTGCGCCAGCCGCCGTCCTGGGCCGCGCCCGAGGGCAGCCAGGAGACGCGGTCGCGACCGGTGTGGTCGCGGCGGACCCGCCACAGGGCGGCGCCCTCCTCCTCCAGCGCGGTCACGGTGCCACTGGCCAGGTCGCGCACCCGCAGGCCGGGCCGGGCGCGGACGACGAGGTCGTCGGTGGTGTCGGCGCTGATCAGCACGCTGATCCGACCGGCGGCGCGGCCGTCGTCGGTGCGCGGGTAGTAGAAGTCGAGGATCTCCTCGGCGCTCAGGCCGGCCCGCGCGGCTCCCTCCGCACCGTGCTGGGACATGCCGCGGCCGTGTCCGAAGCCGCGCCCGAGGATGCGGATGCTCGGCTCCCCGGCGACGTCCCAGCGGTCGCGGTCGGCACCCGCGGCGGCCACGGTGGGCGCCGACGACAGGCTCACGCCGAGGCCCAGCGCGAGCACCGCGGCCAGGCCCGCGGCACCGCGGAGGGGGGACATGGTCCCTATGGCACCACGCGTCACAAGAGGTAACAATCGCCTCAGGAGAACTACAGATCTGTAGTTCTGGGAGGCCTGTCCCAGCCGGTCAGGACACCTCGTGGAAGAGGGTGCTGCGCAGCCCGAGGCGGATCCGGAAGGTGTCGCCGCTGACGGTGCTCGAGCCCTCGCTGCCGACCACGGTGACCCGCGTGACCCGGCCGCCCCAGGCGCCACGGCCGTCGCGCTCGACCACCTCGACGCGCTCGTAGTCGCCGATGGTGTCGAAGGCGGTCTCCAGGTCGGCGACCGAGACGGTCTGCTCCCACTTGTAGCGGTCCCACGAGTCCCGGCGTGCAGGGAGGTAGTCGAAGGAGCCACGGACGCTGTAACCGCCGTTGCTCGCGGAGAACTGGGCGAAGATCGGGTCCCCGCCCCGGGTCACCGCACGCCCGCGGGTCGCCCGGATCGCGGCGTCGGACGCCTCGTGCTCGGCGCTCGCACCGCCGTAGACCTGGCACTGCGAGGTGTCGCAGATCTGGTAGTGCCTCGCCGCCCGGTCGGCGCGCTCGAACGCGGCGTAGGTGCGGGCGGCGACCGCCTGTGCCCGGACCGCGTCGGGGTCCCAGAGCGCCGGCACCTCCTGGGGCACGACCCCGCGCAGGTAGTTCTCCAGGGAGAGCCGGTTGACGGTGTCGCGCCGGGTACCGTCGGCGGACGCCGCGGCCGAGCGGAGCACCCCGCGGTAGGCCGTCCGGCCCTCGGGGGTCACCAGCGTGATCGGGGCCGGGGCGCTGAACTCGGCGTCACCGGTGAACACCTGCTGCCGGCGCCAGGACCCGTCGCGGCGCGACTCCAGCACGCTGCGGCCGCGGCCGTCGGCCGAGACCCGCCACTGCTCGGCCCGGGGGTCCAGCTTCGCGAGCGACCAGCTCCTCGCCGTACCGACCTTGGCCAGGCGCAGCCCGGGACGGTCCTCCACCCGGGTGTCACCGTCGTCGTCGCCGGAGATCCAGACCGCCACCTGCCCGCCCGCCCTCCCGAGTCGGGTCCCGGGGTAGTAGGTGCGCAGGATCCGTTGCCAGCCGACCCCCTGCGTGGCAGCACGTTGGGCGCCGTGCTGCGAGAGGCCGATGCCGTGGCCGAAGCCGCGGCCCTCGAGCTCGAGCGGCTCCGCGGCGCCGGCGGGCGCCGTTGGCAGCAGCAGCCCGAGGGCCGTGACGAGGAAGGCCGAGAGGAGGAGCTTGGTCCGAGAGGTCATGCCCCTAGGACATCACCGGTCGTAGCTTGGTTGCGACTGTGCGTTGAACGTGCCCATCCGCACCTTCTTCGCCTCGTTGACGAGCGGGTCGTCGATGCTGAAGACCTCCAGCCCGCGGGTGATGTCGCTGGAGTAGATGTGGCCGTTGTACCAGTAGACCGACCAGGCTCCGCCGAGCACGAGGTCGGTGGCGGAGATCGGCCCGCGGTCCCAGAAGGCGACCTCGGTGGGGTTGGCGGAGTCGGTGAAGTCGAAGACCGAGAAGCCGCCCTGGTACCACGCCTGGACCATGACGTCCTTGCCCTCGACCGGGATGAGCGAGCCGTTGTGGGCCACGCAGTTCTCCGTCAGCGCCTGGATGCGCGGGATCTTGTAGTAGCTGCGGAGCTCCAGGGAGCCGTCGACGATGTCGTAGATGCCGTCGGCGCCGCGGGTGGGGCCGAACCCGGGGTGGCAGGTCGGCAGCTGCATGGTGCGCCACCACGAGGGCGCCGTGCAGATGGCCCGGGACGCGCTGGCCGGCGCGACCGACCCGCGGATCGTCGAGCTGGCCGAGGACGTCAACGCCGGCCAGGCCGCCGAGGTCGTGCGGATGCAGCGGCTGCTCGCGTCCCTCTAGCCGACGCCCGGCCTCAGGGACGGGCGTCCATCACCGGCACCTCGGTGTCGATGAGGGACGGCGGACCCACCTCGATGGCCTCCTCGGCCACCGGGGCGGAGGCCCGGGCGTCGGCGAGCACGTCGGCGGGGACGTGCTGCTCGAGGAAGCGGCGGGCCAGGGCGGTGGCGGGATGGATCGCGACCGTGGCGACCAGGATGATCCCGGCGATCACCAGCCAGCCCCACGTGCTCCAGGTGATCGCGAGGAAGGTGTACAGCGCAGGCGCCCAGACCCGGCCCAGGGTGCCGGTGAACTCCGCGACCCCCTGGTAGGACCCACGCTGGCGCGGGTCCATCAGCTCGGCCTCGAACGTCCAGCTGGCGGCGGAGAGCTTCAGCTCCGCGACCGTCACGGTGACGTGGCCCAGCCAGACCAGCGCGATGGTCACCCAGCCCACGGTCTCGTGCGTGGCCATCGTGATCAGGCAGGAGATCGTGAAGAAGGCCGAGCTGAGCCGGATCGCCTTCAGAGCCGTAGGCAGGTCCTCGACCCCGCGCGCGGCCACCATCGGCAGGAAGATGCACATGACGGTGTTGGTGCCGAAGAGGAAGGCCAGCAGCTCGCGCGGGGCGTCGGTCTGCTGGACCAGCCACAGCGGGATGACCAGGTGCAGCAGGACCTGGTTGGTCCAGAAGACGCCGCCCAGGAAGGTCGTGAGGAGCCAGCCGGGGTTGCGCATCGGACCGGGACCGGGGACCTTCTGCTTGCGCTCCTCGGGCGTCTTGGAGTCGTGCGAGGCGTTCGGCAGCCGGCTGATCGCTGCGGCGTTGACCAGGAAGACCGCCGCGGTGAACCACGGCAGCGCGTGCAGCACGTCGTTGGAGTCGAAGGCCAGCGCGATGCCGCCCAGCAGGGCGCCCATGGTGAAGCCGGCGTTGAGCGCGGAGTACATGTAGGCCCGCGACCTCACGCGCTCCTCGGGAGGCAGCACGTCGATCGTGTACGCCCCGTGGGCCGCACCTCCGAGGGCGCCGATCACCTCCATGCCGACCGCGAGACCGATGTAGCCCGGGAAGCTCTCCACGAACGGCCACACCGCGAACATCGCGGCTTGTCCTACGGCGCTGACCGCCCACATCCGTCGCGGCCCGAAGCGGTCGACCAGCCTGCCCATGGGCAGTGCCGCCAGGAAAGCCGCGACTCCGGCGATCGTGAGACCGAGCCCGACCTCGGCCGCGGTGAGGCCGACGATCTGGGTGAAGAAGACTGCCGACCCGGTCATGAAGGTGCCGTCGCCCAGGGCGAAGAGCAGCGACTGTCGGGACAGCCGTCCGGCCAGCGGCGAGGGCGGGCGGGCGGCACGGAGCAGGGCGGCGATCATCGGGTCGGATGATCCTCGCGCGCGCCCTCGTGCGCCAATCGATTTCGAGGAGGTCTCGGGTCGGTTTCGAATCGACCGTCGTGTGACAGGATCGGGTCATGTGGAACCCGCTGCGCGCCCGGCGAGAACGCCGCGAGGCACACCTGTTGGAGCGTGAGGCGTTCCGCGCCGCGAAGCGCCTGGCCCGCGAGGACGTGACGCTGTTCGGGGAGCAGGTCGCCGCGCTCGAGCTCGCGCCCGACGCGACCCACGACGTCCGCGAGCACCACCGCTTCGCCCTCGAGGCCTACGACCGGGCCAAGGCGGCCCTGGAGCCGGCCGACTCCCTCGCCGAGGTCGAGGCGGTCGAGGCCGTGTTGGAGGACGGCCGCTGGGAGCGTGCCGCGGTCCTCGCGCTCGCCTCCGGCGAACCGCTCCCCGAGCGCCGCGGCCCCTGCTTCTTCAACGCCCAGCACGGCCCGTCGGTGGCGAAGGTGCAGTGGGCACCGCCCCACGGGACGCCCCGCAGCATCGACGTGTGCCGCAACGACCAGCTGCGGCTGGAGGGCGGCGAGGAGCCGGAGGCGCGCAAGGTCCGCGTGGGCGACCGGTGGCTGCCCTGGTACGCCGCCGAGGAGGCCACCTCGGAGGCGGCCATGCTCCGCCAGTGGGCGGGCGGCAGCCCCCTCGGCCGCGCCGCACGGGCCGAGCTGAGCACGCTGATCCAGGGCGTCAGCTCGATCTCGCCCTCGGACGGCCGCCCCCGGCACTGACCTGTCGGCGCGACCCGGATAGGTCCCCGCTCAGATGCGGTGCAGCCTCCGGGCGGCCTCGGCGATCGAGCCGCTCATCGAGGGGTAGACCGTGAAGGCCTGGGCCAGCTGGTCGGCCGTGAGCGACTCGGCCACCGCGATCGAGACCGGGTGGATCAGCTCGGAGGCGCGCGGGCCGACGACCACGCCGCCGACGACGATGCCGGTGCCGGGACGGATGAAGAGCTTCACGAAGCCGTCGCGGACGCCCTGCATCTTCGCGCGCGGGTTGCCCGACAGCGGGAGCATGACGACCTCGGCCTGCATCTCGCCCGCGTCCACCGCCTCCTGGGAACAGCCGACGGTGGCGATCTCCGGGGCGGTGAAGACGTTGGAGGAGACCTTCTTCAGGTCCAGCGGGTGCACGGTGTCGCCGAGCAGGTGCCACATCGCGATCCGGCCCTGCATGGCCGCCACGGAGGCGAGCATGAGGACGCCGGTGCAGTCGCCGGCGGCGTACACGCCCCGCGCGGAGGTGCGCGAGACCCGGTCGACGTAGACGAAGCCGCCGTCCTTGAGCAGCACGCCGGCCTCCTCGAGGCCGAGGTCGGCGGTGTTGGGGACCGAGCCCAGCGCGAGGATGCAGTGCGAGGCCTGCACCTCGCGGCCGTCCGTGAGCGCGACGGTCACGACGTCGCCGGAGCGGGTCACCGACTCCATCCGCGACTTCGACAGCACGTTCATGCCGCGGCGCTTGGAGACCTCCTCCAGCACCATGGAGGCGTCCGCGTCCTCGCCGGGCAGCACCCGGTCGCGGGAGGACACGAGCGTCACCGGGATGCCCAGGGCCTGGTACGCCGACGCGAACTCCGCGCCCGTGACGCCGGAGCCCACGACGACCAGCTCCTCGGGCCGCTCGTCGAGGTCGTAGACCTGCTCCCAGGTCAGGATCCGCTCCCCGTCCGGCTGCGCCCTGGGCAGCGTGCGCGGGGCGGCGCCGGTGGCGACGAGCACCGCGTCGGCGTCCAGCACCGTCTCGGAGCCGTCGTCGCCGGTCGCGACCACGCGGCTCGGGCCGTCGAGCCGGCCGCGGCCGTGCACCAGCCGGACGCCGTCCCGGTCGATCCGGCGGGCGATGTCGCGGGACTGGTCGGCGGCCAGTTGCTTGACCCGGGCGTTGACCCGCGCGAGGTCGACGGTGATGCCGGAGGCGGCGTCACCCTCCTTGTCACGCATGGTGATGCCGAGCTCGCCGGCCTCGGCGACCTCGGTCATGACCTCGGCGGTCGCGATCAGCGTCTTGCTCGGCACGCAGTCGGTGAGCACCGCCGAGCCACCGAGGCCGTCGGTGTCGACGATGGTCACCTCGGCCCCGAGCTGGGCGGCCACGTGGGCGGCCTCGTAGCCGCCGGGGCCTCCCCCGACGATGACGACGCGGTCGGTCATGGCACTCCCTCCGGCGATCCGGGGATCAGAAGTTGATCATGTGGCCGGAGATGCCGTGGACGGCTTCCTTCACGGCCTCCGACAGGGTCGGGTGGGCGAAGACGTTGCGGGCGACCTCGTCGGCGGTCAGGTCCCACTTCTGGGCCAGGGTCAGCACCGGGAGCTGCTCGGTGACGTCGGGGCCGATCATGGCCGCCCCGAGGATCTCGTTGTGCTCGGCGTCGGCGATCACCTTCACGAACCCGACGGCCTCGCCGAGGCCCTGCGCCTTGCCGTTGGCCGAGAACGGGAACGTCGCGGTCTTGACGTCGTACCCCTTCTCCTTGGCCTGCTCCTCGGAGTAGCCGAAGGAGCCGATCTGCGGCTGGCAGTACGTCGCGCGCGGGACGAAGTCGTACTCGACGGGCATGGTCTCGGCGCCGGCGAGGGTCTCGGCGGCCACGATCCCCATGGCCTCGGCGACGTGGGCGAGCATGAGCTTCCCGGTGACGTCTCCGATGGCGTAGACGTGGTCGACGCCGGTGCGGCAGTAGTCGTCGATCTCGATCGCGCCGCGGTCGGAGACGGTCACCCCGGTGGCCTCGAGGCCGTAGCCGTCGACGCGGGGGGCGAAGCCGAAGGCGGCGAGGAACTTGTCGGCCTCGAGCACCTGGCTGTCGCCCCCGGACGCGGGGCTGACGGTCACCTTGACGCCGGAGCCGGTGTCCTCGACCTTCTCGACCTTGGTGGAGGTCATGACCTTCACGCCGAGCTTCTTGTAGTGCTTGGCCAGCTCCTTGGACACGTCGGCGTCCTCGGTGGGGACCATCCGGTCCAGGAACTCCACGATCGTCACGTCGACGCCGAAGTTCTTCATGACGTAGGCGAACTCGACGCCGATGGCGCCGGAGCCGCCGATGATGATCGAGCTCGGGAGGTTCTCGTCGAGGATCTGCTCCTCGTAGGTGACGACGTTCTCCGAGAGCTCCAGGCCCGGCAGGAGCCGGACCTTCGCGCCCGTGGCGATGATCAGGTCGTCGCAGGTGTAGGAGGTCGTCGAGCCGTCCTTGCCCTTGACGTCCAGGGAGGTGGGACCGGTGAGGGTGCCCCAGCCGTCGATCTCGGTGATCTTGTTCTTCTTCATGAGGAAGTGGACGCCCTTGACGATCCCCTCGCTGACCTTGCGGCTGCGCGCGTGGGTCGGGCCGAAGGACATCGTGGCGTCGCCCTCGATGCCGTACTTGGCCTTGTCGTGGGTGAGCACGTGGGCCAGCTCGGCGTTCTTGAGCAGCGCCTTGGAGGGGATGCAGCCGACGTTGAGGCAGACACCGCCCCAGTACTTCTCCTCCACCACGGCGACCGACTTGCCGAGCTGAGCCGCGCGGATGGCGGCGACATAGCCGCCGGGGCCGGCGCCGAGGACCAGGACATCGAAGTGCGTCGTCACGTGTCCCACCCTAGTCCCGGTCCGCGGACGGTTAACCTTCGGCCTGTGACGCTGTACGCCGCCTACGGGACCAACCTCGATCCCGCGCGGATGGGCGAGCGGTGCCCGCACTCCCCGCTGCGCACCACCGGCTGGCTCGAGGGCTGGCGACTGACCTTCGGCGGCGAGGAGCACGGCTGGGACGGAGCGCTGTCCACGATCGTCCAGGACACCTTCGAGCGGGTCTTCGTGGCGGTCTACGACGTCACCCGCGAGGACGAGCGGCTGCTCGACGAGTGGGAGTCGGCCGACAGCGGTCTCTACCGGAAGACCAAGGTGCGGGTCTCGACGATGACCGGCAGCCAGGTGGCCTGGACCTACGTCCTGGACGCCTACGAGGGGGGCATCCCCTCGGCGTCGTACCTCGGTGTGCTCGCCGACGCCGCCGAGGCGGCCTCGGCGCCCGACGACTACGTCGCCGCGCTGCGTCGTCGGCCCTGTCGCTCGACCGGACTGTGACGCCGTAAGGTCCGGCTCGTGAACGAGGAGCCGACCCCCTACTCCCGTGCCGAGGACGCCGCCGCGCGCCTGGCCGACCTGACCGGCGTCGAGCGCCACGACGTCGCCCTCGTGCTGGGCTCCGGCTGGCTTCCGGCCGTAGACGCGCTGGGCGAGGCGACCGCCGAGATCGACACCACCGACCTGCCCGGCTTCTCGGCCGCAGCGGTGGCCGGGCACAGCGGGAAGATCCGCTCGGTCCGCGCCGGCGACCGCCAGCTGCTGGTCTTCCTCTCCCGCACCCACTACTACGAGGGCAAGGGCGTCGAGGCCGTGGTGCACGGCGTGCGCACCGCCGCCGCGGCCGGCTGCCGCGCGATCGTGCTCACCAACGGCTGCGGCGGGCTGAAGCCGCACTGGACGCCCGGCACGCCGGTGCTCATCAGCGACCACCTCAACCTCACGGGCCGCTCCCCCATCGTCGGCGCGCGCTTCGTCGACCTCACCGACCTCTACTCCAGCCGGCTGCGCGAGATGTGCCGCAGCGTCGACCCCTCCCTGGAGGAGGGGGTCTACGTCCAGTTCCCCGGACCCCACTACGAGACCCCCGCGGAGGTCCGGATGGCCGGCATCCTCGGCGGGCACCTCGTGGGCATGAGCACCACCCTGGAGGCGATCGCCGCCCGCGAGGCCGGGATGGAGGTGCTCGGCATCAGCCTCGTCACCAACCTGGCCGCCGGCATCAGCGACCAGCCCCTCGACCACGCGGAGGTCCTCGAGGCCGGCCGCGCAGCGGCGTCCCGGATGGGGGACCTGCTCAGCCGGGTCGTCCCGGGGATCTGACGGAGCAGCAGGAGGCACGCTGATGGACCGGACCCCCGCCGCCCAGCCCGTCCGTCCGGGCGGGACGGCTGCCAGCGGCGCCGAGACCCGCGAGCGGCTCCTGGTCGCCGCGACGCGCGCGTTCGCCGAGCACGGCGTCACGAACGCCTCCCTGCTCGACATCACCCGCCAGGCCGGCCAGCGCAACCGCGGTGCCGTGCACTACCACTTCGGCTCCCGCGAGGGCCTGCTGGCCGCCGTGCTCGAGCAGCACGCCGCCTTCCTCTCCGAGCGGGAGCACCGACTGCTCGAGGTCGCCCAGGGGCGACCCGACGACGACCTCGCCGCAGCGCTGGAGGCGCTGGTGCGGCCCGCGACCGAGCTCTCCGAGACCGGCTGGAGCGGGCGCTGCTACCTCGTCATCGTCGCCGACCTGATCGCCGACGAGCAGCACGACAAGGACCCCGACGTGCAGGCGGCGCTGGAGCGCTCGGGCGGCGTCCCGGTCTACGAGCTGATCTCCGCCCGGATGCCGCAGATGCCCGACGACGTCCGCGCCGAGCGGCTGGCCCTGCTGACCTCCTTCATCCTGCGCTCCATCGGCGACCGGGCCCGGGCCGAGGAGCGCGGCTCGACCCAGCGCCTGGCCCTGGACACCGAGTCCTTCGTGCGCAACCTCGTCTCGATGTGCGCGGGCATGCTGCGCGCGCCCCTGCCTTGAGCCTGACCGTCGCGGTCAAGGAGGGCACCCGCGCCGAGCACGAGGCGGCCGAGCGCAGCCCCTTCCTCGTCGCCCTGCTCGGTGGCGGGGTCGACGCGAGCGGGTACGCCGCCTACCTGCGCCGACTCCGACCGGTGTACGCCGCGCTCGAGTCGGTCGGCCGGTCGATGCGGGAGGACCGGTGGGTCGCCGCGGTCCACGACCCGGCGCTGGACCGGCTCGCCGCCATCGACGCCGACCTCGCCCACTGGGCACCGGGCGCACCCGTGGCCGTGGACTCCCCCGCTGCCGCGGCGTACGTCTCCCGGATCGAGGCCACCACCGACTCCGGCGCGCGGTACGTCGCTCACCACCACACCCGCTACCTCGGCGACCTCACGGGCGGGCGGGTCGTGCGCCGGGCCGTGCAGCGACACCTGGGCGCGACCGGACCGGGCCTGGCCTTCTTCGCCTTCGAGCTGTCGGAGAAGCCGAAGGCGTACAAGGACTGGTACCACTCGCGCATCGACCGGCTCCCGACCTCCCCGCGCGACGTCGAGACCGTGGTCCACGAGGCGCGCGTCGCCTTCGAGCTCACCCGTGGCCTGCTCGACGAGCTCGCCGACGGCCCTACCGAGGACCCCACGCCGCACTGACGCACGGTCAGGAGCCCCCGGCCGCTACCGTCGCGCCATGAGCACCGCCGCCTCGCCCGAGATCGCCGACCTCCTCTCCCGCGCCCGGGCGTGGGCCGCTGCCGACCCGGACGCCACGACGCGCGCGGAGCTCGAGGCGATCGTGCGCGAGGTCGAGGCCGGGGGCGACCCCACCGACCTCGCCGACCGCTTCGACGGCACGCTGGAGTTCGGCACCGCAGGCCTGCGCGGCGCCCTCGGTGCCGGCCCCAACCGGATGAACCGGGCCGTCGTGCTGCGCGCGGCGGCCGGCCTGGCGGCGTACCTCCCCAGCCGTGGGGCGGTGGTCGTCGGGTACGACGCCCGCCACCTGTCCGACACCTTCGCCGAGGACACCGCGGCGGTCATGAGCGGCGCCGGGCTCGACGTGTGGCTGCTGCCACGGCCGCTGCCGACGCCGGTCCTGGCCTACGCTGTCCGGGAGCTCGGCTGCGTGGCCGGCGTCATGGTCACCGCCAGCCACAACCCGCCCCAGGACAACGGCTACAAGGTCTACCTCGGGGACGGCAGCCAGATCGTCTCGCCCGCCGACGCGGAGATCGCCGCCAAGATCGCCGAGGTCGGGGACCTCGCCTCGGTCCCGCGCGGCACCGGGTGGAAGGTGCTCGGCGAGGACCTGCTGGACCGCTACCTCGACACGGTGGCCGGGCTGGCCGAGGACGGTCCGCGCGACCTCGACGTGGTCTACACCCCGCTGCACGGCGTCGGCGGCACCGCCGTCGCACAGGTGCTGGAGACCGCCGGCTTCGAGCCAGCGCAGGTCGTGCCCCAGCAGGAGGAGCCCGACCCGGACTTCTCCACCGTCGCCTTCCCCAACCCCGAGGAGCCGGGTGCGATGGACCTCGCGCTCGCGCTGGCCGAGGAGCGGGGTGCCGACCTGGTCGTGGCCAACGACCCCGACGCCGACCGGTGCGCCGCCGCCGTGCCCACACCCACGGGGTGGCGGATGCTGCGCGGCGACGAGGTGGGCGCCCTGCTCGCCACCCACCTGCTGCGCCGCGGCCGCACCGGGGTGCTGGCCACCACCATCGTGTCGTCCTCCCTGCTGTCGAAGATCGCGGCCGCCGCGGGACAGCCCTATGAGGAGACCCTCACCGGCTTCAAGTGGATCGGCCGGGTCGAGGGGCTGGCCTTCGGCTACGAGGAGGCCCTGGGCTACTGCTGCGACCCCGAGCACGTGAAGGACAAGGATGGCGTCTCCGCCCTGCTGCTGCTCTGCGAGCTCGCCGCCTCGCTCAAGGCCGAGGGCCGCACCCTGCTCGACCTGCTCGACGACCTTGCCCGGGAGCACGGACTGCACGCCACCGACCAGGTCTCCGTGCGGGTCTCGGACCTCTCGCTCATCAGCGACGCCATGCAGCGGCTGCGCACCTCACCGCCCACCTCGCTCGGCGGCCTGTCCGTGCTGGGCGTCGACGACCTCGCGCTCGGCTCGGACTCCCTCCCGCCCACCGACGGCCTGCGCTTCCGCCTCGATTCCGGCGCCCGCGTCGTCGTCCGGCCCAGCGGCACCGAGCCGAAGATCAAGTGCTACCTCGAGGTCGTCGTCCCGGTGGAGCCGCCCTCGGAGAACCCCGACCAGGTCGACGCCGTCGAGGCCGCTCGGATCTCCGCCGCCACGCGGCTCGACGCCCTCGGTGCGGACATCCGGCGGGCTGCGGGGCTGTAGGTCCGTCCATCCTCGGTCGAAGGCCCGTCGGGGGCGGACCCTGCGGTGGTCGAGGGGGCGCGCCAGTGACGCTTCCCGGTGGTCGAGCAGGCGCAATAGCGCCAACTGCTGGTCGAGGTGCGAGGAGCATCAGCGACGAGCCACCAGACCCCGGCACGCCGGTCGCTCCGCCCTATCCCCGGGGCCGGTCGCTCCGCCCTATCCCCGGGGTTGCTCCCTGGGTCACCCTCGGTGAGTCGTGGCGCGTTCGCGCCGCAGCAGGTCCTGGATTCATTGAAGCCGTGGTCGCCCTCAGTGCCACTCAAGCTACTTGGTTGCGGCCGCATCGGCGGTCGTCCTCCGCTGGGGTGCTCGCTTCGGTCGGGCTTCGAGCAAGGCACCGAAGTGTCCCCGAAAAGTGGATCTGACCTGGGGAAACACTATCGCTCGAACGTGTGTTCGACTACACTTTCACCATGCCCACCAGTTCCCTCCTCGACGCGATCCGCGCCGCCAAGGCGCGCGAGGACGACGCCGCGCGGGAGTTGCTGATCGGGGTCGCGCAGTGGGCTGATGCGCACACCACGGGCGCGTTGATGCCGGACCTGTACGGCACCTACAGCCACCCCGACGAGGAGGCGTACGACGCCGCCGAGGCTGCGTGGACGGCCCGGTTCGGGATGCCGGGTGCCGACACCATGCTCGACCTGGCCGGCGCAGGTGCTCCCGAGGTCTCCGACTTCGCGGTCACCGAGCTGTCCACCGCGTTGGGCCGCACGCGCGAGTCCGGGCGCCTGCTCGTGGGTGACGCCATCGAGGCCAAGCACCGCCTCCCCCGCGTGTGGGCCCGACTGCTTGCCGGTCAGGTCACCGCGTGGCGGGTCCGCCGCTTGGCACAGGCCACGCGCGGGCTGTCCGCCGAAGCAGCGGGGTTCGTCGACGCCCAGGTCGCCCACGTCATCCACACCGCCGGACCCGTCGTCGTCGACCGTCTGGTCCTCGAAGCATCCGCCCGGTTCGACCCCGAATCCACCGAGGTCGCCGAGTGCGACACCCGCGCCAACCTCTACTTCGACCTCGACCTCACATCCCCCGCCACCTCAGTCGGTGCGGCTTCCGCGGTGTCCGCCGACGGTCTCCTCGACCGCGCCGACGCCGAGGACCTAGAAACAGCCATCCGCCAGATCGCCCACCAGCTGCTCCTCGACGGCTCCACCGACGACCTGGCCGTGCGCCGCGCCAAAGCACTCGGCTACATCGCCCGCGGCCAAGACCTCCTCCCCGAAGCGGACGGTGAGGCGAACCGCGACGATCAGGCGACGCAGGACCAGCGAGTCGCGCAGGACGGTCGCGAGACGCAGGACGGTCGAGCAGCGAGCGCCAGCGAGCGTCGTCGAGAGCCCGCAACCGACACGCCCACCGGCCCCGGCACCCGCACGGCTCCCCGCCGAGTCGTGGTCCTCACCGTCCACCTCTCCGACGCCGCCCTGACCGGCGCACCCCAGATCGACCCCGTCACCGGCCGGCTCGGCCTCAACCTCGCCCGCCTCGACAACCGCCACCAGCTCCTGACTGCCGACGCGATTCGCGAGTGGTGCGGGACCCCCGGCACCCACGTGATCGTGAAGCCCGTCATCGACCTGGCCGAGAGGGTCGCCGTCGACTCCTACGAGGTCCCCGACCGCATCGCCACCCGCATCAAGCTCACCCGCACCACCTGCTCGTTCCCGCACTGCCGCAGGCCCGCCGAGTCATCGGACCTCGACCACACCATCGAGTACGTCCCACCCGACCAAGGTGGACCACCCGGGCAAACCAGCACAGACAACCTCGCCCCGCTGTGCCGCCACGACCACCGCGCCAAGACCCACCCCTCACCAGCAGGCAGACCCTGGGCCGTCACCGGACTCTCACCAGGCCACTGGCTCTGGACCAGCCCCCACGGCCAGCAGTACCTC
>CAEZYQ010000040.1_pt1 | contig 26867 bp, 23 predicted proteins | sample 7265561 | NCBI WGS metagenome assembly CAEZYQ01 (sample SAMEA6813939, study PRJEB35770) | uncultured Nocardioides sp. | biome: Freshwater; feature: Freshwater reservoir; material: water | place: Czech Republic | collected 2017-04-14 | depth 30m m | reverse complement strand
TCACTCAACACCAAGATCCGGCTCCGCACCCGCATGGCCTTCGGCTTCAAAGACCCCGACGCCCTCATCGCGCTGCTCATGCTCACCCTCGGCGGACACCGACCCACACTCCCCGGCCGAACATGACCCACACATCAGTCACAAGAGCCCGTCTCGTTGCCCGTGGGGACGCGCCACCTGCGGCGCTGCTTCGATCTGATGGACCAATCGCTGATCGCCGGGGCCCGGCAGGGATGGGTGGGTGTGGTTGGCGCGCGAGGGTACTCCGCCAAGTTCGCACCGCACCGTGCTCACACCTACGCCACCGACAGCAGTCCCATGAACCTGCTGGTGCTCGACAAACGCGGCGGCCAGGTCATCGATCTGCACGAGACTCACGTCATTGACGAAGCCACCCGCTTCGTCCTGGTGCTCGCCACGACCGACGGCGCACCCGACACCAGCACCACCGTGGCTGTGCTAGGCGCCGCTGTGGCGGGCTACCGCACCGACGATGGGACCTTCGTGGGCGGTGTCCCAGACCGGGTGCTGAGCGACAACGGCGCCGAGTACAAGGGCAAGGCCGTCACAAGCGGGTTGGTACGCCTGGGCTTCCTGCGCAAAATCAGCCCCACGGAGGCCAAGGCGAGCGGCCTCGACGACACCACCGGCAGCGGCAACACCGACGACAGCCAGGCCGATCACGGCGACGATGGCCACGAGGGCGGTCCCTCCGCCAAGAAGACCTTCACCAACCCTGAATCAGGGTTCGAGAACGGCATCTCGGAATCGTTCCACATCACGTTCCAAGAGGGGTTCTCTGCCGACTTGCCCGGCTTCGTGAACCCTCGCTGGCCCAAGTTTCAGCAACTCAAACAACGCGACTACTGGAAGGCCAACGCGCACCTCCTGCTGACCCGGGAGCAGGTCGACATGCTTCTTCAAAAGTGGCTGATGCACTACAACTTCGCGCACTCCCACTCAGGCATCGGGGGACAGACACCGTTTGAGGCGTGGTGCAGCGACGAGCATCCACTCCACGAGGTCGACCCGAACGCCATCGCACTGGCGATGCTCAACGACGTGACCGCCGTGGTGGACCGTGGTCGCATCAAGGCGCTCCGCAGCCAGTATTACGCCCCCGAACTGGCAGAGTTCCATGGCCGCACCGTCGAGGTCAGGTACCTACCCGGTCGGCTGGAGACGGTCACGGTCTTCGTCAACGGCCACAAAGTGTGCGAGGCGGTCCGGCGCGACCACCTCACTGCCGGTGACAGCGCTCGGATCAAGGACAAGCGCACGAAGCAGACCCAGGCCCACCTCGCCCACACTGCCGCCGGTGAGCGGCTCAAAGCCGAGCGGGCCCGCCGTGAACTTCTCGACCAGGGGTTCACCGAAGAGGAACTCCCTTCCCTTCCTTCGCCCGCCCCCATCGAGCAGGCCGCAGCCAAGCGCACTGAGCGCCAGGCAGCCAAGCAACCCCGCAAGACGGCGACACCAAGCGAACGCGAGGCGCTGGCAGCGCTGCTGGCCGCCCATCCCGATGAGGAGTACCTAGCATGAGCGCACGGATACCGCTTGCCTCAGTGGCAGGTCGACTGCCCGTCCAGAACTTCGAGCCCGTCTCCACACCGTGGTTCGACCTCGGCAAGGACCAGGCATTGCTGGCGGTGCAGGACAAGTCCATCGCCACGTTCTCAGGCATGTCTGGAACGGGAAAGACGACCACGGCTGTCTACCTCGCCCGCCATACCCCGACGCGGTTCGTGTACATCAAATTGAAGTACCGGGCAGGCACCAAGGATGTGGCCACCGCCCTGTTCAAGGCGTTGCACCCAGGCCAGAGGCTAGGTGGCCGTGTCAACGAGAGCGACTACATCGACGAGTGCACCGACACCTTGCTCGAAGGGAACTTGGGAGTAATCGCCGACGAAGTCCACTACATCGGCGTTCCTGGCATGTTGTTGCTGGCGCAGGTCTGGGAGTCGATCCACTGTTTCACCGGCCAAGGGTTCCCGCTGTTCCTCGTCGGCGCCGAGGTGAACGAGGCGGTCGCTGTCGCCCCCGAACTGGCCACGCGAGTCGGGCCACGTGCCACGTTCTACCCGCTCGACGGCGAAGACCTGATTGGCACGTTGCACGCAATGGACGCCCGCTGCGCAGCGACTCCAAACAGGCGCCTAGAACAGGTGGACCGCCTGTTCTGCAAGGGGCTGCTGCGGCACTGGCAGGAGTTCATCCGCGCCATGAATCGCAATCCGGCCTCCGCGGGCACCGAGATCAGTGCCTCTGAAGCCAAGGCGTTCCTGATCAGTCGCGGCGTGCGAGGCGCGGCATGAGCACCGATCACACCGTCACCCGCCTCGTGAACGGCCACCAGGCGGCGGTCTACCTCACCGAGCCACCCTCGCCCGAAACCCATCCGCTGACACTCGGCACCCTCCACGACAACGACCTTGCGGTCGTCTTCACCTACGCCTCCGCCGCCGACTCCACTCTCGCTCGCGCGGCCCGCAATCTGTTGCGGTCGATGGGCAAGGACGACAGCGTCACCGGTATGCGCATGCATGCCAGCGACAGCGTCCACATCGCCCCCATCTGGCTCATCGCTCACCGCACCCGACTCGTTGTCGTCGCCTCAGCACAGATTTGGCCCGCCAACGTGATGACAGAGTTTCTCCGGCTTGTCCTGGCCACCCCGGCGTCGGTGCTGCTCGTCGCCGACCACGGACGCAGCCACGAAGTGGCACAGACCTGCATCGGCTACACCCCCGTCGCGAAACCGTGGAGCGAAGTCACCGAAGCCGCCGAGGCCGCTCAGACCGCTAAGGCCTCAGCACCCAAACCTCCACCAGCCGAACAGCAGGTGCCACGCTCGGACTGGCTGACCTACCGCGCCGACTGCCGCGAACAACTAGACAACCACCAGTTCGCACTACTCGACGCGCACTACCTGGCGTCGCTGCGCACGGCTCAGACAGCACTGCATGCGACCGCCCAGGTCGACGACCACACCGTCGCGTCCATCCTTCAAGCCGCGATACAAACCAGCGCCACGGTGAACGAGGCGATCACCGCGTTCCGCGCCACCCAGGCCGCGTTCTTCGACGCCGGGATCAACCTCCGGATCGACCCGGACCGACTCATCGCGCTGCTAGCCAACAGCCGCAGGCCCGCCTACACCGAGACCGACTGGCTGTCCCTGCGCGCTTACCGCGACCCCGTTCGCCCCGCCATCTGCACCCTCTACGGCTACCACCTCAACGTCGACGAGATCGCCGCCTTCTGTGTAGGTCACGCCCGTGCAGCCCTCGCCGAAGGTCGCCTCAACAACCGGCCCCTGCACGAGCATGCGCGCATCTATCTTGCAGCGCAGACGCTGCGACGCGCACTCGAAGGTGCCGACGCAGCAGAACCCCTCATCGGATTGAGCACCATCGGCGCAGCACTCACCACCGCCGCCCGCGACACCGGAGTCCTCATCGCTGGACCTCACAGCCACAACAGCGACCACACCCGCAAACTCTGGCACGCCGGAAGCGGCTACTTGTACGGGCGGATCTCATGACGACGCTGCACGGCGAAACCATCCGCCGCCGCCGCATCGAAGCCCGCCTCAGCACCTCGACCGCCGCCGACTTCCTCGGAGTCAACAAAGTCGTCTTCCGACGAATCGAAGCCGGAGACACCGCTGCGGTACGCCAAGTCACAGTGCCCGGACTGATCCACCTCGCCGACGCGCTCGGCTGCCGCCCCCAAGACCTCTTCACGACGCCCAACACCGCCCATGACAGCCGCACCGATGTCGGGGCCACTGCACTCGCAGAGGACACACCTCCAGGCACCGTGGACATCGACCCAGCCACCGCATCCACCGCCGCCTCCACACTGGCGGGTTACCTGCTCGCCAGCCGCATCCAAGTCAGCGTGCGAGACATCGCCCGGGCCCTGAAGTGGACGCGCAAGGAGGTGCACGCAGCGAAAGTTGCCCTGGCGCCACTGCTCGAAGGCACGGGCATCGCGCTCGCCGTCCGAGCAGACATGCTTCAACTCGTCCCCGATGAGTACGCCACCGCCTACGAGGCAGTACAAGTCGCCACGAAAGCCAAGACTGATCGGCGCGGCATCAACGACGGTGTAGCACGAGTGCTGACCCGAGTCCTGGACGGTTCGCTCGGCCCCAGCGGCCACCACTCGGTCTTCACACGCAGCGCAGTCAGCACACTCACAAGCCTCGGTGCACTCGACAGCAACGCAGGACGACCCAGGCCATCGGCAGCGCTCCTCTACGCCCTGGACCGCCTACCACACCAGCATGCCTAGGTGCCGCAATCGGTAGAACGGGTTGGTGCGGGATCTGCTAGTTCAGCGACGTCCACCCCTGTTGGGGCTGGCACCCCCAGGGTCATCTGAGTCCTAGCCCTCGAACAGAGCCCATCACCTCTCGGATGCAGCAGCGAGGTGCACTGTCGTTTGCTATTCCCGCTTTGCTCAGCGACTCGGCCTCTCCCCCAAGCAGTCCCCCACGTTCCTCAATCAACCAACACGAAGTTGCACGAGGTGTCCCGCCGAACTGGTCGAGACACGAATCCTGCCCAGCACCATCCCGCCCTCGTCGAGCAACGCGGTGCCTGACACTCGATGAATGCTGCTCTTCTCAGTTCAGCGCGAGGGCTCGCGAGCCGTTGCGTGCGGCCCCGGCTAAGACTCGACGCAGTGACGCTGCCGCCGCCGACCGGTGACCTTCCGTGTCCGAACCGGTGACAAGTCACGTCCGAACTGGTGACATCTCATGTCCGAACCGGTGACATCTCATGTCCGAAACCAGTGACATTTCCATGTCCGGTCCCACTCAGTACCAGTTGTTGCCCTGCTTGAACGACCAGGCGCTGCAGGGGCTGCCGTAGGAGTCCTGGATGTAGTCCAGCCCCCAGCGGATCTGCACCTCGGCGTCGGTCATGTAGCCGGCCGGCAGGTCGTGGAGCTGGGTGAGGGCCTGGGGGATGCCGTAGGCCGAGGAGGTCGGGTTGTCGGCGTCGACGCGCCAGTCGCTCTCGCTGACCCACAGGGAGTCCAGGCAGGAGAACTGGTCGGCCCAGCCGTAGGCCGGCAGCAGCGCGCGGGCGATGTCGCGCGGGTCCTCGTCGGAGAGGTCCTCGCTGCGGGTGACGGCGTTGCCGGGCTGCTGGGACAGGGCGGCCTGCTTGGCCGGGTCGGCGGCACCACGCCGGTCGGCGGTGCGGGAGACGCCCTCCTCGCGGGTCTCGCGGCCCTCGGCGGCGGGGATGACGACCCCGGTCTCGGACGCCGGGTCGGCCGCGGCCAGCGTGGCGACGGTGGAGACCGGCGAGACGACGATGCCGGTGCCGACGGCGGCACCGGTCGCGGTGACGGCGACCGAGGCGACCATCGTCGTGCGGGCCGCGGTGCGCGCGGCAGCGGTGCGGGAGGCCTTGGGCGCGGCGTGCTTGGGCGTGTACTTCTTGTGCTTCGACACAGGCAGGAACCAGGGGGTCGACGGCGGGGGATGTCGTGACCCTCAGGTCACGAAAGGGTCACGATGCCTGACGGGTGGGTTTGACGCAAAACGTCGTCCACAGCACCGCCCCACGCCCCACGCCCCACGCCGTACGACGACGCGCCGGCCCCGCGGGAGCGGGACCGGCGCGTGCCGAGGCTGTGGGGGTCTCAGACGACCATGTGCTCGAGCATCTCGGTGACCAGCGCCGCGATCGGCGAGCGCTCCGAGCGCGTGAGCGTCACGTGCGCGAAGAGCGGGTGCCCCTTGAGCTTCTCGATCACCGCCACGACACCGTCGTGGCGCCCGACCCGCAGGTTGTCGCGCTGGGCGACGTCGTGGGTCAGCACCACCTTGGAGTTGGCCCCGATGCGCGAGAGCACGGTCAGCAGGACGTTGCGCTCCAGGCTCTGGGCCTCGTCGACGATGACGAACGAGTCATGCAGCGACCGGCCGCGGATGTGGGTCAGGGGCAGCACCTCGAGCATCCCGCGGTCGAGGACCTCCTCGATGACGTCGCGCGAGGTCATGGCGCCGAGGGTGTCGAAGACGGCCTGCGCCCAGGGCGACATCTTCTCGCCCTCGGATCCGGGGAGGTAGCCGAGCTCCTGGCCGCCGACGGCGTAGAGCGGGCGGAACACCACGACCTTCTTGTGCTGGCGGCGCTCCATCACCGCCTCCAGGCCGGCGCACAGCGCGAGGGCCGACTTGCCGGTGCCGGCGCGACCGCCGAGCGAGACGATGCCGACCTCCGGGTCGAGCAGGTGCTCGAGCGCGATCCGCTGCTCCGCGGAGCGGCCGTGCAGCCCGAAGGCCTCGCGGTCGCCGCGGACCAGGTGCACCCGCTTGTCGGCCCCGAGCCGGGCCAGCGCGGTGCCGCGGTCGGAGAGCAGCACCAGCCCCTGGTGGCACGGGAGCTGCCGCGCCTGGTCCAGGTCGATCACGCCGTCGTCGTACAGCTCGTCGAGGTCGGAGGCCTGCACCTCCATCTCCGCCATCCCGGAGTAGCCCGGGTCGGAGTCGGAGATGGTCTCGCCGCGGTACTCCTCGGCGTCCAGGCCGACCGCCGAGGCCTTGATCCGCAGCGGCAGGTCCTTGGAGACCAGCGTGACCGCGGCGCCCTCGTCGGCGAGGTTCTTGGCCACCGCCAGGATGCGGGTGTCGTTGTCACCGAGCCGGAACCCCGAGGGCAGCGCTGCGGGGTCGGTGTGGTTGAGCTCCACGCGCAGGCTGCCGCCCTCGTCACCGATGGGGACGGGTGCGTCCAGGCGTCCGTGGACGACCCTCAGCTCGTCGAGGTGGCGTAGCGCCGTCCGGGCGAAGTAGCCCAGCTCCGGGTGGTGCCGCTTGCCCTCGAGCTCGGTGATGACGACGACGGGCAGGACGACCTCGTGCTCGGCGAACCGGCGGATCGCGCCGGGGTCGGAGAGGAGGACGCTGGTGTCGAGCACGTAGGTGCGCACGAGCGGGGCCGGGGACTTCTTGTCCCGGGAGGCGGACTGCTGAGACGCGATGGCCTTGGACGGCACGGTTACCCCTCACGGGCCGGCGCGCGCACTCCTCGCTCCGCCCCACTAGCTCACGCGGTGGGACCGGGACGCCCGGCGACGGGAGTGCCCGCCTCCGATCGCAGGGCAGGGGTACGCCTGCTCTGCGGTGCAGTCGTGAGTGCTCACGATCGGGCCTCCAGGTGCGGTGAGCTTCCCCACTCACCGGTGCTTGTGAAAGTACGCCGCGCCCCTGGCGATCCCGGACGACACGCCGTGTGCGGGGTGTGAACGCTGGGTGACGCGCGGGGGTGGGGGCGCGGCGGGGGTACTCCGAATCAGGATTGATACCGAGCGCACGCTCAGCATCAGAAATGATTCGGACTACCCACGACTCAGCGACTCAGGCCCCGAACCGTCGCTCGCGCTGCGCGTAGGCCCGGACCGCGCGGAGGAAGTCGACCTTGCGGAAGTCGGGCCAGTAGGCGTCGCAGAAGTAGAACTCCGACTTCGCGGACTGCCACAGCAAGAACCCGCCCAGCCGCTGCTCCCCGCTGGTGCGGATGACCAGATCGGGGTCGGGCTGGCCCTTGGTGTAGAGGTGCTCGGCGATCAGGTCGACGTCGACGTGGGCGGCGAGGTCCTCCATCGAGCGTCCCTCCGCCGCCGCCTCGCACAGCAGGGAACGCACGGCGTCGGCGATCTCGCGCCGCCCGCCGTACGCCACGGCGACGTTGACGAGCGTGCCCTCGACGTCGCGGGTGGCCTCGGCGGCGGCCTTGAGCCGCTCGGCCGTGTCGGCGGGCAGCAGGTCGAGGGCACCGACGGGGTGCAGGCGCCAGCGACGCTGGTCGGCGAGGGAGTCCACCGCATCGGCGATGATGCCGAGCAGCGGCTCGAGCTCGGGCGCGGGCCGGTTGAGGTTGTCGGTGGAGAGCAGCCACAGGGTGACCACCTCCACGCCGATCTCGTCGCACCAGCCCAGCAGCGGCTCGATGTTGGCCGCACCGGCGCGGTGGCCGTGCGCGGTGTCGCGCCCCACGGCCTTGGCCCACCGCCGGTTGCCGTCGAGCATCACCCCGACGTGGCGCGGCACCGACTCCGGCAGCCGGCGCACCAGGCGTGCTTCGTACGCCGGGTAGAGCACCCGCCGCACGCCCCGCTTCCAGTCCGCCACCTGCTCAGGTTAAGCCCGATCGCGGCTCAGCGGGACCCAAGGCTGCCGGGGCACGGCCGGACGTGTCGAGCCGACCGCGCGGCGACGCAGGTCACCCACGGGGGCAGCTCCCGGACAACCCATAAGGGTGATCGCCCGCGTACCCTGGCTTCATGAGCCACCACGTGCCAGACGCCGTCCGTGCACGCGTCGACTCCCTCCACGACTCCGTCACCGAGCACTGGGACGACCTGCGCGAGGACTTGCGAGAGATCAAGCCCAAGCTCCGCGGCTGGCTGCACCTCTCGACCGCGCCCCTGACGCTGGCCGCCGGCATCGTGCTGGTGGCACTCTCCCCCACCGCCGGCACCCGGGTCGGGTCCGCGATGTTCGCCGGCAGCGCGCTCCTGCTCTTCACGGTCTCGGCGGTCTACCACACCGGCACGTGGTCCCCGCGGACGTGGGCGTTCCTGCGCCGCTTCGACCACTCCAACATCTTCCTGCTCATCGCGGGCTCCTACACGCCCTTCGCGATCATCCTGCTCGAGGGCACCCAGCGCACCCTGCTGCTCTCGGTCGCGTGGACCGGGGCCGTGCTGGGTGTGGGCTTCCGGGTCTTCTGGACCGATGCCCCGCGCTGGCTCTACACGCCGATCTACATCGCGCTGGGCTGGGTGGCGGTCTTCTTCATCCCGTCGTTCTACCGCGGCGCCACCGAGCTGGGCACCGGCGTCGGCATCGCCGTCTTCACGCTGATCGCCGCCGGCGGCCTGCTCTACACCCTCGGCGGCGTGGTCTACGGCTTCAAGCGCCCCAACCCCTCGCCGCGCTGGTTCGGCTTCCACGAGGTGTTCCACACCTTCACGATCCTGGCGTTCGTCAGCCACTACGTCGGCGTCTCGCTGGCGACGTACGCCCTGCGCTGACCTCCTGCGTCGGGGTCTCAGCCCACCAGCGCCAGCCCGACGACCACGGCGCAGGCCAGCACGAGCGTCGCTCCCGCGCGCGCAGCGAGTGTCGGGTGGCGGGTGACCAGCCGCTCGAGCACCTGGTAGGCCGCGGTCAGGACCCCCAGGACGACGGTCACGTGCAGCAGCGCGGCCAGCCCCACGCCGAGGACGGCCCCCGCTCGCGCGAAGCGTCCCCACAGCGGCGCAAGCAGGAGCGGGACGACCACGGCGCCGGCGACCCCGCCCAGCAGCTCGCTCGCCCAGCCGCCCTCGGCGATCCACGGCACTCCCGTCGCGAGCGGCGCAGAGGCGTCCAGCAGGTCCCACGTCGCGCACCAGCCCAGCCAGGCGACCAGCAGCAGCGCGGCGAAGGGGACGACGCCGTACCACCCGCCCGGCCGCGGCGGCGCCACCCACAGCGTCACCAGGGTCACCGCGCTCCAGGCCAGCCACCGCCGCACCACCCCGGTGCCGGTGTCGGCCATGGCGTCGCGGAACACCCGGTCCGCCTCGACCCGGTCGACGACCACCCCTCCCTTGGAGACGTACGACGCCGCGCCGGCCTCGCCCGAGCCGGCCGGGCCGCCGACAAGTGCGTCGTGGACCAGCGCCGCGGGCAGGTGCCGGCCACTGCGCGGGACCAGCCAGGTCAGGACCGACGGCACCGACGTGAGGTCGGTGGTGAACCGCGCCGGGTCGGCCGGCACCAGCAGCTCACCGAGGTGGCGGTCGGCGTACCCCACCCGGCGCAGCAGGGCGAAGACCTCCTCGTCACCCCGGGCCCGACGCTCGAGCACGATCCGGGGCGGTTCGTCGCGCCGCGGCGGCTCCTGCGGCGTACCCCCGTCGAAGAAGCGCAGCTGCTCGGTCCGGACCGTCTCCACGCACCCGACCCTGCCACCGACCGCCGACGCTGCGGCGGACCCCCGCGCGGGTCGACTGTGCCGGGAGGAGCCGCGGAACGGGCGCGCGGGGACGCGGGCCCCACCACCGACCAGTCGAATCAGCGCCGACTCACGCTCGCATCGCTGCCGAGTCACCCTCGAACCGGCGCCGAGTCACCACCCTGGCGACGGGTCAGTCGGGGGCGGGCGGCGCGGTCGAGGTGCGCACGACCAGCTCGGTGGGCAGCTCGACGTGCTCGACCAGCAGCGAGTCCGGGGACCGCTCGGACCCGGCCGCACCGGCGCCCTGTCGCGAGCCGCCGGCGGTGCGCCCGGCGCCCTCGAGCAGCTGCAGGATCTGGCGCGCGGCGACCCGACCCTGCTGGAGCACCGGCTGCCGGATGGTGGTGAGACCGACGTAGTGGGCCATCTCGTGGTCGTCGACACCGACGACGGAGAGGTCCTCGGGCACCCGCACGCCGGCCTCCTTGGCGGCGTACATGACGCCGAAGGCCATCTCGTCGCTGGCGCAGAAGACCGCGGTCGGCCGGCAGGGACGCCGCAGCATCTCGACCCCGGCGTCGTGGCCGCCCTCGAGGGTGAAGTGGCCCTCCAGCTCCAGGCACGGGTCGGGCTCGACACCGGCGGCGCGCAGGGTCGCGCGGTAGCCCTCAAGCCGCGCGCGCGGGGTGGCGAGGTCCAGCCCCTCGTCGCTCAGCTGGCCGACGTAGGCGATCCGCCGATGCCCGAGGTCGAGGAGGTGCTGCACCGCGGTGCGGGCCACGGCGTCGTCGTCCACCCGCACCGAAGGCCACTCCGGCACCCGCGAGCCGAGCGTGACCACGGGCATGCCGTGGCGGGAGAGCCACAGCACCTCCTCCGGGGTCGGCCCCAGGCCGACGACGACCAGGGCGTCCGCACGCTTGGTGACGAGCTGGGTCAGCAGCACCCGGCGGCGGGCGTCGGGGTCGCCGCCGATGTTGTAGAGCAGCACGTCGTAGCCGCGCTCGCGCAGCACCTGCTCCGCCCCGTGCACCACCGTCGCGAAGAACCACCGGGTCACGAAGAGCACGACGATGGCGACCGTCCTGGTCTGCCCGCCGCTGGCCAGGCCGACCGCGTGCGGCGAGGGGACGTAGCCCAGCCGCACGGCGGCGTCCATCACCTTCGCCCGGGTCTCCTCCGAGACCCGCGGCAGCCCGCGCAGCGCCCGGGACACCGTCGCCGTCGAGACCCCGGTCTCGCGCGCCAGGTCGTGGATGCTGGTCATCCGACTCCACCTCCCCCGCTCCGTGCCGGCCGCTCTTTCGACCGGTAAACCTTTCCGCCTAGGCTGCTCCCATGAGCACCGCGCCCCACGCCACGCCCCGCCCGCCGATCGCCCTGCCGGTGCGGCTGCCCGACGGCGCCCGCCTCGAGCTGGGCACGGCCACGGCGTCGTACCAGGTGGAGGGCGCGACCCACGAGGACGGGCGCGGCCCCTCGATCTGGGACACCTTCACCGCCCGCGAGGGCACGATCCGCGACGGCTCCGACGGTGCGGTCGCCTGCGACTCCTACCACCGCTTCACCGAGGACGCCGACCTGGTCGCCGGGCTCGGGCTGGACTGGTACCGCTTCTCGGTCGCCTGGCCGCGCATCGTGCCCGAGGGCCGTGGCCGGGTCGAGCAGCGCGGCCTGGACTACTACGACCGGCTCGTCGACGCGCTGCTCGAGCGCGGGGTCAAGCCCACCGGCACGCTCTACCACTGGGACCTCCCCCAGCCCCTGGAGGACGAGGGCGGCTGGCTGGAGCGCTCGACCGCCGAGGCGTTCGCCGACTACGCCGAGGTCGTCGCCGCGCGGCTCGGTGACCGCGTCGGCATGTGGGCCACCCACAACGAGCCGTGGTGCGCCGCCTACCTGGGGTACGCCGCCGGCGTGCACGCCCCGGGTCGCCGCGAGGGCGGCCGGGCGCACCGCGCCGCCTTCCACCTCATGCTCGGTCACGCGCTGGCCGCCGAGCGGCTGCGCGCCCAGGCGAGCGCCGCCGGCCGCGGGATCGACGTCGGCATCGTGCTCAACAACGCCCCCATCTGGGCCGAGCACCCTGGGAGCCCCGAGGTGCAGGGGGTCGCCGACGGCGTGGACGCCATCCGCAACCGGGTGTGGCTGGGCCCCCTGGTCGACGGCGCGTACGACGAGGGCATGCTGCGCGTGGCTCCCGAGCTGGCCGACGCCGAGCTGGTCCGCGAGGGCGACCTCGCGCGCATCCAGGGCTCGGCCGACTGGGTCGGCCTGAACTACTACACCCCCGTGCGTCCCGGCGTGCCCGGCACGGACGCGGCCGCCCGCGGCGACCACCCCGAGGGCGGCGCCTACCCCGGCGTCGCCCCCTTCGAGCTGGTCGTGCGCCAGCCGATCACCGACATCGGCTGGGAGATCGACGCCACCGGCCTGGACGAGCTGATCCGCACCACCGCCGAGCGCACCGGCCTCCCGGTGCTGGTGATGGAGAACGGGGCGGCCTGCGCCGACACCGAGGTGGTCGACGGGACCGTGCAGGACACGGACCGGATCGACTACCTGCGCGACCACCTGGCCGCCGCCGAGCGGGCCCGCGCCGCCGGCGCCGACCTGCGGGCCTACGTGGTGTGGACCCTGCTGGACAACTTCGAGTGGGCCGAGGGCTACACCAAGACCTTCGGCATCGTGCACATCGACCCCGCCACGCAGGCGCGCACCCCCAAGGCCTCCTACCACTGGCTGGCAGAGGCCGTGAGGGAGCGGACGACGCCCCCCGCGTCGTGAGCCCGGGCCTAGCTCATCCCTTGACACTGCCCGCGAGCAGCCCGCGCACGAAGTAGCGCTGCAGGGCCAGGAACACGATCAGCGGGATGATCAGGGACACGAAGGCACCCGAGGCCAGCAGCTGCCAGTCCTCGGCTCGTTGACCGACCAGGCTGACCAGCTTCACGGTCATCGGCGCGGCCTCCGGCGAGGAGAAGACCAGGGCTACGAGCAGGTCGTTCCAGACCCAGAGGAACTGGAAGATGCCGAAGGCGGCGATGGCGGGGGCCATGAGCGGCAGCATGACGCGGGTGAAGATCTGCACGTGACCGGCTCCGTCGACGCGCGCGGACTCGATCAGCTCGCCGGGGATCTCGCGCATGAAGTTGTGCAGCAGGAAGATCGCCAGCGGCATCGCGAAGATCGAGTGCGAGAGCCAGATCGTGTAGAAGCCACCACCGGGCGCGTCGCGACCGGCCAGCGGCAGCAGGTCGAACGGCGGGTCGACGTAGAGCGAGAGCAGCGGCACCAGGGTCACCTGGATCGGCACGATCTGCAGCGCGAAGACCGCCACGAAGAGCGTGTCGCGGAACTTGAAGTCCATCCAGGCGAAGGCGTACGCCGCCATGGTCGCGAGGCTGATCGGGATGAGCACCGAGGGGATGGTGATGACCACGGAGTTGATGAGGTTGGTCATCAGCCCGCCGCCGCCGGAGCCGCCCTCCAGCACCTGGGTGTAGTTGTCGAGGGTGAAGGAGGGGCTGGTGAAGAAGTTCCACCAGCCGTCGCGCTTCACCTCGTTCTCCGGGCGGAACGACGAGATCAGCAGGCCGAAGGTCGGGATGGTCCACAGGATCGCGATGAGCAGCGCCGCGGCGGAGGCCCAGCGGTTGGTCAGCGCGGACTTGGCCGCCGTCGAGGCCGGGATCGGGTTGCCGGCGGCAGCGGGCTGCTCCGGCTGCGCGGGAGGGGCCGGCGGGGTCGTGGTGGTCATCGGGCCTCCAGCTTGCGCATCTGACGGACGTTGTAGATGACGATCGGCATGACCAGCACGAAGATCACGACGGCGATCGCCGCGGCCAGGCCCTGGTTCCCGGCGATGAAGTACTGCCGGTAGAACTCGTAGGCCAGGACGCTGGTGCCGAAGTTGCCGCCGGTTGCGGTCTGGACGATGTCGAAGACCTTGAGCGTGGCGATCGTGATGGTTGTGAGGACCACGATCAGCGTGGGTCGGATGCTCGGCACGGTGATGTGCCGGAACATCTTCCAGCCGCTGACCCCGTCGAGCCGGGCGGCCTCGACGATGTCCTCGGGGATGGCCTTGATGGAGGCCGAGAGCAGGGTCATCGCGAAACCGGCCTGGATCCAGACCAGGATCACGATGAGGAACAGCGTGTTCCACGGACCGTTGAGCAGGAAGTTGTAGGGCTCCAGGCCCAGCCACTGCAGGACCTGGTTGAGCAGGCCGATCTGCACGGTCTCCGAGCCCTGGCCGGAGCGGAAGTCGTAGACGAACTTCCAGATGATCGAGGCGCCCACCATCGAGATCGCCATCGGCAGGAAGAGCAGCGCCTTGGCGAACTTCTCGAAGGAGGCGCGGTCCACCAGCACGGCGTACAGCAGGCCGATGGCGGTGGAGAGCAGCGGGGTCAGCACCACCCAGAACAGGGTGTTGCGCAGGACCTCGAGCTGGTTGGAGTCGGTGAAGAGCCGCTGGTAGTTGTCGAAGGCCACGAACTCCTTGGTGAACACCGAGCCACCGAAGAAGGAGTCGTAGATCGTGACCCCGGCCGGGTAGAGCAGGCCGATGCCGATGAGCAGCAGCGAGGGGCCGAGGAAGGCCGCCGCCTGCACGCGCTCGCCGGAGCGGGAGCGCAGCCGTTGGGTCGCCAGCAAGATCAGGGCCACGACGCCGTAGAAGATGGCGACGGCGATGACCATCTGGACGAGCTTCTCGGGGGTAGTCAACGCGTCACTCCCTCATCGGGGCCGGGCTGGCCCTCCGCGGCGGGAGGGTCCCGGGAGGTCGGGGGTCGGTCGGGTCGTGCGGACCCAGCACACCACGGGAGGAGCGCGCCGGGGTGGAGCGACGACGGTGGCGGCCGGCTCGCGCCGACCGCCACCGTCACCTGGTCACGGCCAGGAGTTCTCGATGTTCTCCAGCGCGGTCTCGCTGTCGTCACCGGTCACCCAGGCGGTCATCTCCCGCCAGAACGAACCGGCGCCCACGGCGCTGGGCATCTGGTCGGAGCCGTCGAAGCGGAAGACCGCCTCGGGGTCCTGGAAGGTCTCGGCCGAGAGCTGGTCGATCGGGCTGGTCAGGTTCGCGGCGTCGAGGCCGGTGTTGGCGCTGACCCAGCCGCCACCCGGGGTGTTGATCGCCTTCTGGTTGGCCCACACGTCGGTCGAGAGGTAGGTCTGGAACGCCTGGACCTCGGGACGGTTGTCGAACGCGGCCACGAACTCGCCGCCACCGAGGACGGGACGACCGTTCTCGTCGTTGGTGGTGGGCAGGTAGAAGGCGAAGACCTTGCCGTCCTCGGACACGTCGGTGCCCTCCGGCCACTGGGCGGCGTAGAACGACGCCTGGCGGTGCAGGGCGCAGTCACCCTCGAGGATCGGCAGGCCGCCGTCCTGGAAGGCGGTGGTGGCGATGGAGTTGACGTCGCCGAAGCCGGCGTTGACGTAGTCGGAGTTCTTCATGATGCCGCCGACGAGGTCGAGGGCCTCGACCACGGCCGGGTCGTTGAAGGGGATCTCGTGGTTGACCCACTGGTCGTAGACCTCGGCACCGGCGGTGCGGAGCATGGCGTCCTCGAGCCAGTCGGTGGCGACCCAGCCGGTCGCCTCGCCGGACTCGATGCCCACGCACCACGGCTTCATGCCGGAGTCGACGATCTCGTCGGAGAGGGCGAGCATGTCGTCCCAGGTCTCCGGGATCTCCCAGCCGTTCTCCTCGAACATCGTCGGGGAGTACCACACGAACGACTTCACGCTGGCGCCCAGCGGGGCGGCGTAGAAGGTCCCGTCGACGGTGCCGTAGGACTTCCAGTCCTCGCCGAAGAACTCGTCGACGTTGTCGGCGGTGGGCTCGGGGGCCTCGACGACCTGGCCGGACTCCACGACCGTGCGCAGGAGGCCGGGCTGCGGGATGTAGGCGATGTCGGGGGCGTTGTTGGCCTGCAGGCGCACGACCAGCTGGGTCTCGAACTGGTCCGAGCCCTCGTAGTCGACCTCGGCGCCGGTGCAGGTGGTGAACAGCTCGTACGACGCCTCGTGCGCCTCCTGCTCGGGCGGGAGGATCGAGGTGTAGACGCTGACCGTGGTGCCGGTCAGGTCACCGAACTCGGAGAGCTGCTCGAGGCCCTCGCAGTCGGCGTTGCCCTCGCCGGGCCAGGTGCCCCCGGCGGACTGGGGCTCGTTGGTGTCACCGTCGTCGTCGCTGGCACAGCCGGCGAGGCCGAGCGACGCGACCGCCAGGACGGCCACGGCACCGCGGCGGATCTTGCGTGAGCGCATCGGGTCCCTCTCTTGTTCGGGGCCGGCCCACCGCCGTCCCACGGTTCCTTGCGTACGACGCATGCAACCGCTTACACACCGGGACAGTCAACGATGATTGGTCACGATTCTGTAACGCACGTCACACCCGGTCGGCGACTGCTCACGGGCCCGGTACCACGGTCGATCCACCCCCGGGGTCTGTCCGCGACGCGGTGGCGCGGGGGCCCTCAGGCGCCGGCCGGACCGCCGAGTCCCGCGGCGAGCGCGGCCCGGTCGGCCAGCTCGGCCCCGGCGCCGTCGTAGAGCTGGAAGCCCACCGAGGCCCCTGCCCGGGTCGCGGATCGCAGGTCCTCGTCGTACTGCGCGACCACCGCGACGGTGCCGGTGAAGCCGCCGGCGACCAGCTGGCGCAGGGCGTCGAGGTTGTTGCCGTGGAAGGGCATGGCCAGCAGCACGATCGGCACGTCCACCAGCGGCTGGTGCAGCCACAGCTCGGGGTCGGTCGCATCTCCCTCGACGACCTCCAGGCCCCTGGCCCGCAGCCGCTCGCAACGCTCGCTGGAGCTCTCCACCCCGACGACGCGCAGGCCGTACTCCTCGCGCAGCCGCCGGTACGCCGCGCTGCCGACCCGCCCCATGCCGAGGATGACCGCCTGTGCGTCCCCGACGTCGAGCGGGCGGTCCTCGGGGTGCAGCGCCTCTCGGGGCCGGTCGGGGAGCACCCGGCGCACCAGGTCCACCAGCCGCTCGGGGTGCCTTCCCGGCAGCGAGCCGAGCACGAAGCCCGCGGCCACCGCGGTCGCCACCATGGTCAGCCACTCCTCCCCCAGCCACCCGGCGGGCGCCCCGGCGACCACGATCAGCCCGAACTCGGAGTAGTTGGCCAGCGCGACCCCGGTCAGGACCGACGTCCGTCGGCGCAGCCGCGCCGCCCACAGCAGCACCGCGAAGCCCAGCGCCTTCAGCGGCAGCAGGGCCACCAGGAACAGCGCCAGGACCAGCTCTCCGAGGCTGGGCAGTCCCTGCAGGCCGATGGAGACGAAGAACGCCACGAGCAGCAGGTCCTTCAGCGTGAAGAGGCTCTTGCTCAGCTCCGGTGCGCGGCGGTGGCCGGCGAGCAGCATGCCCAGCACCAGCGCGCCGAGGTCGCCCTTGAGCCCGACCGCGTCGAAGAGCGCGTATCCGGGGACCAGGGCGAGGACCACGCCCAGCAGCGGCAGCAGCTCGTCGTGGCCCACCGCGCCGAGCAGCCGCCGCAGCAGCCAGGCGCCGGGCAGCAGGAGCACCAGCGAGAGCGCCCAGGGGCTGGGACCCTCGGCGTCGGCCGCGGCCAGGAACACCACCGCGGCGAGGTCCTGGACGACCAGGACCCCGATCGCGGTGCGGCCGGCCAGGGAGCGGCTGGCGCTGCGCTCCTCCAGCAGCTTGACTACGAAGACCGTGCTGGAGAACGACAGCGCGAGGCCCACCAGCAGCAGCGCGCGCGCGTCAGACCCGGTCAGCAGACCGGCCCCGAGCTCGAGGGCGTCCACGGCCGCTCCCAGGAGCACCAGCAGGCCCGCGACCACCACGGTCGAGCCGACCAGGTGCACCGTGGCCGTCACCCAGACCTCGCGGCGCACCAGGGTGCGCACGTCGAGCTTGAGCCCGACCCCGAAGAGCAGCACGGTCACACCGAGCTCGGCGGCGGTGTCGAGGGCGGGGACGGGGGCCACCCCGAGCACGTGCAGCACGAAGCCCGCAGCGAGGAAGCCGAGCAGCGGCGGCAGCCGCAGCGAGCCGGCCGCCAGACCCCCGACCAGGGCGCCGAGCAGGATGGCGGTCGCGTCGTCCACGCACGCATTGTGGCGCCCGGCCACCGTCGTACGACGACCCGGCACCGCCGTGGCCGGCCGTGCGTCACCGTGCTTCACCGTGCGCCGCCGTGCGCCGCTGCCGCCGGGCCGCTCAGGTCGGGCCCGCGCCCGCCGATCGGCAGCACGTGACCCGCATCCTGATCGCCGAGGACGACGCCGACCTCCGGCTCCTCCTGCGACTGGTGCTGCACCGCGCCGGCTACCGGGTGAGCGAGGCGCGCGACGGGGTCGAGGCGCTCGAGGCGATCTCGCGGGAGTCCTTCGACGTCGTCCTGCTCGACAACATGATGCCGCGGATGTCCGGCGTCGAGGTCCTGGAGTCGGTGGCCCTGCTGCGGCGCACCGAGCGCCCCCTCATGGTCGTGATCTCCGCACTGGCCACGCGCGCGGACATCCGCTCCTACTACGTGCGGGGTGCCGACGACTTCCTGGCCAAGCCGTTCGCCACCGAGGAGCTCGTCGACCGGGTCCGGATGCTGCTGGACGAGCGCACGATGACCCGCCACGACGCCCGAAGCCCCCGGGAGGGCGCCCGTGGTGGGACCGCCACCGCCGGCTGACCAGAGGCGAAGGGCCCGCGAGCGCGACTCGGCTCGAAACGGTGGTCGGATCGGCGGTTTGGCTCAGGAACCACCCCCCGGGGTCGATGATGGGTGCATGGCACGCATCCTGATCGCCGAGGACGACGAGGACCTCCGTCTCCTCCTGCGCCTGGTGGTCCAGCGCGCCGGACACGAGGTCGAGGGCGTCGGTGACGGCGTCGCCGCCCTGCGCGCCATCACCCGCGGCGGCTACGACCTGGTCGTGCTCGACAACATGATGCCGGGGATGACCGGTCTCGAGGTCCTGCGGGCGTGCAAGGACATCACCGGCACCGCCCGCCCGGTCATGCTCATGCTCTCGGCCCTGGCCACCCGCCAGGACATCCGCAACGGCTACGTCGCCGGCGCCGACGACTTCCTGGCCAAGCCCTTCTCCCGCGAGGAGCTGGTCGAACGCATCCACCTGCTGCTCGACGAGCGGGCGATGCAGTTCGCGATGACCCCGCCCGGCGCGGCCGGCAGCTTCTGACCCGCTGGCACCGTCGGGTGCCGCCGCACCCCGTCCCGCCGGACGGGGCGGTGGCCGCGCCCAGGCGACAGGAGCGCCGAACATCCCTAGGATGAGAACACGTTCTAGTTTTCGCCGTCCGGAGCCCCCATGTACGACTTCGCCCACGACGCCGACCCGCAGGCCGCGGGCTACGGCGCCCCTCCCCTCCTGCTGACCGCCGCCGAGGCGCTGCGCTTCCCGGTCGAGCTGACGACCTCCCTGGTCACCGACCTGGTCTGGCCGCCGCGGCGGATGGTCACCGACGCCGAGCAGCCACGCCCGGTCCTGGTCCTGCCCGGCTTCATGGCCGACGACCCGCTGACCGCACGGCTGCGCTCGCACCTGCGCCGCCAGGGGTACGCCGCCCACGGCTGGGGCCTGGGTCGCAACGTCGGGCTGACCGACCGGATCGTGGCCGGCCTGCTGGACCGCTTCGACGAGGTCGCCGCCACGGCGCCCGGCCACCCGGTCTCCCTGGTCGGCTGGAGCTTCGGCGGGCTGCTGGCGCGCCACGTCGCGCACCAGCGCCCCGGCCAGGTGCGCCAGGTCGTGAAGATGGGCTCCCCCTGGCGCTCGGACGGCGAGCGCACCCGCGCCACCGCGATGTTCGAGCGGGCCGCGGTCAAGCACGGCCTGGCCGAGGACGCGCGGACGATCGTCGAGGCCCTCCGCGAGCCGCTGGACGTCCCCGTCACCGCCCTCTGGTCGCGGACCGACGGCATCGCCCACTGGCGCGGCTGCCGGGTCGAGGAGGACCCGCTCGGCCTCGCACCCAGCGAGAACGTCGAGGTCGTCAGCTCCCACGTCGGCCTGGTCTCGAACCCGCTGGCCCTCGCCGCGCTCGTCGACCGGCTCGCCCAGGACCCCGAGGACTGGCGACCCTTCTCCTGGCGCGAGGCACTGGCCCGGCGCGCCCGGCTCCCCCAGCCGCTCGCCCAGCGCGGTGACCAGCGCGGTGACCAGCGCGGTGACCAGCGCGGCGACCGGCCCGGCGCGGCCGCGTGAGCGCGCCCCGGCCCGGTCCGCGCGCCGTCGAGCTGCGCGACCCGGCGTACGTCGCCAGGCTGCTGCCGCTGCTGAAGCTGGCGATGCGCACGTGGTTCCGCTCGAGCGTGACCGGCATGGAGCACGTGCCCGAGGGCGGCGCACTCATGGTGTCCAACCACTCCGGCGGCCTGCTCGCGATGGACGTGCCGATCCTCGCGACCGCCTTCGCCGACGAGTTCGGGGTCGAGCGGCCGCTGCACGTGCTGGCCCACGACCTGCTCTTCACCGGTGCCGCGGGGCCGTTCTTCACCCGCTGCGGCTTCCTGCCGGCCGACCGCGAGCACGCGCACGAGGTGCTCACCGCCGGCTCGGTGACGATGGTCTTCCCCGGCGGCGACTACGACGTCTTCCGGCCCACGCGGGCCGCCAACGTCGTCGACTTCGACGGCCGCACCGGCTACGTCCGCACCGCCCTGCGCGCGGGCGTGCCGATCGTGCCGGTCGTGAGCATCGGTGGCCAGGAGGCGCAGCTCTTCCTCACCCGCGGCGAGGCGATCGGCAAGGTCCTGCACCTGGAGAAGCTGCTGCGCAGCCGCTTCTTCCCGGTCTCGGTCGGCTTCCCCTTCGGTGTCGTCGGCGCCTTCCCGCCCAACCTCCCGCTGCCCACCAAGATCACCACCCGCGTGCTCGAGCCGATCGACCCGGTGTCCGAGCTCGGACCCGACCCCGACCCCGCGTCGGTCGACGCGCTGGTGCGCGCCCGGATGCAGCACGCCCTCGACGAGCTCGCCCGCGCCCGACGCTTCCCGGTGCTCGGCTGATGCGCGGCCTGCTCGCGCGGCTCGCCCGCACGCTGTGGATGGTCCGGGTCCTGGTGCGTGCCGGGATGGTCCCGCTCGTGCGGCCCGACCGCTACGTGCGGATGGTCGGCGTGGTCCTGCGCGGCGTCACCGCCACGACCGGCATCGCCCTGGCCGCGGCGCGCGCCCCGCGTCGTACGGCGCTGGTCGACGAGCGCGGGTCGCTGACGTGGGCCGAGCTGGACGCCGGCTGCGACGCCTTCGCCGTCGGGCTGCTGGCGCTGACCGGCGGCGAGCCGCGCACCGTCGCGGTGCTCGCCCGCAACCACCGCGGCTTCGTGCACGGGTTGGCCGGCGCGACCCGCGCCGGCTCGGACGTGCTGCTGCTCAACACCGCCTTCTCCGGCCCGCAGCTGCGCGACGTGCTCGTGCGCGAGCAGGCCGCGATGGTCGTCTACGACCAGGAGTTCCAGGGCGTCGTCGACCAGGCCTGCGAGGGCCTGGACGTCGCCGAGGTCGTGGCCTGGGTCGACGACCCCGCGACCCTCGGCGAGCGGACCGTGCTCGACGACCTCGTCGCCCGCCACGCCGGCGCCCGGCCGGGCCGCCCCGCGCGGCGCGGCTCGGTGATCCTGCTGACCAGCGGCACCACCGGCACCCCCAAGGGCGCCAAGCGCTCCGCCGACGGCGGCGCCCCGGCGCTGGCCGCGATGTTCGAGCGGATCCCGTGGCGCGCGCAGGAGCCGGTCGTCGTGGCCGCCCCGATGTTCCACGCCTGGGGCTTCGGGCAGCTGGCCATCGCCGCTGCCACGACCTGCACCATCATCACCCGCCGCCGCTTCGACCCCGAGGCGACGCTGCGGATGGTCGAGGAGCACGGCGCGACCGGGCTGGCGGTCGTGCCGGTGATGCTCGAGCGGATCATCGACCTCCCCGACGAGGTGCTGGACCGCTACCCCTGCCGCACCCTGCGCTTCGCGACCGCCAGCGGGTCGCGGATGCGTCCCGAGGCGGTCACCGCCTTCATGGACCGCTTCGGCGAGGTCGTCTGCAACAGCTACAACGCCACCGAGGCCGGGCTCATCTCGACCGCCACGCCGGCCGACCTGCGGGTCGCGCCCGACACGGCGGGCCGCCCGGTCCGGGGCACCGACGTGGTGCTCCTCGACGACGCCGGCCGGCCCGTGCCCACCGGTGAGGTCGGACGCATCTGCGTGCGGTCGGGCTCGCAGTTCTCCGGCTACACCTCGGGCACGACCAAGGAGTTCCACCAGGACCACATGGTCTCCGGAGACGTCGGCCGCTTCGACGCCGACGGACGGCTGTTCGTGGTGGGCCGCGACGACGACATGATCGTCAGCGGCGGGGAGAACGTGTACCCGCTCGAGGTGGAGAAGCTCCTCGACGCCCACCCCCAGGTGCACGAGACGGCGGTCGTCGGGGTCGAGGACGAGGCCTTCGGGCAGCGGCTGGCGGCGTACGTCGTGCTGCGGCCGGGCGCCGAACTCGACGCCGACGGCGTGCGGGCCCACGTGAAGGCCAACCTGGCCGGGTACAAGGTGCCCCGCGACGTGGTCCTGCTCGACGAGCTGCCGCGCAACGCCACCGGGAAGGTGATGAAACGCCTGCTTCCCACCCCCGGTGGGGCCGCAGATCTGCCAGGCTCCTGACGTGGAGCGGATGGACGGCATCGACGCGGGGTTCCTCTACATGGAGACCCCCTCGACGCACATGCACACGCTCAAGATCGCGGTCCTCGACCCGCCGGCCGGCCGGATCGACCTCGACGACCTGGGCCGGTGGCTGGTGCTGCGGCTGGACGCGATGCCCGCGCTGCGGCGCCGGGTCCAGACCGTGCCGTGGGCGCTGCACCACCCCGTGTGGGTCTCCGACCGGCCGGTCGACCCGCGCCAGCACTGCTTCTACCACCGCCTCCGCGACCCCGGGACCATGCACGAGCTGCACGAGGTCGTCGGCCGGATCGCCAGCACGCCGCTGCTGCGTGACGTGCCGCTGTGGGAGCTGCACCTGGTCGAGGGCCTGGAGGGCGACAAGGTCGCGGTCGTGGTGAAGATCCACCACGCCCTGGCCGACGGGGTCGCGGCCAACGCGATGCTCGGCAACGTCGCCGACCAGAACCCGCTCGGGTCCCCGAAGCCCTCCCCCCAGGTCGTCGACGACCACACCCCACGGCCCCGCGAGCTCGCCGTCCTGGGGCTGCGCGACGGGGTGCTCAAGGCCTTCGCGCTGCCCGGCCTGCTGCTGCGCACCCTGGGCAACCTGGTGCGGCTCGCACGGCGCGAGCGACCCGCCGACACCGACGTGCCGCGGCCGATCCTCGACACGCCGCGCACCCCCTTCAACACAGCCCTCACCTCACGGCGCTCCTTCTCCACCACCTCCCTGCCACTGGCCGAGCTCAAGCAGGTCAGGACCGCCCACGGGGTCACCCTCAACGACGTCGTTCTGGCCCTGGTCGGCGGCGCGCTGCGGCGCTACCTGCTGCAGCGCGACCAGCTGCCCGCCCGCAGCCTGACCTGCGCCGTCCCGGTCTCCACCGAGGAGGCCGGCGGCGTCCCGCGGCTGCGCGGCAACCTGGTCTCCAACCTCTTCACCGTGCTCGGCACCGACCAGGCCGACCCGGCCGCGCGGCTGCAGCGGATCCACCGCACCACCGCGGAGGCCAAGCGGGTCCAGCAGACCCTGGGGGCGGAGATGCTGCGCGGCTGGCTGGAGTTCTCGCCGCCGGGGCCGGCCACCCTGGTCATGCGCGCCTACTCCCGCTTGCGAGCCGCCCGCTGGCACCCCTCGCCGGTCAACGTGGTCGTCTCCAACGTCCCCGGGCCCCGCGAACCCGTGACCATCGACGGCGTGCCGATGACCGACGTCTTCAGCGTCGGTCCGATCCTCGAGGGCGTCGGCCTCAACGTGACCGTGTGGTCCTACGTCGACCGGATGAACGTCACCCTGCTCAGCTGCCCCGACCTGCTGCCCGACCTCGACGCGCTCACCGCCGAGCTGCGGCCCGCGCTCGACGAGCTGCTGGCCAGCCGGCCGCGGGTGCCCCGACCCGAGCGTCAGCCCCAGCCGTGACCGCCTCCCCCTTCTCGGCCCCGTCCGCACCGCCACGACCGCAGGAGAACCGATGACCCACCCCCTGTTCCACCGCCCGTTCACCCGGGCCGTGAAGGTCGGCAGCGACGCGACCTGGGCCGTCACCCGGCTGGCCGTGCGGTCCTCGCTGGCGGTCCCACGACTGGCAGCGGGCGCGCTGGGCCGCCGCCTCGTGCCCGAGCCGCCCTGCGGCACGGTGCCGCCGGGGCGCACGATGCGGCTGCCGGGGCGGGGCAGCACGTTCGTGGTCGACGTGCCCGGCCCGACGCCGGACGCCCCGGTGGTGGTGCTGCTGCACGGGCTCGCGTGCACGGCGTACCTCAACTGGTTCCCGGTGCTGGGCTCGCTGTCGGACCGCTTCCGCGTCGTCACCTTCGACCAGCGCTGGCACGGGCGCGGGATCGTCTCGGAGGAGTTCCGGATCGAGGACTGCGCCGACGACGTCGTGGCCGTCCTCGACGCCCTGGGGATCTGCCACGCGGTGCTGGCCGGCTACTCCCTCGGTGGGTTCGTGGCCCAGGAGACCTGGCACCGCCACCCCGACCGGGTCGCCGGGCTGGTGCTCGCCTCCACGGCCCGCAACGGCAAGGGGAAGCTGCAGGAGCGGCTCTTCTTCGACGCGCTCGCGGCCACGATGAACCCCATCACCCGACTCGCCGCCGCGAAGGTCGAGCAGCTGGCCCAGAGCCTGCCGCTGACCCCCGACGTCGAGCTCACCGACCTCACCTCATGGAGCCTGCGCCAGGTGCGCAGCACCAGCGGCTGGGCCTACCCGGCAGTCGTCAACGCCGTCGGGCACTACGACTCCTCGCCGTGGATCGGGGACGTCGACGTGCCCACCGCGGTCGTGGTCACCGAGAAGGACCACGCCATCCCCACCCGCCGTCAGCACAAGCTGGCGGCCGCGATCCCGGGCGCGAAGGTCTTCTCCGCGCCGGGCGGTCACGCCTCCGTCGTCCTCGACGCGGGGCGGTGGCAACCGGTCTTCGAGGCCGCCCTCGAGGACGTCTGGACCCGTGCCGGAGCCGACGTGGCGAGTGCCACTCACCCCCTGCGCGACGTGTCCGCCGGGTGAGAACGGGTATACGACCCCGCGGAGAGGGGTGACCACATGCACGAGACACACCACCTGGCCCACGAGGCGGCCAGCGTCGGCGTCGCACGCCACCGGCTGCGCGCCGCGCTCGAGCGCGAGGGCGTCGGCGAGTCCGTCGTGTACGACGCCACGCTCGTCCTCAGCGAGCTGGTCTCGAACGCCGTGCAGCACGGTCGGCCCGACCGCCGCGGCCGCCTGGAGGTCTGCTGGACCCTCGAGCGCGACCGGCTGGTCCTCGAGGTCACCGACCACGGTCACTCGACCATGCCGACCATCCGCCCCGAGGACCTCGACGCCGACCGCGGTCGCGGTCTGGTGATCGTCGACCAGGTCTGCGAGTCCTGGCGGGTCGACCAGAACGACGACCACACCTGCGTCGTCGCCGAGATGGTGCTCGCCGTCGCCTGACCCACCGGGGCCCTCAGGGGCCCACCGGGGCCCACCGGGGCCCACCGGGGCCCACCGGGGCCCTCAGGGGCCCACCGGGGCCCTCAGGGGCCCTCAGGGGCCCTCAGGGGCGGTCCGTCGGGTGCGAGGCCCGGGTCGAGGCCTGGGTCGACCTGCTCACACCCGGGACGGGAGTGAAGGTCGGGTCCTGGGGGAAGGGTGACCCGTACCCCGTCCCCCACCCCCGAGGAGTCCACGGTGCCCGCGGTGCCACCCGTCCTGCGCGAGCGCTACCGCCTCGAGGCCCGACTCGGATCCGGCGGGACCGCCGACGTCCACCGGGCCACGGACACCACCCTGCAGCGGCCCGTGGCGGTCAAGCTGCTCCGCGACGTCGCCGGCGACGCCTCGGACCGGGGCCGGTTCGTGGCCGAGGCCCGCACCCTGGCCTCGTTGTCGCACCGCAACCTGGTGATGGTCCTCGACGCCGGCATCGGCGACGAGGACGACCGGCCGTTCCTGGTGATGGAGCTCGTCGAGGGGCGCGCGCTGTCGGACGCGCTGCGCCAGGGGCCGCTCCCGGCGCGCGAGGTCGCCCGGATCGGAGCCGAGGTGGCCGCCGGCCTGGCCTTCGCCCACGAGCGGGGCGTCGTGCACCGCGACGTGAAGCCCGGCAACGTGCTGCTCAGCGACGACGGCCGGGTCAAGCTCGCCGACTTCGGGATCGCCCGGCTGATCGGCGACACCGTGCGCCACACCCGCACCGGCACGGCCATCGGCACTGCCGCCTACCTCGCGCCGGAGCAGGTGCGGGGCGAGGACGTCACAGGCTGCGCCGACGTCTACGCCCTCGGCCTGGTGCTGCTCGAGGCCCTCACCGGCCAGCGGGCCTTCCCGGGCAGCGCCACCGAGGCAGCACTGGCCCGCCTGCACCGCGACCCCGACGTACCCGACGACCTCCCGGCCGGCTGGCCCGCACTCCTACGCGCCATGACCGCAGCCGACCCGGCGGCCCGGCCGACGACCGCCGAGGTGGTGCGGGTCTGCAGCGCAGGGGCCACCGCGACCGCCGACGGCGCACTCCCGGCGCTCGTGACGGACGCACGCGCCCTCGGCACCGGCACCGGCTCCGGCTCCGACGCCGGCGACGACCCCACCCCGACCGCCGTGCTCACCGCGCCCGTGGCGACGACCTCGGTCGTGCCGGCCGGCGTCGCGGGCGCGGGCACAGCCGGTACGCCGGCGGCAGCCGCCGGCCGCGGCGCCGAGTCCCTCGCCACCGCTGGCTCCC